>OFTY01000195.1_pt1 | contig 62982 bp, 61 predicted proteins | sample 1775061 | NCBI WGS metagenome assembly OFTY01 (sample SAMN08195773, study PRJEB24354) | sludge metagenome | isolation source: sludge from phenol fed wastewater aerobic bioreactor B | place: India: Nagpur | collected 2016-09-16 | reverse complement strand
CCCATCTTCTGGTGGGTCAACACGATGCTGGGCAACGTCAAGAACGCCCTGCACGGCACCTATCACGCCTTGCGTCCGAAGTACCTGCAGCGCTACCTGTCCGAGTTCTGCTACCGCTTCAATCGCCGCTTCGATCTGGCCGCACTCGTCCCCCGGCTCATCGTCGCGGCCGCTCATACGCCACCCCTGAGCTACCGGCTCGCAACCTTGGATGCGTGAGGTGGGGAATCAGGACGTCTCTTGACTCCGGGCATCCTGCCCTCCGCCCTTCGGGCCGGCTGCGCCGTTCGCCACCGCTCCTGGCGGTGGCGTGGGCCAGCAAAGAGAAGTGACTCGGGCGCCGGCAGGCGACCGAAACCGCTTTGAAACTTGCGGAAACGTGAGAGCAAAAGCCCCTCTCCCCAATCCCTCTCCCACCAGTGGGAGGGGGGGAAAGCGCGCGTTACGCCAGCCGCAAGAACTCCTTCATCAACGGCAGCCGCCACACGCGCACCGCACTGACGCGGAACACCGCGTTGGCGAGGGCGGGAGCGGCGGTGGGCATGGCGAGGAAGCTGGCGCCGGTGGGCGGGCGGTTGCCGCCGTCGACCACGATCGTTTCCACGCTGCGCGGCCGCTGGGGCATGCTGGCGAGCCGGCGACTCTTCCAGTCGCGCCTTGCTCAGGCGGCGTCCAGCGCGAGATGGACGCGTCGTCCCAGTGCGGTGGCGATGTTCACCAGCGCATCGAGCGAGAAGCGGGAGACGCGGCCGCGCAACAGGTCGTTGATGCGCGGCTGGGTCACGCCGCAACGCTCGGCCGCTTCGCTCTGCTTCCAGCCGCTGGCGCTGATGATGGCGGCGATCTGTTGCATCAGCTCGGCCCGGGCACGCAGGTTCGCCGCCTGTTCCGGCGTGTCGGCGATGGCGTCCCATACGCTGGCAAAGGTTTCGTGCTTGCTCATGGCGAGCCTCCGCAGAGTTCGGTGTAACGGGTCCGCGCCAGGTCGATGTCGCGTCGCGATGTCGTCTGCGTCTTCTTCTGGAACGCATGCAGCACGTAGACCGCATCGGCCAGCCGCGCCGTGTAGATCACGCGATAAGTGCCGCTGTCGTCCCATACGCGGATTTCCTCGACGCCCTTGCCGATGGCTGGCATCGGCTTGAAGTCGTCCGGCAGTGCACCGCGTTGCACCCGGTCCAGTTGGTAACCGGCATCCTGGCGGACGTCCTCGGGAAACTCGCGCAGGCGCTTGAGCGAGTCGCCAAGGAATCGGAGCGGTTTCATGACGAAAATATACTGATGCGGATATACGCAAGCAAGCTTGCGCGCTCCTCACGACAGCCGCAGGAACTCCTTCATCAACGGCAACCGCCGTACGCGCACCGCGCTGACGCGGAACACCGCGTTGGCGAGGGCAGGGGCGGCGGTGGGCATGGCGAGGAAGCTGGCGCCGGTGGGCGGGCGGTTGCCGCCGTCGACCACGATCGTTTCCACGCTGTTTGGCAGCTGCGCCATGCTGGCGAGCGGGTAGCTCTTCCAGTCGTGCTGCTGGACCTGGCCGTCCTTGGTGGTGATGGCGAGGTTGAGCGCGGTGGAAAGCGCGTCGAGCGTGGCACCGGCGACCTGGCCTTCGAGGCCGAGCGGGTTGATCACGCGGCCCACGTCGACCGCGCAGACGACGCGTTCGATGCCGAGCTTGTCGCCTTGCAGCGAGGTCTCGATGGCGTGCGCCACGTAGGCGCCGTCCATGTGCCAGCAGGCGATGCCGAGGCCGTTGACGCTGCGCAGCCAGTTCTTCCAGCCGATGCGGTCGGCGACCAGTTGCAGCACGTTGCGCAGGCGGCCGGTGTCGAGCGTGCCGCCGTTCCTCAGCGCGATGCTGCGCGGTGCGCCGAGCAGGCGCAGGCGGGTGACGAGCGGGTCTTCGCGCAGCTGGTGCGCGAGCTCGTCGATGAAGCTTTCCGCCGCGAACGCGTTGGCGAGCTGCGGCATCGCGCGGTGCGGGCCGCGCGGCAGCGCGGATTGCAGCGCGTACCAGTCGCTGCGGTAGTTCGGCACCAGGCCGGCGGGCAGCTGGTCGGGCAGCACTTCGGAGGTCCACAGGCGGTCGGCGGGCACGCCGCGGCCGCTGAGCGCGGAAGCGCTGGCGAGGCGCTGGTTCCAGGCGACGATGTTGCGCTTGCGGTCGATCACCGCGCTGAGCTTGTGCACGCTGGCGGAGCGGTAGTAGTCGTGGGCGAAATCCTGCTCGCGCGTCCACAGCAGGCGCACGGGCTTGCCCGCCGCCTTGGCCAGCATCACCGCCTCGGCCACGTAGTCGTGGTCGAGCCGGCGGCCGTAGCCGCCGCCCACGCGCGGCACGCGGATCTCGATCTTGTCGGCGGGCAGGCCGGTGAGGCGCTGCACCACCGCCCAGGCCTGCTGCGGCGCCTGGCTGGGCACCACGAGGCGGGCATGGTCCTTGTCGACGTGCGCGAGGCAGTTCATCGGCTCCGGGCAGGCGTGCGCCAGCCACGGCTGGTAGTAGCTGGCCTCGTAGCGGCGCGCGGCGTGCTTGCCGGCCTTGTCCACGTCGCCGTCGTCGCGCACGCGGGCGGTGGGCGCGGCGTCGCCGTCGAGCAGGGCGCTGGCCTGCTGCTCCAGCGCGGCGCTGCTTTCCTGCGCGCTGGCGCCGGGCCGCCACTTCAGCTTGAGCTGCTCGCGGCCGGCGAGCGCGGCCCAGGTGTTCTTGGCCAGCACCGCCACCGCGGGCGCGATCACGGTGTGGCCCGGTTGCTGGCCGGCTTCGGGCTTCAGCTGCATCACCTTGACCACGCCCTTCACCGCGAGCGCGGGCGCGGTGTCGATGCTCTCCAGCGTGCCGTCCGGCCACGGGCAGTGCAGCAGCACGGCGACCAGCGCCTCGGCCTCGTGGTGGTCGATCGCGTACTTCGCCTGGCCGGTGACGATGGCGTGCGCGTCCACGTCGCCGACCGGCTTGCCGATCAGGGTGTAGCGCTCCGGCGCCTTCGGCGCGGGCGCCTGCCTGGGCAGGTCGAGCTTGCTGGCGTCGTCGGCGAGGCTGCCGTAGGTGACGCGGCGGCCGTCCGGCGCGATCACCGTGCCGGCTTCGCAGCGCAGGCGGTCGGCGGCGATGCCGAGCCGGCGCGCGGCGGCCTGGGTGAGCAGCCAGCGTGCCAGCGCGCCGGCCTGGCGCAGCTCGGCCCAGGCGGCGGGGATGGAGTCGCCGGTGCCGCCGCGCTGGCGGCCGTAGGTCCAGTGCGGCTGGCCGTTGTCGTTCGCGCTGACGCCGAGGCCGAGCGGCACCACGCTGACGCGGTTCCAGTCGGCATCCAGCTCGTCGGCGATGATCATCGGCAGCGCGGTGGCGACGCCGGTGCCGGTGTCGGGATCGCGCGCGCCGATCAGCACGTCGCCCTCGGCGTCGATGCGCACGTAGGCGCCGAGTTCGTGGAAGTGGTTGCCCAGCCATTCCGGCGGCAGCGGCGGCTCGTCCGCGTGCGCCATGCGGATGCCCACCACCAGCGCGCCGGCGGTGCCGGCGAGGATCTGCAGGAAACGCCGGCGCGACAGCCGGATGCCGTTCGGGGCGTGCGCGCTCATGCCTGCTCCGCCTTGCCGGCGGCGGCGCGCTTGATCGCGGCGCGCACGCGGGTCTGGCAGCCGCAGCGGCAGGTGTTGGGCAACTGGTCGATGTCGGCGTCCTCGGGTTGCGGTTTGCGCTTGAGCAGGTCCACGCTGGCGATCAGCCAGCCCGGCGTGCAGTAGCCGCAGCCGATCGCGTCTTCGTCGATGAAGGCCTGCTGCAGCGGGTGCAGGGTGCCGTCGTTCGCGGCCAGGCCCTCCACCGTGGTGATGCGCTTGCCGTCGAGCTTCGCCATCGGCTGGGTGATCGCGGACACCGGCTTGCCGTTCACCAGCACCAGGTCGGCGCCGTTCTCGCCGTGCGCGCCGCCGTACTTGGTGCCGGTGAGCTGCAGCACGTCGCGCAGGTACCACAGCAGCGGCATCTGCGGATCGCCGGTGTGGACGAAATGCTCGCCGTTGACCTCGATGCCGATGCCGCCGCGCGCCGCCGCGGGCACGATGCCGCTGTCCGGAACAGCCGGTACACCGTGGGCTTGGGCTGGCGCCATGCGGGATCTCCTCAATCGTGTCCGCGCATTGTGGCATTGCGGTGGGCGGGTTAGGAATGCGGGGCGCTGAATGGGGGCGTGTGACGCCGCGCTTTTTGCGTCTCTCGTGCTTACCGCAAGGAACAAAGCGGTTTCGAGCGCCTGCCGGCGCCCGAGCTACTTTCTCTTTGCGTGCCCAAAGAGAAAGGAACCAAAGAGAAAGGGCACCCCGATGGCGCGCCCTCCAGGCATCCTGCCTTCCGGGTGCGCGGGCGGGTTCCGGGGTTTTTCGACGGGACTCCTGTCCCGGCGAAAAACTGGCCCGCATCCGTGCGGGCCATCCTGTCGGACTTTCCTCCACCCGCCCGCCGCGCCATAGGGGCCCCGGGTAAAGCAGCGCGCTCCCAGCGCGCAGAAGCAACAGCAAGAGCAACAGCAAGAGCTTCCCCCTCACCCCGGCCCTCTCCCCCAAGCGGAGCTTGGGGGAGAGGGAGTTGGTGCGGCGCGCGCTTCGGCTTTGCTCTGCCTGCAGGGGAGGGGGCAGCGGGCTCGTGCGGCTTTGCTCGTGCTTGTGCTCTTGCTTCTGGCGCGCACGATGCGCGCCCGCTCTTCCGGGGCCCCTCGGCGGCGGTGAGGCGGGGACGAGGAGGCCGCGCAGCGGGCGAGCCCACGGATGGGCTCGCCTTTTCGACCGGACAGGAGTCCGACCGAAAAGCCCGGCCACGGCTCACGGACTTGCCGGGCAGGACGCCCGGCAAGCGCCGCCGCGGGGTGTCGTTTCTCTTTGGTGACTTTCTCTTTGGACAAGCAAAGAGAAAGTCACTCGGGCCGCGGCAGCGGCACGAAACCGCTCTGTCGCTTGCGGCAGCGGCACGAAACCGCTCTGTTCCTTGCAGCAGCGGCATGAAGCCGCTTTGTCGCTGGCGCAAACGATCAAGCGATAGATGGGGCCGTCCGCCGACAGGCGATCAAACCCGCTCAGCCGCCAGCCCCAGCCTCCTTGGGCGCACCAGCGCCGATCACTTCTCCACGCGATCGAACCGCCGGATGAAATCCCGCACCTGCGGATAGACCACCTCGCGCCAGCGGCGGCCGCTGAAGATGCCGTAGTGGCCGGCGCCTTCGATCACCTTGTGCATGCGCCGCTTGGCCGGGATGTTGCTGCACAGGTCGTGTGCGGCCTGGGTCTGGCCGAGGCCGGCGATGTCGTCGAGTTCGCCTTCGATGGTGAGCAGGGCGCTGCGCTTGATCGCGGCGGGGTTCACCCGTTCGCCGGCCACGTCCCACAGGCCGCGCGGCAGCAGGAACTGCTGGAACACGGTGGCGATGGTGTCGAGGTAGAACTCCGCCGGCAGGTCGAGCACGGCGTTGTATTCGTCGTAGAACTTGCGGTGCGCCTCGGCATCGTCGAGGTCGCCGCGCACCAGGTCCTGGTAGAAGTCCCAGTGCGAGCTGAGGTGGCGGCCGGGGTTCATCGCGATGAAGCCGGCGTGCTGCAGGAAGCCGGGGTAGACCTCGCGGCCGTGGCCGGGGTAGTTCGTCGGCACGGTGTGGATCACGTTGCCCTTGAACCAGGCCAGCGGCTGGTTGGTGGCGAGGTTGTTGACGCTGGTGGGGCTGCGCCGCGGGTCGATCGGCCCGCCCATCATGGTGAGGCTGCGCGGCGTGGGCTCGCCGCGCGCGGCCATCAGCGACACCGCCGCCAGCACCGGCACGGTGGGCTGGCATACCGAGACCACGTGCAGGTTGTCGGCGCCGATGTGGCGGATGAAGCGCTCGACCAGCGCCACGTAGTCGTCCAGCCCGAACGGGCCGGCCGCGACCGGCACCATGCGCGCGTCGACCCAGTCGGTGATGTAGACCTTGTGGTCGCGCAGCAGGGTGCGCACGGTGTCGCGCAGCAGGGAGGCGTGGTGGCCGGACAGCGGCGCCACCACCAGCACCACCGGATCGGTCTTCATGGTCTCGATGGTGGTCGGGTCGTCGCTGAAGCGCTTGAAGCGCTTCAGCTGGCAGAACGGGGTGTCCAGCACCACGCGCTCGATCACCGCGATCTGGTGGTCGTGCGCCTCGGCCTGGTGGATGCCGAAGGCGGGTTTCTCGTAGTCCTTGCCGAGGCGGTGGACCAGCTCGTAGCCGGCGGCCAGCCGCTGCGTGCCGGGCCAGGACGCGAGCGGGTTGTTCGCGTCGTTGAGCATCTGCGCGCTGGCGTCGGCGAAATGGCTGAGCGGGCCGAGGAAGGCGCGCTGCCACTCGTGGATCTGATAGAGCATGGGCGGTCGGCGTTGGCGAAAGATGCGCCATCTTAGCGCCGCCGCCCGGGCTTGTGTTGCGGCGCCGCAAACGCGATTACTTGCGCGTTGACGCCACCCGGCGGCGCGCGTAGGTTCCGCTCGTCAGCGGCCGGGCAGGCGTCAGGGGCCGGGCGAGCCACAGCATGCGCGGCATGGGGGGGCGGCATGATTCCAGGGGACAGCGACGCGACCGCGCAGGCGGCGCCGGACGTGCGCCGGGTGGCGGTGGAGCGCCGGGATGCCGCGAGCCTGCCCTATCCGGTATTCCTGCGCGACTACGTGGCGCGCAATCGCCCGGTAGTGGTGGAGAACGCCTTGCCGGCCTGTCCGGCGCAGCATCGGTGGACGCCGCAGTATTTCCGCGAGCGCTTCGGCAGCCGCGACGTGCAGATCAGCCCCAGCCGGAAGATGGCGTTCGCGACGTTCGTCGACGCGGTGCTCGCCTCGACCGAGGCGGCGCCGGGGCCGTACATGTATCGCCTGTTCATCGGCCCGCACCTGCCCGAACTGCTGCCGGACCTGGAGCCGATGAACCCGTATGCGTTCCCGCGGCGGCTGGCCAGTCCGCTGATGCCGCAGCGCTGGCGGCGGCCGGACGGTTACCTCAAGCTGCTGTTCGGCGGCGTCGGCGGCCGCTTCCCGTTCCTGCACTACGACCTCGAGAACGCGCACGCGGCGATCACCGAAATCTACGGCGACAAGGAGTTCATCCTGTATCCGCCGGAAGATTCCGCCTGCATGTATCCCAAGCCCGAAATGCCGAACCAGTCGACGATCCCGGACGTGCACCGCGTCGACCTGCAGCGCTACCCGCTGTTCGCGCGGGCCACCCAGCACCACACCGTGCTGCACCCGGGCGACATGGTGTTCGTGCCCTCGCGCTGGTGGCATGGCGCCCGGGCGCTGTCGCCGTCGATCTCGATCTGCCAGAACCAGCTCGACGGCTCGAACTGGGGCGGCTTCGTCGATGAAGTGTGCTCGCCGCGCAGCGAGCTGCCCACCGCCAAGCGCCATGCCAAACGGGCATACCTCGCCGCGCTGGGCGGCCTGCTTGCCGTGCTCGAGCGCTGGCCGCGCCGTGCCGCGGGGCGCATCGCGCGGCTCGCGCCGCGCAGTGGCGAAGAGGTCGGCAATTCCGGCACCTGGGCGGTCGACGGCTGGAAGTGAGTTTCGTCAGGGCCTGGCCTGGAAGGCGAACAGCCACAGGATGGCGCCCTGCGCCGGCGCGCTGGTCCAGCTGACGTCCCAGGTGCCGGGGCCGTCCACCTGCTTCACCGCCACCGCGCATTGCACGGCGCTGTTCGGCGGCAGGTCCAGCCACTGGTCGATCAGCTTGAAGCCGTGGTTGGGCACGGCGGTCATCTTGAGCGCCCGCGAGTCGCCCCACCACACCGCCACCAGGGTAGCCGGCCCGGTGGTGGTGACCTTGCCGCTGGTGAGCGTGGCGCTGCTGTCACCGCCGGCCAGTAAATGCCAGCGGCGCTCGAGCTTGTCGGTGAGGCTGGGGGCGGGGTAGTTCTGCGCCACCGCCTGCAGCACGCCCGCGTGCCGGATCTCGACGAACGGCGCGCTGAGTTCGCCGGCCGCGTAGCCGGGCTTGGCGATGCTGATCCGGTGATCCGGGCCGCCCTTGGCTTCCGTCGCCACGTAGGCCCGGGCCGAGAAGCGGTTTTCGTAGCCGCGGAAGTAGGCGCTGTCGCCCAGCTGCGTCCAGCGGTTGCCGTAGGTGTCGGTCGGGGCGGCGTCGTTGCTGGCGTAGCTGCCGACCAGCACCAGCAGCGAACTGCCGCTGGCCTGGGTGTCGATGGGGGTGCTGACGGCCGGGCTCGTGCCCTGGCCCTCCGACTGGCCGAGCAAGGTGTGCGCGCCCAGCGACGGGGCGCCCGGCGGCGTCGCGGCGGCGGCGTCGGTGGCCGCGAGCAGCAGCGCGATCAGTGCCGCGATGTGGCGCAGGCGCGGCCCTCGCCGACGCTTGCCGACGGTGGCGGGCGGCGGGTTCGGTGCGGGTGAGAGTGGAGCCGAGTCCATGTCGCCAGTTCCCCCGATGCTGGAAGGTGTGCCGGGCCACCTTACCCCATGCGGGCAGGTGGCCGCGCTTCAGTCGCCCGAGCGTCGCAGCTCGGTGTCGGCGGCGAGGTCGTGCAGCGCGCGGCGGCGCGGATCGAACAACGCCACCGCGAACCACAGCGCCCACGCGCCCAGCACGGCCCACAGCGTGGCGGCGAGGCCGAGCAGCGGTTCCAGCGCCAGCAACAGCAGGGGCGCGGCGGCCACCAGCACGCGGATCGCCGCCTGCTGCAGGCTGATCGTGCCGCCGTCGTCGCGGCACACGCGGATGCGCCACGGCCGCATGCCCAGGGTCTGCCCGCCGCGCCGCCACGAGGCGATGAAGTAGGCGGCCACCACCGCGCCTTGCAGCGCCTGGTACCAGAGCGGCACCTGCGCGTGTGCGCCGGTGGCGATCAGCCGGCCGCCGGTGGCGAGCTGGCACACCAGGCCCACCACCATCACGATCGCCACCACGATCAGGAGGTCGTAGACCAGCGCGACGAGGCGACGCCACAGCGGGCAGGGCAGGTTGGCGTTCGAAGGCATCGCTTGCGCTCGCGTCGCACGACGCCCAGCATCGTGCACATGCAGAAGGAAGAAGTTCACACCAGTATCGCCGAAGCGGATGCCGCGAGCATCGACGCCTTCCTCGAACGCGTGTGGTCCGAGGACGGCCTCGCCGATCGCACGCTGGAGGCCTACCGCCGCGACCTCGAGGCGCTCGCGCGCTGGCTGGCCGGACGCGGCCGCTCGTTGCGCGACGCGCGGCGCGAGGACATCTCCGAATACCACGGCACGCAGCGCGCCGCGGTGCGCTCGATGGCGCGGCGGCAGTCGGCGTTCCGGCGCTACTACGCGCAGCTCGCCCGCGAGCAGGCGGGCTTCGAGGACCCCACGCTCCTGATCGAGCGTCCGCGCATGCCGCGCAGCCTGCCCAAGGCGCTGGCCGAGCGCGAGATCGAGGCGCTGCTCGCCGCGCCGGACACCGACGGCACGCTGGGCCTGCGCGACCGCGCGATGCTGGAGCTGATGTACGCCTCGGGCCTGCGTGTGTCCGAGCTGGTGGAGCTGCCGCTCGCCGCGCTCAATCCGCGCCAGGGCGTGCTGCGCGTCACCGGCAAGGGCGGCAAGGATCGTCTGGTGCCGGTGGGCGAGGTGGCGCTGGGCTGGATCGAGAGCTATCTCGCCGCCGCGCGCCCCGCGCTGGCGAAGGGACGCCAGCCTGCGGCGCTGTTCCTCAGCAAGCGCGGCGAAGGCATGACGCGGCAGATGTTCTGGACCCTGGTGAAGCGCCATGCGCTCAAGGTCGGCATCCAGGCCAAGCGCATCTCGCCGCACGTGCTGCGGCATTCCTTCGCCACCCACCTGCTGAACCACGGCGCCGACCTGCGCGCGCTGCAGATGCTGCTGGGCCACAGCGCGCTCAGCACCACGCAGATCTACACCCTGGTGGCGAAGGAAGGCCTGAAGCGCCTGCATGCGCAGCACCATCCGCGCGGCTGAGGGACGGGTTCAGAACCACGCATGGCGGCTGTGCGAGAATCGCCGGACAGCCGCCGTCCCCGCGGCCATCGAGGTGCAAGCAAGATGTTGAAGAAGCTGTTGCTGGCTGTGTGCGTCAGCGGATTCGCCCTGAGCGCCTGCGCGGCCGACGACACCGCCGCGGCCGCGCCGCCGGCGCCGGCGCCGGCGCCGGCGGCCAGCGCCGCCAGCCCGGTCCTGGGCAGCGGCGTCGATGCCGCCGCGCTGAAGCTGGTGCAGCAGTCGCTGGCGAAGCTGGCGCCGGGCGTGCGGGTGGACGTGGTGAACCGCGCGCCGCTGCCGGGCTTCTACCAGGTGATCGCCTCGGGCCAGCTGGTCTACGTGAGCACCGACGGCAAGTACCTGTTGAACGGCGACCTGGTCGACCTGGGCACGAAGACGAGCCTCAACGACGCCGCCTGGGCGGCCTACCGCAAGGCCGAGCTGGCCAGGGTGCCGGCGGCCGCGCGCATCGAATACGCGCCGGCGAACCCGAAGTACCGGGTCACCGTGTTCACCGACGTCACCTGCCCGTACTGCAGGGTGCTGCACGAGCACATTGCCGAGCTCAACAAGGAAGGCATCGCGGTGGACTACCTGGCCTGGCCGCGCGAGGGCGTGACCAATGCGCTCGGCCATCCCACCTCGACCTACAAGACCATGGCCGCGGCCTGGTGCGCCGCCGACCGCAAGGCCGCGCTCACCGAGGCGTTCGCGGGGCACGAGCCCAAGGCCGCCAGCTGCTCCAACCCGGTGCGCGCCCAGTTCGACCTGGGCGTGAAGCTGGGCGTCAGCGGCACCCCGGCGATCTTCACCCCCAGCGGGCGCATGGTGGGCGGCTACCTCACCCCGGCGCAGCTGCTGCAGGTGTTGCAGAAGGATTGAGCGGGCACTCCGCGCGGAGCGGCGCTCACACCTCGTGGTGCGCCGCCTCCGCCCCCAGCGCCACGGCACGCCGCGGCGCCAATTCCACCAGGTACATCGCGCCCAGCACCAGCGCGCCGCCGGCGAGCATGCGCCAGGTGAGCGCGTCGACGCCGAGGGCCACCGCGAACGCGGCGGCGAACACCGGCTCGGTGGTCATCACGATCGCGGCGCGGGTGGCCGGCAGGTGCGCCTGCGCCCAGGTCTGCATCGCCATCGCGCCGGCGCCGGCGATCAGCGCCATGTAGAGCACCGCCAGCCAGGCGGCGCGATCCGGCGGCGCCGCGGGACCGCCGTGCGGCAGCGTGGCGAGCAGGCAGACCAGGGCGATCGCGACCATCTGCAGCGCCGACAGGCCGAACGCGTCGCCGGGGCGCGACCACTGCCCCAGCAGCACGATGTGCAGGCCGTAGAGCACCGCCGAGGCGAGCGTGAGCCACACGCCAAGGTCCACCGACACGCCGTTGAGCGAGAGCAGCGCGAGGCCGGCGGTGGCCAGCCCCACCGCGAGCCACACCACGCCGGGCATGCGCTGGCGCAGCAGCAGCGTGGCGAGGATCGGGGTGAACACCACGTACATGCCGGTGGCGAAGCCGCTGACGCTGGGCGCGATCAGCTGCAGGCCCCAGGTCTGCAGCAGCTGGCCGACGCCGTAGATCGCGCCCAGCGCGAGCCCGCGCACGACGCCGATGCGGCCCAGCCGCCCGACGTGGCGCGGGAACAGCGCCAGCATCGCCAGCGCGGCCACCGCGAAGCGCACGGCGAGGAAATCCGCCACCGGCATGCGCGCCACCACGTCCTTGATCAGCACGAAGGTGGAGCCCCACACGGCGGTCATCGCCAGCAGGCCCAGGGTGGGGAGGGTCGTGGTGCGCGGCATGGAGTGAGGAGTGAGAGAAAAGAGCGAGGCGGCGAAATCAAGCTTGCTTGAATGTTCTCACAGCCTTTCCCGATATCTCGAAAACCGCCCTCCTGGCGGTTTTCGAGTCGGCCCATCCGGCATGCGCCGGATGCGCCTCCGCCGCCAGGTACTGGCGTACCTGGCGCGGCGGACCATCCGTGGCCCGCGAAACGCAGCCCGACTCATCGGTCTGCGTTTCGCGCCCTGCGCAGCAATTGCCCCGGAATCTGTACGAGGAAGTGCAGCCAGATGCCCAGCCACACGGTGGCGGCGACCAGCGGCCGGCGCGCCGCCGGGTCGAACTTGCGGAACCAGCGCCACATGCCGCGGTGCTTGTGGCGGCTCACGAACACCGGGCGGTGCCGGCTGGAGCCGCCCTTGCCGTGCGGCACGCGCACGTCGCCGGCCAGCAGCACGCGCCAGCCGGCGTCGCGCACGCGGCGGCACAGGTCGAGATCCTCGCAGTGCAGGAAATAGCCCTCGTCGAAGCCGCCCAGCCGCTCGAACAGCTGGCGCGGCAGCAGCATCAGCGCGCCGGATACCGCCTCGGCTTCGACCAGGTGGTCCGGCACCGCGCCGCCGACCTCGACGCGCTCGCCCTTGCCGCCGAACAGGCTGGCCAGCGCGCGGCGCAGCAGCGGGTCGCGCCGGTACGAGGCGGGATCGGGCACGCCCTGCGTGTCGCACACCACGGCGCCGAGCAGGCCGACCTGGTGCTCGCGGGCGAACACGGCGAGCAGGCGGTCGAGGCTGGCCTGGTCCAGCAGGCAGTCGGGGTTGAGCACCAGCAGCAGCTCGCCGCGCGCCTCGCGCGCCGCCCGGTTCACCGCGGTGCCGAAACCGAGATTGGCGTGGTTCTGGATCAGGCGGAAGCGCGGCTCGTGCTCCTGCGCGCGCGCGGCCGCTTCCGGCATGCCGTCGGTGGAGGCGTTGTCGATCAGCAGCAGCTCCAGCGGCGTGCTGCAGGCCAGTACCCGGCGCACGCAGTCGCGCAGTCCCGGGCCGCTGTCGGCGGACACCACGATCACGCTGAGCGGCAGCGGCGGCGGAGAGAAAGGCGTATTCACGGGGCGAGTATGCGGCAGGGGGCGTGAGGCGGTTGCGTAGGATACGGGCGCGGCGGCTCAGTCGTCCTCGTCATGCCCCAGCACGTGGGCGAGGGCGAGCGGCGTGTGTTCCTCGTCGCGGCTCAGCCACGGCTGGCCTTCGTGCCAACCGGCGAGCTGCCAGCCGCGCAGGCGGTGGCGGCGATCGCGGCGGCGATCGAGCAGCATCAATCCGCGTTGACCGGCGAGCGGCAGCGCCAGCCAGCGCCCGTCGGCGGCGAAGTCGCAACGCGGCTCCACGCCATCCAGGCGACTGCCGTCGGCCAGCTGCACCGCCGCGCCGCGCCAGCGCAGTTCGCCACCCAGGGGATCGGCGAGCCCCGCTGCCAGCGGGCGCCATTGCGGCGGCTGCAGTTCGATGATCGCGGCGGCCGGGCCGATCGGCGCCAGCGCCAGTTCGGGCCATTCGCCCGCGGCCGCGGGCGACGGTTCGCGCGGCCGGCCGCGGTCCAGCCAGTTCTCCAGCAGCATCAGCAGCGAGAAGCCGGCCAGTGCGGCGAGCAGGGTCAGCAGCCAGGCCAGCGCATCCTTCGCGCCGAACGTGCGCAGCACCGCCAGCAGCAGGCCGGGCAGGCCCCAGCGCAGGGCGAGCCGCAGCAGCCGCGCCTGCGCCTGCAGCGGCCCGCTGCGCCACAGCAGCGCGAGCGTGCAGGCCGCGAGCAGCGGCAGGTCCAGCCACCACGGCAACACGGCCAGCAGCAACAGCCATGCGAGCGCCGGCAGCCAGCACGGCCACCGGCGCCATGCGGCCGGCGGGCTCAGCCGCACCACACCCTGGCGTTGCGGAACATGCGCAGCCACGGCGAATCCTCGCCCCAGGTTTCCGGCGCCCAGCTCATCTGCACGCTGCGGAACACGCGCTCGGGATGCGGCATCAGGATGGTCACGCGGCCGTCCGCGGCGGTGAAGCCGGCGAGGCCGCCGGGCGAGCCGTTCGGGTTGAGCGGGAAGTGCTCGGTGGGCTTGCCGCGGTTGTCCACGAAGCGCAGCGCCGCCTGCGCCTTGGACGGGCTGCAGGTGTTCGGGAAATGCACGCGGCCCTCGCCGTGCGCCACCGCCACCGGGATGCGCGAGCCGGCCATGCCCTTGAAGAACAGGCTGGGCGAATCGAGCACTTCCAGCGTGGCCACGCGCGCCTCGTACTGCTCGGAGGCGTTGCGCAGGAACTTCGGCCAGTGCTGCGCGCCGGGGATGATGTCCTTGAGCTGGCTCAGCATCTGGCAGCCGTTGCACACGCCCAGCGCGAACTTCGCGGGATCGGCGAAGAACGCGCTGAATTCCGCGCGCAGATAATCGTTGTAGAGGATCGAGGTGGCCCAGCCGCGGCCGGCGCCCAGCACGTCGCCGTAGGAGAAGCCGCCGCAGGCGGCCAGGCCGCGGAAGTCGGCCAGCTTCACCCGGCCGCTGGCGAGGTCGCTCATGTGCACGTCCACCGCCTCGAAGCCGGCGCGCGTGAACGCGGCGGCCATCTCCACCTGGCCGTTGACGCCCTGCTCGCGCAGGATCGCCACGCGCGGCTTGGCGCCGCCAGCGATCGCCGCGTGGATCAGCGGCGCGGCGATGTTCTCGGCCGGATCGAACGTGAGCTTCGGGCTGAGGCCCGGATCGGCGTCGTCCAGCCGCCACTCCAGCTCGGCGTCCGCGCTGGCGGGGTTGTCGCGCAGCCGCTGCATCGCGTGGCTGGTCTCGTTCCAGGCGCGGTACAGCGTGCTCCAGTTCCACTTGAACAGCGTCTCGCTGCCCGAGAAAAGCTTGATGCCCAGCTTCTCCTTGGGCCGGCCGATGCGGTAGCTCATGCCGGCGAGGTCGTGCTTCACCAGCAGCGCCTCGAATGCCTCGCGGTTCGCCACCGCCACCTGCAGCACCGCGCCCAGTTCCTCGTTGAACAGCGCGCGCAGCGCGGCCTCGGCCCAGCCGTCGAGCTGGATCTCCAGGCCGCAGTGGCCGGCAAAGGCCATCTCCAGCAGGGTGACGATGACGCCGCCGTCGGAGCGGTCGTGGTAGGCCAGCAGCAGGCCGCTGCGGTTCGCCTCCTGCACCAGCTCGAACAGCGCCTTGAGGCGCCTGGCGTCGTCCAGGTCCGGCGGCACGCCGCCGCCGCGATTGAACACCTGGGTGAGCGCGGAGGCGCCGAGGCGGTCGCGGCCGGCGCCGAGGTCGAGCAGCCACAGGTCGGTGTCGCCGCGGTCCAGCTTCAGCTGCGGCGTGAGCGTGCGGCGCACGTCGTCCACGCGGGCGAAGCCGGTGACGACCAGCGACACCGGCGCCACCGTGCGCTGCGGCGCGTCGCCGTCCTTCCACACGGTCTGCATGGACAGCGAGTCCTTGCCCACCGGGATGGAGATGTCGAGCTGCGGGCACAGCTCCATGCCCACCGCCTTCACCGCGTCGAACAGCGCGGCGTCCTCGCCGGGGTGGTTCACCGCGGCCATCCAGTTCGCCGAGAGGCGGATCTCGCCCAGCGAGGCAATCGGCGCCGCGGCGAGATTGGTGATCGCCTCGCCCACCGCCAGCCGTGCGGCGTCGGCGCTGTTGAGCAGCGCCACCGGCGCGCGCTCGGCCATCGCCATCGCTTCGCCGCGGTAGCCGTCGAAGTCGGCCATGGTCACCGCGCAGTCGGCCACCGGCACCTGCCACGGGCCGACCATCGGATCGCGGTGGTTGAGGCCGCCCACGGTGCGGTCGCCGATGTGGATCAGGAAGCTCTTGCTGCCCACGGTGGGCAGGCGCAGCACGCGCAGCAGCGCCTCATCCATGCCGATGCCGGTGAGGTCGGGCACCAGGTCGACGCGCGGCTTGATGCGCTTCGCGTCGCGGTGCATGCGCGGCGGCTTGCCGAACAGCACGTCCATGGGGAGGTCGATCACGATCTCCCGGGACTCGGGACTCGGGACTCGGGACTCGGTAGAGCCAGGAGCAAGAGCGGGAACGGTGCGGGTCACGCGCAGGCGGCGTTCCTCGGTGGCGGTGCCGACCACGGCGTGGGGGCAGCGTTCGCGTGCGCAGTACGCCTCGAACTCCGGCAGGTTTTCCGGCGCGATGCCGAGCACGTAGCGTTCCTGCGACTCGTTGCTCCACACCTGCATCGGCGACAGCGAGGGGTCGTCGCAGGGCACCTGGTCGAGGTCGATCTCGCCGCCCACGTTGGAGTCGTTGAGCAGCTCGGGGATCGCGTTGGAGAGGCCGCCCGCGCCCACGTCGTGCACGCTGACGATGGGGTTCCGCTCGCCGCGCGCCCAGCAGGCGTCGATCACCTGCTGGCAGCGGCGCTCCATCTCGGCGTTGTCGCGCTGCACGGAGGCGAAATCCAGTTCCGCGCTGGAGGCGCCCGAGGCCACCGACGAGGCGGCGCCGCCGCCCAGGCCGATCAGCATCGCCGGCCCGCCCAGCACGATCACCGCGTGGCCGGGCTGCAGCGTGCGCTTCTGCACGTGCTCGCGGCGGATGTTGGCGAGGCCGCCGGCCAGCATGATCGGCTTGTCGTAGCCGCGGCGCAGGCCGGGCTCGCCGGTCTCGTGCTCGTAGCTGCGGAAATAGCCGCCGAGGCACGGCCGGCCGAATTCGTTGTTGAACGCGGCGGCGCCCAGCGGGCCGTCGCGCATGATCTCGAACGCGGATGCCATGCGCGGCGGCAGCGGACGCTCCACTTCCCATGGCTGCGGGTGGCCGGGGATGCGCAGGTCGGACACCGAGAAGCCGGTGAGGCCCGCCTTGGGCTTGGCGCCGCGGCCGGTGGCGCCCTCGTCGCGGATCTCGCCGCCGGCGCCGGTGGCCGCGCCCGGCCAGGGCGCGATCGCGGTGGGGTGGTTGTGCGTCTCCACCTTGATCGCGTAGTCGATCTGTTCCTCGTGCGCGCGCCACACGCCGTTCGCGTCGGCAAAGAAGCGTCGGCCGGCGCTGCCCTCGATCACCGCCGCGTTGTCGTGGTAGGCGGACAGCGTGTGCGCGGGCGAGCGCTGGTGGGTGTGCTTGATCATCGCGAACAGGCTCTTGTCCTGTGCTTCGCCGTCCACCGTCCAGCTCGCGTTGAACACCTTGTGCCGGCAGTGCTCCGAGTTCGCCTGCGCGAACATGAAGAGCTCGGCGTCGGTGGGGTCGCGGCCCAGCTCGGCGTAGCGCGCGGCGAGGTAGTCGATCTCGTCCTCGGCCAGCGCCAGGCCCAGCTCGGCGTTGGCTTTGGCCAGCGCGGCGCGGGCGTCGCCGCCCAGCGCGACGTGCACCAGGTCGCCCGGAGCGCCGGCGAGGAACAGGCCCTGCGCCTCGTCCAGCGAGCCCAGCACCGACTGCGTCATCGCGTCGTGCAGTAGCGCCAGCACCGCCGCGTGCGCGGGCGTGCCGGCGTCGGGCAGGCCAACCAGCTGCCAGGCCGTGCCGTGCTCCACCCGGCGCACATCGAAGCCGGCGCCGTGCAGGATGTCGGTGGCCTTGCTCGACCACGGCGAGATCGTGCCCAGCCGCGGCACCACCCACAGCGTGGCCGGCGCGGGCGCGGCGTCCTTCGCCTCCAGCACCTCCAGCAGGCGCTGGCGCAGTTCGCCCGCGGGCGCCTGGGCGGCATCGAGGAAATACACGAACCACGCGGCCTGCACCCGGGTGCCGCGATGCAGGGCATCGAGGCGGGCATTGAGGCGTTCGAGGCGGAAGGTCGAAAGGGCGTTCTGCCCGTCGAGTGCGATCATGCGGGGAACGGCGCTGTGCAAGTGGAAACGCCCATTCTAGCCGATGCTGCAGCACGGCATAACCGGATGCCGGGGCGGCAGGTTCTTGCGGCCCGGGGCCAGGGCGGCCGGTCGGGCTTCATCCGGGCGCCCGCCCCGCGAACCTCAGTGCCCAGCCCCGCGCGCCAGCCGGCGCGCCTCGCGCGTCTGCAGCGCCACGCGCACCAGGTACACCACGATCGCCACGTTGCCGAGCAGCGCGGCCAGCTTCAGCCAGCCGAAGCGGTGCAGGGTCTCGTACAGCTCGATCGGGATCAGCGAGGCGGTGGCGATCACGGTGAACCACTCGGCCCAGTACTTGCCCATCAGCAGGCCCACGCCCTCGATGCCGAACAGCACGGCGTAGCCCAGCGCCACCACGCCCACCGCCACGAAGCGGCTGGGGCCGAATTCCTGCAGCATCGACACCATCCGCCAGCGCAGGCCGTTGCTGTCGGACAGCGACAGATGCTCCAGCCAGTGCACCAGCTGCCGGAAGTTCTGCTCGCGGTCGAGGTGGAAGGCGGCGACCGCCACCAGCACGAGGCAGAGGGTCTTGATGACCTCGTAGATCGCGATCACGCGCAGGCCGGCGCGGTGCGACGGCGGCGCCTTGGCGTGTGCGGCGGCAGGCAGGGCGGCGATGGATTCGATGTCGGACATGGGGGCTGGGTCGGCGATGCGTGCATTGTCGCCGGCGCCGTATGAACGGCCAGTGCGCAAAGGCAGGGGGATGCAGGAAACCGCGCGGCCCGCCGGTGCGATCCGGCGGGCCGCGCGAGACGGCGGTTCAGCAGCAGCGCCCGCCGCCGCCCTTGTAGCGGGCCTCGGTGCGTTCGCGGTAGAACTCGGCGTAGCTCGGCACCTTGCGTTCGGGGTGGTGCTCGCGCAGGTGCTTCACGTAGGCGTCGTAGTCCGGCACGCCGCAGCACAGGCGGGCGGTTTGCACCGCCCACTTGCGCAGGGCCGCGAGGCGCGGGGCCATCACGGCGTGGCCACGTCCGCCAGCGCCACGTAGGGTTCCTCGTGGGCGGTGGGACGGTTGGTGCGCCAAGCCTTGAGCAGCGCGTTGAGGCAGAACAGCGTCATCACCACCACCAGCGCCATGAAGATCGCGGTCATCGCCATGTCCACGCGGTTGTTGGTGATGATCTGCTGCATCGCCGCCGCGGTCTTGGCCGGCGCCAGCAGCTGGCCGTTCGCCAGCGCCGCGGCGTACTTGTCGGCGGCCGCGGTGAAGCTGATCGGGCCGCTCAGCTTTTCGTAGCCCGCGGTCAGCGTGCACACGATCAGCCAGATCGCCGGGATGCCCGGCACCCACACGTAGCGCTCGCGCTTGAGCTTCACCACCACCACCGTGGCCAGCATCAGCGCGATCGCCGCCAGCATCTGGTTGGCGATGCCGAACAGCGGCCACAGCGTGTTGATGCCGCCCAGCGGATCGACCGCGCCCTGGTACAGGAAGTAGCCCCACAGCGCCACGCAGACCGCGGTGGCGAGCAGGTTGCCGGCCCACGACTCGGTAGCCTGCAGCGGTTTGTACAGCAGGCCGGCGATCTCCTGGATCATGAAGCGGCCCACGCGCGTGCCGGCGTCCACCGTGGTGAGGATGAACAGCGCCTCGAACAGGATCGCGTAGTGGTACCAGAACGCCATCATGCCTTCGCCCGGCAGGATGTTGTGCAGCAGCTGGGCCATGCCCACCGCCAGCGTGGGCGCGCCGCCGGCGCGGGAGAGGATGCTCTGCTCGCCCACGTCCTTCGCGGTCTGCAGCAGCTGGTCCGGCGTCACCACGAAGCCCCACTGGCTGATCGTCTGCGCCGCCTGTTCCACCGTGGTGCCGATGATCGCGCCCGGCGCGTTCATCGCGAAGTACACGCCCGGGTGCAGCGACACCGCCGCGACCATTGCCATGATCGCCACGAAGGCCTCCATCAGCATGCCGCCGTAGCCGACCATGCGCGCCTGGCCCTCGTTCGCCAGCAGCTTGGGCGTGGTGCCCGAGGCGATGATCGAATGCCAGCCCGACACCGCGCCGCAGGCAATGGTGATGAACAGGAACGGGAACAGGTTGCCGGCGAACACCGGGCCGGTGCCGTCGATGAACTTCGTCACCGCCGGCATCTGCAGCATCGGCGCGGCGAGGAAGATCGCCAGCGCCAGCAGCGCGATGGTGCCGATCTTGAGGAAGGTGCTGAGGTAGTCGCGCGGCGCCAGCAGCAGCCACACCGGCAGGATCGAGGCGCAGGAGCCGTAGCCGATCAGCCACCAGGCCAACGCCTTGGCGTCGAGGTCGAAGATCGGCGCCAGCACGGCCGAGTCGGCCACGTACTTGCCGGCCCAGATCGACAGCAGCAGCAGCGCCAGGCCGATGATCGACACCTCCAGGATGCGGCCGGGGCGGAACCAGCGCAGGTAGGCACCCATCAGCAGCGCGATCGGGATCGTGGCGGCCACGGTGAACGTGCCCCACGGACTGTGCGTGAGCGCCTTCACCACCACCAGCGCCAGCACCGCCAGCACGATCATCATCAGCACCAGCACGCCGATCATCGCCACGATGCCGGGCAGCGGCCCCAGCTCCTCGCGCAGCATGTGGCCCAGCGAGCGGCCGTCGCGGCGCAGCGACAGGCCGAGGATCATGAAGTCCTGCACCGCGCCGGCGAACACCACGCCGAACAGGATCCACATCGTGCCGGGCAGGTAGCCCATCTGCGCCGCCAGCACCGGACCCACCAGCGGGCCGGCGCCCGCGATCGCGGCGAAGTGGTGGCCGAACACCACCCACTTGTCGGTGGGCACGTAGTCGAGGCCGTCGTTGCGCAGCACCGACGGCGGCGCGCGCGTGGGGTCGAGCTGCAGCACGTAGTGCTCGACGAACTTGCCGTAGAAGCGGTAGCCGATCACGAACACCGCGATCGCCGCGGCGACCATCCAGATCGCGTTGATCGGCTCGCCGCGGCGCAAGGCCACCACGCCGAGGCACCAGGCGCCCACGATGGCGATCGCGACCCACAGGATCTTCGCCGCCGGGCTGGGTTTGACGGTTGCGCTGTGCATGGACTCTCTCCCGGGAAGTCCCGGCAAGAGTCTCGCCGGGCGTGACGAGGGTCAATGCCGGCCATCTTAGCCTTTGGTCGAATGCCGCGTGCCCGGCCTGCACGGCGCGTTCACGCATTGGCACGCCAGCGTCATCTCGGCTCGGCTAAAGTCGACGCATCATCCAGCCCGGCGAGGCAAGCATGATCCGCGAGATCCTGAAGATGGGCGACCCGCGCCTGCTGCGCGTGGCGCCGCCGGTGCCCGACGCGATGCTCGGCAGCGCCGAGCTGGACGCCCTGGTCGCGGACATGTTCGACACCATGCACGCCGCCGACGGTGTGGGCCTCGCCGCGCCGCAGATCGGCGTGGACCTGCAGCTGGTGATCTTCGGCTTCGAGCATTCCGAACGCTACCCCGACGCGCCCGAGGTGCCGCAGACGATCCTGCTCAACCCCGTCATCACCCCGCTGTCGCAGGACATGGAGGAAGGCTGGGAAGGCTGCCTCTCGGTGCCCGGCCTGCGCGGTGCGGTGAGCCGCTACAGCCTGATCCGCTACCAGGGCATCGACCCGCACGGCGCGCCGATCGACCGCCGCGCGGAAGGCTTCCATGCCCGCGTGGTGCAGCACGAGTGCGACCACCTGATCGGCCGGCTCTACCCCTCGCGCATCACCGACTTCAGCAAGTTCGGCTACACCGAGGTGCTGTTTCCGGGGATGGAGGTGGCAGCGGAGTAGCGCGCCATGCCCGCCGTGCTCTCGGCTATCCTTCCGGATCAGTCGAGTAGCGGGATGCATGCAATGGCGAAAGGGGTGCGGCTCGACGCGCTGCCGAAGCAAGGTTCGCCGAAGGCGCCAGGTTGGTGGTGCGGGTTCGCAGGAATTCACAGGGCTTGGACCATGCTTCCCCGGATTGAGGAGCGCGAGTCATGTCATTGAACGTCGAGCACCTGCGGCGCACGGCGGATACGCTGGAACAAGCCGTCGCCAAACTCGGCGAAGTGGCGCCCGGCGACGAGGTGATGTACGACCTGTTCCGCAACGCGGCGGTGAAGAGCTTCGAGCTGTCGCTGGAAACCACCGGCAAGCTGTTGCGCAAGGCGCTGAAGTTGTACGGCGGCAGCCCGCGTGAAGTGGACAGGCTGGTGTTCAAGGACTTGTTCCGGCATGCCAGCAAGCATGGCCTGCTGGACGAAGCCGCCGTCGAACGCTGGTTCGGCTACCGCGCCAACCGCAACACCACGGCGCACGACTACGGCGCCGGCTTCGCCAACGAAACCCTGAAAATCCTGCCGGCGTATTTGCAGGACGTGCGTGCGCTGGCCGCCACCTTGCAGGGCCTGTTCGATGCCCAGGCGTGACCCCGGCCAGTTGCGGCTTGCGCCGCGCCATCTGGAGTTGCTGCGCACCCTGCTGTCGCGGCAAGCGCCGGACGCGGAGGTGTGGGCCTACGGCAGCCGCGTGAACGGCGGCGCGCACGAAGGCAGCGACCTGGACATCGTGTTGCGCAACACGGCCGATCCCGACACCGAATGCGCGGGGTGGCAGGACGTGCAGGAGGCGATCCAGGAAAGCGATCTGCCGATGCTGGTGGACGTGCACGACTGGGCGCACCTGCCGGCGGAGTTCCATCGCAACATCGAGCGGGACTATGTGGTCATCCGCGAGCCGGCAGGGCCGCGGCATGGCGGATGATCACGGGTGATGCGTGGGCTGGCTGAAGCGTCGGCCGGCCCCAGACTGTGCTGACTGCTGGTGTCGGACGCGGCATGGATTGTCTTGAGCGGATTGACCTGGACCCGGTTGACCTGGATCAGGAGCTCACGGGTGGCCCTTCTGCATCATGGCGCGCCGGCGCGTGCCGGCCATTCCCACACGGTGCCCACGATGCAGTTCGAACTTTCCGCTTGCCACCACGACGCCGCGAGCATCGCCATCGCGATGCGCACGCTCGACGCCCACGCCACGGTCACGCTGGATGCCGCGCACGGCCGGCTGGAAGTGCTTACCCAGGCGAGCGCCGCGCAGGTGCTGGACAAGCTGCAAGGCCTGGGCTGCACGGCGAAGCTGCTGGAGCAGCCGGTGCACATCAGCGGCGGCAGCACCTGCTGCGGTTCGTGCGGCTGAGTTGATCGAACCTGCTGCGCGGCGGCTCAGCCGCGCAGCGTGCGTCCGCGCTCAGGCGGTCACCGCTGGCCCTGCTGGCTCCCGCGCGTGGCGTGCATGCGCCGGATGCGCGCGATGCTGCCGCCCTCGTACGTCACCACGTAGGTGGAGCCGTCGTGCGCTTGTCGCGCGACCCGGACCGGGTCGCTGCGCATCGCCTGCTGCAGCGCCTGCTGATGAAACGCTGCCAGGTCGCCGGTCGGAATCAGCGTCAGCGGCGGGCTGGTCTGCTGGAAGCTGGTGAAGTGGCTGCCGCATTCGGTGGTGTCGCGGCTGAACTTGAGCCAGCCCTGGCCGCAGCTCTGGCCCGAGATTTCCGGCAGGCGCTTCAGCCAGATGAAGTACTTGTTCTCGTGCGTGATCCGCACGCGGTCGTGGCGCGCGTCATCGCCACCGATATTGGCGGAGGTCCAGAAGCGCACGATGCTGGCTTCGTGGCAGTCGGCCGACGCGCACTCCTGCAGCACCAGGTATTCGTTGTCCTGCAGGGACATCGGCTCGATGCTGAGGATGTCGCCCTCGACCAGCGCCTGCGCGGGGAACACCACCGCAGGCATGCGCGGGTCGACCTTGAAGTCGCCGGAGATCAGGTGGCCGCCATGCTGCGACGAGTACGGCGGCGCGGTGACCTGCACGGCGGGTAGATCGGTTTGCGCCGATGCGGCGAAACCCGCCGACATGCAGCAGCCGAACAACGCGATGGCCGGAGTTTTCATGACGGCTCCCTGGCGCTCCGTCGGCGGCCGGCTTGACGATCAGGCCGGCATGCCGCGCAGCACCCGCCCGTAAGTGTGCACCTCGTCCACCAGCACGCGCACGTGCTCGGGGTCGACCTCGGGCGTGATGCCGTGGCCGAGGTTGAACACGTGGCCCGGATGTGGGCCGTAGCTGTCCAGCACGGCGCGCGCTTCGCGGCGGATCACATCCACGCTGGCGCGCAGGATCGCGGGGTCCATGTTCCCCTGCAGTGCCACCTTGCCGGCCACCGCGCGGCGCGCGTCGGCGAGGTCGATCGTCCAGTCCACGCCCAGCGCGGCGCAGCCGGAGTCGGCCATCGCGGCGAGGCTGGCGTTGGCGCCCTTGGAGAACAGGATCACCGGCAGATCGCGCGCGTGCGCGTCGTCCTTCAGCGCGGCCACGATCTGCGCCATGTAGCGCAGCGAGAATTCGCGGAACGGCGCGGGTCCGAGCATGCCGCCCCAGCTGTCGAACACCATCAGCGCCTGTGCGCCGGCGGCGGCCTGCGCCGAGAGATACGCCGCCACGCTGCGCGCCAGCACGTCGAGCAGCCGGTGCGCGAGCTGCGGCTCGTTCCAGCACAGCGCCTTGAGGCTCACGTAGTCGCGCGAGCCGTGGCCTTCCACCATGTAGCAGGCCAGCGTCCACGGGCTGCCGGCGAAGCCGATCAGCGGCACGCGGCCGGCGAGTTCCCGGCGGATCAGCCGCACCGCGTCCATCACGTAGCGCAGCTCGCCGTCCATGTCGGGCACGGCGAGCCGATTGATGTCGGCGGTCGTGCGCACCGGACGCGCGAACTGCGGGCCTTCGCCATGGGCGAAGGAAAGGCCCAAGCCCATCGCATCGGGGATGGTGAGGATGTCGGAGAACAGGATCGCCGCGTCGAGATCGAAGCGTTCCAGCGGCTGCAGCGTCACCTCGCAGGCGAGCTCCGGGTTCTGCGCCAGGCCCATGAAGCTGCCGGCGCGCTCGCGCGTGGCGCGGTACTCGGGCAGGTAGCGGCCGGCCTGGCGCATCACCCAGATCGGCGTGGTGTCGACGGGTTCGCGCCGCAGCGCGCGCAGGAAACGATCGTTCTTCAGGATATCGGTCATGTCCGTCAACGGCCGTAGGGGCCTTCCAGGCCTTGGGCGAACATCAGGCGGTAGCCGCGCTTGAGCTGGGCGTCGCGCGCCTTCTCGAACGCGGCGATCGCAGCGTCGCGCTCCAGGAACTGCTCGCGGCGCAGCGTGGCCTTGCCGCCCTGCTGGCCCGTCTCGCGGTACAGCGTCCAGCCGCCGAGCAGATCCTGCTCCAGCACGATCTGGACGTAGCGTGGCGGCTCGGCGCTGCCGGGCAGGTTTTGCAGGTAGAGGCGCATGGATCGCGAGTTGGAGCGTTTGCCGGGGCCCACAGTCTACAGGCGAGCAAGCGTTTTGTAGGAGCGCACCCTGTGCGCGAATGCTCTGGCGCTTGATCGGAGCAAGAGCATTCGCGCACAGGGTGCGCTCCTACCGGGCGACAGCCTCGCGCAACACCGCCAGCACCTCGGCTTCGGCCACGCCGCTCACGATCTCCGCCTTGCCGATGCCGCGCCACAGGATCAGCCGCAACGTGCCGGCGGTGTTCTTCTTGTCCAGCCGCATCAGGGCGAGCAGTTGTTCCGGGTCGAAGCCGGCGGGCACGGCGGTGGGCAGGCCGATGGTTTCCAAGAGACGCTGCAGGCGCGCGGTGTCGGCGGCCTCGCTCATGCCGAGCCGCTCGGACAACCGCGCGGCGAGCAGCATGCCGACCGCCACGCCTTCGCCGTGCAGCAGCGCGGTGTAGCGGCCGGCGGTTTCCAGCGCGTGGCCGAAGGTGTGGCCGAGATTGAGCAGGGCGCGTTCGCCCTGTTCGGTTTCGTCGCGCGCCACCACGCCGGCCTTGTACGCCACCTTGCGCGCGATCGCCTCGATCACGGCGGCGTCCTCGCGCGCGGCGAGCGCGGCGGCGTGGGCTTCCAGCCAGGCGAAGAACGGCTCGTCGCCGATCGCCGCGCCCTTGATCACTTCGGCGAGGCCCGCGCGGTATTCGCGCACGGGCAGGGTGGCCAGCGTGTCGATGTCGGCCACCACCGCGCGCGGCTGGTGGAAGGCGCCGACCAGGTTCTTGCCGGCGGGCAGGTTCACACCGGTCTTGCCGCCCACCGAGGAATCCACCATCGCCAGCAGGGTGGTGGGGAACTGGATGAAGTCGATGCCGCGCATCCAGCACGCCGCGGCGAAGCCGGCGAGGTCGCCCACCACGCCGCCGCCCAGCGCGATCACGCAGGCGTCGCGGGTGGCGCCGAGTTTCGCCAGCGCCTCCAGCGCGCGCTCCACGTTGGCGAAACTCTTGTGCGCCTCGCCGTCGTCGAGCAGGAAGCTGGACCACGTCAGCCCGTCGAGGCCCTGCGCCAGCCGCTCCAGGTACAGCGGCGCCACCGTGGTGTTGCTCACCACCAGCACGTGGCGGCCGCGCAGGCGCGCGCGCCAGCGCGCGGCGTCGGCGATCAGGCCGTGGCCGATCCAGACCGGGTAGCTGCGCTGGCCGAGGGCGACGTCGAGGGTGGTGGCTTGATGGATGCTCATGCGGAAGTCGTGGAGGAGGGAAGGGCGGCGCGCTGCCAGTGGCGGTCGATCAGCGCGATGGCCTGCGCCGCGCTGGCGGCCACGCCGTGCGCGGCGGGCAGCACGAGGTCGGCGGTGGCCTGGTACAGCGGTTCGCGGATCGCGGCCATCGCTTCGAGCCGGGCGCGGCGATCCGGGTCGGCCAGCAGCGGGCGCGAGCTGTCGTGCGCGAGGCGCTCCAGTTGCTGCTCGATGCCGGCCTGCAGCCACAGCACGTAGCCGCGCGCGGCGAGCCGTTCGCGGTTGGCGGCGTCGAGCACCGCGCCCGCGCCGGTGGCCAGCAGCACGCCGTCGCCCGCGCTGAACTCGTTCAGCAGCACGCTCTCGCGCTGGCGGAAACCGGCCTCGCCCTCGATCTCGAAGATGGTGGCGACGTTGGCGCCGGTGCGCCGCTCGATCTCGCGGTCGAGATCGACGAAGGCGAGGCCATAATGCGCGGCGAGGCGCCGGCCCAGCGAGGTCTTGCCGGCGCCGGTGGGGCCGATCAGGAACAGGTTGCGCGAGGGATTCATTTCGCCACTTTAGCAGTAGAGGTTTGGATGGCTGAACGTGTGTTGCTCGCCGGTTGCGGCGACTTGGGTTTGCGCGTGGCCGAACGCCTGCTGGCGGCCGGCGACGAGGTGTGGGCGCTGCGCCGCCGGCCGCCGCCCGACGCGCCGCGCGGCCTGCACTGGCTGGGCGCCGACCTCACCGCGCCGCACACGCTGAGCGGCCTGCCGGCCGGCATCACGCGCGTGGCGTACCTGCCCGCGCCGCAGGCGCGCGACCAGGCGACGTATCGCGCGCTGTTCGTCGACGGCCTGCGCCATTTGCTCGAAGCACTGGATGCCTCCGCGCTGCGCCAGGTGCTGCTGGTGTCCTCCAGCGCGGTGTACGGCGAGCACGACGGCGACTGGGTGGACGAGGCCACGTCGCCTGCGCCGCTGGGCTTCAACGGCGCGCTGCTGCTGGAGGCCGAGCGCTGGCTGGCCGCGCAAGCCGTGCCGTCCACCGTGCTGCGCCTCGCCGGGTTGTACGGGCCGGGGCGGCTGCAGCTGATCGAACGCCTGCGCGCCGGCACCGTGCGCGTGCCGCGCGAGGTGCCGCACTGGGCCAACCGCATCCACGTCGACGATGCCGCCGCGGCCATCGTGCACCTGCTGCGCCTGCCCGAGCCCGCGCCGCTGTACCTGGGCGTGGACGACACCCCGCTGCCGCTGGACGAACTGTGCGACTTCCTCGCCCAGTGGATCGACGCGCCGCCGCCGCGCGAAGGCCCGCCGCCGCCCGGCGTGGGCAGCAAGCGGCTCGGCAATGCGCGCCTGCGGGCGAGCGGCTGGGCACCGCAGTGGCCGGATGCACGCGACGGTTACGCGGCGCTGCTGGATACTTGAGCCTTCCCCACTGGAGGAGCGACGCACATGGCCAACCTTCCCGTCCCCCACGGCATGGTCACCACCGGCAACGAGCTGCACGGCTATCGCGTGGTGCGCACGCTTGGCATCGTGCGCGGCATCACCGTGCGTTCGCGCAGCGTGGTGGGCAATATCGGCGCCGCGCTGCAGACCCTGGTGGGCGGCAACATCACGATCTATACGGAACTGTGCGAGAAGGCGCGCGAGGAAGCCTTCGAACTGATGCTGCAGCATGCCGCCGCGATGGGCGCGAACGCGGTTATCGCGATGCGCTACGACGCCAACGACGTGGCCGAGGGCGTCACCGAGGTGCTGAGCTACGGCACGGCGGTGCAGGTGGAGCCGGCACAAGAAATGCCGAGAGGTAGCTGAGCGAATCCCTCTCCCTGCGGGAGAGGGTGGCGGCAGCCGGGAGAGGGTTCGTGCGGAGCGAGGCGCTGCGGCAAGTCCGAACCCTCACCCCCGGCCCCTCTCCCGGAGGGAGAGGGGAGTAATTCGTCACGCGTGCGTGAGTCCGGTCCGTGGGTCGGGCTTCAGCCCGACTCGCCGCAAGCGTCGGGCTGAAGCCCGACCTACGAATCAGCGTCGGGCTGAAGCCCGACCCACGGGATGCGCAAGGCTACGCGTGCGTGAGCCCGGTCATGTGCCGCTCATCGTCGTACTCCACCACGCTGTCGGCGAGCGCGGGCAGGGTGGCGAGCGCGTGGCGGCTGAGCCGCTCGTAGTGCTGCAGGAAGCGCTCCAGCGTGGCCGCGTCCATCGCCAACGGCGCGCGGCGTGCCAGCAGTTCCTGTTCGGTCTCGCCGCGCCAGCGGCGCACCACGTCCCAGTTCGGCGCCTGCAGCACGATCAGCGCGTCGAACTTGCGCCACAGCGGCTGGTAGCCGCGCAGCTGCTTGTTGACCCAGTGGCGCCAGCCGCCGTCGGGGTCTTCCTCGCGTTCCAGCCGGTTCATCGGCTCCTCCAGCGCGGCCTGCGGCTGCGGGCGGATGCCCAGCGCCCAGCCCTCCACGATCACCAGCTTCGGCGCGCGCACCACGCGCGGCCAGCGCGAGGGCTGCATGCGTGTGTCGCGGCCCTTGTCGAAGCGCGGCCAGGATACCGGCAGCTTCTCCGAGGCCTGCGGCAGCGCGGCCAGCACCGAGAGCAGCAGCTCGATCTCGTGCGTGCCCGGCACGCCGCGGGTGCGCAGCAGCGGGTGGATCTGCTGGGCCATCAGTTCGCGGTCGCCGCGCGAGTAGTAGAAGTCGTCCAGCGACAACACCTCGGTGGGCCAGCCGCGCGCCTCGGCCTGCGCCTTCATCTCGCGCGCCAGCGTGCTCTTGCCGCTGCCCTGCAGGCCGGACAGGCCGAGGATGTAGGGCCGCCGCGAGCGGGCGATGCGCCCGGCGTACTGGTCCAGCAGGTGGCCGGCCAGCGAGGCGTTCGGCGCCGGCGGATGCGGCTTGGGCGCGCTCATCGGCGGGCATCCGCTTCGGGCGGACGCAGCCGGCCGTGGACACGGGCGGGATGGGCGATTGGGTTAAGATGTGCCGGTTTCATCCGCGTCATGATGGCGCGCCCGCGCCACGATTCAAGGGAAAAGTTTCGAAGCCATGCTGAGCCCCGAGATTCTCGACACTTTCCGGCAGCTGCTGGAGGAGGCGAAGGCCGCCGGCGAGCCCGAGCCCACCGCGATGAACCTGGCCACGGTGGATGCCGACGGCCGCGTGGCCTCGCGCATCGTGCTGCTGAAGGGCGTGGACGAGCGCGGCCTGCGCTTCCACACCAACTACGACAGCGACAAGGGCAGCCAGCTGGCGGCGCATCCGCAGGTGGCGCTGTGCTTCCACTGGAAGCAGCTGCGCCACGGCGTGCAGGTGCGCGTGGAAGGCGTGGCGCGCAAGCTGCAGGCGGCGGAATCCGACGCCTACTTCGCCACCCGCCCGCGCGGCAGCCAGATCGGCGCCTGGGCCTCGCTGCAGTCGCAGACCCTGCCCGACCGCCGCAGCTTCGACGAGCGCGTGGCGCGCTACGAGCGCGAGTTCGAAGGCCGCGAGGTGCCGCGCCCGCCGCACTGGGGCGGCTACCTGGTCGAGCCGGACATGGTCGAGTTCTGGTACGGCGCCGAGTTCCGCCTGCACGAGCGCGTGTGCTGGAGCCGGCACGGCCAGACCTGGACGCACCGTTTGCTTTATCCCTGAGGAGAGCCGCGCCATGAGCCGTTCCGTGCCCGCCGAACATGCCGGACAGCACGGTTTCACGGTGCACACGCGCGGCCGCGGCTTCACCGAGATCACCACCCAGGTCGCCGACGTGGTGGCCGCCAGCGGCGTGCAGCTCGGCATCGCCCACGTGTTCACCGCACACACCAGCTGCTCGCTGCTGCTGAGCGAGAACGCCGACCCCACCGTGCGCGAGGATCTCGAACGCTGGCTGGCGCGCGCCGTGCCCGACGGCGACGCGATCTTCCGGCACGACGCCGAAGGCCCCGACGACATGCCCGCCCACGTGCGCGCCGTGCTCACCGGCGTGAGCCTCGTCGTGCCGGTGCATGGCGGCAAGCCGCAGCTGGGCACTTGGCAGGGGCTGTTCCTGTGGGAGCATCGGCGTGATCCGCATCAGCGGAAGGTCACGGTAACGGTGTTGGGGCACTGAGGGTGCGGCGCTGGCGCGGTCGTTGATTCGACGCCTGGTGCTGCGTTGCGCTTTTTGTCCCCTCGCCCGCTTGCGGGAGAGGGGTTGGGGGAGAGGGGCTTTTGCTTCGGCGCTGTCGCAATTGACAGAGCGGTTTCGAGCGCCTGCCGGCGCCCGAGTTCCTTTCTCTTTGAATGGCCAAAGAGAAAGGAACCAAAGAGAAAGGCCACCCCGATGGCGCGCCCTCCAGGCATTCCCGGATCAAGTCCGGGACAGGCTCTGCCTTCCGGGTACGCGGGCGGGTTACGGGGTTTTTCGCCGGCACATTCATGTGCCGGCGAAAAACTGGCCCGCATCCATGCGGGCCATCCTGCGGACTTTCCTCCACCCGCCCGCCCGCCGCGCCATAGGGGCCCCGGAGAAGTAGCGCGCTCCCAGCGCGCACTCGGGCGCAGCCGCTGCGCGGCTGCGGAAGTCCCGCGCATTGTGCTTTTGATTGGGATTGTTGATGGGTTTGCAGAATGCGTTGTTACGGGATTAATGCCTGAGTTAGCGCTCATTGGCTAGTACTCGTTGTTATCGTCTTCCCACATGCTGCGAGCAAGCTTGTCAACGTCGATGCCAAAATACTCCACGGCATCATAGTGACTCGTCGAGATGTAACTCTCACCGAGCCCACAAGCAAGGAGCTTGGAGTATCCGGTGATCTTCAGCCCGCATGCGACGCAGAAAAAATCCTCTGGCTTCATTGCTTGCCGTTCAACGATGCCGTCTTCATCAGTTGAGGTTTTTGCCACGCCCATGGCTTTTCCTTGAACGAGCGCAGTGGCAGTGCAGGAAGGACACTGAACTCGATGGCCGTAGTGACGAAGAGACGCAGCGGCAGCTTGGTCTAATGCAGCCTTCTTGTCCGGATCGGATTTCGCGGACCAGACCACTTTGTGAGCATTGATTGTGCCTAGCACGCTCTTGGCGGCCTCGTCGCTGAGCGCCGAGATGTCATCGCGCGCTTCTGCTGCACCAGTTGCACCGAACAAAGATTCCAGCGTTGCGCCGCAATGAGCCAAAAGGACATCGCATACTGCAAAGAAGTGCGGACGCCACGAAGAAGAGCTGGATCCATCAAAAGGCATGTTTCCTGAATGCAGTTCCGAGTTGCGCCGTGAGAGGTGAGTGGCGCAGAAATTCACATGCTCGCGTGTGAATGCAGGCACAAGCTCTTCTGCTCGTGCAATCAACTCGGTTATAGCGGCAGTGCGAGGGATAAATTTCGCTTTCTTTGGGGTATGACCTAGCGCGTAAAGTACGTTGTTCCAGTCGGAGTTGTCGGCAACTAGTGCGGGAGAAATTGCCGAGACAGAAGCTCTTATCAGCATCTCGAGCAGAAATGTCGACCACAGTCCGTACTGCCAGTCGGTGGAGTTGGCCTCCATGGCTTCCGAGTACAACTCGGATTTAGCTAGATACGATTCTTTTGACCATTCGTGAGTTGTTTTCGCTGTCATCTAGCTGACGCTCTTTAGGTAAATTCGTTTGAGAACTCGCTTGTCGGAAGCTTGAGGTACGGCTGACCTTCCGTGAAGAGTGCGCCAATTGTCCACTATCAGAGTTTGACCAGGCTCTTCAAGGGCGACCTTGCTCTGCTTCGCAGTGCTCAGTCGATCGCTTATCAAACTCGCGATGCGGGCAGCAGCGCGGTTTGCCGGCTCTAAGAAAAGTGCATCCCAGCGAAAGATGTCGCTGCTCAACATTCGAAGCGGAATCTGGCGGCCGTCAAGTGGGCGGCGAGCCCGAAAGATGGCTCTAGCACATTCCACTTGCTCTTGCGGTCTAAGGATGTGATCTCTATGTATGAAGTTAGTCGTTACGTTACTGGATCCGGAAGCACAAATAAGTGCGAAGTATCTTGGAGGAACGCTCCAATGCGCCATGTCGGTATGAAACGGAAACGCACCGAGACCGAAGTTGTCGCTATAGCTGGGTCCGACTCCACACCCCGGCCGAGGCACCAGTGTCTGGATGGGGCTAATCCCCTGAATCACATCAATCCTTCCTAGAGCGCCCTCGATGTAGAGTTCGTCAAAGTCGAGGGGGATCCTTGTTACCGCAAATCCAGTTTCGTACAGCGTCCGTTGCCATTGATGCATGATATGAGCGCTAACGCCTAGGTAGACCCCGGATCGGGGCATATGTAGCGATGCTCCATCGCCGAAGCAGCAGCGTCAAGTGAGGAAATTTTGCGTGCTGACGAAGGGCTGGCCGGCTTTCCTAGGCCAACAGTCGCGAACATGCTGGCGTGCATATCGCACGAGACAAGGTTGATATCGCTTATCAGCCCAGAAGTTCGGATATGCACGCCACGCCAGTGGTGAGCGAGGGTCTTGCTTCTGGCGCGCAGGATGCGCGCTGCTTTTCCGGGGCCCCTCGGCGGCGGTGAGACGGGGACGATCAGGCCGCGCAGCGGGCATCGCCATGGATGGCGATGCCTTTTCGACCGGACAGGAGTCCGGCCGAAAAGCCCGGCCACGGCTCACGGACTTTCCGTCCATGGATGGACGGAAAGCGCCGCCGCGGGGTGTCGTTTTCTCTTGGCTACTTCTCTTTTGGACAAGCAAAAGAGAAGTAGCTCGGGCGCCGGCAGGCGCACGAAACTGCTTTGAAACTGGCGATGGCGCAGAGACAAGAGCAGCCCCCTCACCCCAGCCCTCTCCCCCAACGATGAAACTGTTGGGGGGAGAGGGAGCATCGAGAGGGAGCATCGAGAGGGGGCGATGTCAGCCCACCACCGCCAACCGCACCCCGATGTCGAGCAACGGCGCCGCCACCAAAATCCGCGCCAACAGCAAACCAACGATCACCACCGTCGGCGAAAAATCGATCATCCCCACCACCAGCCTGCCGCGCAGTGGCCGCAGCAAGGGATCGACGATCGTGCCGAGCAGGCGCTGCAGCGGATGGTGCCGGTCGGGGGCGAGCATGCTGAGCAGGGACCAGCCGAACACCAGCATCAGGTAGAACAGCAGCGCGAAGTCGAGCAGTTCGGCCAGCGACAGCACGAGCAGGCCAAGGAAGTGCGGCGCCAGCCCCGTCAGCGCGAACAGCACCAGGCGTTTCAGCAGCATCGCCAGCCACGCCACCAGCAGCGCGGCGAGGTTGATGCGACGCCAGTTCGGCAGCACGCGGCGGATCGGCGCCAGCACCGGGTTGGTGGTGCGGTAGATGAACTGGCTGAGCGGGTTGTGGAAGTCGGCGCGGCAGGCTTCGGCGGCGAGGCGCACCAGGAACAGCGTGGCGACGGCGTCGAAGGCGAGTTCGACCAGCAGCGCGAGGGCGTTCAGGAGGTAGCTCACGCGCCGCTCTCCCGGTCCAGCGCGGCGGCGAGTTCGGCGCCGCGGCGGGTGGCGGCGGCGACGGCGCGCGCGACGATGCGCGGCAGGCCGTCGGCGGCGAAGCTTTCCAGCGCGGCCTGGGTGGTGCCGTTCGGCGAGGTGACGCGGCGACGCAGTTCGGCGGGGTCCTCGCCGCTTTCGACGAGCATGCGGCCGGCGCCGAGGCAGGTCTGCGCGGCGAGCGCGCGGGCGGTGTCGCGCGGCAGGCCCTGCGCCACGGCGGCGTCTTCCAGCGCCTCGACCAGGGCGAAGAAGTAGGCGGGGCCAGAGCCGGACAGTGCGGTGACGGTGTCCATCAGCGCCTCGTCGTCGATCCAGCGGGTGAGTCCGGCGGCGTCCATCACGTGCTGCGCCTGCGCTTTCTGCACGGGACTGACGCGGCCGTTCGCGCACAGGCCAGTGGCGCCGGCGCCGATCAGCGCGGGGGTGTTCGGCATGCAACGCACGATCGGCAGCGCGCCCAGCCAGCGTTCGAGCTGGTCCAGCCGCACGCCGGCGGCGATCGAGATCACCAGCGGGCGCCGGCCCTGCAGGGCGAGGCGCAGCTCGCCGTGCACCTGGGGCATGGCCTGCGGCTTCACCGCCAGCACGATCACCTCGGCGTCGGTGACGGCGAAGCGGTTCTCGGCGAAGGTGACCACGCCGAAGTCGCGGCCCAGCCGTTCGCGCACTTCGGCCAGCGGTTCGGCCACGCGGATGTCGGCGGGCGCCAGGCCGGTGGCGAGCAGGCCGCCGATCAGGCTGCGGGCCATGTTGCCGCCACCGATGAAGGCGATGCGTGTCATGGGGAATCCTGGATGGTGGAGACGGCCGCTTACCTTACCGGAGCCGGCGTCGGCGTGCCCGTGATCGCGTGCGAGAGCGGCCCGATGAAGTCCGCACGCAGGCCGCTGCGGACATCCTTTGGTGACCGGGTGCGCAAACCGCCGCGAAAGCTGGCCGTGCGCCCCGTGCCGCGAGTAGTATCGGCTCGCTGCAGGGGGAGTCGGATGGCCTGGGTCGCGGCGCGCATCGCGCAGGGCGGCCGCACCGCGCCTTCCCGTCGCAGCCATCGCCACAGCATCCTGACGACCGGTCGAGGGGAACCACAGATGGATATCGCCGAACTGCTTGCCTTCTCGGTGAAGAACAAGGCCTCGGACCTGCACCTTTCCGCCGGCCTGCCGCCGATGATCCGCGTGGACGGCGACGTGCGCCGCATCAACATCCCGGCGCTGGACCACAAGCAGGTGCACTCGCTGGTGTACGACATCATGTCGGACAAGCAGCGGCGCGACTACGAGGAGTTCCTGGAGACGGACTTCTCGTTCGAGATCCCGGGCCTGGCGCGCTTCCGCGTCAACGCGTTCACCCAGAACCGCGGCGCCGGCGCGGTGTTCCGCACGATTCCCTCCGAGGTGCTGACGCTGGAGGACCTCGGCTGCCCGCGGGTGTTCAAGGAGCTGATCGAGCAGCCGCAGGGCCTGATCCTGGTGACCGGCCCCACCGGCTCGGGCAAGTCGACCACGCTGGCGGCGATGGTCGACCACATCAACAAGAACGAATACGGCCACATGCTCACGGTCGAGGACCCGATCGAGTTCGTGCACACCTCGCAGAAGTGCCTGGTGAACCAGCGCGAGGTGCACCGCGACACGCACGGCTTCAACGAGGCGCTGCGCTCGGCGCTGCGCGAGGACCCGGACTACATTCTGGTGGGCGAGCTGCGCGACCTGGAGACGATCCGCCTCGCGCTGACCGCGGCGGAAACCGGCCACCTGGTGTTCGCCACCGTGCACACCAGCTCGGCGGCGAAGACCATCGACCGCATCATCGACGTGTTCCCCGCCGGCGAAAAGCCGATGGTGCGCTCGATGCTGTCCGAATCGCTGCGCGCGGTGATCTCGCAGTCGCTGCTGAAGAAGACCGGCGGCGGCCGCATCGCGGCGCACGAGATCATGGTGGCGGTGCCGGCGATCCGCAACCTGATCCGCGAGGACAAGGTGGCGCAGATGTACTCGGCGATCCAGACCGGCCAGCAGTTCGGCATGCAGACCCTGGACCAGTGCCTGCAGGACCTGGTCAAGCGCGGCCTGGTGGCGCGGCAGGAAGCGCTGGGCTATGCCAAGAACAAGGATCTGTTCCGGTGAGGCGCGGGACTCGGGGCTCGGGACCCGGGACTCGAACCGCGTTGCACGCGGTTGACGCAGCGGGTCGGCATGCGTCGCCGGCCATGAGATGTTTAGCGCCCGGCGGCTTGGCGTGCTTTGGCCGAGTCCCGGGTCCCGAGTCCCGAGTCCCGCCAGGAGCATCGCCATGAGCGAATTCGATTTCACCTCCTTCCTCAAGCTGATGGTGCACAAGCAGGCCTCGGACCTGTTCATCACGGCCGGCGTGCCGCCGTCGATGAAGGTGCAGGGGCGGATCGTGCCGGTCACGCAGAGCCCGCTGTCGATCCAGCAGTCGCGCGACATGGTGCTCAACGTGATGACGCCCTCGCAGCGCGAGGAGTTCGAGAAGACCCACGAGTGCCAGTTCGCGATCTCCGCGCAGGGCGTGGGCCGCTTCCGCGTGTCGTGCTTCTATCAGCGCAACTGCGTGGGCATGGTGCTGCGCCGGATCGAGTCGAAGATCCCCACCGTGGAGGAGCTGAACCTGCCGCCGGTGATCAAGCAGCTGGCGATGACCAAGCGCGGCATCATCATCTTCGTGGGCGGCACCGGCACCGGCAAATCCACCTCGCTGGCGTCGATGATCGGCTACCGCAACCAGAACTCGACCGGCCACATCATCACCATCGAGGACCCGATCGAATACGTGCACAAGCACGAGGGCTGCATCATCACCCAGCGCGAGATCGGCATCGACACCGACAGCTGGGAGAACGCGCTGAAGAACACCCTGCGCCAGGCGCCCGACGTCATCATGATCGGCGAGGTGCGCACGCGCGAGACGATGGAGCACGCGATCGCGTTCGCCGAAACCGGTCACCTGGTGCTGTGCACGCTGCACGCGAACAACGCGAACCAGGCGATGGACCGCATCCTGCACTTCTTCCCCGAGGACCGGCGCCAGCAGCTGTTCATGGACCTGTCGCTGAACCTCAAGGGCGTGGTGGCGCAGCAGCTGATCCCCACCCCGGACGGCAAGGCGCGCCGGGTGGCGGTGGAGATCCTCCTGGGCACGCCGCTGGTGCAGGACTACATCCGCCAGGGCGAGATCCACAAGCTCAAGGACGTGATGAAGGAATCCAACCTGCTCGGCATGAAGACCTTCGACCAAAGTTTGGTCGAGCTGTACCACGCCGGCGAGATCAGCTACGAGGACGCGCTGCGCCACGCCGACAGCGCGAACGAGGTGCGCCTGCGCATCAAGCTGGCCCAGGGCGGCGACGCGCACACGCTGTCGCAGGGGCTGGAAGGCGTGGAGGTGGAGCAGACCCGCGGCGGCGACAGCTTCGGCGGCGGGCTGTTGCAGCGCTGAGCTGCGCAGGCCGGCTGATCTTGCCGTAGGAGCGCACCCTGTGCGCGAAAGCGAGAAGTGAGTGCAGAGGAGTGAGGAGATAGAGAAAGCATGGGCGGCGAGGTGCTGCTCCTCTCTCACTTCTCGCTCCTCTGCACTCACTCCTGCTCCATTCGCGCACAGGGTGCGCTCCTACGGGCTCATTGAAACGAAGAGGGCGCCATCGGCGCCCTCTTCGTTTCGGCTGTGCAACCGGGTTTACTTCAGCGTGGTGTGGCTGGTCACCACCATGCCGTGCTCGTCCACGTGCAGCTCGGCGTCGATGCGGTCCACCCGTTGCGCCTGCGCTTCCATCGCGGCGAACTGCGCCTTGGTGCGGGCGGCGTCGGCGGCGGCCTGGGCGGCTTCGTCGGCGGGCGTGGTGTCGCCGTTGATGGTGGGCTCGTCGCGCTTGCTCATCTCGGCGGCGGCCGCCGCGTAGCTGTCGGCCTTCTGCTCCATGAACTTCAGCCAGTCCAGGTACATCGCGCCGGAGAGGTGCATGCGCGCCATCTGGCCGGGCTCGCCCGCCGGATCGTGCAGGGTGCCGGCGAGCTTGCCGTCCTCGCCGGCGCCGATGCCGAGCGCGAGCGCCTTGTCGCCGGTCGCCAGCCACGCCGGTGCGCCGAACATCGTGACCACGTCCTTGGGCAGCGCCGTCGCCGCGCCGTTGGCGGCGGGCTTCAGCGTGGCCAGCGCGGGCAGCATCTGCTGGCTGAGCGCGAGCAGGCCGGCGGGGTCGCTGCTGCCCAGCACGATGCGGCCGGTGAAGTTCGGCAGGCTGCTGGTCTTGTCGGCGCTGAGGCTGTCCAGCGCGAAGCGCAGGCCGAGCAGGTTGCCGAACGGCGGGATCGCCGACTTGGGCAGGAACTCGCCCAGCTTGGCGAAGCCTTCGTTGAGGTCGGCCAGCTTCGGGCAGGTGAACGGCTTGGCCGCCACCGCGTCGGCCTGGGCCGACCAGAACTTGCGCAGCTCGGCCACCGGCATGGCCAGGCTGAGGTCGAACGGCGCGGCCGCGCCGCCTTCGCCCAGGCCGGGCAGCTCCACCTTGAGGCCGCTGAAGGCCTTGGCGATGTCGTCGGCCAGCGCCACGTCGAAGCGCCCGTCCTGGTGCTTCGCGTCCAGCCGCGTGTAGCCGAAGCTCGCCGACGGCACGCGTGCGGCGATGCGGCTGGCCTCGGGTGCGCAGCTCGGCGCGGTCTTCAAGAGGTTCGCCACCGGCTCGCCGGTACGCGCCGATTCGGCGTCGGCGCGCGCCTTCTCGATCGCGGCGATCAGCGGATCGTTGCCGCCGATCACCAGCGGCAGCGCGCGGCCGAGGTCGAGCTGGCCGACCAGCCACTTCGCGTAGCCCTTGTCCTTGGCCAGCGCGGCGAGGCGGCCTTCGTCCTGCAGGCTCTTCGCCGGGCGGTCCAGGCCCAGGGTCTGGCGCAGCAGCGCGGTCGAGGCGTCGGCCGGCAGCAGCGCGGCCACCATCTGCTTGCCGACCACGGCGAGCACCAGCTCGGTGCCGGAAGCGGGGAACACCTGCCTGCGGTAGTTCTGCGTGGCCAGCGTGGCGGTGTCGAGCTTCTTGCCGTAGGCGGTTTCCAGCCGGCCCACGAAACCCTCGAAGGCCTTGGGGTCGGTCAGCTCGATGCGCAGCACCGGCGCCATGCCCTCGCCGTAGAGCGCGAAGCGGCCCTTGAGGTCGAAGCCGTTCGCCTGGGCGAAGGCCTCGATGGTCTTGCCCTTGTACTCGGCGGCGAACGCGCGCACCAGCCGCGCGGCGTCGGGGTCCTTGGCCTGGAGGCGGGTGGCGAAGGCTTCCATCTGGGCGACCTGCGAGGGTAGCTGCAGGTCGGCCTGGGCGAGCAGCGCCTGGCGCGTGGCGTCGTCCAGCACGTCCAGGTTGGCGACCGCGTACGGCGTGTCGGCCGGCACGAAGGCCAGCGGGGCGTTCTTGTCCTTGTGCGTGCAGGCCGCCAGCGCGACGCAAGCCAACCCCAGCGCGATGAAGCGCGTCCTCGATTGCATGGTGTTCCCCGATGGTGGATGCCGCTGCGCGCAATTATGCCCGCTTTGCGGCTTGCTGCGCTGCAAGAAGGGCGACCCTCCGGCCGCCCGCGCGATGCGTGATGCCGAATCGACGGCGCTCAGCGCGCCAGCAGATCGGCCAGCACGGCCATGCGCACGAACACGCCGTTCGCCACCTGTTCGAGGATGCGCGACTGCGCGCCGTCGGCCACCTCGTCGGCGATCTCGATGCCGCGGTTGAGCGGGCCCGGGTGCATCACCAGGCAGCCCTTGGCGGCGCGCGCGAGGCGCTGGTTGTTGAGGCCGTAGCGCTTGAAGTAGGCGGCCTCGTCGGGCAGCTCGGTGGCGGCCATGCGCTCCTTCTGCAGGCGCAGCATGATCGCCACGTCGGCGCCCTCGATCGCGCTGTCGAAGTCCTCGGTGAAGCGGCACTGCGGGAACTCGGACGCTTCCGGCAGCAGCGCGGCGGGGCCGCAGAAGCGGATCTCGCCCACGCCCAGCGCGCCGAGCGCGTGCACGTCCGAGCGCGCCACGCGCGAGTGGCGGATGTCGCCGCAGATGGTCACCGTGAGGTTCTCGAAATCCGGCCGGTGCTGGCGGATGGTCAGCGCGTCGAGCAGGCCCTGGGTGGGGTGCGCGCGGTTGCCGTCGCCGGCGTTGACCACCGACACGCCGCTCATCGCGTGGCGCACCAGTTCGTCCGGCGTGCCGGAAACCTTGTGCCGCACCACGATCGCGTCGAGGTGCATCGCCTCCAGCGTGTGCAAGGTGTCGTACAGCGCCTCGCCCTTGGCGCTGGAGGAGAAGCCGATGTCGAAATTCACCACGTCGGCGCCGAGCCGCCGCGCCGCCAGCTCGAACGAGGTGCGCGTGCGCGTGGACGGCTCGAAGAACAGGTTGAGCACGGTGCGCCCGGCCAGCGTGTCCAGCTTGCGGGTGCCGTGGGCGCAGGCGTCGCGCAGCGCGATGGCGCGGTCGAGCAGGTGCTCGATGCTCTCGCGCGACAGGTGTTCCAGCGTGGTGAGGTGGCGCAGGCGAGGGGTCATGGCGGGCCGGAAGGGATGATGGAGACGGAAGCGGAGGGCGCGGCGTGCAGCCAGCGCTCGAGGATCACGGCGGCGGCTTCGGCGTCGATCGCGGCGGCATCGTGGCGGCGCTTGAGGCCGTGGGCGCGGGCAGCGGCGAAGCGGCGCGCGGCCTCCTGCGAGCTGTGGCGTTCGTCGACCAGCGCCACCGGCAGGGCATAGCGTTGTTGCAGCGTGGCGGCGAAGCGGCGCGCGCGCTTGCTGGCGGGCTGCTCGGCGCCGTCCAGCGCGAGCGGCAGGCCCACCACCAGGGTGTCGGGCTGCCAGGCGCCGCGCAGCGCGTCCAGCTGCGGCCAGTCCGGCTCGCCGTCGCGCACCGCGAGCACGGCGAGCGCGCGGGCGCTGGCGGTGAGCGCGTTGCCCACCGCCACGCCGATCAACTTGCTGCCGACGTCGAAGCCGAGCGCACAGCTCATGCGTGGCCCGCGTAGCCGGTCAGCTGCAGCGGGTCGACGCCGACCAGGCCGGCGGCGGCGCTCCAGCGTTCCTCCAGCGGGGTGTCGAACACCACCCGCTCGCTGGCCTCGGCGGTGAGCCAGGCGTTCGCCTTCAGTTCCTGCTCCAGCTGGCCGGCGTCCCAGCCCGCGTAGCCCAGCGCCATGATCGCCTGGCGCGGGCCTTCGCCGGCGGCCATCGCCACCAGGATGTCGCGCGAGGTGGTCACCGACCAGTGCGCGTCGATGCGGTAGCTGGATTCCCAGTGGCCGGGTTCGCGGTGCAGCACGAAGCCGCGCTCCTGCTGCATCGGGCCGCCGATCAGCACCGGCGCGTCGGCCAGCTCGGGATCGCTGCACTCCAGCTTCATCTGCGCCAGCACGTCGCCGAAGCGGTACTGCGAGAGTTGGTTCACCAGCAGGCCCACCGCGCCTTCCTCGCTGTGCTGGCACAGCAGGGCCACGCCGCGCGAGAACGGCGGTTCGGCCAGCCCGGGCATGGCGATCAGGAAATGGCCGGTGAGGGTGGGCGGTTCGGTGCGGCTCATGCGCCTATTGTAAGCCCGCCGCGGATCGGCGCGATGCCTGCCCGCCTATTTGCTGGTCAATACGCCGCCGGGCAGGAACTGCCAGGTGCGGGTGATGTAGAGCTCGTCCGCCTCGGCGGCGGCGGGCAGCGGCGGGAACGGCGCGGCCAGCCGCACGATGCGTTCGGCGGCGGCGTCCAGCAGCGGCTGGCCGGAACCGCGGATCACGTCGATGCTGCGGATGCTGCCGTCGCGGTTGATGCCCACGGTGAGCAGCAGGTCGCCGTGCAGGTCGCGCCGGCGCGCTTCTTCGGGGTAGTTGAGGTTGCCCACCCGCTGCACGCGGTCGGACCAGCCGCGCATGTAGGCGGCGTAGACGTACTCTTTCGTGTTGGCCGAGATGTACTTCTTGCGCGGGCGCTTGGCGTAGGCCTCGGTCTGCTGGCGCAGCTCGGCGGCGAGCTGGGCCATCTCCTGCTGGCGGCGCAGATCCTCGGCGCTGGGCGCGTCCTGCGGCGGCACTTCGGTCTGCGCGGTGTCGCTGGCCACGCTGTAGCGGCTCTGGCCGCTGGTGGTGACCATGCGCTGTGGCGTGGCCTCGCGCGGCTGCGGCGTGGCGGCGGCGACGTTCTGCATCGCGGTGCCCGGATCGGGCTTGGGCAGGGCGCCGGAGAACGGCTGCGAGGGCCGCGCCGCATGCTCGCTCTGGCCGCCGCCGCGGTTGTTCGCCTGGGCCAGGAAGTCGGCCTGGTCCGGCGCCTCGCGGTTCGCCACGTTGACCAGGGTGACGTCCAGCGTGGGCAGGCTGGGCGTGGGCTTGGCGTAGTGGAAGGTGATCCCCAGCAGCAGCACGCCGTGCAGCAGCAGCGAGAACAGCAGGGTCGCGCCGATCGGGTCGGCGGCGGGGCGTGCGGCGGCGGTACTCACGGAGCGCGGCTTCCGGCAGGGCGCTGCTCGATGGCGTCGAACAGCAGGCCGGCGATATTGAGCCCGAACTGCGCGTCCAGCTCGCGTGCGCAGGTCGGCGAGGTGACGTTGACCTCGGTGAGGTAGTCGCCGATCACGTCCAGGCCGACGAAACGCAGGCCGCGGCGGCGCAGTTCCGGCCCCACTTCGGCGGCGATCCAGCGGTCGCGCTCGGACAGCGGCACGCCTTCGCCGCGGCCGCCGGCGGCGAGGTTGCCGCGGAACTCGTCGCCCTGCGGGATGCGCGCCAGCGCGTACGGCACCGGTTCGCCGTCGATCAGCAGGATGCGCTTGTCGCCGGCGCTGATCTGCGGGATGAACTTCTGCGCCACCGCGAACTGGCGGCCCTGGCCGTGCGCGTCGCCGCCCAGCAGGGTCTCCAGCATGGAGTTCAGGTTGCTGTCGCCGGCCTTCACCTTGAAGATGCCGCGCCCGCCCATGCCGTCCAGCGGCTTCAACACCGCCTCGCCGTGCTCGGCCACGAAGCGGCGCAGCTCGGCCGGGTCGCGTGCGACCAGGGTGGGCGCCATGCACTGCGGGAAGTGCAGCGCGAACACCTTCTCGTTGCAGTCGCGCAGTGCGCGCGGGTCGTTCACCACCTGCACCCCGGCGCGCTGGGCCGCCTCCAGCACCATGGTGTCGTAGATGAACTGCGCGTCGACCGGCGGATCCTTGCGCATCAGCACGATGTCCAGCTCGCGCAGGTCGCGCCAGCGCGCTTCGCCGAGGCTGTACCAGTCGCGCGCGTCGTCGCGCACCGCGAGCGGTCGCAGCCGCGCCCACGGCGCGCCGTCGCGCAGCGCCAGGTCGCCCTGCTCCAGGTAGTGCAGGGCGTGGCCGCGGCGCTGCGCTTCCAGCAGCATCGCCAGGCTGGTGTCCTTGGCCGGCTTGATCGCGCCGATCGGGTCCATCAGCACTGCGACCGAAAGGGGCATCGTGGTTCTCCGCGAAAGGTCCTGCGGCGCGAAGCGCCGGCGACGGGAGCGAGGATGTTCGCCCACGCCGCCGGCTGCGACAAGCGCGTTCGCTGCCGAAGTGCCGCGGAAGGTTCAAGCCTGCCGATGCGGGTCACATTGCGCGCGGGCGGAACGCCTTGCCGCGCGAATGTTGCTTGACGCGCTGGCAGGCAGGCAGTAAACAACGGAGCGTGCACATCCCGCCGCAGAGCGGGTGTCGTGGATCGCAACGCAGGGTTGTTTTGTCATGAGCACCGGCGGCATGCTTGTTGCCTGTCTTGGTGGTTGTCCTGGGCCCGGCTTGCGGGCGGCAGGAGGGGGGAAGTAATGAATCTGAACGCGAACGCGAATGGTCTGGCCGGCCTGCGAGTCATGGTGATCGACGACTCCAAGACCATCCGTCGCACGGCAGAGACCCTGCTGAAGAAGGAAGGCTGCGACGTGCTGACCGCGGTGGACGGCTTCGAGGCGCTGGCCAAGATCGCCGACCAGAAGCCCGCGATCATCTTCGTCGACATCATGATGCCGCGGCTGGACGGCTACCAGACCTGCGCGCTGATCAAGAACAACCCGCAGTTCCGCGCCACGCCGGTGATCATGCTCAGCTCCAAGGACGGGCTGTTCGACAAGGCGCGCGGCCGCGTCGTGGGCGCGGAGCAGTACCTCACCAAGCCATTCACGCGCGACGAGCTGCTCGGCGCGATCCACCACCATGTCAGCACGGTACCCACCAGCCGCTGACCGCAGATTCTTTCAGGGGGAACCTGTGGCCGACATCCTCATCATCGACGACTCGCCGACCGACGTGCGCGTGCTCACCACGCTGCTCGAACGGGCGGGTCACCAAGTGGCTTCCGTCGGCAACGCCGAGGAAGGCATCGAACGGGTGCGCAGCACGCCGCCCGCGCTGGTCATCATGGACGTGATCATGCCCGGCATGAACGGCTTCCAGGCCACCCGCACGCTCACCCGCGATCCGGCCACCGCCGAGGTGCCGATCGTGATGATCACCACCAAGGCGATGGAAACCGACCGCGTGTGGGGCCTGCGCCAGGGCGCGCGCGCCTTCATCACCAAGCCGGTCAACGAGGGCGAGCTGCTCGCCTGCATCAACCAGCTGCTGGCGAGTGCGGCATGAACGCGGCCGCCGGATCCGCCCTCACCCCGTTCGAAGTCCTGGCCCGCTACGAGCGCCTGTCGCTGGCGCACGCCTCGGACACCGGCAACCGGATGGACGCGCCGGGCCTGTGGCGCGGCATCGGCTACCGCGTGGGGCCGCGCCTGCTGGTCAGCGAGATCGGCGAGATCAACGAGCTGCTGGCGCTGCCGCCGCTCACCCCGGTGCCCGGCACCCGGCCGTGGCTGCTCGGCGTGGCGAACGTGCGCGGCAACCTGATGCCGGTGGTGGATTTCGGCCGCTTCCTGTTCGACGAGCGCACGCCGCTCACCGACCGCGCCCGCCTGCTGGTGGTGCGCCAGGGCGGTGGCAGCGTGGCCCTGCTGGTCGACGAGGTGTTCGGCCAGCGCACGGTGGACGCGGAGCAGCGGCACGCGGCGGAGCCGGAGGGCGATCCGCGGCTGGCGCGCTTCGCCGAGCAGCGGGTGGGCGAGGGGGAGCAGCAGATGGCGATATTCAGCATGAACCGGCTGGTGCGGGCGCCCGATTTCCGCCAGGCCGCAGCCTGATCCAGCGGCGATCGCAGGCAGCAGGTCCGGCGCCGTCGAGGGCCGGAAACTCCAGGGTGGCAGGTCTTTGGGCCGGTTCCCGTCCACGGTGGCGAGGCCGGTCCGGCGAAGTAGACGGATGAGGTGAACATGAGCACTACAGGGGGCGTCGGCAAGGAGCGTGGCAATACCGCACTCATTGTCCTGTTGCTGGTCGCGATCGGCTTCGCGGCACTGGATTTCTGGCAGCTCAACGTGAAGAACGGCGAGGATCGCCAGGCCGTCGCGTTGACCACGCAGATCCAGGTGCTGTCGCAGCAGACCGCGAAATTCGCGCTGGAATCGTCCGACGGCAACGCCGATTCGTTCAAGGAGCTGGAAAGCACCCGCAACGCGATCGACTCGGCGGTGCGCCGGCTGAACAAGGGCGACCCGGCCACCGGCATGCACGCCTACGCCGACAACGGCGCCTCGCCGGTCGGCCGCGCCGCCAACGCGCTGGACGGCGCCTGGAAGCAGCTGGACGGCGACATCGGCAAGATCCTGCAGAACAAGGCCGTGGTGCTCGACTCCGGCCAGCGCGCGGCCACCGTGTCGCAGCAGATGCCGCTGCTCAACTCCAGCATGGACCAGGTGGTGACCATCCTGCAGCAGCACAACGGCAGTGCCGAGCAGATGCTGGGCACCTCGCGCCAGATGCTGTCGGCCGACCGCATCATCCGCCGCGTGCAGGAAGTGCTGCAGGGCGGCGACAACGCCCAGGCCGCCGCCGACGGCCTGCAGCGCGACGCGCAGCTGTACGGCAGCGTGCTGAAAGGCCTGATCGAGGGCAACCCGGGCAGCGGCGTGCGGCCGATCGGCGACGCGAACGCGCGCAAGATCCTCACCGGCATGCAGGGCGACTGGGACAAGCTGGCCGACCCGCTGGCCAAGCTGGTGTCCGCCTCCGGCAACCTCGCCGCGGTGAAGCAGGCCGGCAACAAGGCCTCGCTGGATTCGCAGTCGGTGCTGCTGCGCGCGAACGACCTCGCCGAGCAGGTCGGCAAGCTGCCGCTGCGCCGCCTGTTCCCGAACGTGTGGTGGGGCCTCTTGGCCGCGATCGGCGCGGTGGCGTTCGCCCTGCTGCTGGTGGTCAGCCTGGTGCGCGACCAGCGCCGCCGCTTCGCCGAATCCACCTCGCTCAACCAGCGCAACCAGGAGGCGATCATGCGCCTGCTGGACGAGATGGGCGCGCTGGCCGAAGGCGACCTCACGGTGAAGACCACGGTGACCGAGGAGATCACCGGCGCGATCGCCGACTCGGTGAACTACGCCATCGACGAGCTGCGCACCCTGGTGACCACCATCAACGAGACCTCCGAGCAGGTGTCCACCTCGGCGCAGGAATCGCAGACCACCGCCCGCCACCTGGCCGACGCAGCCGAGCAGCAGGCGCAGCAGATCAGCACCGCGACCAGCGCGATCAACGAGATCGCCAGCTCGATGGACCACGTGTCGAAGAACTCCGCCGAATCGGCCGACGTGGCCGAGCGCTCGGTGCAGATCGCCTCGCACGGCGCCGAGGTGGTGCGCGAGACGATCTCCGGCATGGACTCGATCCGCGACCAGATCCAGGAGACCTCCAAGCGCATCAAGCGGCTGGGCGAATCCTCGCAGGAGATCGGCTCGATCGTGGAACTGATCAACGACATCGCCGAGCAGACCAACATCCTGGCCTTGAACGCGGCGATCCAGGCGGCCTCGGCCGGCGAGGCGGGCCGAGGCTTCGCGGTGGTGGCGGACGAAGTGCAGCGCCTCGCCGAACGCTCCACCAGCGCGACGAAGCGTATCGAGACGCTGGTGCAGACGATTCAGTCCGATACCAACGAGGCGGTGAACTCGATGGAGCAGACCACCGCCGAAGTGGTGGCCGGCGCGCGCAAGGCGGAGGACGCCGGCAGCGCGCTGGGCGACATCGAGCGCGTGTCGCACGACCTGTCCGCGCTGATTCAGAACATCTCCAGCGCGGCGCGCCAGCAGTCGGCGGCGGCGACGGACATCTCGCAGTCGATGAACGCGATCCGGGAGATCACCTCGCAGACCTCGCAGGGCGCCAGCCGCACCGCCGATTCGATCGGTACCTTGGCGCAGCTGGCCAGCGACCTGCGGCGTTCGGTGGCGCACTTCAAGCTGCCGGGCTGATGCCAAAATTAATAATGGGGGGCGAACTCGATGGTGGCGTGGCGGCACGCCGCGTCACCGCTGAGGAAGGCGCATGAGACTTCAAGACCATATCGATTTCACCACCCTGCAGTGGGTCCGGCCCGAGCTGGAACAGACGCTGGCGGATGCCCGCGAGGCGCTGGAGTCCTACGTCGACAACCCGGCCCGCGACGAGGCCATGCGCGCCTGTGCCAGCAAGCTGCACCAGGTGCAGGGCACGCTGCGCATGGTCGAGCTGCCCGGCCCGGCGATGGTCGCGGCGGAGATGGAAGCGCTCGCCACCGCGCTGCTGGAGGGCGGCGTCGCGCAGCGCGAAGAGGCCTACACCGCGCTGATGCGCGGCCTGATGCAGCTGCCCGACTACCTCGAACGCCTCGCCGGCGGCCACCGCGACGTGCCGGTGGTGCTGCTGCCGCTGCTGAACGACCTGCGCGCCAGCCAGGGCCAGGAGGCGCTGACCGAGGCGGCACTGTTCCACCCCAACCTCGACGCGTTCCTGCCCACCCAGGCGCCCGCCGCGATGAGCGAGGCGCAGGCCGCGGCGCGCCGCGGCGAGCTGGCCGAACTGCGTCTGCAGTTCCAGCAGCACATGCTCGCCTGGTTCCGCGGCCAGTCGCAGACGCAACCGCTGGCCGGCATGCGCAAGGCGCTGCTGGCGATCGCCGCGCGCTGCTACCACGTGCACGGCCGCCGCCTGTGGTGGATCGCCGCCGGCGTGGTGGAAGGCCTCGAGCGCGGCATGCTCGGCGCCCATGCCGCCGAACTGCGCCAGCTGATCGGCAAGGCCGACCGCCACATCCGCCAGCTGATCGAGCAGGGCGAGGACAGCCTGCGCGGCGGCGACGCCGACCAGTTGTGCAACCGCCTGCTCTACATCGTGGCGCAGTCGCGTCAGCACAGCCCGCACATGGAGCTGCTGCGCCGCACCTACGCGCTGGACAACCTGCTGCCCGACGCCGACGAGCTGGAACACGCGCGCGGTTCGATCGCCGGGCACAACCGCGCCCTGCTCGACTCGGTGGCCAAGGCGCTGAAGGAGGACCTGCTGCGCGTCAAGGAAGCGCTCGACCTGTTCCAGCGCCAGCCCGACGCCGACCCAGCCACGCTGGCGCCGCAGTGCGAGCTGCTCGGCCGCGTCGGCGACACCCTGGGCATGCTGGCGCTGTCGGTGCCGCGCCGGGTGATCGAGGAGCAGCGGCGCGTGCTCGAGGAGATCGTCGACAAGCTGCGCGCCGCCGACGAGGACATCCTGCTCGACGTGGCCGGCGCGCTGCTGTACGTGGAAGCCTCGCTGGACGACCACATCGAGAGCCTGGGCGCGGGCGAGGAGCCGCACGACGGCGCCGTCGCGCCGGGCCTGCCGCGCAGCGAGGCGCAGGGCATCCTCAGCACGGTGATGCAGGAGGCGATCCGCAACACCGAGAAGGTGAAGGAGGCGATCGTCGCCTTCGTCGAGTCCGGCTGGGAACACGCCGGGCTGGCCGCCGCGCCGGCCCACATGAGCGAGGTGGCCGGCGCCGCGCGCATGCTGTCCGCCGAGCGTCCGGCCGAACTGGCCGAAGGCATCGGCCGCTTCATCCACAACGAGTTGCTGGTCGACCGCCGCGTGCCCAGCAGCGTGCAGATGGATCACCTGGCCGATGCGCTGGCCGCGCTGGAGTACTACCTGGAGGCGGCGCGCGAACACCGCGGCGGCCTGGCGCACATCATCGACGTGGCCGAGCACAGCCTCGGCCAGCTCGGCTACTGGCCGCTGCCCGCCGCGCGGCCGCTGCCGCCGGCCGCCGCGCCGGCGCAGGACGCCGAGGCGCGCAGCGGCGAGGCCCTGTCCGAACCGGTGAGCCTGTATCCCGGCAGCGACGCCAGCCAGCTGTTCGTGGCGCCCGAGGCGCCGCGCGAGACGCCGGCGCACGACGTCGACGGCCTGCGCTACGCGCAGACCGAGCCCACCGCGCCGCCGCAGGCCGCCGCCGCCGACGATGCCGACTGGATCGAGATCGAGGAAGAGATCGAGGAACAGGTGCCGGCGAACGCCGCGCTGGCCGCCGCGTTCCGCTTCGACCACCAGGCCGAGGGCATCGACGACGACATCCGCGAGATCTTCCTGGAGGAAATGCAGGAGGAGATCGACAACCTGCGCGGCGCCGAAGGCGCCTGGCTGGCCGACCCGGCGCGGCTGGAACTGCTGACCCCGATCCGCCGCTCGTTCCACACCCTGAAGGGTTCGGGCCGGCTGGTCGGCATCGCCGCGCTGGGCGAGTTCGCCTGGCGGGTGGAGGACATGCTCAACCGCGTGCTCGACCACACGATCGAGCCGCACGCGGGCGTGCAGGTGCTGGTGCGCCACGCCATCGACGCGCTGCCGCAGCTGCTGGCCTCGCTGAAGGGCGAGGGCGCGCCGCACGCGCCGATCGAGGCGATCCAGCAGGCCGCCAGCCGGCTCGCCGCCGGCGACGCATCCGCGCGGATCGAGGACCACGCGCCGGCCGCGATGGAAACCGTGCGCCGCACGGTGCGCCGCCGCGTGCCGCGGTTCGACGCCGCGGCAGCCGCGATACCGCCTGCGGGCGTCACCGATGCCGGCAGCGTCGCCGCCGCGGAGCCGGCCGAGCCGCCGCTGTCGCTGGCGATCTCGCCGCTGCCCTCGGTCGACCCGGTGCTGCTGGAAATCCTGCGCAGCGAGGTCGCGCAGTACCTGCAGACCATCCGCACCGCGATCCAGCGCGCCAGCGGCGAACTGCCGGTGGGCGAGGACTTGCTGCGCGCCGTGCACACCCTGCATGGCGCGATCGCGATGGTCGAGATCCCCTTGATCACCCAGCTGCTGTCGCCGCTGGAAAGCCTGCTCAAGCGCGTGCGCAACGCCGGGCAGCCGCTGCCGGTGGAGGGCGTACGCCTGCTCGACCGTTCGGCCGACGTGGTCGATCACGTGATGGCCCAGTTCGACGTGGCCGCGCCGCAGCTGCCGAACGTCGACCTGCTCACCGCCCAGCTGACCGAACTGCGCGACCGCTATCCGGAATCGCAGGTGGCGCACGTCGGCGCCGAGCCCCATGCCGAGGCCGCGCCGTCGCCGGCCGAATCCGCCATGCCTTCCGAGGCCGCGGACGAGCACGCGGCCGCCGCCGCGGAGCACCCGACATCGGCGACGCTGCCGGAGGATGGCGCGCACGACGACTACGCCAGCGAGCTGATGGCCGCGCTCGGCGCCTTCGAACCGCACGCGCCGACCTCGGCCGAACGCGAAGCGACCGAGCGCGCCGAAGCCGAACGTGCCGAAGCCGAGCGCGTCGAAGCCGAGCGCGTCGAAGCCGAGCGCATCGAAGCCGAGCGCATCGAAGCCGAGCGCATCGAAGCCGAACGTGTCGAGGCCGAACGTGTCGAGGCCGAACGCCTCGAAGCCGAGCAGCGCGCCCGCGCAGCCGCCGAGCAGGCGGCGCAGGCGAAGGCCGAACAGGAGCGGGCCGAACGCGAGCAGGCCGAACGCGAGCAGGCCGAACAGGCGCGCCTCGAACAGGCGCGCCTCGAACGGGAGCGTGCCGAGCAGGCACGGCTGGCGCAGGAGCGCGCCGCCCGCGAAGCCGCCGAGGCGCAGATGCGCGCGGCGGCGGAAAAGGCCGCGGCCGAACAGCGCGCCGCGGAAGCCGCGGCGGCGGAACAGGCCCGGCAGGCCGCGGAGCGCGAGGCGGAGGCGGCCCGCGCCGCCGCCACCGAAACACAAGCCGGCGACGCGGCGCCGGTGGCCGCCATGGCGGCCGCCGACACCGGCCTGCCGATCGACGCCGACCTGCTCGAAGTCTTCGTCGAGGAGGCGCGCGAGATCCTCGACCACGCCGACGGCGTGCTGGCGCAGTGGCATGCCGAGCCGGCCGCGACCGGGCATCTTCCGGAGCTGCAGCGCGACCTGCACACGCTCAAGGGCGGCGCGCGCATCGCCGGCCTGATGCCGGTGGGCGACCTGGCCCACGCGATCGAGACGCTGCTGGAGAAGCCGGTGGCCGACGCCGCCCAGGCGGTCCCGCTGATCGGCGTGCTGGAGAGCAATTTCGACCAGTTGCACACCATGGTGCAGCAGGTGGCGCAGGGCCAGGTGCCGGCCTACCCGAAGGCCGCGATCGACCAGCTGCTGGCGCTGGCCGGCAAACAGCAGTTCGCCGACGAGGCGGCGCTGGCCGCCCGCGTGGCGCCGCCGGCGCAGCCCGCCGCGCCGCTGCCCGAGCTGCTGCCGGCGGAGCAGGGCGCCGACGCGCCCGCGGCGCAGGAGCAGATCCGCGTCCGCGCCGAGCTGCTCGACAACCTGGTGAACCATGCCGGCGAGGTGGCGATCTACCGCTCGCGCCTGGAGCAGCAGGTGTCCGGCTACCGCTTCAACCTGGTCGAGCTGGACCAGACCGTGCAGCGCCTGCGCAGCCAGCTGCGCATGCTGGAAATCGAGACCGAGGCGCAGATCATCGCGCGCTTCCAGCGCGAGCACCGCGAGGCCGGCAACACCACCGTGTTCGATCCGCTGGAGCTCGACCGCTTCTCGCAGCTGCAGCAGTACTCGCGTGCGCTGGCCGAGTCGGTGTCCGACCTGGTGTCGATCCAGGGCATGCTGGACGAACTGACCCGCCAGGCCGAGAACCTGCTGGTGCAGCAGTCGCGCGTCAGCACCGAGCTGCAGGAAGGCCTGCTGCGCACGCGCATGCTGCCGTTCGACACCATGGTCCCGAACCTGCGCCGCACCCTGCGCCAGGCAGCGCAGGAGGAAGGCAAGAGCGCGCAGCTGTACGTGGACGGCGCCCACGGCGAAATGGACCGCAACCTGCTCGACCGCATCAAGGCGCCGTTCGAGCACATGCTGCGCAACGCCGTGGCGCACGGCATCGAGTCGCCGGCGGAACGCCGCAAGGCCGGCAAGCCGGCCGAAGGCGCGGTGCGCATCCGCGTGGCGCGCGAGGCTACCGAGGTGGTGGTGCGCGTCAGCGACGACGGCCGCGGCCTCGACCGCGAGGCCGTGCGCAAGCGCGGCGTGGAGCGCGGCCTGATCCGCGCCGACGCGCGCCTCAGCGACGACCAGCTGCTCGCGCTGATCACCCAGCCGGGCTTCTCCACCGCCAGCACGGTCACCCAGCTCGCTGGCCGCGGCGTGGGCATGGACGTGGTGGCGAACGAGATCAAGCAGCTCGGCGGTTCGCTGGCGATCGAGTCGCAGCCGGGGCAGGGCACCACCTTCGTGCTGCGCCTGCCGTTCACCCTCGCGGTGACCCAGGCGATCCTGGTGCGCATCGGCGAGAGCACCTTCGCGATCCCGATGACCTCGGTGCAGGGCGTGGCGCGGATCGGCCCCGACGAACTGGCCGCCAGGCTGGCCGAGCCGGAGCCCGTGTTCGGTCACGGCGGCGAGCAGTACGGCATCCACGACCTGGCCGAGCTGCTCGGCCTGCCGCCCGGCGCGGTGCCGGAGGGCGAACAGCCGCCGCTGCTGCTGACCCGCGCCGGCGACCTGCGCGCGGCGATCCGCATCGACGCGGTGCTGGGCTCGCGCGAGATCGTGGTGAAGTCGGTCGGCCCGCAGGTGAGCTCGGTGCCGGGCGTGCTCGGCGCCACCATCATGGGCGACGGCTCGGTGCTGGTGATTCTCGATCTGGCGCCGCTGGTGCGCCACGGCGTGGTGCGCCGCGAGCAGCGCCTGGCCGAAGGCCTCGGCGCGGTCGAGCTGCCGACGATCGAGGAGCAGCGTACGCGTCCGCTGGTGATGGTGGTGGACGATTCGATCACCATGCGCAAGGTCACCGGCCGCGTGCTGGAGCGCCACGAGTACGAGGTGAGCACCGCGAAGGACGGCGTCGACGCGCTGGAGAAGCTGCACGAGCGCGTGCCCGACCTGATGCTGCTGGACATCGAGATGCCGCGCATGGACGGCTACGAGCTGGCCACCCACATGAAGGCGGACCCGCGCCTGCGCGAAGTGCCGATCATCATGATCACCTCGCGCACCGGCGAGAAGCACCGCCAGCGCGCGTTCGACATCGGCGTGGACCGCTATCTCGGCAAGCCGTACCAGGAGGCCGAGCTGCTGGCGCAGATCGGCGAGGTGTTGGAGCAGCGCGCCATGGCGCTGCTTGCAAGGGAGCCACACCATGCTTGATGCGCAGCCCGCGGTGGCGCTGCTGTTCGACGATGCCGAGCTGGGCGGCCACCTGCGCCAGGTACTGCAGGAACGCGGTGCGCAGATCGTGCACGAAGGCAGCGTCGCGAGCTTCGACGCCGCGCTGCAGCGCCAGCTCGATCCCGACGTGCTGGTGGTGAACCTGGACGAGGAGGACGACGCGGTCTTCGATCGCCTGGTCGAGATGATCGGCAGCGAGCGCCCGCGCCTGGTGTTCAACGACGCCCGCGCCAGTCGCGCGCTGAGCGGCTGGGACCGCGCGCGCTGGGCCCGCCACCTGGCGGTCAAGGTGCTGGCCAGCGGCGACGTGGACCCGCCGCGGCCGGCGGATGCGCTGGCGGTGGAAACGGCGCCGGCGTCCGCGCCGGTCGCGGCGCCGGCGCCCGAGCCGGCCGGCCACGCGGCGGCGATGCCGGAGCCGGAGCCGGCGGTGCAGGACGCGCCCGAGCCGGCCACCGAGCCCCCCTTGCACGCCGGCGAACACGAGGCGCAGCACCGCGCCGCGTCGGACGACCTGGAAGCCGAGCTGGCCGCCCTGCTCGCCGCCGGCGAGCCGCTGCCGGACGAGCATGCCGCACCGTCCGCACCGCGCCAGGAACTGCCGCTGCACGACGGCGATTTCGGCGGCGCCCTGCGCCTCGACGACGAGCCGCCCGCGGCGCCGGCGCCGGCCACCAAGCCGCCGGCGGCTCCCGACAGCTGGGCGCTGGTCGACGACGCCCCCGTGCCCGCCCACGCGGCGCCTGCCGACGCGGCCGATTTCGGCATCGAGAAGCTGAGCGCCGCCGATTTCCTCGCGCCGGACGTCGAGCCGGCGGTGCCGGAATTCCAGCCGACGATGAGCCTGGAGCTGGTGTCGATCGAGGAGGCGGTGGCGCCGCAGGCCTGGGAGCCGAACGAAATGCTGCTCGACGATCTCGGCAGCGTGCCCAGCCGCGTGGTGCTGCTGGGCGCCGCCGTCGACGGCCTCGATGCGGTGTGCGCCTTCCTGGCGGCGCTGCCCGCCACGGCGCGCTACACGATCCTGCTGACCCAGCATTTCGGCGAACAGCCGGCCGCCGCGGTGCTGCAGCGGCTGTCGGCCCACTCCCGCCTGCCGGTGCGGCTGGCCGCGCACGGCAGCCGTGCGCGCAGCGGCGAAGTGCTGCTGGTGCCGGACGATGGCCAGGTGCAGCTGCGCCGCGACGGCAGCGTCGAGCTGCGCAGCCACGACGATGCGCAGGAGCCGTCGATCGACGCCAGCTTCACCATGGCGGCGAACGTGTTCGGGCGCGACGCGCTGGGCATCGTGTTCGCCGGCCGCTCCACCGATGCGGTGGCCGGCGCGCAGGCGATCCACGACCGCGGCGGCCAGGTGTGGGTGGAAGCGTCCAGCGGCGAGCACTTCGCCGACATGGTCAGCGGCATCCACGCCGAACGGCTGGTGAGCTATTCCGGAACGCTGCACGAACTGGCGGCGCACCTGATCGAGGTCTATCCATGAGCGACGTGTTGCCCCGCGAAATCCGCTGCGTGCTGGTGCCGGCCGGCAGCCTGCGCCTGCTGCTGCCCAACGCCACCGTGGCCGAAGTGATCACCCAGCCCGCCCACGAGACGGTGGAAGGCGCGCCCGACTGGCTGGTCGGCCGCATCACCTGGCGCGGCTGGCGCGTGCCGCTGGTTTCGTTCGCCCGGCTCGCCGGCGCGGGCGCGGGCGACGCCGAACTGACCGTGCGCGTGGCCGTGCTGAAGGCGCTGGGCGGCCACCCGAAGCTGCCCTTCGTCGCGGTGCTCACCCAGGGCTTCCCGCGCCTGACCACGCTGAACGCCGAGCTGATCATCCCCACCCACGACGGCAACGCGCTGCCGCCCGGCGTGCGCGCCCAGGTGCTGGTGCGCGACGACGTGGCGGTGATCCCCGACCTCGAAGGCATCGAGGCGGAGCTGGTGCGCTTGCTGGGCCTCGACGAAGAAGCTGCCGGCGATGCGGCCTGACGGCCATGCCGTTACCGTAGGAGCGCACCCTGTGCGCGAATGCTCTGGCGCTCATCGAAGCTAAAGCATTCGCGCACAGGGTGCGCTCCTATGCCAAATCCCCGTGCAGCGCCTGCAGCGCGGCCAGCGCCGCCAGCCCGGCGGTTTCGGTGCGCAGGATGCGCGGCCCCAGCCGCAGGCCGGTGAAGCCGGCATCGCCCAGCAGCGCCACGTCGCGCTCGCCCAGGCCGCCCTCCGGCCCCACCACCAGCACGGCGCCGGCATCGCCGGGACACAACTCCCGCGCCGATGATTCCGCCTCGGGCAGCAGGGCCAGGCGCAGCGCGCCGTCGCCGGCCAGCGACGCCAGCCAGGCAGGCAGGGCCAGCGCGGGGAGGATCTCGGGCAGGCGCGCGCGGCCGCACTGTTCGCAGGCGCTGGCGGCCACCGCGCGCCAGTGCGCCAGGCGCTTCTCCGCGCGGGCGGGATCGAGCTTCACTTCCGAGCGCTCGGTGAGCAGCGGCACGATGCGCGCCACGCCCAGCTCGGTGGCCTTCTGCACGATCAGGTCCATCTTCTCGCCGCGCGCCATGCCTTGCGCCAGGGTCAGCCGCAGCGGCGATTCGTTGTCGCGCACCGTGGCGCGCTCCACGCGCGCCGACACCTCGCGCTTGCCGACGGCGAGCAGGGTCGCCTCGTAGTCGTGCCCGTCGCCGTTGAACAGGGTCAGCGGATCGCCCGCCGCGAGGCGCAGCACGCGCGCCACGTGCTCGCCGGCCTGCGCCGGCAAGGTCACTTCCGCGCCGGCGGCGAGCGGCAGGTCGACATGGATGCGGATGGTGCGCATGCGGCGGATTCACGGCAAAACGCAAGCATAATCGAGCCGATTCGCCAGCTGAATGCCGGCGCATCGCGCGCCTGCCGCCGCTTGCCCGCCGCCGGGTGCGGGCGCAGGATGATGGGGTCATCGAGCAGCAGGAGGTAACCGCCATGCTCAAGACCACGATCCTTGCGTTGACGACGGTGCTCAGTCTGGGGGGCGGCGCATCCGCGCTGGCGCAAACGGCGCCGCCTGCGCCACCCGCACGGCATGCCGCGCCGACCGCCGTGACCAAGCCGGCCGACCAGCAACCGCAGCTCATCAAGCCGGGTGACCGCAACTGCCTGCGCAGCACCGGCAGCCTGATCCCGGCGAAGAAGGGCCAGTGCCTGCAGGGCGTGTTCGGGCGCAGCTACAGCGCGCAGGAACTGCGCAACGCCGGCCAGCAGAACACCGCCGACGCCCTGCGCATGCTGGACCCGGCGATCCACTGATCGCCACGCAGATGTCGCGGCGCTTCAGTCCGCCACGGCGCGTGCTATGCCCGCGATGGCCACGTCGACCAGGTGGTCGAGCTCGGCCTCGCTCACCACGTAGGGCGGCATGAAATAGACCACGTTGCCCAGCGGGCGCAGCAGCGCCTCGTGCTGCAGGCCGTGCAGGTAGACGCGCAGGCCGCGCCGCTCGGCGGCAGGGAAGGGGCGGCGCGTGGCCTTGTCGGTGACCAGCTCCAGCGCGGCGATCATGCCGGTCTGGCGCACCTCGGCCACGTGCGGGTGGTCGCGCAGCGGTGCCAGTCGGCGGGCGAGGTGGGCGGCCAGCGCGCGGTTGCGTTCCAGCACCGGCTCGTCGCGGAAGATCGCCAGCGTGGCCAGCGCCGCGCTGCAGGCGAGCGGGTTGCCGGTGTAGCTGTGCGAGTGCAGGAAGGCCTTGCCGGCGCTGTATTCGGCATAGAACGCGTCGTACACGTGCTGCGTGGTGAGCACCGCCGACAGCGGCAGCGTGCCGCCGGTGAGGCCTTTCGAGAGGCACATGAAATCCGGCGAGACACTGCCCCTTCGACCAGGCTCAGGACAGGCCTGCTCGCACGCGAACAGCGTGCCGGTGCGGCCGAAGCCCACCGCGATCTCGTCGGCGATGAAGTGCACGGCGTATTCGTCGCAGAGCCGGCGCAGGCCCGCGAGGTAATCGGGGTGGTACATGCGCATGCCGCCCGCGCATTGCACCAGCGGTTCCACGATCACCGCGCAGGTTTCGTGCGCATGGCGCTCCAGCAGCGTGCGCAGCTCGCCCAGCCGGCGTGCGGCGACCTGCGCGGGCGTCTCGCCCGGCTCACCTTCGTAGGCGTCGGGCGAGGGCGCGAGGATCGGCGTCAGCAACAGCGGCGCGTAGGTCTTGCGGTACAGCGCCACGTCGCTCACCGACAGCGCGCCCAGCGTCTCGCCGTGGTAGCTGCCGGTGAGTGCGATGAAGCGGGTCTTCTCGCCGTGGCCCTGGTTGAGCCAGTAGTGGAAGCTCATCTTCAGCGCCACTTCGATCGCCGCCGAGCCGTTGTCGGCGAAGAACACCTTGTCCAGCCCCGGCGGCGCGATGCGTACCAGTTCCTCGGCCAGCTCGATCGCGGGCGGATGCGTGAAGCCGGCGAAGATCACGTGCTCCAGCGTGCGCGCTTGCTCCGCCAGCGCGGCGGCGATGCGCGGGTTGGCGTGGCCGAACAGGTTGGTCCACCACGAGCTGATGCCGTCGAGATAGCGCCGCCCTTCGGCGTCGACCAGCCACGCGCCCTCGCCGCGCACGATCGGCAGCATGGGAATGCGCTCGTGGTCGTGCATCTGGGTGCAGGGGTGCCAGATATGCTTGAGGTCTCGCGCGGCGAGCGCGGCGTTGCGGTCGGCAAGTTTCGTCATCCGGTTATGATCGACGTGAGTTGACGCACGCTCAAGTGCGCGCACGAAGCATCCGGATCATTCGCTTGAAAACCCTGAGGAAAATCCTGCCGGCCGCGGCCGTGTTGCTGTTGGCCGCCGCGGCCCTGCTGTGGTGGCTGCCCGCGCGCTGGGCGCTGCCGCTGTTGCAGCCTTCGCTGCACGGCCTGCGTCTGCAGCAGGTCGGCGGCACCGTGTGGCAAGGCCACGCGGAGCAGGTGCTCGCCACGAACGGCCGCGCGCTGGGGCGGCTGCAATGGCAGTTGTCGCATCGCGCCCTGCTCGGGCAGGTGGCGCTGCGGCTCGATCTCGACGGGCCGCAGTTCGGCTTCCACGGGCAGATGCAGCGGCTGCCCGCGGGACAGGTGGCTTGGACCGACCTGCACGTACACGGAGAACTGTCGGCGCTGGCCGATCCGCGCCTGCGCCTGCCGCTGGGCCAGCCGCAGGGCGAATTCGTGCTGGATGCGGAACACGCGCTGCTGCAGGGCGGCTGGCCGCTGCAACTGCAGGCCGAGCTGCAATGGCAGCAGGCCGCCGTGCATATGAAAAATGCTGAGGTGATGCTGGGCAATCTGCATGGCACGCTCGCCGCGCAAGGCGGGGTGATCCATGCACAATGGCAGGACGACGGCTACGGCCCGCTGCGCACCACCGGCGAACTGCAACTGAGCCCGCTGGGCTGGCGCCTCGCGGCCGAGCTGCAGCCGCGGCGGGACGATCCCGCGCTGCGGCGCTGGCTCGCCGCGCTGGGCCGGGCCGACGCCGACGGCACGGTGCACGTCGAACGCCGCGGCGGCCTGGCCGCCCTGACCACTACGGAGAAAACCGCACGATGAACGCCGAACCCGCCGCGACCGCCCTGGCCGCCGCCCGCGAAGCCGCCGCCGCCGCCGCCGAGGTGATCCTGCATTACTGGAAGCGCGGCGTGGACGTGGAGATCAAGGGCGACGCCACGCCGGTGACGGTGGCCGACCGCGAGGCCGAGCAGGCGATCCGCAAGGTGCTGCATGCCGCGCTGCCGCAGGCCTCGATCTACGGCGAGGAATACGGCCTGGACGGCACGCGCGACGGCCTGCTGTGGCTGGTGGATCCGCTCGACGGCACCAAGAGCTTCGTGCGCCGCACACCGTACTTCTCCACCCAGATCGCGCTGATGGATCGCGGCGAACTGGTGCTGGGCGTGTCCAGCGCGCCGGTGTACGGCGAGACGATGTGGGCCAGCCAGGGGCTGGGCGCGTGGTTCGAGGGCCAGCGCGTGCGTGTGGCCGACACCGTGGATTTCGCGCAGGCCTCGCTCTCCATCGGCAACGTGAAGACGCTCACCGGTGATGCGCGCTGGGCCGCGCTGGGCGCGATGATCCGCGACAGCAACCGCATCCGCGGCTACGGCGACTTCTGCCACTACCACCTGCTCGCGCGCGGCTGCCTGGACCTGGTGATCGAGTCGGACGTGAACATCCTCGACATCGCCGCGCTCGCGGTGATCGTGCGCGAGGCCGGCGGCACGTTCACCGATCTGGACGGCCAAACGCCGACGCTGGAAACGCGCAGCGTGCTGGCCGGCACGCCGGCGATCCACGCCGAAGCGCTGCGGCGTCTGACCCGCTGACGCTACAATCGCCGGATGCCCAAGCCGCCCATCATCCACGCCACGCGCGAAATCGAGCGCAGCCGCTTCCTGCGCCTGGAGCAGGTCGACCTGGAATTCTCCAACGGCGAGCGGCGCACCTTCGAGCGCATGCGGCCGGGCGGCCTCGGCGCGGTCATCATCGTGCCGATGCTGGATGCGGACACGGTGCTGCTGGTGCGCGAATACGGCGTGGGCCTGGACCGCTACGAGCTGGGCCTGCCCAAGGGTCGGCTCGATCCCGGCGAAACGGCGGAGCAGGCGGCCGACCGCGAGTTGAAGGAAGAAGTGGGCTACGGCGCGCGCTCGCTCACCCCGCTGCACAAGCTGTCGCTGTCGCCGGCCTACATGAGCCACGTCGCCCATGTGGTGCTGGCGCGGGAGCTCTATCCCGAGCGCCTGCCAGGTGACGAGCCCGAGCCGCTGGAAGTGGTGCCGTGGAAGCTCGCCGAACTGCACCATCTGGTGGCGCGCGACGACGTCACCGAGGGCCGTTCCATCGCTGCGCTGTTCATGGCGCGCGAATACCTTGCCGGAAGGATGCCCCTGCCGTGATCGATGCCTTCGACCATCCCCTGCTGGACGAAGTGGGCCGGCTCGCGCGCCGCGCGGGCGAGGCGATCCTGGAGGTCTACCGCCGCGACTTCGACGTCGAGCTGAAGGACGACCGCTCGCCGCTCACCGCCGCCGATCTCGCCGCGCAGCAGGTGATCGCCGCCGGTCTCGCGGCACTCGATCCCGCGCTGCCGCTGGTGTCCGAGGAAGCCAGCCAGGCGTCGTGGAGCGAACGCGCAACGTGGGCGCGGCACTGGCTGGTCGATCCGCTCGACGGCACCCGCGAGTTCGTCAAGCGCAACGGCGAGTTCACCGTCAACATCGCGCTGATCGAGCACCACGAGCCCGTGCTCGGCGTGGTGCTGGCGCCGGTCACCGGCGACCTCTACGCCGCCGCGCGCGGCCGCGGCGCCTGGTGGCAGGCGCAGGCGGGCGGCGACTGGGAGCGCATCAGCGCGCGCGCGCTGGCGCAGCCGGCGATCGTGGCCGGCAGCCGTTCGCACGGCGGCGCGCAGGAAGACACCCTGCGCCAACTGGTCGGTGAGGACTACACGCTGCAGCCGCTGGGTTCCTCGCTGAAATTCTGCCTGCTCGCGCGCGGCGGCGCGGACGTCTATCTGCGCCGCGGCCCCACCAGCGAGTGGGACACCGCCGCCGCGCAATGCGTGCTGGAGGAAGCCGGCGGCGCCGTGCTCGACCTCGCCGGCCGGCCGCTGCGCTACGACCGCGGCGAATCCCTGCTCAACCCCGAATTCATCGCGGTGGGCGACGCCGGCCTCGACTGGCCCGCCAAGCTGCGCGCCGCCGGCCTGCCGTGAAGCGAGAAGCGAGTGAAGAGGAGCGAGAAGTGAGTAATGGGCAGCGAGCTTGCGGGCTTTCTCTCACTTCTCACTCCTCTCCACTCACTCCTGATGCCATGACCGACACGCCCTCTGCCGCCCTCGCCGACCTGCTCGCCATCATGGCGCGGCTGCGCGACCCCGAGCGCGGCTGCCCGTGGGACGTGCAGCAGGACTTCGCCAGCATCGCGCCCTACACCATCGAGGAAGCCTACGAGGTGGCCGATGCGATCGACCGCGGCGACTTCGACGATCTGCGCGAGGAACTGGGCGACCTCCTGCTGCAGGTGGTGTTCCACGCGCAGATGGCGGCCGAGCAGGGCCGCTTCGACTTCGCCGACGTGGCGCAGGCGATCAGCGCGAAGATGATCCGCCGCCACCCGCACGTGTTCGGTGACGCGCGTTACGCGAACCTCGACGCGCAGAAGCAGGCCTGGGAGGAACTCAAGGCCGCCGAGCGCGCCGCCAAGGGCGAGGCGCACGACGCCAGCGCGCTGGCCGGCATCTCGCGCGGCCTGCCGGAATGGAAGCGCGCCACCAAGCTGCAGCAGCGCGCCGCCACCGTGGGTTTCGACTGGCCCGACCATCGCCCGGTGCTGGACAAGCTGGCCGAGGAGATCGACGAAGTGCGCGCCGAGTTCGACGCCGGCGCCGATCCGGCGCGGCTGGAAGACGAGATCGGCGACGTGCTGTTCGTGGTGGCGAACCTCGCCCGCCACGCCGGCGTGGACTTCTCGCGCGCGCTGCGCCACGCCAACGCGAAGTTCGAGCGACGCTTCCGCCGCATGGAGCAGTTGGCCGCCGAGGCCGGCAGCAGCCTGGCCGCACACGACCTCGCCGCGCAGGAAGCCCTGTGGCGGCGCGCCAAACAGGACGAAGGCTGATCGCCCTGCCCGCGCAGGAGCGCACCCTGTGCGCGACTGCTCTTGCTCCGATCAGCGCCAGAGCATTCGCGCACAGGGTGCGCTCCTATGGCCGCCGAGGCCGGCAGCAGCCTGGCCGCACACGACCTCGCCGCGCAGGAAGCCCTGTGGCGGCGCGCCAAACAGGACGAAGGCTGATCGCCCTGCCCGCGCAGGAGCGCACCCTGTGCGCGACTGCTCTTGCTCCGATCAGCGCCAGAGCATTCGCGCACAGGGTGCGCTCCTACCGGAACGGCTTGCAACCTTTTGCCGCCCGGCCGCATCACAGCAGGCGATACCCCACTAGGAGTCCCGCCATGCGCCGCACCGTGCTTGCCCTGCTGCTGCTCGCCCCGCTTTCCGCCTTCGCCGCCAATCCGTGCAAATACCAGGCGCCGCGCAACCTGCAGCTCGATCTCGCCGGCGTGCGCGGTGTGCAGATCGACGTCAACAGCTACGACCTGCACGTGAACGGCGCGCCCGGCGCGAAGCAACTGGTGCTGACCGGCCGCGCCTGCGCCTCGGACGCGGCGATGCTGGACGACCTGCAGATCACCCAGCGCCGCGAAGGCGACCAGCTCATCATCGAACTGGGCGGCGGGCGCCACCGCGCGTTCTCGATCCACTTGTTCGGCAGCTCCTACGCGAACCTGGAAGCGAACGTGCAGCTGCCGCCGGAACTGCCGGTGAGCGTGCGCGTGGGCTCCGGCGACGCCACCGTGGCCGGCCTGCAGCAACTGCGCAGCGTGGTCGGCTCCGGCGACCTGCACGCCAGCAACATCAGCGGCGCCTTCAGCACCAGCGTGGGCTCCGGCGACGTCGGCGCCAACGATGTCGGCAGCCTGCAGGCCGGTTCGGTAGGCTCCGGCGACCTGAAGGCGAACGGCATCAAGGGCGACGCCAAGGTCGGCAGCATCGGCTCCGGCGACGTGACCCTGCGCAATGTGGGCGGCAGCGTGCACGTGGACACGCTGGGCTCGGGCGACCTCGGCGTGCACGACGTGGGCGGCGACCTCAGCCTCGGCGCCAAGGGTAGTGGCGACGTTGACCACAGCGGCGTGAAAGGCAAGGTCAGCGTGCCGCGTGACGACGATTGATCTCACGGCGCTTCCCCTCTCCCGCTTGCGGATTCGACATTCTCCCTCTCCCCCAACAGTTTCATCGTTGGGGGAGAGGGTTGGGGTGAGGGGGCTTCTGCTTCTGCTCTCTCGCAAGTTTCAAAGCGGTTTCGTGCCGCTATGAACCGCCCCGGGATTCTCGGAGGCTCCAACTCTTGAGAGGATGGAGCGATGGAAACCCCGAAGAAGAAGACCCCA
>OFTY01000194.1_pt1 | contig 63248 bp, 55 predicted proteins | sample 1775061 | NCBI WGS metagenome assembly OFTY01 (sample SAMN08195773, study PRJEB24354) | sludge metagenome | isolation source: sludge from phenol fed wastewater aerobic bioreactor B | place: India: Nagpur | collected 2016-09-16 | reverse complement strand
TCTGCCGAAATGCAAAGCGGTGTTTTAACAGCAGAGGATTACAACAGTTTAAAGTTTACGGTAGCTGACGCCAATGTGCAACTGTCTGATGTTGCTTTTGAAAACGGAACCGTTCGTATGAAAATGACCGTTAAAAATCCCGATGCTGTAACCGGAAACAGCCTAAAAACCACCTTAAACTACTCTTATCAAGACGAGTTTAGCAATGCTAACGGAAGTATGCCGATAGAAGTGAAGTTGAAAGAATCCTGTGATTCAAGAGATTTATTAGGAATCTGGATTGTAGAGTTTTATAATACTTGTTACCCAAATCCTGACGGAAGTCCTGCTTTAGATAATGTTACCAGAACTCTGATATTACATGAAGGAGGGCAAGCTATTTTTAGATATGAAGATGGAACAGAAGAAGTAGGAACTTATAGTTATAATGAAAACAATTGTAGTTTTACTTATAATAGCATTTCTTGGTGTAGTAGTGCGACGGTGTATTTGCCTTCTTCCCCATATTATGGAAATTTATATTCTTGCGGTTGTCTTTCTCTAAAACATATAAAGCAATAATTATTTGATGTCCCGTTTCAAAGAAAATTTATCTAAAACAAACAACAGCTCTTTACCAAAAAAAATAAAGAGCTTTGTTTTATTATATGAAAATCATTTGACATCTATCTCTACAGAAATAGGTTGCCCAATGTTTTCGCTTGGAAATTCTATTTTTAGGGTTTGAGAACCTTTTTTAATCATTCAATTTTAATACTGCCATAAATGCTTCTTGTGGTATTTCTACGTTTCCTACCTGACGCATACGTTTTTTACCGGCTTTTTGTTTTTCCAACAATTTTCGTTTACGCGAAATATCTCCTCCATAACATTTTGCTGTAACGTCTTTTCGCAATGCTTTTACCGTTTCACGAGAAATAATCTTAGCCCCTATCGCTGCCTGAATCGGAATATCAAACTGTTGGCGAGGGATAAGTTCTTTCAGTTTTTCACACATCTTTTTACCGATGTTGTAAGCATTATCTGCGTGAATCAATGCCGACAAGGCATCCACAACGTTTCCGTTCAGCATTACGTCCACTTTTACCAGATTAGAAGTTCTCATGCCAATCGGATGATAATCAAAAGACGCATAACCCTTAGAAACTGTTTTTAAGCGATCGTAAAAGTCAAATACAATTTCCGCCAGCGGCATATCAAACATCAACTCCACCCGATCTTCAGTCAAATACGTTTGGTTGGTAATCAGTCCTCGTTTTTCGATACACAAACTCATGACCTGCCCCACAAAGTCCGCCTTAGTAATAATTGTTGCTTTAATAAACGGCTCTTCCACCCGGTCTAATCTGGACGGCTCAGGCAAATCAGACGGATTGTTAACCACAAATGATATTTCAGGCTCTTTTTTGGTATATGCCAAATACGATACGTTGGGAACCGTTGTAATCACAGTCATATTAAACTCGCGTTCCAAACGCTCCTGAATAATTTCCATGTGAAGCATTCCCAAAAAGCCACAACGGAATCCGAAACCTAAAGCTGCTGAGCTTTCTGCTGCAAACACCAACGAAGCGTCGTTTAGCTGCAGCTTTTCCATCGAGGCGCGCAATTCTTCGTAATCTTCGGTATCAACTGGATAAATACCCGCAAATACCATAGGCTTTACGTTTTCAAAACCTTCAATCATGTTTTGCGTCGGGTTTTTACTATCCGTAATCGTATCCCCCACTTTCACTTCCCTCGCTTCTTTAATTCCCGAAATCAAATATCCCACATCTCCGGTTAAAATTTCCTTTTTAGGTGCTTGCGTTAGCTTTAAAGTTCCTATTTCATCCGCAAAATATTCTTTTCCGGTTGCCATGAATTTAACTTTTTGCCCTTTGGTGATTTTTCCGTTGATAACGCGAAAAATTACTTCAATTCCTCTAAAAGGATTGTAAACCGAATCGAAAATAAGTGCCTGTAAAGGTTCATCCGGATTTCCTTTTGGAGCAGGAACTCTTTCAATTATCGCTGCCAAAATATCCTCAACTCCTAATCCCGTTTTACCGGATGCGGGAATAATTTCTTCATAATCGCATCCTAATAGGTTTACGATATCATCGCTCACTTCTTCCGGATTTGCACTTGGCAAATCTATTTTATTCAACACAGGAATAATCGTCAAGTCATTTTCTAATGCCAGATACAGATTAGATATTGTTTGCGCCTGAATACTTTGCGCTGCATCAACAATCAACAAAGCACCTTCACAAGCCGCAATAGAACGCGAAACTTCATACGAAAAATCCACGTGTCCCGGCGTATCAATCAAATTCAGTATATATTTTTCTCCTTTGTATTCGTATTCCATTTGAATAGCATGGGATTTAATGGTAATCCCTCTCTCTCGTTCCAAATCCATACTATCCAAAAGCTGATTTTGCTGCTCGCGTGCGGTTACCGTTTGGGTGGCATCCAGCAAGCGATCCGCCAAAGTACTTTTCCCGTGGTCAATATGAGCAATAATACAAAAGTTTCTAATGTTTTTCATTCTTCACAATATCAAATTAAACGTCTGGTTCACATCTAAAAATCTCTTTATTCGCCTTATAAATGTCTCCAGATTTGAAAAAACAGATGTCTTTTATTTCTAAAACACACCTAGTCTATTTATCTGCAAATATAATTGAAAGTTTGGATTTTTAAGATTTTTTATTACTGCCAAATCTCATATAGAAAGTTAAAAACAGATTTGAAAAAGCCTAAAAAATAATTTGTTGTACTTTTGCATCAAATTTTTAACTGAACGATGATTAAGATTGGCAACATAGAATTACCCGACCATCCGCTAATGTTGGCTCCGATGGAAGATGTAAGCGATCCGCCGTTCCGCCGTTTGTGTAAAAAACACGGTGCGGATTTGATGTATTCTGAATTTATCTCTTCAGAAGGCTTAATCAGAGATGCCATTAAAAGTAAAATGAAACTCGACATCTTTGACTATGAAAAACCGATTGGCATTCAGATTTTTGGCGGGGACGAGGAAGCAATGGCAATGTCTGCCAAAATAGTAGAAACAGTTCAGCCTGATTTGGTGGATATAAACTTTGGCTGTCCGGTTAAAAAAGTAGTTTCTAAAGGAGCAGGAGCAGGTGTTCTAAAAGATATTGATTTAATGGTTCGCCTGACCAAAGCAGTTGTCAAGAGCACACATTTACCAGTAACCGTAAAAACGAGATTAGGTTGGGATGAAGAATCCATTAACATCGACGAAGTTGCCGAAAGGCTACAAGACGTCGGCATACAGGCGCTGACGATTCATGCCCGCACGCGTTCGCAAATGTATAAAGGACATTCTGACTGGACACACGTGGAACGCATCAAAAACAATCAGCGCATTAAAATTCCCATTTTTGGAAACGGCGATATTGACAGCCCGCAAAAAGCCTTGGAATACCGCAATAAGTTTGGCTTAGACGGAATGATGATCGGTCGCGCAGCCATTGGCTACCCTTGGATTTTTGACGAAATTAAACACTTTTTCGACACCGGAGAAATCTTACCTCCTCCAACTATAAAAGACCGTTTAGAAGCTGCTAAAAACCACCTTATCTGGTCAATGGACTGGAAAGGCGAGCGAGTGGGAATTGTAGAAATGAGAAGACACTATACCAACTACTTTAAGGGTATTCACGGTTTTAAGCCTCACAGACTGAAATTAGTTACAACAGACGATTCTTCCGAATTGCTGGCTTTATTTGAGCAGATTGCGGATGAATATAAAAGTTATGAAATGGTTTAAAATTCAATAAAAAAGAGTTGTCAGATTTAAAAATCTAACAACTCTTTTTTAATTATAATATCAGAACATTTTTTTAACTAAGCTTCTTTGTTATCACTGATAATATGAATATCTGTTTGTGGAAAAGGGATTTCGATTCCTGCCTGATCCAGAGCTTCTTTTACTTCCTGCTGAATTTTAAATACCATATCCCAGTAATCTGCCCGGTTAATCCAAAATCTCAAGTTCAAGTCTACAGAACTTGCCGATAAGTTTTTCACGTAAACCAAAGGTTCAGGCTTTTTAAGTATAACATCATATCGGTTTAGCACTTTAAATATTACTTCCTGCGCCTCTTTAATATTTGCCTTATAAGAAATACCAACAACAAAATCATAACGACGTGCCGGAATCCCTGAATAATTAGTAATCACCGAATTTGCCAAAGCGCCGTTCGGGCTAAATATCTTTAATCCGTCATCATTAGTCAATGTAGTATAAAGCAAATCAATTTTCTCTACCGTACCTACCGTGCCTCCTGTATTCGTTATATAATCCCCCACTTTAAAAGGTCGAAACATCAGAATAAGGACTCCTCCCGCAAAATTGGACAAACTGCCTTGCAGTGCCATTCCAACAGTTAATCCGGCAGCTCCAAAAACAGCTGTTAAACTCAATGACTTAAAGCCCATGATACCAATGACCACAACAAATAAAACAATGTATAGCATCAGTCTGATTGCACTTAGTAAAAAACCTTGTAATGATTTGTCCAAATCTCTTTTAGCAAATCGTCTTCCAATTATTTTTACTATAAATCCGCTGACATAGATTCCCACTACCAATACCAACAGACCGATTACATATCTGGGCAACGCCAACAATATACTTTCTAATAAACTTTCCAGTCCGACTATTATTTTTTCCAAAGCTTTTTTATTTATTATTCAACAAAAACAGAGTTAAATATCATACCAATAACTCTATTTTGTGTAGTTTAATCTAAATTTTTAATTTTTGAGAGATACTTTTTGGCAATCCGTCTTTGTGAACCATAATGTCTGTTGTTTTATATTTCACAAACTCTTTGCTCATATACATATATCCTTTGTAATCATTAGAAATTCCCCAGGAGTTTTTAATAATATAATACTCTCTTCCATTCTGATCTTTAGAAATTCCTACAATATGCATTCCGTGGTCATCTGTAGTTGTATAATTGTCAAATGCTGTCTGACGAATTTCCTGTGTCACTTTGCGCTCGGGTTTCGGACCTTCAAAAATTTCTTTGCGCTCTTGTTCATTCATATCTTCCCAATCTTTTTCCGGCACATATGCCACTCCGTTTTTCCAGCTAAAATATTTTTCACTTACGTCTCCTCCCCAAGCTACAGAATAACCGTTTTTAAGAGCGTGATCTATCGTTTCGGTCAACTCATCTACCTTAACGTTATATACTTGATCAAATGCCCAGTTATCAGGTACAAGCAAAACAAATTTTTCATACCAAGGATAATTTAAGTCTGAACCCAGTTCTACATAATCTTCTGGATTAATACCAATTACATCTTTAGCAAATGTGTGGGGGGTATATTCTTTTCCCTCCCATTTAAATTTTTCAGGAGCTTCTCCTAAATAAGAATCTATTACGGCTGTATATGCTTTTTCCCAGTTAGGCGTAAGCTTTCCGTTGGGATTAGCAACAACTGCTTTTAAAACTCCCTCCATCATTGCTCCCATTTCTGCAAAATGGTTTCTATTGGTTCCGTAATTTAATCCGGTATAAACGGATTGAGGAACAGCACCATATTTTTTATACATATTCATCACATCGTGAAAAGCTCCTCCATCACCTAAAGTAACTGCTCCGTGCATACGTACATACATTTTTCCTTTTTCGATGTAAGCATTTCGGGCAGAGAAAATCTGAGAGATTTCTACTGGTTGTTTCCCCATTCGCGCCATTTCAGATTCGATAAAAGAATTGGCTGAATAGCTCCAGCATGTACCCGAAGATCCTTGGTTTTTTATGGAGGTATTTTCTACATCCACAACATCTGTAAATTGATATAATTCTTTACTATTTTCGCTTGCATTCAGCTTCAGCGAATTAACCAAGTTGTCCTGTGCATAGTTTGTTGCCGAAAAACCAGCGGTAAAAACCCATGCCAGTGCCCATAATTTAAGTGTATGTTTTTGCATATTATTAAAAGGTTGTAAACGGTAAAGATAAAAAAAGTGAGTCACTCGCGCCTCATCTGTTTTTTTATTTTTAATTCTTTTAACATATAAAATGGTTTAATAAATGCAGAATGGTTCATCCGTTTTTTAATCAGGCTCACAATCTGATATCCTTTTCTTTATCCAGATACTCTAAAAAAAAGCCGCTTTTAATAAGCGGCTTTTTTCTATATCATTTACAAAGTTTCTTTTAACCAACGGAAAAACTCTCCTTGCCAAACCTGTGCATTTTGCGGTTGCAGCACCCAGTGATTTTCTTCCGGAAGATAAACAAACCTACTTTTGATTCCTCTGAGCTGGGCTGCTTGAAACGCTTCTTGTCCTTGTCCGATAGGCACACGATAATCAGTTCCTCCCTGATAAATCAAAATAGGAGTATTCCATTTATCCACAAGGTTAATCGGATTAAAGTTTTTGTAGGCATTTTGAGCATCTTTATTGTCTTTTTCCCAATATGCTCCACCAGTATCAAAGTTTGGAAAAAACACTTCTTCGGTTGTCCCGTACATACTCACCAAATTAAACACTCCATCGTGCGCAATAAGACTTTTGAAACGGTTTTCATGGATTCCTGCCAAATAAAATACAGAATATCCTCCATAACTTGCCCCTACAGCTCCTAAGCGGTTTTTGTCTACATACTTTTCTTTAGCCACATCGTCTATTGCATCTAAATAATCCTGCATCGGCTTTCCTGCCCAATCTTTGCTTATCGCTTCATTCCACTCTACTCCGTGTCCGGGCATTCCTCTGCGATTTGGTGCTACAACAATGTATCCTTCTGCTGCCATCAATTGAAAGTTCCAGCGGAAAGAGTAAAACTGAGACAAAGCTGATTGTGGTCCTCCCTGACAATACAGCAAAGTCGGATATTGCTTATTCTCATCAAAATTTGGTGGAAATATTACCCAAACCAGCATTTTCTTTCCATCTGCAGTAGTTACATATCTTTTTTCACTTTTGCTCAGCGCTATTTCTGAATAGGCTTCATCGTTTACTTTTGTAATCTGTTGCCAGTCTTTTTTCTTTAAGTCATAAGAAAATATCTCTGTTGCGTGATTAAAATCTGTACGGGTAACAATCGCTTTATTATCCAACACATCTACAATACCTGTTACATCAAAATTACCGTCTGTAATTTGTTTTACCAGCGGAGCAATTCTCTTTTTCCCGGGAAAGTTAACTTCAAACAGTTGAATGGTTCCGTCAATAGCTGCGGTAAAGTAGATTTTTTCTCCGTCTTTGCTCCACAAATAACTATCTACCGTCCCATCCCAATTGGCAGTCAAATTTAAATCCCTTCCATCATATCGAACTATTAAATCATTTTTATCAGCTTCATACCCGTCGCGTTTCATTTGCAACCAAGTCAAGTATCCCTGCGGAGAAAAAACAGGGTGAGTATCGTATCCTAAATTAGATTCAGTAAGATTCACTGTCTTTTTAGTTTCCAGATTGTATTCATACAAATCTGTATTTGTACTCAAAGCATAGGCTGTACCAAATTTCTTTTTAGCTACATACACGATACTTTTGCCGTCAGGAGACCAAATATAATCTTCACTGCCCCCAAAAGGTTTCTGCGGAGAATCGTAAGGCTCTCCTTCCATTATATCTGTTGCTGCTTCAACATTGTTTTTTGGGGCATAAAAAACGTGATTATGAGTACCGTCATTCCAAGTATCCCAATGTCTGTAATCTAATTCATCATAAACAAACACATCCGATTTTTGCATAGAAGGATAAAGATCTTTTCCTAGAACTTTATTGATTTTGACGGGTTTGTCAGTCAAAATCATTTTCTCGTCAGAAGAAACACTCTTGTTTGATACTAAACTTTCATAATCGTGTATTTCCTGAGGATTACCTCCTGTTAAAGGAATCTGATACGTTTTAGAATCAAATTTATTTTTTTCCATATTGGCATATCCAACTTTATAGATCAGACTTTTGCCATCTTTAGTCACTCCAACCGGAGTTACTCTTCCTAACTTCCAAAGTAATTCTTTTGTCATTACATCTTGAGAAAAAGCGTTTATACTTGCCAGACTCAAAGCAAATAGAAATATTTTTTTCATAACTAGTATTTTACAGAACGGTAAAAATACTATTTTATTCGGATTGCAGAAAAAGTGTTGCCATTTTTCACCTTAATCTCTAACATCAAACAGATAAAAAGTCAGTATGTTGAATAATCTGTTATTTTTATCACAAAAACAACGAACATAATCGTTTTTTAGTTATTTTCACGCACAAATTTTACGTTTTGAAAAACAACAAACTTTTCATACTTATTATTATAGCTCTTGTATTAGGTGTTATATTAGGCGGAATTGTGCATTACAGCTATCGCCCTACTAGCCCTATTACTTCAGAAAACACAGAAATAGTATCTGAAAATGCAAAGAATTCTGTCATCCAAAACAAAACAGATACTGTAATTATTGAAAATGCTTCGGACAACACAGAAATTGCGGTAAGTAAAATCCCGCAAGAAATAAAAACTTTTTCAGATAATATAAAAGTATTGGGAACCATATTCATCCGGTTAGTTCAGATGATTATAGCTCCTTTAGTCTTTTGTACTCTTGTAGTAGGTATTGCCAAAATGGGCGATATGGGAATGGTCGGTAGAGTAGGCGGAAAGGCAATGGGTTGGTTTATTACAGCGTCATTGGTATCCTTGTGTATCGGGTTGATTTTGGTTAACTGGCTAAAACCAGGCGCAAATGCCAATTTTGATTTGGAAGATACTGCGGCTGCCTCTGATTTAATAAAAAACACATCGGCTTTTTCACTGCAAACATTTGTAGAGCATCTTATACCCAAAAGTATTTTTGAGGCATTTGCCCATAACGAAGTATTGCAAATTGTTGTATTTGCCGTTTTTTTCGGAGTGGCACTGGCTACTTTAGGCAAAAAGGGGAAACCTATCATCAAGCTGTTTAACCGCATTACGGAGGTGGTTTTAAAAATGGTAGAATACGTAATGTGGACTGCTCCGCTCGGCGTTTTGGGGGCTATTGCCAGTGCTGTAGCCCTGTATGGTTTCGGGATTTTTATAACCTACGCCAAATATATGGTAGCCTTTATTTTAGGATTGATTTTACTTTGGGTTGTGCTTATTTTAGCAGGTTATTTAATCATCGGAAAAAATGTATGGAAATTGCTTAAACACATTAAAGAACCTTTGCTGATTGCTTTTTCAACCACCAGCAGCGAAGCCGTTTTTCCAAAACTGGTAGATGAGTTAAAAAACTATGGCTGTTCGCCAAAAATTGTTTCTTTTACACTGCCTTTAGGATATTCTTTCAATTTGGATGGAAGCATGATGTACCTGACGTTTGCCAGTTTATTCATTGCTCAGATTTACGATATTCATATGCCTCTGGAAACCCAAATATTAATGCTTTTAGTATTAATGGTTACCAGTAAAGGAGTGGCCGGAGTACCACGTGCTTCATTAATAGTGATCGTTGCAACTTGTGCCATGTTTGGCATTCCGCCAGAAGGCATTGCCTTTATTTTACCAATTGACCACTTTTGCGATATGGGAAGAAGTATGACTAACGTATTAGGAAATGCTTTATCTACTGCCGCCATTGATAAATTTGAATCTAATAAAGATATACCCGAAAAAATCACATCTATTACACAATAAACACAAATCATGAACGATTTTCACATTTCCCAACTTATCAATCCTGAATTTTATATCAATCTCGAAATAGGAGGGCATTCGATTGGAATTTACGTAGTTTTATTTATAGTATTTGCCGAAACAGGACTATTTGCCGGCTTTTTCCTACCAGGAGACAGTTTGCTATTTCTGGCAGGGATGTACAGTACATCGCTCATGCATGAGATTGTATTTATCGACAGTGATTTTTTAAATGTTGCTCTGCTTGCTACTTTGGTGGCAATTGCGGGTATTTTAGGAAACTGTTTTGGGTACTGGTTCGGTTCTAAAAGCGGTAATTATCTATATCAGAAAAAAGATAACTTTATATTTAAGAAAAAATATCTATACGAATCAAAAGTATTTTTTGAAAGACATGGCGGACGCGCTATTATATTTGCCCGCTTTTTGCCTATCATAAGAACTTTTGCACCTATCATTGCCGGAATTGTGCGCATGGAGTTTAAACGTTTTATGCTATACAACATTATTAGTTCTTTTGTATGGGCAACTACCTTGATTTTTGCCGGACACTACCTACAAGTATGGCTAATGGACAGCTATGGTTTAAATCTCAAAGATTACATAGAATATATTATTATCTTTCTTATTTTGGTAACTACACTTCCTGTTATTATCAAACTGGTAAAAGGTAAATCTACCAGCTCTACAAAAAGCGATACAGATACCACTATAGAGAGCAATTAATTATTTAGCAATAATATACTACCGAAGAAGCCACAATAAAATTTATTGTGGCTTCTTCATTTTTTTATCATGCTTTACCAATCCAACAACTTGTTCTACTCTATCTTTTTCAGTTTCATCTCAAAATATTCTCCTTTGTTATTCTTATAAACGGAGGATATAAATCCTTGTGTTTGGGAAAATCGGTGAGTAACAGACGCCGTATCTTTCCCCAAAACACCTTCTCCTTTTAATACCCAAAGCGTATCCCGATAGACCGGACTGTATTCCTTATCGGTAAGAACAAGCCAATATTTGGAACTTTTCCCATTCCATTCTCCCCAGTTGCTTACCATATTAATACTTCCACTAATGGTATCGCCAAGCGTTAGCGGAAACTGTACCTGCGGATAAGGTGCCAGCTGAGTGATATATTTAAACTGATGCGTACGCGGAGGATGCAGCCAAATTTTAGAATCGTTTTCCTTAAATCCCGTTGTAGATTCTGAGCGGAATAAAAATTCGTTTGTGCTGATACTGTCAGGCAAGGTAACTATCCATTTTATTTTTTGCTGCAACAAAAACATTCCTCCGGGAATCATCTGAATTTCATAATTAAACAAGCTATCCGCACTGCGGTATTCTGCTTCGTAATGCCATACTTTTTCCGACTGATAAAGTTTATTTTCCTTTGATGTACAGGAGATAAACAACAAAACACCTAAAAGCAAACTGTATTTTATTTGCATATTTTACGCCTTATATAAAAAACATTTCTTTTCTGCCTGTTTAAAAAGAAACAGGCATTTTTTGACTCCTTCTAAATATAATACATTATCTGCTCTACTCACATTTTTTCCCTTTCAAAACACTTTATTTGAAAAATAAAAGTCCCGCCATTTTAAAAATGGCGGGACTTTGGTATAACTTAAAAAGTATACTATTTATTTTGCTATTCTGGAGCTAACTCTACAATTAGCCCAGCCAAAGCCGGTTCTATTGCCAGCTGACATCCCAATCTGCTATTGTCTTTCACGTTAAACGCTTCTGACAACATTGCCTCTTCATCCGGGTTCATTTCCGGTAATTCTACCTCGTTACCATTAATTACATAACACTGACAAGAAGCGCACATTGCCATTCCGCCACAAATACCTATTGTTCCTTCCGGAGCTAATTCATAAGCTCTGACCAACTCCATTATGTTCATATTCATATCTGTTGGCGCGTCTACCTCGTGCTTTTCCCCCTCTCTGTCAATAATAGTTATCTTTATATCTTGCAGCATACAGTCCTATATTATTGATTTAACAACGGCTTTTTCTGCTTCTTTTCTGCTTCCATCAAAACCATTGATACCCGAAACAGTCGTATATTTCAACACATATTTTTTACCGGGATTCAGCATATTGTAAACACTTTGACACATGAGAGTAGCTTCGTGGAAACCGCATAAAATAAGCTTTAATTTACCCGGGTAGGTATTTACATCGCCAATTGCATAAATACCCGGAATATTAGTTTGATAATCCAGCGCATTGTTTACTTTGATGGCATTTTTTTCTATTTCCAAGCCCCAATTAGCTATTGGTCCCAGTTTAGGCGTCAACCCAAACAGGGGAATAAAATAATCACATGCTATCTGTTCCTGTACTTCTTCTCTTTCTATTACCAAAGAATTTAATTTTTCTTCTCCCTGTAACGCTACAACTTCGGCAGGAGTAACCAAATTTATCTTGCCTCTGTTTTTCAAGTCCTGTACTTTTTCCACCGAATCTAAAGCTCCTCTAAATTCGTTTCGGCGGTGTACCAGATGTACTTCTTTGGCTATATCTGCCAGATAAATACTCCAGTCCAAAGCAGAATCTCCGCCTCCGGCAATCACGATTCTTTTGTCTTGAAACATGTCGGGATTTTTCACAAAATATTCCACTCCTCTTTCTTCGAAGAAGGCAAGGTTTTCCAGTTCCGGTTTTCGTGGCTCAAAAGATCCTAATCCCCCGGCAATTGCTACTGCTTTTCCGTGGTGTTTAGTGCCTTTATTAGTAGTTACGATAAAAGTTCCGTCTTCTAATTTTTCAATTTCCTCAGCAACTTCATTTAAGGTAAACCCCGGTTGAAATTGTTTAATTTGCTCCATCAGGTTATCTATCAGTTCTGCTGCTCCCACAGAAGGATAACCCGGAATATCAAAGATTGGTTTTTTGGGGTACAGCTCTGTCAGCTGCCCTCCCGGCTGGGGTAAGCCATCTATCAAATGGCATTTTAACTTTAAAAGTCCAGCTTCAAAAACAGCAAAAAGCCCTGTTGGACCTGCTCCAATGATTATTATATCGGTTTGAATCATGATGTAGTTCTTTTGTGCAAAGTTCAACTTTGCGGAAGTTATTAAAAATGATAAAAATCAATTTTAATCTCTTAGTACAGAAATTAAAATTGATTTCTATTTTTTTATCCGACATTAACTACAGTTTCAATCTCCGGTGCATATTTTTTTATGGTAGTTTCTACACCGATACTAAGCGTCATCTGATTTACACTGCATGCGGTACAAGCTCCTTCCAAGCGCACCTTAACGTGTTTATCATCTTCAATTGCTATCAAAACAATATCTCCACCATCTGTTTGAAGAAACGGACGGATTTCGTCCAACGCTTTTTCTACATTTTGTTTGATTGTTTCTGATGTCATATCTTTTTATCTATTTTTCAGATTAATTTTTCTTTACAGCAGAGCAACCTGCCATCGTAGTTATTTTTATAGCTTCAGTCGGAGGTAAAGATTCGTTTCTTGCTACCACTTGCTCCACCACATTACGGGATACTTCTTCAAAAACTTTAGCTACCACAGTATTGTCCTGAAACGCTGCCGGACGACCGTAATCACCTGCTTCACGTATACTTTGCACAATTGGAATCTCTCCCAAAAATGGTACTTGTAAGTCTTCCGCTAGATTTTTAGCACCGTTTTCTCCAAAGATATAATATTTATTATTAGGCAGTTCTGCCGGTGTAAAATATGCCATATTTTCAATAATTCCCAACACGGGAACGTTGATACTTTCTGACATAAACATCGACACTCCTTTTTTAGCGTCTGCCAGTGCTACTGCCTGAGGAGTTGATACAACGACTGCTCCGGTAATCGGCAACGACTGCATGATAGACAAGTGAATATCTCCTGTTCCCGGAGGAAGGTCTAACAACAAAAAGTCCAATTCGCCCCAATCTGCATCAAAAATCATTTGATTTAAAGCTTTGGAAGCCATTGGCCCTCTCCAGATAATTGCCTGATCCGGTTTTGTAAAAAAACCTATAGACAATATCTCTACGCCATAGGAAGAAATAGGTTTCATTTTGGATTTTCCGTTTACCTCAACCGTAATAGGTTTGGCATTCTCCACATCAAACATTATCGGCATAGAGGGTCCGTAAATATCTGCGTCCAGAACTCCTATTCTAAATCCCATATTTGCCAAGCTACCCGCAATATTAGCGGTTACCGTTGATTTCCCAACACCTCCTTTTCCGGAGGAAATAGCTACTATATTTTTAATCCCGGGAATTGCTTTTCCTTTTATTTCTGGTTTTTCAGGTGCATCTACCCTAATATTTACTTTTACTTTTGCTTTGTCATATACTTGGTCGTGAATGACTTTCATCACATCCACTTCTGCTCTTTTTTTAATGTGTAATGCAGGTGTGCTCAATACCAGATCAACCACGACCTCATCACCAAATGTCATAACATTACTAACCGCACCGCTTTCGACCATATTTTTTCCTTCTCCAGCTACAGAAATGGTTTCCAGTGCTTTTAGTATTTCCTTTCTATCAAGTTTCATTATATACAATTAGTTTTCAATAAATTAATACAATATAGGTATCGTACAAAGATAGTGGGAAATATTGAGACTTTAGTGTTAATATATTCTAAATAAGAATAACATAAATAGGCTGTTAAAGCGCATTTGTATTGTTTAATTTGAGTCTTTTTTGCAGTAAAGAGCGCGTCAGATTATTTTTGATAAGTGCAAATTGAGAATTAAGCAATTCATTTTTTGCCTGATTAAATGAAAAAACATCTGCTTTTCCATTTTCGTATTTTACTTGTGTAGTAGCAAAGGATTTTTGTGCAAGATCAATACTGCTAATCAATTTGTCCGCCATTAACCCTAATTGCTTTATTTCCGTTTCTATTTCTTTATTCTGGTTGTTTAACTGTGATTTACTTTCCTCTATTTTCAGTTCGCTGAGCTGTTGCTCCATCTGGTTTTTGCGCAATTTCCGAATCACTGATCCTCCCTGAAAAACAGGAATAGACAATCTAAAGCCAACATAGTGACTTTTATTATCATGCAGTTGATCGCTAAATGAAGGAGCGGATATAAGATTATCACTATTCATCAATTTGGAATAAAACGATCCAAAAGAATAATTTGCCTGTAATCTTGGTGCTTTCTCCGCTTTTAATAGTTGTCTTTCTTTTTGCAGAATCCGCTGATTTATTTTAAATTTCTCCACTGTTGGATTGTACAAATAGTCCGTTTCGCCCTCTTCGAATTCTTCTGTTAAAACCAGATTAAAATCTGAAGGGGTCAATTCTGTTTCATTCAGCCAATGCAGCAATTTTAGTTTTTGATTGTATAGCAAATTTTCCGTTTCTTTTATATTGATTTCATCGCGTTTAAAAAGGTAATCTATGTCATACAAATCACTTTGAGGTTTAGCGCCAGCATCTACTTCCTTAAAAATTCTACTTAAATTATTACTGCTGTTTATCATCTGTTGTCGCTGAATGATAAGCCACTCCTGTGTAGTCAGCACTTCATAAAACCGAATCAACAATTCGGTCTGGTAATTATAGGCTACCTCTTCTTCTGACATTTGAGCTAATTCTGTATCTAATTTTTGCCGTTGTAAAATATATAGATTTTGCAAATTGAACAAATCCATAGAAGCGTCTATCGAAAACTGATCAGACAATATATTGGATGCAACTCTGCTATTGGTGCTTGGATCTATTGTAGAACCAAAATTATAAGAGTGTATTCCGTTTAATGTAACATCGGGCAGATAAAGTGAAGTCACTGATTGTTTTCGCTTTTCGGCAACTTTGGTTTCCAACGCAGCAACTTTAAGCGGATAACTATTTACCTCTCCCTTTTCCACACAGTTTTTTAACGTCCAGCTTTGCTGTGCAAAAACAGTACTAGAAATCAAGGTGAATATCAGCAAAAATATAAGCTTATTCATAATTGATATATTTTAAAATGTTAACGCGCGTAGCGCTGTAAGCTCTGCTTAAAACAACTCCTAAAACTAATACCATGATACTGATAAAGCTATATACATAAGTTTCCCATCCTATAGATATGCGATAGGCATAATTATTTAACCATTGATTTAAAAAATAATAACTTGGAAAAACGGACAATACAAATCCAACGACGCAATAAACCATGTATTGATATGACAATTTTTTAAGCATACTTTGAGTATCTGCTCCCAATACTTTTCGGATAGCAATTTCTTTTAAACGGGTGCCGATTGTAAAGGAGGAAACTGCAAATAAACCAAACAATGCCACCATCAATACAATATAATTAAGTATTGAAAACACTTTTTTCTCTAACAGAATCTTGTCAAAAGTTTTTGCAAACTGCTTATCAGTAAACTCGTACTTAAATGGCTCCTTAGATTCAATATTCCATTTGTCCCAGACTGTTTCAATCAGCTCTATTGTATTTTCAAAATTGTCCATATCCAATTTTGCCGACACATAATTAAACTGTCCTTTTGAATTTGGTAAAACATTGTGGTGTGCAAAAAGCAAAGGAGGAACTTCTTGATCCAAGCCTTTAATATTAAAATCCTTAACTACACCAATTACTGTGTATTTATTTTTACCGCTTTCTATCTGTTTTCCCAAAATATCCGATTCATTTACTGCTCTTACAAAACTTTCGTTTACCACAACATTATCAATGCTGTCCGTTGAAAACCCCTCCGAAATATTTCTACCATGCTTTATCTGAATCTGATGAGTATCAAAATATTCATAATCCATCGCCACTGTCCCCGTTAACTGTTTTTCATCTTTATACGTACAAAAAGTAAAAACACCTGGATTGCCATATATGCCAAAATGGGAAGTAGCTGCAACTACTTGTTCTACTCCTTTTACATGAAGCAATTCTTCTTTAAAACGATAATATTTATCCAATCGTTCTTCTCCGTAATCACTGTTTTCCAGAAATGAAAAATTAATAATCTGGTCACCTTTAAAACCTAAGTCTTTATTTAGCATATAGCTTACTTGCTTATTGACCAACAAGGTACTTACAATAAAAAAGCAAGCAATAGTAAACTGCAAGACCAAAAACGTATTTTTGATTGCCGTTCCCGCTTTATTTCTGTGAAAGTTGCCTTTTAATACCTTCAAAACCTTATAATTTGCAATATACACAGCGGGCAGTATACCTACCAGAAATACAATTCCGATAAAAACCGGCAATAATACGGGAACAAAATAAGACAGCGAAAACTCCATATTAGAATTGACAAACACATTGACAAAAGGCAAAATTAATTCTACAATAGTAAGGCTTACCACAAAAGCTATTAGTGTTGTTATAAAAGACTCAAAAAGACTTTGCAAAATAATGTTTTGCCTCGTGGCTCCTATTGTTTTTCTTATACCAACTTCTTTTGCCCGATGAAGCATCTGCGAAAGCGTTAAATTAATGTAGTTAAAAACCGATAAAATCAATATTAAGGCTGACAATCCAATCATAATATGCATCATCTGCACATTCGCAGTTCCTTCCGGTGTAGTAAAATAAACTGAAGTGTTTGTTCTCACATTTTCCAATGGATTCATTAAAACTTCCATTCTGCCGTTTTCTTCAATAAATTTTTCTACCGAAACTCCTGTAGCTTCTGCTTGAGGTTTATAATAGTTATCCAAAAACAGCATGTCAATCACATGCTTCACCGCGTCAGGCTTTTTTGTTTTTATAAATATATTACCATAAAACGAGAACCAATCATCATTTTCCAGTGCCTTCTGTGTATAAACATCTCTTACAATATCGGGTTGCACGGAACTTCTATTGCCGTTAAGCGTATATACACCCGAAACCACATAAAGTTTATCTTCTATAACAACCTGTTCGCCAACCGGATTTACGTCCTTTCCAAATAGCAGTTCTGCCGTATTTAACCCTATAGCTATATCATTAGGATTAAGCAATGCGGATGCTTTGCTGCCATACACAAACTCGAAGGGGAAAAACGAGAAAAAGTTTTTTTGACCGTCAAAAACCTTATCAATTTTAAACGTTTTATCTCCGTATTCTACTTTTTCATCAACATATCCTCCAAAAAAATACATGTAATCTTCCAACTCAGCACACTGCTCTTTTAAGTTATGTCCCAAAGCATACGGAAAAGCTGAAAATGCAGTATATTTATCTTTGTTACTTCCTACAAAAACTTCACTTTTGTAAGGATTCCACTGGTCGTAAGAATGCTCTTCCAGATAAAACAATACCGACAGAACAACCGAAGCAATACCGATGGCAAGACTTAAAACGGTCAACAAAAAGTAAAATTTGTTTTTGAACAGATGGTAAATGTATATTTTAAACCAATTTTTAATCATTTTTTAAGTTTTAGAAACAAATTATAGGTTCTGAATCCTGTTTAAAGCTTTTGAATTTTTCCCGAAGAAGAAGTTTTGGCGCTTATAATCTGTGCCTGTCCTGTAAATTCTATTTTTCCGGAGGAAGAAGCTCTACCCGTTACTTTTTCAGACACATCGAAAGTCATTTTTCCGGAGGATGAAGCTTTTCCGTTTAGCGTTTTAACCTGAAAACCGACTGCGTTGATGCGCGCTGAACTTGAAACAGATGCACTTGCTTCATTTGCTTTGCCATTTACCGTTATAGACGAAGAGCTTCCACCATCAAATTCTACTGTTTTTGTATTTAACGCTATATTTATTTTTGATGAAGAACCCGCACTTAAAACACTTTTATTCATCACGTCAAAGCTACCTTCTACTTTAGAGGATGAGCTTGAAGAAAGGTATAAATCGTCTGCCTGAACGGAACCCGAAAAGGAAGAGGAAGAGCTGGCAAACAGGTTAAACGTTTTTGCCTTTACTATATTATTCAATATTGCTTTTGCAGAGGATGATATTGATATACTTTCTAAAACAGGATTGCTTACCCGAACTACAATATTTTTAAACGTGAGCCTCTTCATATTTCTAGGTGTATCGATATAAATTTTCAATTCTCCTTCCGGATTTACTTCTGTATTAATGTACTTAAGCAATTCCTTAGAATCCGCACTAACTTCCATACTTTTGGCTTCGCCATAAATAAATTGCAACTGAATGCCCTGCGAAACACTTATCGCTGAAAAATCTTTAATCTGACGTGATTCTTTTACCTGAGCCCAAGCCGAACCGCAGGCTAACAATAATAACAATACTATTTTTATCATGATTTTTTTTATGTTTAACAACTTATATTTGACCTTATTAGGCTATTAATTACTCATATTTAATGTATTTCAATATACTCAACTGGGTTGCGGCATACGCTTTTAACAACACAATCAATAAAGTGAGCCCGAGAATAACGACTAAACACACGATAAACGGCAAGACGCTGACATCAATTCGGAAAGCGTAATCGCTGAGCCATTGATTTAAAAAGTAATAACTTGGGAAAACGGCAATAACAAAACCTATAAAACAAAAAACAACATATTGTTTTGACAATTGTTTTAGTAATTCTGGTGTTGATGCACCCAGCACTTTTCGGATAGCCACTTCTTTTAAACGTGTGTTGATCGTAAAGGAAGCTAAACTGTATAATCCGAAAAGAGCTATAAAAATAACAATGGAATTTAATACCAAAAATACATTTCGCTCCTGAATGGTATTAGTAAAAGTTCGGGCAAAATCCTGGTCTACAAAACTGTAATCAAAAGGCACATCCGAAATATCGCGCTGTTTCCAAATCGCTTCCAATTCTTTTATCGTCTGTTCTATGTTTTCTCCTTTTATTTTTACTGATATATGTTGAATATTTTCACCTGCCCAGGGTTGTGTTTTTAAGGATAGAAAAATAATAGGCGGATAGTTTGCCTGCAAACCGTAAAGGTTAAAATCCTTAACCACACCTACCACATTATACGTGTCGTCATTCCACGCAATTTGTTTGCCTAAAACGTCAGGCTCTTGCATCATTCGTACTGCTGTTTCGTTGAGTAAAATGTTATTAATACTGTCTGATGCTAAACTTTCGGTAAGCTGTCTCCCTTCTTTTAAGTCAACCTCAAATACTTCCAAAAAATTGTAATCCATAGCACCAATTACTGCCTGAACATTATTTCCGTTGTGTACAAAACTACTTGAAGCTCCATTACCACTTCCCATTTGAATAGCCGCAGTAGTCACTCCTTCAACGCCTTTTACCTTTAAAAACTGTTCTTTTACGGATCCGTACACCTTCACTTTATCTTCTCTTTTTCCTTTGTAATAATATCCGATTCTGACAACTTGGTCGCCTTTAAAACCCAAATCTTTATTGAGCATATAATTTACCTGCTGATAAACAATATAAGCTCCTATCATAAAAAAACAGGCGACACCAAACTGAATAATTAAAATTGCATTTTTAAAACCGGTTCCTTTTTTGCTTCTGCCGATCTGCCCTTTTAAAACTTCGAGCGTTTTAAAACTTGCGGTAAACAGTGCCGGAATAATCCCAACCAACAAAACAATCAACACCAAAATGACCAAAATAAGCGGCAAAAATTCCCAAAAATTCAATTCCATTTTAGAGCTAAAAAATACCTGCATCCACGGCAATGTTATTTCTGCCAACATCAAAGCTATCAACATGGAAAGCAGAGAAGTCAACAACGCTTCAAACATTCCCTGACAAGCCAAATTAAATTTACCTGCGCCTAATGTTTTTCGTATTCCCACTTCTTTTCCTCTGCCCATCGCTCGTGCAGTGGTTAAATTAATATAGTTAAACACCGATAAAATCAATATTAAAACAGACAATCCCATCATAATATACATCCGCTGTACACTTGCTGCACCTTGCTCCGTTCCGTTTAAGTTCGGATTAGCTATCATTCGCTGTCCTGCCAAATCGTGTAAATAGTACATTTTATTCTCCATGCCCCATTCTTTCATGAGCTCTTCAGTCGTGATTCCCTTTTCTTTGGCTATTGGTTTAAATTGATATTCTATTCGTACATCAAACATCAATTGCTCTATATCCTTTTTATATGCCGGATCATCTAATTTTATCCACGCTACATAATTATGATTTCCCCAATTTTGATTTTCCACTCCTTCTTGTACTCGTTTATCAAGATTGTTAATAATCAATTCGGTTTGATAAGAACTTCGTTCGTTACCCAAAGTATATACTCCGGAAACTATATATTTATCTTCGCCAATCGAAAAAACTTCGCCAATCGGGTCTTTGTCACCAAACAAATACGCGGCATACGTATCCTTAACAACCGCACTATTAGGCATAGCAAAAGCTTGTGCTCTGTTGCCTTTGACAAATTCAAACGGGAAAAAATCAAAAAAGTTTGATTGTGTGAATAAAATTTTCTGCACAGGCTTTTTTTGATCTTTGTAAAATAAAATGCTCCCACCGTAATCACCTAAATAACAAACATCCACCACATGTGGTGAATTTTCTTTGAGAGCAGTACCAAAGGGAGACGGCAGTTTCATCCAGCTTAAATCCTCTTCAATTCTGGATTCCGCCACAAAAATGTTGTTTTTGTTAGGATTCCATTGGTCATATCGCGCTTCTTCCTGATAATGAATAACTGACAACAAAACTGCTGCAATACCTATAGCAAGACTTAACATCGTCAAGAAAAAATATATTTTGTTTTTGAAGAGGTGATAAACATATATTTTAAACCAGTTTTTTATCATATTTGTCTTTTATTTTTTTGTTTCAGATTTCAAAGGCAGTATTTATTAATGATTTTGCTTTACTGTGCAAAAACATCTACAATTTTGGAATTAATTTTCTCCGACAAAATCATTCCATCTTTCATCAGAATTGTTCTTTCAGAATAAGAGGCGTCATGATGTGAGTGCGTAACCATAATAATCGTCGCTCCCTGTTGATGTAAACCCGTCAGCAACTCCATTACTTCATTTCCGTTTTTACTGTCCAGATTACCTGTTGGTTCGTCAGCCAAGATTATTTTTGGGGTGTTGACCAATGCTCTGCCAACCGCCACACGTTGCTGCTGACCTCCTGACAATTGCTGCGGATAATGTTTTAGACGATGCATGATGTTTAGCCGCTCTGCGATTTCCGTTACTCTTTCTTTTCTTTCTCCAGGTTTTATTTTATTATAGATTAAAGGCAACTCAATATTGTCATAAACAGTAAGTTCATCTATCAGATTAAAATTCTGAAATATAAATCCTACATTTTCTTTGCGCACCTTGGAGCGTTGAGCTTCTGTTAAACCAACTATTTGCTGACCAAGCAATTGATAACTGCCCGATGTGGCACTGTCAAGTAAACCAATAAGGTTTAACAGTGTGGATTTCCCGCATCCCGAGGGTCCCATCACAGAGAGAAACTCTCCTTTGCGTACTTCCAGATTTACTTTATTCAACGCCGTTGTTTCCACTTCTTCTGTCTGAAAAACTCTGGACAAATCTTTAATTTTTATTACCATAATCGCTATCTTTATTGTTGGATATTTAATATTTTTACTTGTAAAAAATCTTTGTAAGTGGACACAATCACTTGTTCCCCTTTCTCCAAACCTGAAATTATTTCATAATATGCCGGATTTTCTCTTCCCAATTCAACTATTCGGCGCTCGGCTTTATTGTCTTTTAAAACATATACCCACTCTCCTTTGGTATCTGCGTAAAAATTGCCTTTAGAAAGCAGTAATTTTTTTTCTTTTCCGGATAAAAACAACCGTACTCCATAACTTGTTCCTTCCTGTAATTTTAATTCTTTATCACCTGAAAACTCCAACTGTACTTCAAACCGTCCGTTTTTTACTTCTGGCAGAATTTTTTTTACTTCAACTTTGGTTATTTGCCCTTTTAAATCTATTTGTCCGGTTTGTCCTTCAATTACTTTATCCAGATAAAATTCATCTACCTGTGCTACTAACTTATATCCTTTGAGCACATCTATTTTACCGATACTTTCTCCACCCTGATATGTTTTCCCCAACAGAGCTTCAAAAGACGACAATCTTCCTGAAATCGGAGCTGAAAGTAAAAAATTCTCTTTGTTTTCTCTTAGTTTTTGTAAACTTTGATTCATTACTTCCAACGCCTGACTAACTTGCTGCATTTGTAAATCATTAGTCTGTTTTTCTTTTTCTATACTTTCTTCCATTAATGTTTTGCGCTGCTGTTGATATCGATAGGCTTCTTTTGTTTTGTCCCAATCGCTTTTAGACAACACTTCCTGTTCATACATTTTTTTATGAAGATTGTAAAGCAGTTCCGCATCCTTATAGTCATGCTCAATACTGATCAAATCTTTAGTAAGGTTTAACTCCTGACTTCGGATATTTAGTTTAGCTACGTTTAGATTATTCATCTGTTCTATTATAGATGTTTCCTGAGACAAATAATTAAATTCTGTATTAGGATTATATAGCCTAACCAGAGGTTGTCCTATTTTTACCATTGCTCCGTTTTCGACAAAAATCTCCTGAACTGCCCCTCCCTCTACAATATTAACCAGCACGGAATGCAGAGGTTCAACTTGTCCTTGAAAAGAAATATATTCTTCAAAATTATCCTGGATAACCTCTCTAATCCTGATATCATTCTTAGAAACATTAAGAACTACTTGTCGGAAAAAAGTAAAATAAGTTACTGACAGTAAGACGGAGATTCCAATAATAATTATTGTTACTTTAAACTTTTTCTTATTTCTGTTTGGCAATGCTCTGTCCATAGTTAACATCTTTTACATCTATAATGAAAATAATATACCAAAATTTAAAAACCTCATAAAACACTTATATATAAACATTTACAAGATAACATTTTAAAAAGGTGTTCGTTATCGAACAGCAAAGTGTTCGCTTTTAGAACAAGCTGTATTCTCTTTGTCAAAATGTACTCCATATCAGTCACTTATTTGTATTAATTCTAAAAAAACAGCTTAATCTCTGATAATCAATTTTATTTACTTTTTCATATCCTGTTTTATATTATCCCTTTCAAGATTTGATTTTTTGATATTTTGTAATCTGCTTTTAATCCGTACATTTACGTCTAGCAATAGAAGCTAAAAACGGCATTATTTTAGAGCTAACTAACTCTCCATAAAATTCCGCTTTTAGTTTAGACAATAAATTATGGTTATAAATAGCTAATGTCATGCGTAAACAATTTGTTATCTTTTCAAGCCTACTTTTGGCTATAACTCTCGCTCTTTCTATATTTTTAAACAGAAACTGGAGTGTTCTTTTTGCAATCATTCTTGTATTTGTCATCATGGGCTATCAGGATATGTATCAGAAAAAGCATACTCTCAGGCGAATCTATCCTCTTTTTGGAAGACTCCGTTATGTAATGGAAGAACTCCGCCCAAAAATGTACCAATACTTTATTGAATCAGATACCGACGGAAAACCGATTAGCCGTATAGACCGTGCTACTATTTATCAGCGAGCCAAAAAAGAACTGGAAACGATTCCGTTTGGGACTCAATTAGATGTGTATGCAGAAGGCTATGAATGGATGTGTCACTCTGTTTCTCCAAAAGCTTTTGAAAAATTAAATCATAATCCCAGAGTTGTTTTTGGGAATAAAGACTGCAAACAACCTTATTCTGCAAGTATTCTAAATATTTCTGCAATGAGTTTCGGGTCTCTAAGTGCTCAGGCAGTAGAGGCAATGAACGGCGGTGCAAAATTAGGAAATTTTGCACACAATACAGGCGAAGGAGGTATCAGCCCGTATCATTTAAAAAACGGCGGGGATTTAATCTGGCAAGTTGGTACCGGGTATTTTGGCTGCAGAGACGAAGAGGGGAATTTCAATCCTGATTTATTTGCCGAAAAAGCTAAGTTGCCTAGTGTAAAAATGATTGAACTCAAAATCTCTCAGGGAGCTAAACCGGGACACGGAGGAATTCTGCCTGCCTCTAAAAACACTGAAGAAATCGCTCAAATCAGACATGTAAAACCACATACGGTCGTAGCCTCCCCACCCTATCATTCTGCTTTTAACTCTCCATTGGAACTAGTTCAGTTTATCCAAAAATTAAGAGAGCTTTCAGACGGGAAACCAGTAGGATTTAAGCTGTGTATCGGTCACAAGGCAGAATTTGTTTCTATTTGCAAAGCGATGGTTCACTTAGATATTTATCCAGATTTTATCACCGTTGACGGCGGGGAAGGCGGAACAGGAGCTGCCCCTCAGGAATTTTCCAATTATCTGGGAGCTCCAATGTTGGATGGATTGGCTTTTGTCCATAATATTTTAACGGGAATGGGAATTAGGCAACACATAAAACTAATTGCTTCCGGAAAAATAACTTCCTCTTTCCACATTGCTCGTGCTATGGCTTTGGGGGCAGACACATGTAATGCAGCACGCGCCATGATGATTGCCATCGGATGTATTCAGGCTCTTTTGTGCAACACCAACCGATGTCCGACCGGAATTGCTACTCAGGATCCAAAACTTACAATCGGTTTAGACGTTGCAGATAAAAAAGTACGAATGGCTAATTATCACAAAGGAACTGTTGAAAGCTTTGTAGAACTATTAGGTGCTTCAGGACTCGATGACATGAAAAACATTACTCGTTCTCATATCTATAGACGAGTTTCATTAAACGATATGCTCACGTATGAAGAAATTTTTCCTTCCATGGAAGTAGGTTCCATGCTAAGAGGTGAAATTCCGGACAGATACAAATGGGATTTTGCGCATGCCGATATGAACCGCTGGGGAATTTCGGAAGTAAAACCAACCGTTTAATTTATAATCAAGACAGGGTTTTCTTTTTCAATTGAAAACCCTGTTTTTTTAATTAAACTTTTTCTCTATTTTTATATCTACCCACTTTCAGGAATAACTTTACTCATGAAAAAGACCAGTGCGCAAATATTAATTTTAGATGATAATCCTGAGATATTAATTGCTGCAAAAATGCTTTTAAAACGGCAATTTGAAACTGTTTTAACAAATACAAATCCTCAAAAAATAATTCCTATTTTATCCGAAAACAATATTGATGTTATTCTCTTGGATATGAATTACCGCACGGGCTATGAAGATGGGAAAGAAGGAATTTTTTGGTTTAAGGAAATAAAAAAAATAAATCCTGACATCCAGATTATTCTTATGACATCCTATGGAAATATAGAAACGGCTGTAGAGGGCATTAAATTAGGTGCGATAGACTATATCCTAAAACCGTGGAACAATGAAATTTTAGTACAAACCGTTAAAGAAGCTGTCAAACAAATCCGAAAAAAAACGAGATCTCCTCTCAAGTACAAGCAAGCTAAAGATCAAATTTTTACTGGACAATCCGCAAATATCCAAAAAACTTACAAAATGGCGGAAAGAGTTGCGAAAACGGATGTAAATACTCTGATTTTAGGAGAAAACGGAACGGGAAAATATATTTTGGCAAAGTATATACACCTTCATTCAGAGCGAAAAGATTATCCTTTTGTTCACGTTGATTTAGGAGCTTTAAACGAAAATCTCTTTGAAAGTGAACTTTTTGGCTATGCCACAGGAGCTTTTACAGATGCAAAAAAAGATACTAAGGGACGCTTTGAACTTGCAGAAGGAGGAACACTTTTTTTGGATGAAATAGGCAATGTACCTCTTCATCTTCAGACTAAACTTTTACAGGCTATTCAGTCCAGAAATGTTATCCGGTTAGGAGAATCTAAGCCCCGTCCTGTAAATGTTCGCATCATTACTGCTACAAATTTGAATATTGAACAAGAAGTCGCCAACAAACTTTTTAGGGAAGATCTTTTTTACCGCATAAATACTGTTATTTTAAATTTACCTCCTTTGCGTGAACGCAAAGAAGACATTGCACCTCTTATTGGCTTCTTTTTAGAACAATATGCTCAAAAATACAATCGTCCGGCTCCCGATATTGCTGTTGAAACATTACAAACTCTTGAGCAATACGACTGGAAAGGAAATATCAGAGAGTTACAAAACAGGGTAGAACGCGCGTTGATTTTATCAGAAGAAAACACATTAAAATTGTCAGATTTTGGAATAACCGGATCGATGATTTATCCAGTTGATGAAGAAAGTACGCTTTTAGAAAAAGAAAAGAATTCTATTTTAAGGTCATTGGAAAAATACAACGGCAATATTTCGCAAACAGCTGAAGAATTGGGACTATCACGTGCCGCATTATACAGACGTTTAGAAAAATTCAACCTAAAAAACGGACTATGAATTTTCTGTCTTCTTATTACTTCAAAATTTTTGTCCGCATTTTCATCCTACTTGCTTTGTGTATAATAATTCTTGTTACTTATCAAGAACATCTATATTACAGTGCTGCCTTTCTGGTGCTTCTTATTTTAGTATTATTAACTGAAATTTATTATTTCTCTAAAAAACACTACGGTAATATCGACCGTATTGTGCTTGCTATGATACACGACGATTTTTCTTTAAAATCTGATAAAGAACAATCAAATCCAACGTTGCAAAACCTCCAATCTCTTTATAAAAAATTACAGCAAGAACAGCAAAAAAATGAAATAAAAGAATTGGTTTACCTCAATATTCTAAATAATATAGAAACCGGAATTATTATTTTGGAGCAAAAGAAAGAACAATGGGATGTTTTTTTTATAAATGATTATTTTGCAAAGTATTTTGACATTCCCAAAATAAAATCGTGGAATAATCTGGTTCGTTTGCTTCCGGGATTGGGGCGTCATCTTCAAGATTACCTGCACTTTAAAGAGTCCAAAGGCGCGATTGATATTCAGATAGAAAATGAAGAAAAACAAACCTTTTTACTGCAAACTTCTGTTACCAAAAGCAATGACCAGACTTTTTTTATCGTTTTACTAGATTCTATTCAGCGCGTGCTGGACAAAAAAGAACGAGATGCCTGGCAGAGTCTGATGAAAATTATTTCACATGAAATCATGAATTCCCTTGCTCCTATTCACTCGCTGGCACACAACACAAAGGAAATCTTAGAAGAAAACCAACTCTCCAGAGAAGATTGGAACGATATTAAAATCAGTGTAGAAACTATTGTTAACCGTACCAACCACTTGCAAAACTTTATAGAAAACTACCGCAAACTTACCCTGTTACCTGCACCAAAAAAAGAAATGGTTACTGTTCAATCTATTTTACAAAACAGTATTCATATACTATTACCTATGTTGCAACAGCACCAAATTCACTTACGCACCTATTTTGAATCTGACATTCAAACCTGGTGGGATAAGCAGCAAATGGAGCAGGTTTTTATCAATATACTTACCAATGCTGTTTTTGCAGTAAAAAATGAAGAAAAAAAGGAAATAGCTATACAGACAACTATTCAAAACAATCGCTTGCTAGTAGAATTTATCGACAGTGGAAAAGGCATCCCCGACGAAATTAAAGACAAAATTTTTATTCCTTTTTATACTACCAGAGAAAACGGAGCAGGAATAGGATTGCCGCTTTCCAAAAATATTGTGGAAATGCACAACGGCTATCTAACCTATTTGCGCAAAAATAACCAAACACATTTTGTGGTAAATTTTCCTGTTCTATAAACTCATTCAAACTTTTTATGATCGAAGAATTAATTCAACTTGAAAACAGCATTTTAAAACATTTAAACCTCTCAATAACTAATATAACTGCTGAACGGGAATGTGAAGAATACTGCGGTTACAATTTTTGGATTGGAAACCGAAAGATAAAATTCCGGAAATCAAAAATTACACCTAAGAAATCCGGACAGTTTGTAACCCTATGGAAACGAAATTCTGAAGGAAAAACAGAACCTTTTTGCAAAAAGGACTATATGGATTTTATCATTATTTCTACCGAAAGTGAAAGTGCTTTGGGATTTTTTCTTTTCCCAAAAAGAATATTAGTCGAAAAAGGAATACTAGCAAGTGATAGCAAAAAGGGCAAGCGCGGTTTTAGAATTTATTCTGTCTGGGATAAGACAGACAGCAAACAAGCTGAAAAAACAAAAAGCTGGCAAATGCAGTACTTTTTCGATTCGAGCAATAGTAATACAGAATGTCTCCAAAAATTTCGGCATATTTTTGCTTCCTTCTAACAGTTTATGTATTAAAATCATTTAAAACAGGCGGTATCCACAATAAACTTTCAAAATCCTGCACCTGATTATCAATAACAACCACTCCTTCGCTTTCTAAGAGCTGCTGCATAAGATTTGTTCCGTCAAAGTGATGCTTACCGCTAAGCAGTCCTTTTCTGTTTACCACCCGATGCGCCGGTACATTCTCATCATTATGCGAAGCATTCATAGCATAGCCAACCATACGCGCAGATCGCGCTGCTCCTATCGCTTTTGCAATTGCTCCATAAGTGGTTACCCTGCCATATGGAATCTGACGTACAACCTGATACACTTTATCAAAAAAGGAGTCTTCATTTTTCATTATTGCAGCAATTTATAAACAGTTATCAAACTGATTATACCGGTAATTGAGCCGATAATATAATTAATATTCCGTAAAACAAAAGTTTCTTCTACAGATTTCTTTCTAAAAAGAAACACATAAATATAAAACATTAGTGCCGACCCCAAAACTACGCCTCCTGAAAATATTCCTGTATAAGGAGCTTTAAAAATTGTATAATCGTACGACGACAGTGTCACGCTTAAAAACACATAATAAGGAATAGAAAACACATTTACAGCTGCTAAAAACATCCCATACACAAAAGCTCCGCCTCGTTTTTGTTCCTTTTCTTTTTTTTGCTTATTTTTCTTTTTTGCAAAACCGAGAAAATAAACGGTTAACGCGCCAAAAATAATTAATCCAACTTCATGAAGAATTTCTTTAATTGCAGAACTGGAGTCAATTAACTTAGCAAAAAAGATAGCTATGTAAGTTTGTATAAAGATGACTACAAGTGCTCCAAGAACATAATATAAAACTTCCTTTTTACCTTTTTCCTTTGCTATTTTTACTGCTGTCATATTTAGAAGTCCGGGAAGTGAAACACCTAAAACAGCAGCTAAAAAGCCAAAAAATAACAAAGTAAAATATTGCATCTGATTCTTTTATTTTATCCTGAACTGAATATAAGTAATTGCTTTTTTCTGTTCTAAATATTGCTGTTCATAAAAAGTCTGTATTTCGGTTACCACAGCAGGTGCCCCCTCATTTTTATAAACATGGTGATTGGCATAAATTACTTCATGTCCTTCTCCATGAAGCAATCCTAACGTATAGCCGTGCATAAATTCACTATCTGTTTTGAGGTTGATAACACCATCAGGCGCCAGAATATTTTTATAGCGTTGTAAAAACTGTGAATTAGTCAAACGATGTTTTGTTCGTTTGTACTTGATTTGAGGATCGGGGAACGTAATCCATATTTCGCTTACTTCTCCTGGGGCAAAAGCATGGTCTATCAATTCAATCTGAGTACGCAAAAATGCTACATTAGTAATGTGTTCTTCCACTGCTGTTTTAGCACCTCTCCAAAAACGAGCGCCTTTTATATCGATTCCTATAAAATTTTTATCAGGAAATCGCTTTCCTAATTCTACCGTATATTCCCCCTTCCCACAACCCAGCTCCAAGATAAGCGGATGGTTATTTTTAAACACTTCCTGTCCCCATTTTCCCTTCATGGGATGATTTCCCATCATCTCTTCTCTAGTTGGCTGAAATACGTTAGAAAAAGTTTCGTTTTCTTTAAAGCGTTTCAATTTGTTCTTGCTTCCCACAATTATAATTATTACAAAGTTTGAGGACAAAATTAAATAAATATACTTAATGAGAAATTTTCGGCTTTAAATACTTAAAAATAAAAAACATTATTTGCTAGGCAGAGGGCGCTTTTTCGAGTGTAAACGAAAACTCAGAGCCATAACCATAACTGCTTTCCACATAAATGTGTTCATCATGCGCTTCAACAATGTGTTTTACGATGGAAAGTCCTAAACCCGAACCGCCGATTTCTCTGGAACCGCTTTTGTCAATCCGGTAAAAGCGCTCAAACAACCTCTGAATATTTTCTTTTTTAATGCCTTCTCCGTTATCTGTAATTCTGACAATCAGCTTTTGGTTAACTAAATCTTCAATACTGACCTCTGTAGTTCCTTTCTCTTTACCGTACTTAATAGAATTATCAATTAAATTAGTAACCACTTGTCCTATCCTTTCTTTATCTCCAAAAACGAGAATAGGCTGAGCATATTTCATATCAAATATTAAAGATATGCCACGCTTTTTAGCTTTATATTCCAATAAATAAAAAGCATTCTGAACGGTTTCCACAATATCAAAAACCTCAAAATTCAGATGCAAATCTCCGGATTCCAACTTAGAAATCATATCCAGATCTTTAACGATGTAAATTAAGCGCTCTACACCGCGATTTGCGCGTTCCAAATAGTGATCCCGGACAGATAAATCCTCTATGGCTCCATCCATCAGTGTTTCTAAATAACTTTGAATTGTAAATAAAGGTGTTTTTAGCTCGTGAGAAATATTGCCCAAAAACTCTCGTCTGTACTCTTCTCTTACCTGAAGGGACTCTATTTCTATTTTTTTGCTCTTTGCAAATTTTTGTATTTCTTCTGTGAGGGTTTTCATATCCGTTGTAACGGCTTTGGCACGGATATCGGCGTGTTCTAAAAAGGTAACGTTTTTATATATTTTTTGGATGCGCTTATAAATAAAGTACTCCGTTCGATATTGAAGAATAAAAAAAGTAATAAAAAACATCAATATGGCTTGCACACCATATAACCACTTTGGTGTTCCGTCAAAATACATAACTAAAGGCGTCATTACCAAAAAGAAGAAAAAGGCTATTATGATTGCCGATTTAAAAGCAAATTTATAGGATTTCTTAAATCGAGTAGCCATTACTTACATATCTAGTTTATATCCTACTCCCTTTATTGTTTTAAAACAATCATCTCCTATTTTTTCTCTCAGCTTTCTGATGTGGACATCAATTGTTCTGCCTCCTACAACTACTTCATTTCCCCATACTTTATCCAAAATTTCTTCTCTTTTAAATACTTTTCCGGGTTTAGAAGCTAATAGGTAAAACAATTCAAATTCTTTTCGCGGTAAAGTCATTTCTTCTCCATCAATCACGATTTTATACTCATCTCTGTTTATTTGTACATTACCTACCTGAAGAACATCTCCTTTTGCTTCCTCAGAACTTTTCAATCTCCTCAACAAAGCTTTTACTTTACTCAACAAAACTTTTGGTCTTACAGGTTTTGTAATATAATCATCCGCTCCTGCATCAAATCCTGCTACTTGTGAATAATCTTCTCCACGAGCTGTCAAAAATGTGATAATTGTATTCTTCAGTGTTTCATTCTTTCGGATATGCTCACAAGCTTCCATCCCATCCATTTCAGGCATCATCACATCCAAAATAATTAAATCCGGAAGTTCTTTTGTCGCTTTTTCAACCGCTTCTCTTCCGTTTGTTGCAGTGATTACCTGGTAGCCTTCCTGCTTTAAATTATAGCTGATGATTTCAAGAATATCCTGCTCATCGTCAACTAACAAAATCTTAATATCGGAATTTTTCATATTGTTATGTTACGTGTTTTTGCGGTTCAAATATAAAGATAATACGCAATGAAATATTGAGTTTACAATTATTTAATCTGTTAACGGTTTAATAACTTTATAAAGATAATTACTTAAACCCGAATTAACAAGCAGTTCATAAATAGCTAATTTATTTGCACAAAATATTACAACACACATTTATGAAATTAAGAATTTTATTTGTTCTGTTTTTAATTAGTAACGGCTTATTTGCCGCTGACGGAATTATCAAAGGGAAACTAACAGACAGCCAAACCAACGAGCCTTTATCTTTTGCTTCAGTAATAGTAAAAGGATCAACTATAGGTATAAATACTGATTTTGACGGAAATTATGAATTAGCCGTAAAAGCAGGAACGCACACTTTTGTATTTCAATACATAGGATATGTATCATTGGAAAAAACAATAGAAATCAAATCAGGTCAAACACAAACACTCAACATTACATTAGATTCAGACAGCGTGGAACTAGAAGGTGTTGTAGTGCAAGCAACTCGTTCCAGAGCAAAAGAATCTGCTCTATTGATGGAGCAACAAAAATCGATGGAAATAAAACAAAACATCGGAGCTCAGGAGCTTTCCCGAAAAGGAATCAGTGATGTAGCTGCTGCTGTTGTCAAAACGACAGGAGTATCTAAACAAGAAGGTTCGGGAACTATTTTTGTCCGGGGATTAGGCGATAGATACAACAGTACGCTGTTCAATGGACTGCCACTGTCTTCTGACGATCCTGAAAAGAAAAACATCAGCCTGGATATTTTTAGCACGGACATTGTAGAATACATCTCTATAGACAAAACATATTCCAGCAGAAATTACGGAGATTTTGCGGGAGGGAATATCGATATCATTTCTAAGAAATACAGTGGAGAAGGTTTTTTTGATTTAAGCATAGGCTCAAATATTAATACCAACGCTGTTAGTGAAAATCATTTCAGAGGGCTTTCAGACAGAAGTTTTTTTGGTTTTTCTAACACAAGTATTCCCCAAAATCCCCTAAATGGTTATAACTTCACAAATTCAACTCAAACCAAAATCAAAGATCCGTATGGAATGAGCGTTGGTTTTAATACTGGAAAATCGTTTTATTTTGGAGCTGAATCCGTTTTAAATCTATTTGCAACAGCCTCTTTTAGCAATAATTACAAATATAAAGAAGGGGTGTCCAGAAATGCACAAGCACAAAACTCATTTACCAAAAATTTAAACTTGCAGTCTTTTGAATACAATACGAATGCAACGGGGATGTTTAACGCAAATCTTGATATCAATCCAAATCACAATATCAAATACAACTTTTTATTTATCAATGATTCGCAGGAAAAAAACGATGAATATTCTGGTTATATGAGAGACATTACTCAAGACGAGAATGACTTTACTTTTTTAAGAAGACAAAATTACAGACAAAACCGTTTATTTGTAAACCAGTTATTAGGACAACACAGGCTTCAGGAACAAATCGGATTAAATTGGGGGATTACTTATAACAACTCTTCTTCTCAAACTCCTGACAGACAACAATATACTCTTAATAAAATAAAAGGTGAGGATTTTTATAAATTTTCCATCAATTCAAGGTCAGACAACAACCGTTATTTTGAAGATTTAAAAGAAAATGAAATAGCCGGTAATTTATCCGTTGATTATAAATTCGCTCAAAACGAAGAAAATCTATATGACGGAAAACTATCCATTGGCTATAACGTCAGAAAAAAAGAACGCAAATTTAAAGCTACTCAGTTCTTGTTTCAAATCAACAGCGCTTATAATAACAACATAAAAGCAGATGAATTGGATAATTTCTTTAATCAAAATAATTTTGATAAAGGCTATTTCGAAATTTATACTTTTAGAGGAGGTTCAGCCACTCCAAATGTCTTAGACCCACAAATGTATGACGGAGACTTATTTATCAACGCAGGATTCGCTAACTTAGAATACAAATTATCCGAAAAGTTATCTGCTGTAGTTGGTGTTAGATTTGAAGCACTTTCACAAAAGGTAACCTGGAAAACACAGCTTGACAACGAACAGACTACTGATGAATATACCAAAAATGCTTTTTTGCCAAGCTTGTCTCTTAAATACGAAATAAACGATAAAAACAACCTTCGGTTTGCCGCATCTAAGACATATACCCTGCCTCAATTTAAAGAAAGAGCACGTTTTATTTATGAAGACGTGACCGAAATAAAAGTTGGAAATCCTGATTTATATGCTTCTGACGATTATAACGCAGATTTAAAATGGGAATACTTTCCAACCAATGACGAACTAATCTCTGTAACCGGATTTGGAAAATACATCCAAAATCCAATTAATGAAATTGTGTTTGCCTCTTCTGCTAACGACATTACCTATGCCAATACAGGAGATTACGGATATGCTGCCGGAGTGGAAATAGAAGTGCGCAAAAACCTTTTCAGCTTTGACGATATTGAAACTAATAAAATTACCGGAGGACTGAATGCGGCTTTCATGAAAACTTATCAAAAATTAGATAACGATAAAGTAAACAGAGAAAATCAGTTTATTAATACTTTGTTTACCCATGACAATTCAAGTTTTACCGGAGCATCTGACTTTCTATTAAACGCAGACATTTCCTATGTAAAAGAATGGGGAGATAAAAATTTATTAGCCACTTTATCGTATGCTCATTTTTCAGATAAACTATATTCTATCGGAACAGAAGAAAGCGGAAATTTAGTAGACAAAGCTTTTGGAATGTTAGATTTTACCTTTAAGATGAAATTTACAAAAAACTTTGGCATGAGCTTAAACGCCAGAAACCTGTTAGATCCAAAAATAGAACGAAAACAAGAAAATCTCACACAGGATATTTTGGTTCAATCCTATAAATTAGGACGCAATTTTAGTTTAGGTTTTAACTATTCTTTTTAATTCCAAGATTCTAAAAAAACAATCGAGGTGTTGGATAAAATCCAACACCTCAATTGTTTTAAAACCTTCTTTACAGTCGTAACATTTATTTAAAATTAAAAAAACCTTTTTTTAATTATTCAATCACAATCACTTAACTTTATTTAAAAACAGTTATCTCATCTTTGTACCAACAAAATTATAAAACTATTTTATTTATGAAACGATTATTTAGAACAGGGTTTTCAGTAGCATTAGCAACTTTATTTTTTGTTAGCTGCTCTAGTAGTGATGACAACTCTAATAACGGCGGAAACGGTGGAGATGACGGTAACAATGGAAATGAAACTGAATTAAAAGGAACTTATAAAAAAGGAGACAAATTAGTTTTAGATGGCAGTAAAACTTACAACTTAGTAGGTAAGTTAGTTATCGAAGATGGAGCAACTTTAACCATCCCTGCCGGAACTAAAATTGTTGGAGCAGGAGGAACATCTGCTTATATTGCAATTGGACAAGGAGGAAAAATATTTGTAGAAGGCACAAAAGATAATCCGGTTGTAATGACAGGATTAGAAAAAAAACGCGGAAGCTGGGGCGGTTTAGTATTGTGCGGTAAAGCACCTATCAACAAAGGAACATCCGCAACAGCAGAGGTTTCTGACTTAACTTACGGAGGAAATGATGCCGCTGACAATTCAGGATCCATCCGTTATTTGAGAATTGAATATGCCGGAGCAAACTTTAACAGTGAAAAAGAGTTTAACGGTTTATCTTTCTTCGGAGTAGGTAGCGGGACTGTGGTTGAATACGTTCAGGCGCACGAAGGTTCTGACGATGGTTTTGAGTGGTTTGGAGGAACTGTAAATACTAAGTATTTAGTTTCTACCCATAACGACGATGATCAGTTTGACTGGACAGAAGGATGGACAGGAAACAACGAGTTCTGGTATTCCAAACAATCCGGCACTCACGACAAAGGATTTGAGGCTGATAATAATGCGAAAAACAGAACGGCTACACCAATTGCCAATCCAACTATCAAAAACATAACTTTAGTTGCTGCAGCTAAAGGAGAAGGAACTGCCTTAAAATTGAGAGAAGGAACAAGAGGACAGTTTGAAAATCTTGTATTAGACGGATGGAAAACAGCTTTTGATGTAGAACATGATGAAACGATTAACAATGTAAACGACGGTTCTTTATTTGCTAAAAACGTTAAATTTGTGGATATTACTACAAAATCAGTAGGACACTTAACAAATACTAATCCAAATGCTGCAGAAGATGAAAAAGGAGAAGAAGTAAATGTTAGCAGCGTGTTCCAGGAAGGAGACAACAATGGTGCCGGCAACGGTTCAGAAGCTCCTGAATGGACTAAAGGTTGGACAGTAGGTCTATAATCTACAATAGAATTTTTAGAAATACATATAAAAATGTTTATCCGTCTTGGATAAACATTTTTTTTATTTATATCTTTTTAGTATCTTTATCTCGTTCAAATTAAGTAGATGACAAAAAAGTACCTATATTCCTTTTTATTATTCATTGTAATCGGCTTTGCATATGCGCAAAATAATCCTGCACAGCAACAGCCCAATGAAGCTAAATATTCTTCGCAGAGTATTGATGGCTTATCTATTTATCCTAATCCGGCAATGATAAATGAGAAAATCTATATAGAAAGTACAAAAAATGACGCTAAATATGTTGAGTTATATAACGTAGTAGGTAAAAAAATATTTTCTACTACTATAAATTCCAAAGAGCTTTTATTGCCTAACAGCGTAAATGCAGGAATTTATATTATAAAAATAAAAGAAGGAACCGCTTCCTCTACCCGAAAAATAGTAATCAAATAAAAAGTTAGTTATTCATAATTTAAATAGAAGAGAGCACCATGCAATTGGTGCTTTTTTTATTGCTATTTTTGTATTAAATATTTGTAGCGTGTTTAAACCAGAAGACATTATTCAAATCCAATCGCCTAAAGAATTTCACAAACTGTGTATGAAAGTGTTTCGCTTCCAATACGAAAATAATCACGTATATAAGCAGTTTTGTGATTTACTCAACAAAACGCCTCAACAAGTAAACAGCTTACAGAATATTCCTTTTTTACCTATTGAATTTTTTAAAAGCAAATCTGTTTTAAGTTCTTCTGATGTTATCCAAACCACTTTTACCAGCAGTGGTACAACAGACTCCATTACAAGTAGGCATCACGTCACAGATTTACATTTTTATGAAGCAAGCTTCAGAAAGGGGTTTTCTCATTTTTATGGCAATATTGAAGATTATGTTGTACTTGCTTTATTGCCCTCGTATCTTGAAAGAGAAGGCTCTTCGCTTATTTATATGGTTGATGATTTTATAAAATCATCAACGCATCCCGAAAGCGGATTTTACCTGCACAATTACAAAGAACTCGCACAAAATTTAACCCGACTGGATCAGGAAGGAAAAAACATTCTGCTTATAGGAGTGACTTATGCATTGTTGGATCTTATAGAATTACAATCTTTTGATCTCAAAAATACTATTGTTATGGAAACCGGAGGTATGAAAGGCAAGCGTAAGGAAATGATCAGAGAAGAACTCCATCAGATTTTATGTAATGGCTTTGGCGTCTCAAAAATTCACTCTGAATACGGTATGACCGAGCTTTTATCGCAAGGTTATTCTTTAGGGGACGGCATTTTTGAATGTCCGCCGTGGATGGACATACTCATCCGAGACACAGAAGATTCATTAAGCTACATACAAAACGGAAAAACCGGAGGAGTAAATGTAATAGACTTAGCCAATATTAATTCTTGCTCTTTTATAGCCACACAGGATTTAGGCAAAAAATATGACAATTACTCTTTTGAGATATTGGGCAGATTTGACAACTCGGACATCAGGGGATGTAATTTGATGGTCATATAAATATTCAAAAAATAAGCCGCTTTTTCAAGCGGCTATTATTCAATTTTACTTCTGTACCAATTCCATCTTTTCTGCAAAATAATCGCAAAAATCTCGCATAGTGGCAGCCATTTTATCGTCTTCCGTTGCTCGTTCAAAAGTATCTGCCATGGCAACTAAAGTTTGGTGAAAAAACTTTTTCATCTCATCAACCGGCATATCCTTCGTCCATAAATCGATACGCAACGTCTCCTGAACTTTATGATCCCAGATAGATAATAGCATTGCCTTAGATACTGCTCTTTCTACTCCTCCGTCTTTTGCTGTCCAATACAAATTTTCAGGCACTTTATTTTCATCCAGCTCAACTCTTATCTTAATATCCGAAACGTGTTTTTTACTCATTTTCTACTTTCTTGGTTTATATTTTGACTGTTCAAAAAGCTCTTTAGCCTCTTTTTCAAAAAGCTCCTGCAAAGTTACATTATTATTTTTCATAAAAGAGCGAACAATTTGCCACCCGATCCATGCCCCTGTTCTTCCCGGAGATTCGCTGTCAATTTCCAGATAAAATTTAGAAAAGGGAGCAGGTTCCAAAAAACGGGTGTTCAGTTTATTATCTGTATCAAAAAGCGACTTATTATCAATAAAATAACGCCACATTTGAGCTTCATTGTTATAACACCAGTCCAACTGTTCTTTTGTATACCCCATAATATCTTCTTCTTTAACCAAAGGTAGTAATGTTTCTTTGGCATAGAGCAATTTTCCCTGTTGAATCATCCCTCCCAAAAAAGTGCGGTCAGCGGAAGGACGTGTTTTCTGAAGCAAAAAACTCTCCGCCAGATTTGGTAAAATTTGATTTGAATCAAATGTTCCTCTCAGATAATCAGGAAATCCTTTGTAAAACCGATGATTTCGTCCTAAATAGGTATCCAGGCTAATAATCGCTAAGGAATCCGCATAAATTGCTTTTGCCGAGACATCAACTTCTGAAATAACGGCAATTACTTTTTTATTTTCCGTTTCTTCCGGATAATAATATTTTACATGCTTAAAAAATTGTTCTAAATCATTCGGCAACGATCCCAGATCGCTATATTTTTTTTGAACCTCATCATACAATTCTGCAAAAAGTGTATCGTTCTTTTTTTGCAGCCAAACTTCATCCGCAATATTTTTAGGGAATAAATAAGGATATTTTTGTCTTATACTCGGCAAATCACTATCAGCAGCTTCGTAAAACTCTTTATCAAACCGCAAAATTTCTATCTGAACAGGAACTTGCGACACTTGCTTTTCAATTTCACTTCTTTTTTGCCCGCAGCCCGATAAAAAAAGCCCTGACAAGCAAACTAACACTAAAAATAATTTAGTATTTTTGAATAAACACTCCATAATTTTATTTTTTGAGGTAACTGCAAAGATAAAAAGATAGAGCAATTTAATAAATTTTCACGATGCAAAACAGCATATTTAAAACAGCAGAAGTAACCGACTATATTGTTCAATGGCTGAAAGACTACGCCTTAACCTCTGGAGTTAAAGGCTATGTTATCGGTATTTCGGGCGGTATAGATTCTGCCGTAACATCTGTTTTGTGCGCCCAAACCAGATTACCCGTTTTGTGTGTAGAAATGCCTATCCATCAAGTACCGAGCCATGTTTCAAGAGCAAAAGAACACATTGCTTTCCTTCAAAATAAATTCTCTAATGTACAAACCGTTGAAGCAGATCTGACTCCTTCTTTTGAAACGTTTAAAAACGCTGTACCTACATCAGATAACGAAAACCTGCTCAACCTGACGCTTGCTAATACCCGGGCAAGGCTGCGCATGACTGCCTTATACTATTTTGCTGGTTTACATCAAAGCTTAGTAGCTGGAACGGGTAATAAAATTGAGGATTTTGGCGTAGGTTTTTTTACCAAATACGGTGATGGCGGCGTAGATGTAAGTCCGATTGCTGATTTGATGAAATCCGAAGTAAAGGCAATAGGCAAATATTTACAGATTCCGACAAGTATTATTCAGGCTAAGCCAACGGACGGACTTTTTGGTGACGACCGCTCGGACGAAGATCAATTAGGTGCCAATTACGACGAACTGGAGGAAGCTATGCTTGCGTTTGAAAATGGTATTCAGGCAACAAACTTAACCGGAAGAAAAAGAGAGGTTTTTGATATTTTTTGCCGGTTAAACCGCATCAATCAACACAAAATAAACCCTATACCCATTTGTAAAATTCCAAAAGACTTGAAATAATCGTATATAAAAACTCATTTCAACAAAGGAAAAATCAATCCCATTTGATTACCTTAATTAATAAAAATAATAACAAGACTTTTATAATAATAACCGGAATATATAAATAATCTTTCTTTGAAAAGAAAACCTCTTTAGAAGACAATAAATACTTGTATAAAAAATAATTCTCAATCTGTTAGAATATACCAGAAATATTAAAATGGAAAATATTATAATGATTGTAGGCAATGCCTTTACATCATAAAAAATATTGAGTAACAAAATGTTTAACAATATCAGAAATAATAATAGAAGTGAAAGTAATTCCGTTTTTTATGAGTAATAAAAGGACAAGAATTAATTGCGTTACTCAAATTATTATTTCATAATTATGAGAAAAACCATAAAAAGCCCATGTCAATTGTTTTCCGTTACGCTCTGATACTCTTGAATTTGAAAAATAATTATTAAACTGAGAAAAGAAAATTTTAATAAAACCATAAACAAAGATATTGATGGCTAAAAATATCTTCATGGAAAATATAGTCTAGATATAGAGCTTATTTCTCATGCTGGTGCATTCAAACAAAAAGGAATTTCAAATTATAAATTTAACAAAGCCTATGATTATACTATATTTTAACCTGTTAAAACCAAAACGTAATGGAATCTTAGTATAAAATACTTTTAACTTATTGGTCTAAAACGAGAAGTGACCTGTCCCAAGTGTTTTGAAAAGGTTTTTACTAAACCGGAATAATCCATAATAATACCCAAAACTTCAGACGAGCGTTTTTCGTCTGATCCGTCAAGTGTATTTTTATATTTTTCAATAATAGTATTGACAAGATACATTCTTAATGTCAAAATAGTTTCAGTGACATATTGTGCTATTCCCTGCTCTTTTTGTTTGACAAAAATATTCTGCGTTTCCCATTTGTGAAGTGTTTCTCTCTCATCTTCCATAATAATGCTGGTCACCTCCTGCGATAATTCCATATCTAATCTTTTCAAATACTCTTCAAGATTCCACTCATTATGATGAAAGTAGTTCATAATATCGCTGTATATTTTTCTAAACAGCGGATTGGTTAGCTGGGTTTCATCATCCTGTAAACTCAGATAAATGCGCTCGTAAACTTTTTGTATTACTTTTTGCTCTACTTCAATAATTTCATTGTCTTCATTAGTCTCAAACACTAATTCCGTAAACTGTTCCTCTGCATTGCCGTAAAGAAGTAAAATTTCAATTATGCGCCTTTCCAGAATATACAACAAATCAACAGCTGCATATTCTTTTTGTTCAGGAGCAACAACTTCCATCGCTTTACGTTCCTGTACATACTTTTTGTTTACCTCAGCAATTTCTTTGCGGTTAAGCTGTGCCAGTGAATTAAACAATACCTCTTCCGAAATATCCATGATACGCGAACATTCCTGAACGTAAATTTCTCTTTGAATATTATCCGGAATTTTGGAAATACTCGCAATAATGTCACGTGTTAATTCCGCTTTTTTTATCGGATCGTTTTTTGCCTCGTCCATCAGTATTGAGGCCTTAAAACGGATAAAATCGGTAGCATTTTCCTCAAAATACGACTGCAATTGTTCCAATGTATGTTTTCGGGCAAAACTATCCGGATCTTCTCCTTCCGGCAGCGAGCAAACTCTTACGTTCATTCCGGCCTCCAAGATTAAATCCACTCCGCGAAAAGAAGCTCTTATTCCGGCAGCGTCTCCGTCAAAAAGCATAGTAATATTTTTAGTCAGACGGTTTATCAACCGTATTTGCTCCGGTGTTAATGCTGTACCGGAAGAGGCTACAACATTTTTTACTCCTGCCTGATACATCTGGATTACATCAGTATATCCTTCCACCAGAAAACAATTATCCTGCTTGGCAATTTCTTGTTTTGCATGCGAAATACCGTACAAAACTTTACTTTTATGATAAATATCGCTCTCAGGAGAGTTCAGATATTTAGCAGCTTTTTTATCATTGGTCAGTATCCTTCCGCCAAATCCTAAAATCCGCCCCGACATGCTCATAATCGGAAACATAACGCGTCCTTTAAAACGGTCAAATTTTTTGTCTTCTTTTACAATAGTCAATCCCGTTTTTTCCAAATATTCCAATGAATATCCTTTGCCCAATGCTTCGTCTGTAAATGCGCTCCATTTGTCCGGCGAATATCCCAATCCAAATTCTTTAATCGTTTCATTCGTAAAACCACGCTCTTTAAAATATGTCAAACCGATTGCCTTTCCTTCCTCGGATTCAAAAAGAGTAGATTGGAAATACTTTTTGGCAAATTCCGAAACAATATACATACTTTCCTTCTCGTTGAGTAACTCTCGTTCTTCATTGCTCTGTTCTGTTTCCTCAATTTCTATATTGTACTTCTTTGCCAAATAACGGATTGCTTCGGGATATGAAAAATGTTCGTGTTCCATAATAAAAGTAATGGCATTGCCTCCTTTACCGGAACTAAAATCTTTCCAAATCTGCTTTACAGGAGACACCATGAATGAAGGCGTTTTTTCATTTACAAATGGACTGAGTCCCTTGTAATTACTTCCTGCTTTTTTAAGGTTTACAAAGTCTCCTATCACTTCTTCTACACGAGCGGCTTCAAAAACGGCATCAATGGTGGATTTGGAAATCATATTGGTTTTTCTGAAATACAAAGATAAAAAAAGAAGTTGCTTTATAGTCATAACAACTTCTTTATACTTAAAATCTATAAATCCTATATTTTTTAGGTCTTAAGTTATTCTTCTAAAACTCCTTTTGTGTCATTGCGTTATTAATCATTGCTCCTACAATATTTCCTGCGGATACGGCATTCGCAACTGAGCGCATTGGAGAGGAATTATCTCCACAAGCAAAAATATCCGCTACGGTTGTTTTCTGAAAAACATCTGTTTTGATATGCCCCTGTTCGGTCAACTCGCACCCTAGTAATTCAGGAATATTACAATGTTGTTCAAAAGCAGGTCGGGCATAAATAGCCTTTAAATCAAAAGTTGAATTATCTTTGAAAACAACTTGTTCCACATTTCCGTTTTGATGTTTTAAACAGTCTATTTCTTTTTCAATGATTGCAATATTATGCTGTTTAAGCTTAGCAGTTTGTTCTTGGGTAAATTCTGCTTTTCCATTAGTAAATATAGTTATATCCTTAGTCAAATTATGCACCAATTGGGTGTAATGATAAGCAAAATCTCCATTTGCCAGAATTCCTGTTCTTTCATTCTTTACTTCATAACCGTGACAATACGGACAATGAATAACGGATATTCCCCAACATTCGGCAAAACCTCTAATACCTGGCATTATATCTTTTACTCCCGTAGCAAAAACAAGCTGCCTTGCTTTAAATATTAAACCTTTTTCAGTCATAATCTCAAAACCTTGATTAATTTTTGTTCCGCTGATTGCAAGCCCGTTCTGAAATTTTACAGTACTATAATTCAAAACCTGTGCTTTAGCTTTTTCTGCAATTATGCTCGGTTTTTCCCCATCTTGTGTAATAAAGTTATGCGAATGTGGTGTTTGCCGATTACAAGGCAGTCCGTTATCGATAATTAAAACATTACGCAACGAACGTCCCAGTGCCATCGCTGCCGATAATCCGGCATAGCTTCCACCAATGATTATTACATCAAAGCTTTTACTGTCTTTCATATTGTCAAATTTTTAAAGGCATGAGCTGAAAACAACTAATGCAATATTGTTGCAAATATAATCACTATATTTGTAATCGCAACAATATTGCAATAAAATATTAGAAAATGAAAAAAACCCGAAACACAGTTGCTAAAACTAAAATACTAAATATTATTTCTGATTCAAAAATAGCCTTATCACATTCTGAAATCCACGAATTATTAGATGATTTTTGCGATCGAGTTACTATTTACCGCGTTTTGGACAGACTTGTAGATGAGGGACTGATACACAAAGCAGTTACAATAGAAGGTGTTGTAAAATATGCAGCATGCCATACTTGTTCAACAGACGAGCATCATCACAATCATATTCACTTTAGCTGTGAGCAATGCCATACGGTAACCTGTATGGAAAATGTAGAGCCTGTATTCAATATGCCAAAACAATATAAAGTACATTCCGTAAACTTTACATTATCAGGAACTTGCCCTCAATGTTCTTAAAATTGGCATAGTGATTGAATACAAAAAGAAGCTGTTTTATGGATAAAACAGCTTCTTTATATATTTGAAATTTGTAAAATGATCATTTTTTTTCTTCCAATTGCTTTAAGATTTGCTCTTCCTTACTGCTAAGCGGTCGAATATTTCGGTTTTTCCAAAACTTTGTTTGGTAATTGCTTTTTTGTGTAAACAAATTACCTTTATATTGCTTTTGTTTAGGAGCTTCTACATTTTTTACTACTTCATCAACAACTACTTCTACCTGACTCTTTAATCTAAAATTCCCTTTCTTTTTTCTAAATATAGACATATCTATATAACTCGTCTTATAAAACAGATGGTAGCCTTCTATATTATCAGTAAATACAGCATAACCTCCTATATCGTGAGCTTGAGCTTTTACAATCAGCAAATTAATTACTTTGGTATTATCCTTGTACTTGTCTGCTAACTGATATTTGTATTCCAAAACTTTAGTTTGCTCATCATTAAATACTATATATCCTTGAAAATACTTCCATTTTTTTAAGCCTTCTTTGGATCCAAATTCTACTATAATTTTTGTGTTATCATTATCTACTTTTCTTCTAACTGTACATTCATACATATCTGTATTTTGTAAAGCATCTGTTATAATAGCTATTGCTCTTCCAACTTTTAAAATATCTCTAAAATCATCTCCAAGAGTCATCAAAATCGTTTCCGTTTCTGAATTTTCTTCATCCCTTTCTCCTGCATTCACAAAAGCTCTGTTTTCAATTAAATCTGTCAAAGGAGTTTTACTTGGTTTATTTACATAAAAATGCACAAGACCATCAGCAACATTTATTTTATCTTCGTTTACTACATTAAACTGCCGCACATAGGTTTTATACAAATCTCCTTTTTCCGAAATCTTTAAAGCATTTTGAAAAGCGGGTCCAAAAACTTCATGCAATGGCTTTTTAAAAACCAGTATTTCATCCAGCTCGATATTAGCAAGTTCCATCTTTATCGACATAGTATCATTTGCCTTCTGTTGTTGCGATTGATAATTAATATGACTAAAATGCAATATTTCACCGTCCATTTTTTGCACATTTAATACAAAATAACCTTCTTCATTAGTTATGGTTTGACTGCTTTGGTCTTCGGTTACAATCAAAACGCCTGAAATACCTTCCATACTAATTTGATCAATCACTCTGCCCGCGATTTCTCTTGTTTGAGCAAACGTTGCTGTTATTTGAAAACAAAAAACAGCTAAAATGAATAGCTGTTTCGAAAAAAAAGTATTTATATTTTTTATTTTCAATTATTTTTTAGTTTAAATCAAACTTTAATTTTACAAAGAATTTCCCTTTTGTTTCTCTGACAAAGTTTTGATGCGATCCTGAAGCTTTCCACTTGTTATTAAACAGCGGATATTCTGTACCTATCGTCAAAATTACTGGGAAATCCGATTGTTTGGCAATTTTAAAATCCAATGCTGCTCCTGCAAAAAAGTAATTATTTTCCAAATTAAGGGAGTTAGGCATAAATTTTTCATCCTCATCAACTGAATTTGTTCGAGTAATAGAGGCTTTATTTGCGCTAAATCCAAACATAGCAGTTGGTAGCATTTCCCATTTTTCATGGTTAATTACTCGCCATGAAGCATCCATAAAAAGAGCCGTTCCATATTGAGACGCTTCAATTCCATTGGATTTTTTAGGCAAAGAAATCAATAGATCAAGATTAACGCCCCATCTGAAATCACCTTTCTCCCAATTTTCACTCAAACCCATAGTAATCATACTCTGGTTTATTTTTGTAATTCCTTGTTTTTCTAATTCTTTATTAAAATCAAGATCGTTAGCTCTATAACCTACTGAGAACATCAACTTTTTGGTTAATTCCTTGTCCTGAGCATGAGCAGTAAATGCAAATAAAGCAAAAATCGAAAGTAAAATTTTTTTCATTTTTATTGAATTTTTAATAGTCTGTCTAATTTATTTCAGCAAATATAAAATGCCAAAAGCAGTAAAAATTGTAAAACTGAGACATCGTATCTATTTTCTGTAAAACAATTATAAAAAAACATAATTACTTACCTAAAAAACTTTTAGGACTCATCTATACACATAGACCCAACAAAACAACAAAAGATTGTGAAGAGTAGTAAAAAAAATTATTTTTTTCGTTCAATTACATAATTGACCATCGTGTGGAGGGCTTCTTTATAGACTGAATCGGGAAATTGATTTAAAATTTCCAAAGCAGACTGCTGATATTCTATCATTTTTTGAGTAGCGTATTCCAGTCCTCCTTTGGCTTTTACAAAAGCGATTACTTCTTTAACCCGTTTTTTATCTTCATTGTGGTTTTTAACCGAGTTAATCAGCCATTTTTTTTCTTTAGGTTCAGAAGTATTGAGCACATAAATCAAAGGAAGTGTCATCTTTTGTTCTTTGATATCTATTCCGGTTGGTTTTCCGATAGGTCCATCGGTATAATCAAACAAATCATCTTTAATTTGAAATGCCATACCGATAAGTTCTCCGAACTTTCTCATTTGCTCAATCAAAATAATATCGTCCGGGCATACAGAAGCAGCACCCAGCGAGCAGCAGGCTGCAATTAAAGTTGCCGTTTTTTGACGAATAATTTCATAATAAACCTCTTCTGTAATATCTAACCTGCGGGCTTTTTCAATCTGAAGCAGTTCACCTTCGCTCATTTCCCGAACTGCAACAGAAATAATACGCAACAAATCAAAATCTCCGTTATCAATAGAGAGCAGTAAGCCTTTTGAAAGCAGGTAATCGCCAACCAAAACGGCAATTTTATTTTTCCACAAAGCGTTTAACGAAAAAAATCCACGGCGCTTGTTGCTATCATCCACAACATCATCGTGGACTAACGTTGCTGTATGAATCAGTTCAATGACTGATGCTCCGCGGTAAGTTCGTTCATTAACCCCTCCCTCCCCTGTCATTTTAGCCACTAAGAAAACAAACATCGGACGCATCTGCTTGCCCTTTCGGTTTACAATATAGTAGGTAATTCGATTGAGCAACGCCACTTTTGTTGCCATAGATTTATGGAATTTTTTTTCAAAAAGTTCCATCTCGTTCTGGATGGGCTGCTGTATTTGCTGTACTATATTCATCACAATCAAAAATACAACTTTACGATTTATTTGCCAACTGTCCGCAAGCAGCATCTATGTCTTTTCCGCGACTTCTGCGCACGACTACAGTAATTCCATTGCTTTCCAGCGCCGCAATGTAGTTTTCCGTAGCAACCTCGTCAGCCTGTTGAAACTCTCCGTCATCAATAGGGTTATACTCAATCAAATTGACTTTACACGGAACGTATTTACAGAATTTCACCAAGGCATCAATAGACTTTTTATCGTCATTAATTCCTTTCCAAATCACATATTCATAGGTAATTCTGCTTTTGGTTTTAGAATACCAGTATTGTAAAGCTTCTCTGAGTTCGGTAAGCGGAAAGTTTTTGGAAAAAGGCATAATCCTGTTTCTGATTTCTTCAATTGCCGAATGTAAGGAAACCGCCAGTTTAAATTTCACCTCATCATCAGCAAGTTTTTTTATCATTTTCGGAATTCCCGAAGTAGAAACTGTAATGCGCTTAGGAGACATTCCCAATCCTTCGTCTGACGTAATTTTGTCAATCGCTTTTTGTACATTGTTATAGTTCATCAATGGTTCTCCCATCCCCATAAAGACAATATTGGAAAGCGGACGATTATAATGCTCTTTACTTTCCTGATGTATCGTCAGCACCTGATCGTAAATTTCGTCAGGATTGAGATTTCTCATTCTTTTTAATCGTGCTGTCGCACAAAACTCGCAATCCAAACTACATCCGACCTGAGAAGAAACGCACGCTGTTGTACGGGTTTCGGTGGGAATTAGCACGGATTCAACAATTAATCCATCGTGTAGTTTTACTGCGTTTTTTATTGTCCCGTCAGAACTACGCTGCATTTTATCTACTCTGATGTGATTAATAACAAAATTTTCCTCCAACATCAATCTGGTCGCTTTTGAAAGATTGCTCATATCGTCAAAAGCATGTGCGCCTTTACTCCAAAGCCATTCATATACCTGATTACCCCGAAAAGCTTTATCCCCAGAAGAAACAAAAAATGTTCTCAATTCCTCTTTAGATAAACTTCTAATATCTTTTTTGTCCGTTTGCATGGGGCAAAGTTAATAGTTTATGTTCAAAGATATTGACTGATTAGAATCAAAATGTTAACTATGAATCTTTTTTAAGGTATAATATTTAAATGTTTATAAAAATTTTTCGCTAAGAAAGCATCTGCTATATTGTTTTTCTATATGTTTATGTATCCTATCATTTAAGTTAACACTTCTACCATGATCCAAAATATTATTTACCAATCGGTTTATTTTACCTGACTTATTTCCTAAATATTCAAAACTAATATCATTTTAATAAGACCAACTGAGAAGCCTCAAGAGCATAAAGCCAATGTTTAACCTCTGGTTCTATATTTATGTAGTCTCCACCTTTTAACTCCACCTTTTGCCCTTTTTCATCATGATATTCTATTTTACCGCATACGCATAACAGCAATGCCGGCATTTTCGTAATGTGCTCTTTTAAAGTGCTTTTCTCTTTTAATTGAATAGCAGTTGCAATTCCATCTCCTCCTTTAAACAAACTTATTGCCGATACAACTTTACCTTCTTGATGTAATTCTTTTATGTTCATTGGAAATATTGATGATACGTTTGAAAAGATTGTTGCAATTCTGAAACAAGCGCACTTGTTTTTGCCTGATCTTGTAATTTACTCAACTGATTTATTTTTTCCATATAAGGATGAAGCCATTTATGTAATTCTTCATGACTTTTTCCTTCCATAGTACAACTTTTTATCAACCCCCGAATCTCTTCATTCAGCTGTTGCGCCAATAACTCGTAATCCGATAAGTCTGATGCAATATAATCTTTTAAAATTTCTTCTGATTTTGATATATATGGTTTCATTTCCTCATTGACCATCCATCTTTCATTGCCGTTTAATTCCAAAACGTCTGCCTGTTGTTCACCAAGGGGGTTTTCTTGCTGAACAGTCATTTCTCCTTCTATTGTTGTGGAATCGGCGGATTTATTTCCGCAACTAAGTAAAACCAAACTAACTGCTAATACCGATAAAATTGATATATTTATTTTCATAACCAGATTAACTAAACTACAATATTCTATCTCTTCTTAAATATCTTTCTAAAGATACTGCTATTTTGCCAGATATCCGCCTTCTATCGGATAATAGCCACCCGTTGCAAAAGAAGCTTTATCCGAAGCAAGCCACAAGACTATTTCTGCCACCTCCTCTGGTTTTCCCAAACGCTGTAATGCATGCTGAGATTCCAGATATTTTTTTACTTCGGCATCCATATCCGACAACAAGGGGGTTTCTATAAATCCAGGACCAACGGCATTTACCCTGATTCCCTTTGTTCCATACTCCCAACCTGCACTTTTGGTTAGCCCTACTACGCCATGTTTTGCCGCAACATACGCTGATGAATTTGCAAAACCAACCTGCCCGAGTATTGATGCCATATTTACAATGCTTCCTTTGCCGTGTTTCAACATTGCCGGTATTTGATAGTGCATTCCGTAAAAAACTCCATTCAAGTTAATATCTATTACCTTTTTCCAATCCTCAATGCCATATTCTCCCACTAAAGCGCTTGCTCCGCCTATTCCTGCGTTGTTAACCGCTATATCTAATCTTCCAAAATGAGCAATTGCCTCTGTAACCAATCGTTCGTTATCTGTAGGCAAAGCCGCATTTACTTTCATAAACATCGTTTCTTTTCCCATTTTTGCAGCTAAATCTCTTCCTGCCTCTTCATTTAAATCTCCGATGACTACTTTTGCTCCTTCTTGTACAAAAAGTTTGACAATTGCTTTACCGATACCGGAAGCACCGCCTGTCACGATAGCGACTTTATTTTCTAATTGTTTCATATATCATTATTTTTTTATGTTAACAAGGTAGTTATTTCTCATAAAAAATCCAATTTCACAGTGCCTTTTAACGAAGTTTTAAACGTTATAAAAAAATAAGGGCTGATGTTCATCAGCCCTTATTTTTTATCCATTTGATTATCGGATTATTTTAAATCTGCAAAAAAATCATTTCCTTTATCGTCTGTAATAATAAACGCAGGAAAGTTTTTTACTTTAATTTTGCGCACAGCTTCCATTCCTAATTCAGGAAAGTCGACTACTTCTACACTTAAAATATTTTCTTTTGCCAAGATTGCTGCCGGTCCTCCAATAGAGCCTAAATAAAACCCTCCGTATTTTTTGCACGCATCTGTTACAGTTTGTGAACGGTTTCCTTTTGCAAGCATAATCATACTTCCGCCAACTGATTGAAATGCATCTACATAAGGATCCATACGCCCGGCTGTAGTTGGTCCAAAACTTCCTGAAGGCATTCCTTCCGGAGTTTTTGCCGGTCCGGCATAATAAATCGGATGATTCTTAAAATACTCCGGCATTTCCTGACCTTCATCCAGCATCTCCTGAATTTTGGCATGAGCAATATCTCTTGCCACAATTACGGTTCCGTTAAGCATCAAACGCGTTTTTATCGGATGTTTTGTCAATTCCGCTAATTGCTCCTTCATCGGTTTATCTAAATCAATAACTACGGGTTCTTCTAAGTGTGGCGGTGTATCTGGCAAAAACTGAGCCGGATTCGTCTCTAACTGCTCTACAAACAACCCTTCTTTGGTAATTTTTGCTTTAATATTTCGATCCGCTGAACAGGAAACTCCTAATCCTACCGGGCAAGAAGCAGCATGGCGCGGCAACCGGATGACACGCACATCATGGGTAAAATATTTTCCTCCAAATTGCGCTCCGATATAAGATTCCTGACAGATTTGCTGTAATTTTTTCTCCCACTCCAAATCGCGAAAAGCTTGTCCGCCCATATTACCGGAAGTAGGCAGATTGTCATAATATCCCGCAGAAGCTTTTTTAACGGCGGCTAAATTTGCTTCTGCCGAAGTTCCGCCAATCACTAATGCTAAATGATACGGCGGGCAAGCTGCGGTTCCTAAATCCATTATTTTTTCTTTGATAAACGCAGTCAGATTTTTTTCATTCAGCAAAGATTTAGTTTTTTGGTACAAAAACGTTTTGTTTGCCGACCCTCCTCCTTTTGCCAAAAACAAAAATTCATATTTATCGCCTTGAGTTGCATAAATATCAATCTGTGCAGGTAAATTTGATCCAGAATTTTTCTCTTCAAACATACTAATAGGAACGATTTGAGAATATCTTAGATTTTTCTTCTGGTAGGTATTGAAAATTCCTTTCGACAAACTCTCTCCATCATTAGTTCCCGTATATACATTTTCTCCTTTTTTAGCAACTACTATTGCCGTTCCGGTATCCTGACAGGATGGCAATTGCCCTTCTACCGCCACAACAGCATTCTGCAATAGATTATAGGCCACAAAACGGTCGTTGTCCGTTGCTTCGGGATCCTCTAAAATGGTTCTTAGTTTTTTAAGGTGAGAAGTTCTAAGCATAAAAGAAACATCTGTCATTGCTGTTTCTGCCAGCAGTTCAATCCCTTTAGGATCTACTGTCAAAATTTCTCTTTCTCCTAATTTTTCAACTTTTACATAATCTGATGAAATCTGCTTATACACCGTGTCATCCTTTTGAACAGGATACGGATCTTGATATATAAAGTCCATTGAATTGTTAATTTATTTTGTGCTGTAAATTTACAAAATATACTTTATGCTGTCGTGTAGAACCTTTATAAATTAAGACACAGAAAAGCTGTATAGACTATAAGCTTCGCATATACGCTTCGAGCGATTCTAACTCCAAATCACTCATCTTTTTAGTAATAGTCAAATTCGCCTGCATAATTATAAACTGAGAGGGATCTACAACAGGTTCTTCTTCGCCTTTTAAAAAAGAAACTATACTTACCTCATGTTTGTCATAAATCTCAATTATTTCACGAACACTCGGACCTATTACTTTTTTATCTTTTAAATGACAAGAAGCACAATTTCCTTTGCCTTTAAACAGGCTTTCTCCTAATTTTATTTTTTCTAAAGAGGTCATTTCTGGTACTAATCCCTCATATGAAGACGTTGAGCGATTATCTTTCTTACCACAGGATACAACCAGATTTAGGAGAAAAAATATCAAAAATGCGATACTTATATTTTTTTTCATCGAATTATACTTTCTTGAACATGATTGAGACACAAAAGTAAAAATAAGTTTTTACCTTTTAAATTCTACTCTATACAAATGTTCTTTTTTGTATTTTTGGAGTAAAAGAAGAACATGAAAACACATCCGATACTTTTAGTTTTCTCCTTACTTATAATGCTGGTGAGTTGTGATAACCGAACGCTTAATACTTCTAAAGCAGCCTCTGCTATTACGGTTTATCTGGAAGAAAAACCTATTTATGAAAGCGCTTACCTTACAGTGGGAGAGACTAAATTACGCACCAAAAAAGACCATGAACTCATAGAGCAATACAAACTGCTGGAAGCAGAAGGATATATTGCCTTTACAACCAAATCGTCAAAAAAACGCTGGCTTTCTAAAGACAGTATATGGAATGCAACCTTAAAACTTACAGAAAAAGCGCATCCTTATGTTATTGAACAAAAAAACAATAAAATAAAAATTAAAACAATTGAATATAAAGTTGATACTGAAAATGGTTTACAGATAGATAGTAAAGGAAAGAAATCAGCCTTAGTAACTGCTATGTTACAAAAAAAAGCTACCCCTTTTTCTTTTTTGAAACCAGATAAAAATCCTCATACAGAATTTATTACTAAAAAATTTCGTATGAAATTTTCAGATGAAAATGGGTGGAAGATTATCAATTAATTATTTTTCATGAGAAAAAACATAATTATTCTTATCCTCATTCAGCTTATCCTCTCTTTTATTTCGGCATTACTAATATCTAAAATGTCGTTTATCGGAAGATTAGGTATCAATTTATTTTACAGAGAGTATCTGATTTTTAAAACCATATGGAAAACTGCACTCGCTATTTTCGCTATTCAGTTTGTTTTAGTACTCGTTCTTAGTCTTTTTAAATACCTTACCCCTAATCACTTTAGCCGTATAATTGCTATTGTAGTTTTGGTAATCGGAATAGCAGGTAGTTATTTTACATTTATAGACTTCACAACTACTTCCCATCGGCACATGAAAATGTATTTTCATTCAGGCGGTTATTTATTTTGGATCAGCTGGGACATTACCTGTCTGTTTTTTATTTTCTCAAAAAAGAAAAAAGTGATTCTTACGGATTTATCCATTATAGAAGAAAAGAACATACAAAAACCTTCAGATAATAAGGTTTAGATCTTTTATAATTTGGCAATATTTTAGAAATCCTTAATTTTATCTTTCTTAAAACATACCCAGCATGCTTAAAGTCAAATTTTTATTGTTATACACTGTTTTTCTATCTTTATGTTTTTCTTCTTGTAAGGATACATCTAAAAACGGAACTTCGCTAAATAAATCTGAAAAAAGTAGTCAACAAGAAAAAGCGGTTCAGATTCCTATGCATGGGACGGGAGAAAATAGTTCTTCCTCTTCCAACAAGCGATTTGAAATGGATAAAACAACACAAGAAATGCTTCAAAATCAGAAAAAAGAAGAATAATTTTTTATTGTTCTCATTGTTTTCCACCTAAAAATAAGTAAGTTTACCCTTTACCAATTAAAATATTTTAGATTTATGAAAATTCGAGTTTATATTTTATCTGCATTTTTAACTTTAGGGCTGTTTTCTTGTAAAGACACCCAAAAAGAAGCTCCGGCAATTGAAGATACTGAATTGCCTTCTACAACATCCGCTCAGGAAACGCCTACGCAAAATGAAGCTTTGGAAAAAGCTCCAACAACAAATAATCAGACTGCTGATAATTTAAATCCTGCTCACGGACAACCAGGACACAGATGTGATATTCCGGTAGGCGCTCCTTTAGACACGCCTCCTCAGCAGAATAATATGCAGCAGCAACCTGTCCAAGCAGCCGCTTCGTCTTCTAACGGCAACAGTCCGTTTTTAGTTAATGATCAGGCCAAGAGTAAATTGCAAAATTCAGGAGGTTCGGCGGGAACAACTGCTTCTGGAAAAGTTAATCCTCCTCATGGACAGCCTGGACACAGATGTGATATTCCAGTAGGACAACCGCTATAAAATATTTTCTAAAAAATCCTTGCTTTTATATCAAACAAGGATTTTTTTAACGATATACTTTTCCGGCAATTATTTTCAGTTGCTCTCTTTTTTCTAACTGCTTAATAGTACGAATTACTGTTTCTACCCGAAGTCCTGTCAAATCTGCCAATTGCTGACGGGTTAATGGCACTAAAAAGTCTTTAGTTAAATCTATTGACTGATGCTCTTTCATATAGTCAATTAAAGTAAGAATCCTTTTTTCCGGATCTTGAGAAGATATTTCAGGAGCCATTACCGATTTATAATACAACCGCCGGGCTAAACTTTGTGTTACCGCCAAAGAAGTTTCGGGATATTTTTTAAGCATTTCATAAAAATTGCCTTTTTTAAGCTGAACAACAGTTGCATTTGTAACCGCAACAGCACTTGCGGGATAGGGTTCGTCAATAAACAAAGGTGGCTCACCAAAACTTTGTCCCACTGTAAAAATATTCTGAATAAACTCCTTACCGTCTTCATTGTAATTATTCATCTTTATTTTTCCTTCTAAAACCTGATAATAATGAGTAGGGTAATGATCCACACTAAAAACAATTTCATTTTTGTGCAGCTCTCTTATTTCTGCTCCGCTTTGCATTAACAAATCCAACTTAATCATTGAAGTACCGTATTTTATACAAATATAACCTCGTATGTTTCAATTTGCAAATTGAAAAAGAAAACTAAACAAACAAGAAAATAGAGGTAAAATACTCTTGCATTTTTTATCTCTTTTGCTTTTGTAAAGAAATACTGTATACCGTAAAAGGATATATTTTTTTGGACACTATAAAACTTACAAAAACAAAAATTAAAAGAGGCAGAATTAGGCTGTAATTATTAAATATTCCGCAAGTAAGAAAAACTGCTGTAAAAGGAGCATGCAAAGTAGCGCTAACCGTTAATGCTATTCCCATAATTACAAAATTTATTAAAACAACATCGTCATAAAAGTAAGTTTTAACAATTATCCCAATCATTAATCCTAAGCAAGCTCCTCCAAAAATACTGGGAGCAAATACGCCTCCATCCCCTCCTCCTGCCAAAGTAATTCCCGTAATCCATGGTTTAATCAATACTAAGACCATCAATAATCCCGTTGAAAAAGTCAATATAGTTTGCGGAGAAGTAAACGACTTTAAAGTATGATACCCGTCACCATACAAGTGGGGAAATACAAATAAGATTGACCCTATCAGTATACTTGCTGTGACGAATTGTAAAACGGGCATATTTTTAAAAGGAAATTTTTGCTTGGAAAACAATACTATTTTTGTCATATATACTCCATAAATTCCCGCTAACAGACTAATAATAAAAAAATAAGGCAGTACTTGTAAGTGCCATATTTTTGGTAAAAAATGTAATTCAAACAATGGTTGAACATCAAATAAAAACATCAGGAGCACAGCTATAGAAACTCCAATTGCATGGGAAATCCAAAAAACATTTGAATTTTGTTTTTTGATATTTTCATATGAAAAGAAAAAACCCGCCAATGGACTACAAAATAATATTGAGATGCCTGTCGCTACTGCAGCTCCCATAAATTCTTTTTTATATTTTTTAAAAATCGGCTCTTTTTTAGAAGCCAAATCTCCCATGGCTGCCGTTGCAACTACGGTAGAAACTTCTATCCCGGTGGCTCCGCCAAAAATCACAGTAAGAAAACCATTAAAAAAATGTGACGGAATTTTATAAGCGGGCAGCTTCTTTTTAAAGTGAACGGCTTCTAAAACTTCCGATATCCCCTTATTTTTCCGGTTGTGAAAAACAAAAAGTCGCAAACAATAAATGAGTCCTAACCCCATTAAAGGGAGAACAAAAAACATAACTTTAGTGGATTGAGCCTTAGAAAAAAGGATATGCTCATACTCTTCAACTAAATTTTTAAACATCAAGGTTACCAACCCTACTACAAACCCTATCAAAACAGAACAAAATATAATTTTACTCCATTTAATCCAATAAAAATTTTTCTTTGAAACGTGAATCTTTAAATCCATAAAACACAAAAAGAGAAGTCAAACTTCTCTGCAATTAATTTGTCCAAAAAAACAACACTGCGCAAAATTACTCATTATACAGGTTCTAATTTTATGATTAAAATCATAAAATTATTGCTTTTACACATTGCAATAGACTGTTTTCTATATTCACCAGCGCGATATTTATTTAATTTAAGTCTCTTTAAATCCGCTTGTATTGTTTATTTTTGTATTTTATTTATATTTGATATGATACAAAACCCTAAGAGATATACCATCACAGCCGCTTTGCCCTATACAAATGGTCCTATCCATATTGGTCATCTAGCAGGTGTATATGTTCCTGCTGATATTTATGCTCGTTTTTTGCGTTTACAAAACCAAGACGTAGCTTTTATTTGTGGTAGTGACGAACACGGTGTGGCCATTTCTATGAAGGCAAAAAAAGAAGGAATAACGCCACAGGAGGTTATTGACAAGTACAATCAAATCATAAAACAATCTTTTTCAGATTTTGGAATTTCATTTGACAATTACTCCCGCACCTCTTCTTCTATTCACCATCAAACCGCCTCAGAGTTTTTCAGAAAATTATATGAAGAAGGTAAATTTATAGAAGAAGTTTCTGAACAATTATACGACGAACAAGCCCAACAATTTTTAGCAGACCGCTATGTATTGGGTACTTGCCCCAAATGTGGAAATGAAGAAGCTTATGGAGATCAATGTGAAAAATGCGGTACTTCGTTAAACGCTACGGACCTTATCAATCCCAAATCAACGCTTACTGGTTCTAAGCCAATATTAAAATCTACCAAACACTGGTTTTTACCGTTGGATCAATATGATACATTTTTGCGCCAATGGGTTTTAGAGGGACATAAAAATGACTGGAAGCCAAATGTATACGGTCAGGTAAAATCATGGTTGGATGACGGTTTAAAACCTCGTGCAGTAACTAGAGACTTAGACTGGGGAATTCCTGTTCCGGTAGAAGGAGCAGAAGGAAAAGTACTCTATGTTTGGTTTGATGCGCCAATCGGCTATATATCCTCTACCAAAGAGTGGGCAGAACGAGAAGGAAAAAACTGGGAATCTTACTGGAAATCTGAGGACACTAAACTGGTTCACTTTATAGGAAAAGACAATATTGTTTTTCACTGCGTTATTTTTCCTGCAATGTTAAAAGCTGAAGGAAGCTATATCTTGCCCGACAATGTTCCGGCTAACGAATTTTTAAATCTGGAGGGCAACAAGCTTTCCACTTCTAAAAACTGGGCAGTTTGGCTACATGAATATTTAGAAGACTTTCCTGACAAACAGGATGTTTTGCGCTATGTTTTAACGTCAAATGCACCCGAAGCAAAAGATAACGATTTTACCTGGAAAGATTTTCAGGCAAGAAACAACAACGAGCTCGTTGCTATATTTGGTAACTTTATTAACCGTGTGGTTGTCCTGACCAACAAATATTACAACGGCATAATTCCCCATCCTAATGAATTTACCGAGACAGATATTGCTACTTTACAGGAATTAAGAGCTTATCCTTCTGTTATCGAAAGTTCGGTCGAACGCTATCGGTTTAGAGAAGCGTTATCGGAAATGATGAATGTAGCACGGTTAGGGAATAAATATCTGGCAGACGAAGAACCTTGGAAGCTAATTAAAGATAATCCGGAACGCGTAAAAACCCAAATGTATATTGCTTTGCAAATTGCAGCAGCTCTAAGTACTCTGGCAGAACCTTTTTTACCTTTTACCGCTCATAAATTAAAATCTATTTTAAAGATAGATCAACCTATTCCTTGGCATAATTTAGAAAAAGATATTCCTCTTTTAAAAGCAGATCACAAAATTGGCGAAGCAGCATTATTATTTGCCAAAATTGAAGATGAGGAAATCCAAAAACAGTTAGATAAGCTAGAAGCTTCTAAAAAAGCAAATGCTTCTGCCAATAAAATTATTGAACGGCAAAAAGAAACTGCTACTTACGAAGATTTTTCAAAATTAGATCTTCGAGTAGGAACCATACTTGAAGCTGAAAAAATGCCAAAAGCCAATAAACTTTTAGTATTAAAAGTAGATACAGGAATGGATGTTAGAACTATTGTTTCCGGGATTGCTGAACATTTTTCACCTGAAGAAATTATCGGAAAAAAAGTAACTGTTTTAGCTAATCTTGCTCCTAGAAAGTTAAGAGGAGTTGAAAGTCAGGGAATGATACTGATGACGGAAAACACTAACGGCAAATTAGTTTTTGTTAATCCGGATGAAGAAAACACTACCAACGGAGCTATTATAAGCTAATAAAAAAAGAGCTATTGCAATAGCTCTTTTTTTATTAATATACACTTGCCCTTTCCAATTCTTTTATTTCTTCATCTGATAATTCCAGAGATACAGATTTTATTAGACTTTGTAATTGAGTAAAGGTAGTTGCGCTGACAATAGGTGCAGTTATTTCTGGTTTTTGAATTTGCCATGCAATTGCTATTTCTGCCAATTCTGCATTATGATTAGATGCAATAACTTGTAAACTGTCTAGAATTTTCATTCCTCTTTCATTAAGGTAACCTTTTACCATATCTTTGCGTTTACTATTTTCCAAATCTGTTTGGGTTCGGTATTTCCCACTTAAGAATCCACTTGCCAGAGCAAAATAACTCATAACAGCCATATCATCTTGTTGTGAAAGTGGTAGATATTCCGTTTCAAATCTCTCCCTGTCATATAGATTGTATAAAGGTTGTAACGCAACATATTTTTCCCAACCAGATTCCAATGCAATTTTATTAGCGGAAACTATACGTTCTGCTGTAAGATTTGAAGCGCCTAAATAGCGTACTTTTCCCTCTTTTACTAATTCATTAAACTCTTTCATCGTTTCTTCCTGAGGTGTATCAATGTCATCATAATGTGAAAAATATAAATCAATATAATCCGTATTTAATCTTCTCAAAGAATCTTCTACACATTGTCTTATATAATCTCCTCTGAGCCCCCGTGTACCATCTCCCATTTTACCTCCAACTTTAGTAGATAGCACAACTTTTTGCCGTTTGCCTGTTTGCTTAAACCATTTTCCGATAATTATTTCGGACTCTCCTCCTGTATTCCCGGGTACCCAATGCGAGTAATTATTGGCAGTATCTATAAAAGTTAATCCTTTATCATAAAGTTCATCTAACATTCTAAAAGATACTTTTTCATCTAACGTCCATCCAAATACATTCCCTCCAAAAGACAATGCGGGGGTAAATAAGTTTGTTTGTCCAAATTTATATTTTTTCATTTTTTGCAACTTTAAAACTAAGTTATGAAATTACAACATAATATCCATTTAGCAATCAAAAAAGAGCTATACAAATTGTACAGCCCTTTTTTATTATAATTTAATTTGTTTTTAATATTGAACTTGAACCCATCCTGTAAATTCATCATTAATATCTGTAATTATAACATAGAAGTACGTGCCGGAGGGTACTAATGTATTGTCATTTCTTTGACCAAACCATTCTTTAACATAATTATTAGCTTCGTAGACACATACCCCAAATCTATTAAAAATGTGTAACTTTTTTACGTGATAATTTTCTAAATCAAAAAAATCATTTAAACCATCGCCGTTTGGAGAAATTCCCTTGGGAATTATCAATTCCTGCCTATTTATATCTGTACAGGTTTCACAGTCGGGACTGGGGTCTTCATTATAATCCGACGATACATAAACCGTATTTACAAAATCTCCTTTTTGTTTTTGAGGAATAGTTAATTTTACATTATACTTTACATTTTCCCCTTCTTGAATTAATGGAATAATATCATATAAAGCTCCTTCTCCATTTGTACCTATCGAACTTGTCCAGGTCATACTAGTAACGCCTTCAGGGAATGGATCCTCCACCACTACATTAACAGCAGAGCTTGGTCCAGCATTACTAACTATTATACTATAGTTTGTTTCTTGTCCGGGTCTGTAGTAAATCAGCCCATCATCTTTAAGCGTAACTAAATCTGCAGTACGTATCATCTTCACGATGGTAGGGTCATTCAAATCTTCAGTTAAGGGATCGTCCGATAATTGTTCAATATCTCCTATTGAAGTTTCTGCAATTGCTACTGCTTGATTTATTACTTCTCCATTTACAAAATCATCTACTGTTATCGTATGTTCGGCAGTAACAATTACTGATTGTTCTATTTTTATTTCTGGTATTAAAGCTGGTTTTATTGACCCTTTATCTGCATTAACATCAATTATTCTTACATTCTTTAAAATTTGATCCCCTATATTTTTAACTTCTAAAGTATATTTTATAATGTCTCCAACTTTATAATATTCTTTTTTCTCTGCTTGTTTTGTCAGATAAATCTTACCAAAATTAATTATTGCCTCATCTTCATTATTCTGTAAGTTTTTATCTATATTTTCTCCTTCTACCGATGCTCTATTCATAAATTCTCCTTCTTCATTGATAATAACTTCTATTTCAATGCTTGCTTCACTCAATGGTTCAAGTTCACCGATATTCCATTCTCCACTTTCACTGTTATATTCACCTTGTGTAGCTGTATAGCTGATAAAACTATATCCTGATGGTAGAATATCTCTCATAATAACATTTTTATCTGTAAAAATCTCATCATTATTTTTTACAGTTATTTTGAATATTGCTATATTATCCTGTTGCGACTTCACTTCTTTTTTTATCGATAAATCACTACATGGATTAACTTCTACAGCTGTTGGTAATGAAGCATTCCCCCATCCGCAATTCTTTAGTACTTTTACGGTATAATTTCCCGATTTGGTAATATCAATAGTATTTTCATCCGTTACTCCAATTGATTCTCCTTCTAGAAACCATTCATATTCCGTGATATCCGGATCATTTTGTGCTTCAATGGTAACCGTACAATTCTCATTAGCAGAAACTATAATCGGTGCTATTGCTGCCTGTCCAAATGCAGAGAAAAAAGCTGACATCGAAAACCCGTCTCCTTGCTGTACTAAACTTGTTGTTAATGGCATATCTGAAGACAAAATTAAATTTTCGGGATTATTTAGCTGAGTGTTATTAAATCTCAACATATAAAAGCCTGTATCTCCTAAAGCTACCCTGTTATTTCCAGTTACCGTTTCTAGATTACTACCACCTAACATAACTGGTTCTGTCTCACTTTCAATAATTGTAAAGCCAAAATAGGGAAGATTTCCATTATTATAATTAATAAATTTTCTAGTTTGAATATTTGTAGTACCAGCACATCCTCCAATTGGCAATACAGTAGAAATATCCGTTTCACATGCCACCGCAGTTCCTGCATAAACGACAACTGGTTTATTGGATTCAATCAAAGAAGATGAATACTGATTTTGTCCGTCCCCATGATAAAAAGAATAAAAATCACCTGCTTCTTCTAAAGTATAATTAACAGGAACTCCTAAGGCAACTCCTGTTGCACTATAATGTTGAATAGTAATTTCAGTATTATCTTCTGACGCTACAATTAAACTTTGTTCTGATCCATAAAATAAAGTTTCTTGAGATACTGTGGGGGCTGTACCATCACCTCTAACCACTAAATATTGTGTTCCTAAAACATTTACTGGTGCAACCTGATCAAACGTTCCATCTTGTCCATTAATACCACAAGTCTGGGGGGTATCTCCCCAGCTTCCAACATTTACAACTACCGGCTTATCTGCAACTAATAAAGAACCTATGGGAGCGTAAAATAATCTACTCATCCCCTTTTGTAACGTAATTTCTGTTTCTGTAGGTGTAGTAGGTAAAGTTACAACCGTTTCATCTTCCGTAGCCATTACGGAATATACCGGATTATTATTGTATAATCCCATTGTACTTTGCCTATAATATCCCAACCGGAATTCTAATCCCATCCCCTCTTTTCCAAAACTTACTAAAGAAGCATTTCCTTTTATAGTACTAACTCCTAAAGAATTCCATCCTTGTTCAAAATCAGAAGCTATGTTTCTCATATTAATTAAAACCGGTTCTTCCGCTTCGATAATTAATCCTCTATCTGTATAATTTTGATTCGCCTGATTAGCATTGATAGCAAATGCATCTCCTTCAAAGCGATATGAAACAGGATTTCCTGAGGAAACCGTTAAAGTTGCCAGAGGTGTTTCATCACTCTTCTTTAATTCTACACTAACAGGGCTTGCAGAAAGTGTTCCTATTACTATTTCATTAGCCGTGCTCCAATATTGCCAAGGTGCGGGAGCAATATAATGTTCTTTATAATATTGAGCATTAGAAATAAATACAGCACATATAAAAAAGAAGAAAGAAAGTATTATTTTTTTCATGAGTTAATTTATGTAAAAATTAAGTTGTTGAAGGTATAAAAAAAATATTAATAATACAAAAAAACAGCAATTAAACCCAGATAAATATTCAATAATATAAACTAAAAAAGCCATCTCCTGTTTGAGATGGCTTTGTGTTTATAAAAGTAAGATTGATGTGGTTATTGATGTTAAAACCCAAATGAGTATTTTAAC
>OFTY01000192.1_pt1 | contig 63842 bp, 43 predicted proteins | sample 1775061 | NCBI WGS metagenome assembly OFTY01 (sample SAMN08195773, study PRJEB24354) | sludge metagenome | isolation source: sludge from phenol fed wastewater aerobic bioreactor B | place: India: Nagpur | collected 2016-09-16 | reverse complement strand
GAGGTGATGAAGAAACTCGCCGGCTGGGCCGCCATGCTCGCCGCCCCCACCCTCATCACCAGCTGGTACGGCATGAACTTCCAGCACATGCCGGAGCTCGCCGAGTCATGGAGCTACCCCGTCATCATCGGCGTGGTGGCGTGCGTGGTGGGTGGGATCTTCCTCGCGTTGAAGCGGGCGAAGTGGTTGTAGGGCCTCGATTTAAGCACATCCTGTAATGGGATGGACTCGCCCCTCGCCGAGGCGTCTACGCGCCGCGGTGGCATCTTTGCGGATGGCCAACGACAGCGAGGGGCAAGCCCATGAGCACGAAGCGTACGACGAAACAGACGAAGGCCGGCGCGGCGGAGTCACTGGCGCGCTGCACGACGGTGGCGGTGGACCTGGCCAAGACGGTGTTCCAGGTTGCCGGCGAGGACGCCCGCGGCGAGGTGGTGTACGAGGCGCGGCTGCGCTCGCGTGAGGCGTTCGCCGCCTTCCTGCACGGCCTTCCGGCCGGGCTGACGGTATTGATGGAAACGGGGCCCGGTGCGCAAGCCTGGGCGCGGGAAGCGCAGGCCGGCGGCCAGCGGCCGCGCCTCCTGCCGGCGCAGCGTGTGGCGGAGCACCGCAGCGGCGCGAAGAACGATCGCAACGATGCACACGCCCTGCTGCGTGCCGGCCACGACCACCAGCTGTCGGCGGTGCCGGTGAAGAGCGTCGAGGCGCTGGCGATGCAGGCGCAACACCGCATCCGCGCCGGCTACGTGCGGCGCCGGACGGTGATCGGCCAGCAGGTGCGTGGCCTGTTGCTGGAACACGGCATCGCCCTGCCGCGGGGCGATGCCGCGCTGGTCGAGCGCGCGGGGCGGGTGATCGAGGACGCGAGCCAACCCGTGCCCGGCGCGCTGCGCGAACTGATCGCCGACCTGCTGGCGGAATGGCAGCACCTGAGCCGGCGGATCGACGTCCTGATGGCGCGGCTGGAGCACGCCGCCCGGCACGACCCGACCGCCCGCCGGCTGATGACGATCCGCGGCTACGGCCCGGTGATCGCCACCGCGCTGCTGGCCAAGCAGACGCAGCCGGAACGCTTCCCCAACGCGCGCCACTACGCCGCCTACTTCGGCCTCGTGCCGGAGCAACACAGCAGCGGCCGGCGCCTCCAGTTGGGCCGGATGAGCAAACGCGGCGACGGCTACCTGCGTAGCCTCGTCGTCGAAGGCGCGCACGCGGTGCTGCGCCAGCTCAAGCCCGACGCCTCCGCCCCCGACGACCGCCGCCTGCAGCGCTGGGTCCAGCGCCATGGCAAGAAGGGCGCCGCCGTGCGGCTCGCCAACCGCAACCTGCGCATCACCTGGGCGCTGCTGCAGAACGACGACGTCTACCACCGCGACACCACCACCGAGCCGGAGGTTGCGATGACGGCGTAATCCACCTTTTCCCGCCACCGGGGCGCGGCGCGCCCCCACCCCTGCTGACGCACCTGGACCCCAGGTCAGACCGTCGCGGAACGATGCCTGCGCTCCTACCGGCCTTCGAGGCCTCTCTGTAATCGGCACACCGCGAGCTCACCCCCATGTCGGCCCGGAGCCACCCCGCTCCCTCGCTGAGGCCTCATACATAGATGCAACCGGGTGACGGTGCTCCACGCAGTGGTTGACGTGGGGGGCGAGTCCATACATAGGAGCGCACCCTGTGCGCGAATGCTTTTGGCTTCGACCAGCGCCAAGAGCATTCGCGCACAGGGTGCACTCCTACAGAGGGTTTATTGCTTGGGTGCCGCCGTCCACTGCTTCAACCACGCATTCACCGTGTCGTGCCACAGCACGCTGTTGTGCGGTTTCAGCACCCAGTGGTTCTCGTCGGGGAAGGTGAGGAACTGGCTGGGGATGCCGCGGCGCTGAAGCGCGGTGAAGGCACCCAGGCCCTGCGACAGCGGGATGCGGAAGTCCTTGGCGGAATGGATCACCAGCATCGGCACGCGCCAGTCCTTGACGTGGTCGAGCGGGTTGAACTTCTCGTAGTTGGCGGGCACTTCGAACTGCGGGCCGCCGTTCTCGTGTTCCTCGAACCACAGCTCCTCGGTGGCGTAGTACATCATGCGCGCATCGAACACGCCGTCGTGGTCGATCAGGCACTTCCACGGCTGGTTCCACACGCCGGCGATCCAGTAGGTCATGAAGCCGCCGTAGCTGGCGCCCAGCGCGCAGGCGCGGTTGCCGTCGAGGAAGCTGTACTTGGCCAGCGCGGCCTGCCAGCCGAGCTTGAGATCCTCCAGCGGCTTGCCGCCCCAGTCGCCCGAGATGGCGTCGGTGAATTTCTGGCCGTAGCCGGTGGAGCCGTGGAAGTTGATGGTGACCACCGCGAAGCCCTGCCCCGCGTAGGTCTGCGGGTTCCAGCGGTAGCTCCAGCCGTTGGTCATCGCGCCCTGCGGGCCGCCGTGGATGATGAAGGCCACCGGGTATTTCTTGCCAGGCTGGTAATTCGCCGGCTTCACCACATAGCCCTGCACCGGCTCGTCGTTCCAGCCCTTGAAGGTGAAGAACTCGAAGTCGCCCTCGTGCGCATTCTTCAGCAGCTCGCTGTTGTAGTCGGTGACCTGCTTGAGTTCCTTGCCGTCGGCATCGACGGTGTAGAGATCGGTGGGACGCTTCAGGTCGTTGCGCGCCACCAGCAGACGCTGGCCGGCCAGCGCATAGCCTTCCACATCGCCGCTGCCCACCAGCTCGCGCACCTTGCCGCTGGCCGTGTCCACCGCGAACAGCGGATGCTGGCCCTCGTCGTCGGCGGTGACGTAGAGCGTCTTGCCGTCGGCGGCGATCGACATGCCGCCCGGCGAGCGATCCCATTGCGGATCGATCTCGCGCTTGGCGCCGGTGGCGAGGTCCAACGCCATGATGCCGAAGCGGTCCGCCTCGAAACCCGGCACCTTCATCGCGAGGTAGTACAGCGTCTTGCCGTCCGGCGAGGGCACCGGGTACGCGTCCCACGCCTTGTTCGCGGCGGTGAGGTTCACCGGCGCCGCGGAGCCGTCAGCGGGCACCTTGTAGATGTCGAAGTTGGTCGACCACGGCTCGCCGTGGCCGGCGATGCGCACGTCGAAGTACACCGTCTTGCCGTCGGGCGAATACGCGAACTCGCTGTCGTCGCCGAACGGCTTGCTCGGCACGTCGCCGTCGATGCCGCGCGTGAGCCGCACCGGCTCCGCCGGCAGCTGGCCGTTCGCGTCGAAGCGGCCGAGGTAGAGCTGGTTGCGCGTGCCGTCGGACCAGGTGTCCCAGTGCCGCACGAACAGCTTCTTGTACAGCGTGCCGCTGGCTTTGTCCGCCGCGCGCTTGTCCTGCTTATCCTTGCTGCAGGCCAGCGTGCCGCAATCAGTGAACACTGCGTAGGAGAGCAGCACGCTCTTGCCGTCCGGCGCCAGCTTGTAGGCCTGCACGTCCAGCGGGCCGTGGCTCACCTGCACCGGCGCGATGCTCATCGGCGGGCGATGCGCCCCGCCCAGCAGATCGCCCACGCTGCGCCGCCACAACTGGGTCACGCCCTGCACCGCGGCGAGGAAGTACACGCTGTGCCCATCCGGCGCCCAGCGCGGCGCGGAGGCCGCCATGTTCACCAACTTCACCGGCTGCGCGCCGTCCTTCGCCAGGTCCAGCACGTAGATCGCGTTGACGCCCTTGTTCGCCGCGTAATCCGTGCTGCGCACGCTGTAGGCGGCAAAGCGCCCGTCCGGCGACAGCTGAGGATCGCTCACCCGCTCCATCATCACCAGGTCGCGCACGTTGAACGGATGCGGCGCGTGGTCCAGCGTGATCGCGGTGTCGATCGGCGCCACCGTGTCGGTGTCCGCCGCCAGCGCAGGCGAGGCCGCCAGCGCCAGCAGCAATGCGGCCGTCAGGGCTTTCTTCATGGTCGTTCCCCAGGGTGATTGGCAGAGGGGCAAGGTAAGCGGCCAGCAGGCACCACGCAAGCGATCCGATTCGACACGCCGAAAACCACTAGACTGATGGTGCAGCGCCAATGGCGGATGGGTTTCTCATGTCCACACTCCAAGTACAGTGCGTACTGGCGACACACCCGGAGATCGAGTTGGCCTATGTGTTCGGCTCGGTCGCCCAGGGTCGTGCACGTATGGAGAGCGACGTGGACGTGGCCGTACAAGCAGCAAAGCCACTCGACGCCGCCCTGCGCATGCAATTGATCGAAGAGCTCGCCCTCGCCACTGGTCGCCCGGTGGATCTGATCGACCTGCACACGGTCGGCGAACCCCTCTTGGGCCAGATCCTCAAGCACGGCAAACGCGTCATCGGCACCCCAACCGCGCACGCGAACCTGATGTCCCGGCACGTCTATGCCATGGAAGACTTCGTGCCCTACGTGACGCGCATGCTGGAGGAACGGAGGCGCGCATGGATGCAATGATCGTGGCCCGCAAGCTCGACTCGCTGCAGCGTTGCCTCGCACGCGTCCGCGACAAATGTCCCGCTACCGCAAATGCCCTTGCAGCCAACCCCGACCTGCAAGACATCGTGGTGCTCAACCTCAGCCGTGCCGTCCAACTCTGCGTCGACCTGGCCTTGCACGCACTGGCCGATTCGGGCCTGCCGCCGCCCGATAGCATGGGCGAGGCATTCGAACAATTGGCCACGACGCACAAGTTGGACGCCGCGCTTGCATCGCAGTTGCGCAAGGCTGTCGGCTTCCGCAACCTCGCCGTGCACAGTTACAGCGCCATCGACTGGGCTATCGTCCACGCCATCGCCACCCACCACTTGGGCGATTTCGCGCGCTTCGCCGACTGGGTCAGGACACAAGGCTGACCGAGCTCGCCAGGTGAGTCGCCCCGCACGTCAAGCAGACGCAACGTGTGCATTCTCGCCCGACGAGAACGGCAAGACCAAGCTGCCGCTGGCCTTGGTGAAGTTGTTCAGGGTGCTCGATCGTCATCCCGGCCTATTGAACGAGGTCAGGGCCGCATAGTCGACGCTGGATCAGTTGGCGCCACTCACGGCGGCCATGCACCAGCATGTTCATGCCTCACCAGCCGACCGTTCCGTAGCCAACAGAATCCGCAACACGCCTGCTCAAGGCCGCGGGTTTCCGCAACATCACCGTGCACAGCCACAGTGGCGATCGACTGGGCCATCGTCCACGCCATTGCCCCCCTGGCACCCGGGCGACTTCCGCGACTTTTCCGCATGGGTAGAAACCTAGCCCCCCCCCTTGCACGCTGCCTCCCCAGCGGGGACAGACCGGCAACAACCCAAGCACGGGCGAACCGCCACCCCAGTCACACTCCCGCCGCAGACTTGGTACGAAAACTGCCTTCCCCAAGCAGGATTACCCAGGGGAATCACCATGCCGCGCCAACGCCCAGCCTCCGGCTTCACCTTGATCGAGCTGATGATCGTGGTCGCGATCATCGCGATCCTTGCCGCCATCGCCATCCCGGCCTACCAGAACTACCTGATCCGCGCGCAAGTCACCGAAGGCATGAGCCTGGCCGGTGGCGCCAAGGCAGCGGTCTGGGATTACGTCTCCAATACTGGCACGTTTCCGCCCAGCAACCAGACCGCTGGCCTGCCTGCACCGGCCTCGATCAGCGGCAAATATGTGTCTGGGGTAAACGTCACCGGTGGCAAGATCACCGTCTCGTTCGCCGGTCCCGGTGCAAACCTGGCCATCCAGAGCCAACGACTGGTGCTATCGCCCAGCATGGGCACGGGCAGCATCACATGGACCTGCAACAGCTCTGCAGGCACCACGCTGGATCCCAAGTACCTACCCTCGTCCTGCCGAAACTGAGGACTGACCAAAGCCTGGTCGGAACTGACAAGAAACGTCACTTGGCGCCCCAGTTCGCCCAATCCATCCGGTAGATCAAAGTCTCAGAAAACAAACCCAACGACTGCCCGGACCACAACTAGGTCCTCTTTCGTGACTGCGGCCACAGTAGCGGTTGCGATGGATATGCGGCAATATCCGGGCGGATGTCGTGGCACGTTAGATGCTTCACTTCCGCCAGCTTCCTGGTCGTTCCTGACCATGACGTTATGGGGTTCGAGCCCGCCTAGGGGGCATCGGGGCCGGAACCCAGGGGGCCACAACGCTAGCTAGCCAACAAAGGAACCACCATGAAGAACCTGCAGAAAGGCTTCACCCTGATCGAACTGATGATCGTCGTGGCGATCATCGCGATCCTCGCCGCCATCGCCATCCCGGCCTACCAGAACTACCTGATCCGTGCGCAGGTGTCCGAGGGTGCGGTGCTGACCGATGGTGCCAAGACGGCGCTGGCCGAGTACTACGGCAATCACGGCAACTTCCCGACCACCGCGGCTTCTGCTGGCCTACCTACGAACGCCTCTTCGATCAGTGGTAAGTACGTAACGGGCGTGAGCATCGCCACTTCGGGCATTATCCAGGCTACGTTTGGTGGCCAAGCAAACTCCGCGATTAGGACCAAGGTGTTCGCGCTGTCCGCCATCGCCAACGGCGGCAGCATCAGCTGGAGCTGCACCAACTCCGCCACCACCGTCGACACCAAGTACCTGCCGTCGTCCTGCCGCAAGTAAAATCTGCGTAGCGACATGCAACGAAGGGCCGCCCTGTGCGGCCCTTCGTTTTGCTGGAAATCCGACCGAGTCATGCCCGCACGACGCCAGTTCACTCTTCCTGCAGCCTTGTTGCTGCCCTGCCTGCTCGCGCTGTGGGCCTACTGGCCCGGTCTGCGCGGTGGTTTCCTGTTCGACGACTTTGCCAACCTGCCAGCCCTGGGTGCCACAGGCCCCGTCGAACACTGGGCCACGTTCTGGCGCTACATCACTTCTGGCACTGCCGATCCCACCGGCCGCCCGCTGACCCTGCTCAGCTTTCTGCTCGACGCGCGCGACTGGCCGGCGGATCCGTTTCCGTTCAAGCGCACCAACCTGATCCTGCATCTCGGCAACGGCATGCTGCTGTATACCCTGCTGGCGAGGCTGGGACGCCTGCTGCAACTCAACAAGCGACGTGCCGCACTGGCGGCGCTGCTCGGCGCCACCTTGTGGCTGCTACACCCGCTACTGGTTTCCACCACGCTGTACATCGTGCAACGCGAAGCGATGCTGCCGGCCACCTGCGCCCTGACTGGCCTGCTGCTGTGGCTGCATGGCCGCCAACAGCTTGCCGAAGGCCGCTGCAAAACTGGCATCCTTTGGAGCACCATCGGCCTGGGCGGATTCACTCTGCTGGGCACGCTCGCCAAGGCCAATGGAGCGCTGCTGCCTGCGTACGCGCTGCTGATCGAGGCCATCATTCTGCGCACCTACCAGCCGCTATCTGTTGGCACATCGCGTACGTACAGGGCGATCATGCTGATCTTCGGCTGGCTGCCCGCACTTGCCGTGTTCGCTTACGTGGCCTGGACAGCCGTGCAAGGGCTCAGTACCGGCGGCCCAGTCGGCATACGCTCGTGGAGCATCGGTCAGCGCCTGCTGACCGAGCCGCGCGTGTTGCTGGATTACCTCAAGCTGCTCTGGCTGCCGCGCCCCTACACCAGCGGCCTATTCAACGACCAGTTCGCGGCCTCGACCTCCTGGCTGCATCCGGCCAGCACGTTGCCGGCATTGCTTGCCGTGCTCGCCCTGATCGGCGGCGCGTGGCATCTTCGTCGCCGCCACGCGGCACTGGCGCTGGCTGTGCTGTTCTATTTCGCAGGACAGTGGCTGGAATCCACGGCACTCCCACTGGAGCTTTATTTCGAGCACCGCAACTACACGCCCGCACTGCTGATGTTCTGGCCGCTGGGCTTGTGGTTGGCCGATACCGCCAAGATGCACACCGCAAAAATCGCGCTGATGATCGCGCTTCCGCTTGCGCTTGCCGCCATGACCCACGCCCGCGCCGAGGTATGGGGCGATACCCGTACGCAGGCACTGGTGTGGGCTCGGCTCAACCCGGAATCGCCGCGCGCGCAGGCCAACGCCGCCGACGTGGAAATGCAGCATGGGCATCCGCGCGAAGCCGCTGCGCGTATCGGCAAGCTGCTCGCCGCCCAACCTGACCAAGCCCAGTTGGCATTCAACCTGATCGACGCCCACTGCATGCTCGGCGGCCTCCAGGCCGGCGACATCGCCACGGCCAGATATGCCATGCGCCGCACCGCCAACGTCGGCTCGCTGTTCGTGCGCTGGTTCGACAACGCACTCCCCATGGCGATGGCCGGGCAGTGCCGCGGCCTGACGCCCGGCCTGCTGGACGAGCTCATCAGCGATGGGCTACAGAATCCACGGCTCGCCGCTGTGGGGCCGCAGCAGGACCTAATCTTCCTGCGCGGCAGGGTCGCCTTGGCCAAGGGCCAGCCTGCCGCAGCGAGCCAGGATTTCCGAACGGCACTTAACCTGGTGATCCGCCCCGGCTTCGCCCTGCATGCCGCTGCCACCTTGGGCGCCGCGGGATACCCAGAACTCGGCATGCAGTTGATCGCGCAATATCGGGCGGAACAACAGCGTGCCGAGCGCCCCAGCTTGAGCATGGCCATGCTGCACGACTGGGTGCTCTCACGGCAACACTATTGGGAGCATGAGCTCGACCGTCTGGACGAGACATTGCGCCAGCAAGCCGCCAGCCCTGCCACCACCCACGAAACCAGTAGCCATCCCAGCCATTCCGTTCCCGAAACCATCCACCCATGACGAATACAACGGTTCGCGAAAGGCCGCGCGCGGCACGCACCGCGTTGGCCATCCTGCTGTCGCTGCTCATGCTGCCCAACCTCGCCTGGTTACGGTACGACCCCAGCCTGCCCGTATGGGTTGAGGCCATCGTCATGCCAGCGATCTTGCTGCTGTTGTTCTTCGCCGTGTTAGGCAAAGCATCCTGGCTCGGCTGCCTGCTGCTGTCACCGCTGGCCATGCTGGCTCCGGTGGAAACCTACTTCATCGCCTTGTACCACCATCCCACCTCGGCCGAGGCCATCGCCACGGTGATGGCCACCAACCCGGCCGAAGTGCACGAGTATTTCGGCCATGCCATCTGGCCGATAGGCCTGGGGCTGCTACTGGCTTTTGCCTTTGCGCTATGGGCCGCGTGGCTTTGTTTTCGACACAAGCCACGTATGCACAACCGCCTGCGCGCCTGGGTGCTGACCTTGGCCATTGCCACGCCACTGGCCAGCGCAGGTGTCGCCATGGCGACCGGCAACGGAAAGCTGGCGCAGCGCACCGACAGCGCCATGACAGTTGGCACCTTGCTGGGGCGAACCGTCACACTCGGCTATCCGTTCGGCGTGTTTCCACGCATTTTCCAGTACCGCAGCGAGTGGCTCGCCATGCGCACCGATGCCAAGCGCCTCATGGGCTACCGATTTGGCGCAACGAGGGAAACTCGGATTCCTCAACGCCAGGTCTACGTACTCGTGATTGGCGAAAGCAGCCGACGCAACCATTGGCAACTGTTCGGCTACCAGCGCGCCACCACTCCCGAACTGGATCGCATGGCCAACCTGGTGCCGATCACCCACATGGTCACATCCTGGCCGATGTCGATTGGCGCCATTCCGCTGATACTGACCCGCAAGCCTGTCGCTGACAGCAGCATCGCTTTCGACCAGGCATCGATCCTGCGCGCCATGCAGGAAGCGGGCTTCGACACCTGGTGGATCTCCAATCAGATGCCGATTGGCCAGTACGATTCGCCGATCGCCGTCTACGCCTACGAGGCACAGCACAAGGTGTGGCTGAACCACGCATCGTGGAGCGCCCCTGGCAGCTACGACGGCGACCTGGTGCAACCATTGCGCGACGCCCTGCAGTCGAGCAACCACGATTTGTTCATCGTGCTGCACATGATGGGCAGCCACCTCAAGTACGACTACCGCTACCCCGCTGCATTCAAGCGCTTCCAACCCACACTTTCGGATACCGGCGGCGATGCGCCCACTGGTATACGCATGCAAAACAGCTACGACAACACCATCCTGTATACCGATCATGTGCTGGCACAGGTTATCGGCGTACTGCACCAAAGCAAGGCCGTCACCGCCCTCTGGTTCGAATCCGACCACGGTGAGATGCTGGTAACTCCGACCTGTGACTTGGGCGGGCATGGCATAGGCACGCTGTACGAGTACGAAGTCCCTGCTTTCTTCTGGTATTCCAATGCCTATGCCGCAGCCTTTCCAAACCGGCTGGCCACCCTGCGCGGCAACGCGGGCAAGCGCACCATGAGCGCGGATACGTTTGCTTCGCTGATCGACATGGCTGGCGTCGATCTGCCCGGACAGGATCCGACCCGCAGCCTCTTCAGCCCCATGTGGCAATATCGCCCGCGGATCGTCAACGCGAACATGTGGCGCACCGACTACGACAAGGCCCTCATCGGCAAGAAATGCCCGCTGGTGATACCACCGTGATGTACGCGTCGGACAGCACCCAGCGGCTCCGCCCCATTCCACCATCGACCATCCGCAGGAACCCCTCCGCATGAAGGCCGTGTTGTCCCAACGTTTCGGCTGCTGGCTGCTGCTGGGCTTTCTGGGCCTCACTGCCGCGATCTACTGGCCTGGCCTCTCGGGTGGATGGCTGTTCGACGATTACCCCAACATTGTCGACAACCACGGTGTGCAGCCCCAGGTCGCCAGTGTGTCGTCGCTGGTGCGCGCAGCGCTGTCTTCACCGTCCAGCGAGTTCAAGCGGCCACTGGCCTCGTTGAGCTTTGCCGCAAATTACCTAGCCAGCGGACTGGACCCTTGGAGTTGGAAAGCCGTCAATCTACTCATTCATCTGCTGAACGGTTTGCTGGTCTACGTACTGACCAGCAAGCTGTTACGCGCTACCTCACGGAACCGATCCACTTCCAATGAGGCCGAAGAACACCCACGCACTAACCTGCTCGCGGCGCTGGTCGCCGGTAGTTGGATGCTCCTGCCCATCAACATCACGGCCGTGCTGTACGTAGTGCAGCGCATGGAGAGTCTGGCGAACCTGTTCGTATTGCTTGGACTGATCGGCTACGTGACCGGGCGCCAACGCATGCTGGCATCGAATGGAGCGGCAGGTACACGCGGCTGGCTGCTTTGCATTGTCAGCCTGGTAGTTGCCACTGCGGTCGGCTTGTTGGCCAAGGAAACGGCGGTCATGTTGCCGCTCTACGCCGCCTTGGTCGAGTGGATCGTGTTCCGCTTCGACCGAACGCCTGCTCCCGAAAGCCGCAAGGACGGGCGCATCGTGTCGCTGTTCATCGCAATCCTGCTGCTGCCCATGGTTGCTGGACTGGCGTGGCTGGCTCCGGGATTGCTGAATCCAGCCGCCTGGGCAACTCGCGATTTCACCATGGGCACGCGACTGCTCAGCGAAGCCCGCATCGTGGTGGACTACATCGTCTGGACGCTGCTGCCCACGCCGCATGCATTGTCGTTCTACCACGACGATTTCAAGGTATCGACCGGTCTGCTGAAGCCATGGACGACGTTGGCATGCATCCTTGCGCTGGCCGCACTGATCGCAGCGGTGTTTGCCTTGCGCAAGCGCCAGCCTATGGCGGCGCTCGGGCTGGCGCTGTTCTTCGGTTGCCATCTGCTCACCGCCACGGTGCTGCCGCTGGAACTGATCTTCGAGCACCGCAACTATTTCGCCAGCTTCGGACTGTTGCTCGTCGTTGTGCCTGCATTGACGCCAATCGGTAGGCACCAAAGTTTTGTACTCGCTCGTGGCGTGTTGCTCGGCGGCCTGGTGATACTGTGGACAGGCCAGACACTGGCGACCGCCGTGGAATGGAGCAGCCCGCTGGGCACAGCCCAATCCTTGGCCGCCCGCCGGCCAACATCGCCGCGCTCCCAATACGAGCTGGGGCGTATCTACATCATCCTGTCGAACTACGACCCAGCCTCGCCATTCGTCAAACTCGCCTATGCATCGCTCGAGCGCTCAGCCGCATTGCCCGACTCATCGATCCTCCCCGAGCAAGCATTGATCTTCATGAACTCGCGCATGCACCTTCCGATCGAGGATGCCTGGTGGGACAGCCTGATCGCCAAGCTCAAGGCGCACCAGCCGGGAGTGCAGGACGAGAGTTCGCTCGGCGCGCTGACGCAATGTACACGTGATGGGCGATGCGAGCTTTCAAGACAGCGAATGCTGGAAGCCTTCTACGCTGCGCTTTCGCACCCCAATCCCAGTGCCCGCCTACTGGCCACCTACGGTGACTATGCCTGGAATGTACTAGACGATCACGACCTCGGCCTGCGCATGACTGAGGCAGCGGTAAAAGCCGACCCAGGCGAACCCGCATATCGGATCACGATAGTTCGAATGCTCGCCGCCATGAACGAACCCGAAAGAGCCAAACAGGCACTGCACCAACTCGAGCCGTTGAACATTGGCGGCCGCATCAACCTCGACTTGCAGAAACTGCGCGACCTGCCGGGCTTGAAGTGACCACCCAACGGCAACCGTGAATGGGAATGCACCGATCTGACGTGCTGCCACCTATGCCCCAAGGTTCCAGCCAAACCTATGCACCCACAGATGCTCCAGCGAGCATTCATCTCGCATACGTACTCGCCTATCGCGCTCCGCAGTACATCCGCAGCCAGAGTATCCTGAAAGCCATTGGTAACGACCCTGCCATTGTTCTGTCGATCGCGCGCAATCGAAGCACCGGTCTGTGGCGCTACATCCAGACATGGCACTCGCTTGTCCGGATACGCAAGGCAAGCCCACCGCCAGACATTTATGTACTCGGATTCCGTGGGCACGAAATCTTCTGGCCGATTCGCTGGCTCACGCGAGGCAAGCCTCTCATCATCGACGCCTTGATGTCCCCATCAATCGCATTGAAGGAAGAGGGAAAAGCCGGGCTGTTCGGCCATGTCGTTGCGCCGCTGCTCCGGCACCTCGAAAAAGGGATACTACGCCACGCGAATCTGGTGCTTACGGATACCGCATTGCATGCAGACCTCTATGAAAAGGAATTCGGCCTGACCAAGGAAAAAATCCTGGCACTTCCCGTCGGCGCCGTGGAGCCGGGATTTTCCACCTGTTCCACGGCCCCATTCATGACGAACGACCCATCAGCATTCAATGTACTTTTCTTTGGCTCGATGCTCCCACTACACGGCATAGATATCATTGTTTCGGCCGCCGCAAAACTCCGCGATCTTCCCATCCGATTTGACTTTATCGGCGGCAATACCAAACAGGCCTCACGGCTGAAAAACCTCTGCGCCGAGCAGGGCGTGACACGCTACACCCACCGATGCTGGGTTCCCTTAGACGAACTGGTCGCCCGCGACATCCCGCACGCCAGCCTGTGCCTCGGGGGGCCATTCGGTGGCACGCCACAAGCTCGGCGGGTGATCACCGGGAAGACCTCCCAGTGCCTTGCCTTGGGCAAGGCCACTATCATCGGTGATATCGACGAAAACACTGGATTCCAAGACAAAAGCAATTGCTTGCTGGTACCACAGGCCGACACCGACGCATTGGCCGATGCAATTCGCTGGGGATTCTTCCATCAAGACGCGCTCCATGATATCGGCAAGCATGGTCGTATGCTGTATCACAACAGGCTATCTGTCGACACCATCACCGAAAAACTTGTTCCAGCCATCAAGCGACTCTGCACATTCCGTCAAAGCCAAGCATGAACAACCACACTCCCGCAAGTATTGACGTCAGCGTCTGCATCGCCAATTACAACGGCGCAAGCGTGCTTGGGGACTGCCTGCGCTCGGTGTTCTCACAACATGCCATGTGCTCGATCGAAGTCATCGTGCATGATGACGCATCCACCGACGATTCGCTGGCAATTCTCAGGGAAAACTTCCCTGCTGTGCGCGTGATAGAAAGCAGGGAAAACGTCGGTTTTTGCATCAGCAATAACCGCATGGCGGATATGGCTCGCGGCCATTATCTGTTGCTGCTTAACAACGATGCCACCCTCCGGCCTGACAGCATCTCAGCACTATGGAGAGAAAGTCAGCGCTACAGAAGGCCAACCATTCTCGGTTTGCCACAATACACGTTGTACGACGGCAGCTTGGTCGACCACGGCTACGAGTTCGACCTGTTCATGAATCCCATACCAAGCCTTGATGTCGCGACTCACGAAGTGGCCACAGCAACTGGGGCATGTATGTGGATTCCTCGGCCCGTCTGGGATGCTATCGGTGGATTTCCGCCATGGTTTGGGTCCGTTGCTGAAGACATCTTCCTTTGCCAGGCCGCTCGCCTGTTGGGCTATCCCACCAAGGTACTCGATGCCCCCGGATTTGATCACTGGATTGGGAAGAGCCTTGGCGGCGGGAAAGTCATGCACGATAAGCTATTGACAACCGCTCGCCGCCGATCACTCAGCGAACGCAACAAGACCATGGTCATGCTGCTGTGCTACCCCGCGTGGGTACTGTTCGCCGTACTCCCCACCCATGCGCTTCTACTCGCTATCGAAGCAACCTTTCTCTGGCTCACCAAGGCGGGAAGGGGCCAGATACGAAACATTTACGGAACCATTCTCCCTGAAATCTGGCGGCAACGAGCTTCCTTGCTTGCTCTGCGTCGGCGGCTAAGGGCTCAGCGAACTATTTCAGGCTGGAAGTACATGCGACGCTTCAGGCTCTTCCCGCATAAACTACGCATGCTGTTACGCCACGGCACACCAGTGGTTCGCTGACTCAACAACCACCGGCTAAAGCCGGTGGGTTGAAACCCAGGCACTGTAAGTGCCCACCTACGCGTCGACTTCACGACGCGTCGCTCGGCGGCTCCGCCCTGAAGTTGTCGTTCGGGTTCGGCTCGAAGTGATGCTCCAGATACGGCTTGATCATCTCCTCCGTCATCTGCCCTACCGTCGCGCAAAAGTATCCCCGCGCCCACAGATGTCGTCCCCAGAACCGCTTCCTCAGGTGCGGGTATTCCTCGAATAGCTTGCTCGCCGTTCGCCCCTTGATCCGCCTCATGATCTCGCTCGGCGCCAGCTCCGGCGGCGCACTCACCAGTATGTGCACGTGGTCCGCACTCACCACGCCCTTCACGATTCGTATCTCGAACGCCTCACACGTCTGCCGCACCAGCTCCCGCAACCTCAGCGCGACCTCGCCTTGCAGAATCTTGTAGCGATACTTCACCACCCACACAAAGTGGTACTCCACCGCGTACACCGTGTGACTACCGTATCGGTACTCGCCCATCCCTTTATCTTCGAGCTAAAGCTCACCGGCCGGAAGCCGGTGGTTTGAACCCTGCGATGGAGAATCAACGAATTATCCGCGCCACGGCCCCATACGACCCCGCAACCCATCCCACAAGCCCCGCAACGCCATCTTCAAGCAAGCCAACCGCTGCTTCCCGAATACCGTTTGCGAGTAAGTGAAACCCAGCCAGTACCAAGCATTCCGTAGCTTCCAACGTGGCCGGATGATCGGCATCCGGCACAAGGCCACAAAGTTGCGGATGCGGTAATAAACTCGCACCGGGCTGTACGCACTCTCCTGTCGCCAGCCGAAGTACCACACCCGAAGCGCATGCTCACCCATGGTGTGGTACATGACTGCAGCCGCCACACCAAAAAGTGAATAGCCGGCTGCACGCGCGCGATGGCACCATTCGATATCGACGTGGTCGATGAAAAAGTCTTCGCGCATCGAACCGACAACACGAAATGCTGCCGCAGGAATCAGCGTTCCCGAGGTAATGAGCGTCAGGGCTTCGACAACAGGCTGGTAGGTATCGGCTCGGCGATGTCCATAAAAAAACTTGCCGGGCACATCGACTTGGAACGGGAAAGTGATGCCGGTATACCGATCCGTGTACGTCGGCCCCACGGCGGCCACGCGCCTGCCGCTCACCGTCAGCTCGGCAGCAACCTCCAATAAAGTCGACACCATGTCGCTGGCCGGCAAACTGTCTTGGTCACTCAACAATACGTGGGTTGCGTCGGCTTCAAGAGCTGCAGCAATACCCACGTTCAAGGCACGCGCGATCCCTTGGTTGTTGCCAAGGCGAATCAGCTCCACGCTACCGAAAGCTGTGTCTCTACAGATTGACTCCACACGCGAGTCGTCCTCGGGTGTGTTGTCCACGATAATCACACCCGCCACTTGGGGACAAAGCGCAGCCAACAAATTCTGAAGCACCGATGCATCGGGCATATAGGCCACAACGACGGCGTACACCTTGCTAACAACGAACTCTGTCATAGCCAGCCTATTTTCTGGCTGTGATGGTAAGAAATTCCCGCCTCGATGGCCGAATCATTTCCCACACTTCGGAGAGAACGTCACGCAATGGAGGGTGCCCTTGGTGGCTCGCACCAATTGCACGACTCCCACGCACCATCGCTTCACTTGGCGCAAAAACATCGAACAGCGACAAGCCTCGCCAATGCTGCCGGAAGGATTGGAATCCAGCCTCATGCAGAGCCTTCTTTAGTGAAAGCGGATTAAACAGGACCAAGTGCCTCGGCGGTTCCAATCCCCGCCAACTTACCCCAAATCGCCGCGCACCCAGACTGGAAAAATTAGGCGTGTCGAGCCATAGCATGCCACCAGGCTTGAGCAATGCATGCAAGCGTCGCAAGGTCGCCACGGGATCATGCACGTGTTCGATGACATGGCAGAGCGTAATCACATCGAAACTCGCTTCACACTCGGCCAGCACATCGATGCCGCCATGATACACATCCAGCCCACGCGACCGCGCTGCCTGAACGGCCCCGGCATCGAAATCCACGCCCTTGACTTGCCATCCAGCCTGCTTGGCCAACGCCAGGAATCCACCGTTGCCACAGCCCACGTCAAGCAAGCGCCCTCCTCCGGCTGGCAATGCCGGAAGGTGCCGGCATTCGGCATCCGCTGCGGTGCGCAAGGAAGGCAACAAAGGGAGCAACCACCGACCCACGGGCAGTGCTGGACGTTTTTGCACCTTGTAGCGGTTGTTCTGGTAGCCGTTGATCAAGTCATGCAACCAGCTGCGGATTCTTCCCTTGCGTCGAACGATGGGGTGATCTTCGCTGCTGTGGGTGTAGTAGCCGGCATAGGCACGACCAATGCTCTCCGGAGTCGGTCGTGGATCGAGGTATGCGCTTTCACAATGCGCGCATCGGTACAGATCCCATGTCCCATCCGCCACCGCGAACACGCGGTCCACTAACCCTCGATACAACAGACTGCGCTCAGCATCGCCGCAAACCGGGCAATGTGGCACGGCCTCCAGATCGGAAACTGGCCAAGGTTTCTGTGCAGAATGAATCATGTCCCTCTCCTCCTGACCGTACGCACGGTCAGGTACATGTCACGCGACAAGGCGGTTGCACAGACCGCAACTATCAGTGCCATGAGCAAAAGTTGCGGTAGGCCTTGCGCAACGTAAACCACCAAAAGAAAAATCGCCGTCGTCAAGAGCAACCATCCCATGGCACGCGCGAGTGCAGCACGATGGGCATGTTGTAACCACCATGCCGACACATAGAGGGACCAGGCATCCAGCCCCACTCGCAGAGTCCAAGCCAATGCGGCGCCGACAATGCCCCATGTATGTACGCCAGCTACGAGCATCAGCACAAATAGCGGCAACTCCAGCAGGTGCAGCTTGGCTGTCAGATCGGCACGTCCATGGGCTTGCAGCAACGCATAAGGAAGATGGGCGAGGCTATTGAAGAAAATGCCAAGCGAAAGCAGCTTCAATACGCCCGCTGCCGACGCGGCAAACTCCGCATCGAGCCAAAACACAAGGAGCGGTTGTGCCAACACGGCCACGACAAGCGCTGCGGGAAGCGCCAGCATCACGATGATCCGTATTGCCGGCTCAAGCAGACGCATAGACTCCCCAGGCCTGGCCTGCGCGTGAGCAAACGCGGGGAACACGGCGTTCATCGCCATCTGCGGCAAGGATGTCGCTCGGAATGCCGCATCGAACGGCACTGTGTAGTACGCCACCGTGGCAGGTGGGAACACGCTCGCCAGATAGAAGCGATCCGCATAGACCATCAGCGGCCCGATGAGGTTGCTCACGGAAAGCCAGCCCCCGAAATGCAACGCATGCCTGAGATCCTCCCTGCTTGCCGCAACCCCTGCGACCCGCGGGAGCAAACGCTGCAACTGACTCAACCACAACACCATCCACACCACCCGCGTGGCGGCCAAGGCTGCGATTACCCACCCCACGTCCGGAACAACATACGCAACGGCAACCGGCAAGCCGAATTGCAGCACGCTCATCGGCATGCGCCAGAGGCTGAGCAGGCGAAACTGTTGCAGGCCCTCCAGCGCTCCCATGGCGCCCACCGCTGCCAACACGAAGGGAGTCGACAGCGCCAACATGCGCAAACCGAATACGGTTTCGCTGGCCATGGCCCCTGTCAGGGAAAACAATTTGTCGACAATGAACGGCGCAGCCAACCACAAGGCCACCAGCCAGAAAGCCCCAAACCAGGTCAGAATGGCGATGACGCGCCAAGCCAGCGCAGCCACAAGGGCCGATGACCGGCCTTGGCCAAGCGCACTGGAAACAGTCTGGGTCAACGCCCGTCCCAAGCCTAGATCGAACAAACCGGAGAAGCCGATCAGACCCAAGGCCAATGTAAAAACACCCAATCGGGCTGTTCCCAGCTCGTGCAACAACATCGGCAGCGCGAGCAGACCCACGCCGAGCGACACGAGCTGACCACCGACGTTCCACGCTGCGTTGCCGGCAACCCGCCTGCTCATTGCCTGATCATTCCTCGCCTCATACCAAGCGCAAACGCAGCTCCCGCGGCAAGTCGCCGCCGCTCACGCATCTCGCCGATACGTCAGCGCCGTGATCTGCTCGGAAATCAGGCCGATCAGGAAAACGATCACCGCCGAGCTCCACAAGGCCACGCTGATCAGACTCAATCGATGGAAGCCAAGGAAAGTGTAGAAGTAATAACCCAGCCCGAGTACGAAGAAGCTCATGGCCGCCGGCACGAACAGCTTCAGCGGCGAATACAGCGTGGCGATCTTGAAGATGATGAGCAGGAAGCGCACGCCATCCTTCAGCGGGCGGATGTGGCTCTTGCCCACGCGCTGGGCCGCCTTGATCGGCAGGTAGGCCACTGGGTAGGCGCTGCGGAAGAAGGCCATGGTGCTGGTGGTGGGGTAGCTGAAGCCGTTGGGCAGCAGGTGCAGGAATTCGCGGAACTTGCTGGCGCACACGGCGCGGAAGCCGGAGGTGAGGTCGGCGACTTCGTGGCCGGTCATGCGGGTGGCGAGCCAGTTGTAGAGCGTGTTGGCGAGGCCGCGGCCCACGCCGGCCTGGCTGCCCCAGTCGCGGGCGCCGACCACCATGTCGTAGCCCTCGTCGAGCTTCGCCAGCAGGCGCGCCACGTCGGCGGGGTCGTGCTGGCCGTCGCCGTCCATGAACACCAGCGTGTCGCCGGTCGCGGCGCGGGCGCCGCGCTTGATCGCCGCGCCGTTGCCCATCGAATACGGCGAACTGAGGCAGCCCACGCCGGCTTCGGCGCAGATGCGGCGGGTGTCGTCTGTGGAGCCGTCGTCGACCACGATGATCTCGGCCGCGGGCTGGGCGGCGCGCAGGCGCGGCAGCAACTCGGCCAATGCGGGGGCTTCGTTCTTGGCGGGCAGGATGATGCTGAGGCGGTTCAACGGCGGGCTCCCCGGAATGCGGCGCATCATAACGTGAAGCAGGCGCCACGACCGCCGATCCGGTCGCGCTGCATGGATGACCTGCCGGGCGGAGTGGGGTAGATTCGGTGTCAGCAAGGTTCGGGGGCCGCCATCTCATGTCAACTGCAATGCAAACGCCACTCGCGGGGCTCACCGGGCTTGCGCGCAGGCTGGTGGCCGAAGGCCTGCTGCCGGAGGCCGATGCGCGCCGCGCGGTGCTGGAGAGCAACCAGCAGCGGGTCACCCTGACCTCGTGGCTGCTGGACCAGAACCTGGTGGACGGCCTGCGCCTGCTGCGCCTGGCCTCGCAGGAGTTCGGCATGCCGGTGCTGGACGTGGCCGCGCTGAACCCCGCGCAGTTGCCGATCAACCTGATCAGCGAGGATCTGCTGACCAAGCACCGCGCGCTGCCGCTGTTCCGGCGCGGCAAGCGGCTGTTCGTGGGCATCGCCGATCCCATGCAGCTGGATGCGCTGGAGGAGATCAAGTTCCACTCCAACTGCATCGTGGAGCCGATCCTGGTCGAGCGCAGCCAGCTCAACCGCACCATCGACGTCGCGCTCAGCAGCATGCACGACGTGATGCCCGACATGGGCGGCGACGAGCTGGAGGGGCTGGACACCGAAGGCGGCGACGGCGACGAGGCACCGGGCGGCATCGACGCCACCGCCGCCGACGACGCGCCGGTGGTGAAGTTCGTCAACAAGATCCTGGTGGACGCGATCAAGCGCGGCGCCTCGGACATCCACTTCGAGCCGTTCGAGACCCAGTACCGGGTGCGCCTGCGCATGGACGGCATGCTGCGCGCGGTGGCCAGCCCGCCGCTGAAGCTGGCCAGCCGCATCGCCTCGCGCCTGAAGGTGATGGCGCAGCTGGACATCGCCGAGAAGCGCGTGCCGCAGGACGGCCGCATCAAGCTCAACCTCAGCAAGAACCGGGCGATCGACTTCCGCGTGAGCACCTTGCCCACGCTGTTCGGCGAGAAGATCGTGCTGCGTATCCTCGACGGCTCGGCGGCGAAGATCGGCATCGAGAAGCTGGGCTACGAGCCGGAGCAGCAGAAGCTCTACATCGACGCGATCCACAAGCCCTACGGCATGGTGCTGGTCACCGGCCCCACAGGCTCGGGCAAGACGGTGTCGCTGTATACCGGCCTCAACATGTTGAACACCGCCGAGCGCAACATCTCCACCGTGGAAGACCCGGTGGAGATCCGCGTGGAAGGCATCAACCAGGTGCAGCAGAACGCCAAGCGCGGCATGACCTTCGCCAGCGCGCTGCGCTCCTTCCTGCGCCAGGACCCGGACGTGATCATGGTGGGCGAGATCCGCGACCTGGAGACCGCCGAGATCGCGATCAAGGCCGCGCAGACCGGCCACATGGTGCTCTCCACCCTGCACACCAACGACGCGGCGCAGACCGTGGCGCGCCTGATGAACATGGGCATCGCGCCCTACAACATCACCAGCTCGGTGACGCTGATCATCGCCCAGCGCCTGGCCCGCCGCCTGCACAGCTGCAAGAAGCCGCAGAACCTGCCGCCGCAAGTGCTGCTGGCGGCCGGCTTCAGCCAGCAGGACATCGACGAGGGGCTGACGATCTACGAGGCGGTGGGCTGCGACGAGTGCAACGAGGGCTACAAGGGCCGCGTGGGCATCTACCAGGTGATGCCGATGCTGGAGGAGATCCAGAAGATCATCCTGCAGGGCGGCAATGCGCTGCAGATCGCCGAGGTGGCCAAGGCCGCCGGCATCAACGACCTGCGCACCTCCGCCCTGCTCAAGGTGAAGCAGGGGCTGACCAGCCTCAGCGAGATCGACCGGGTGACCAAGGATTGAGCGCGCCCCGTAGGAGCGCACCCTGTGCGCGATTGGCTTTTCGCCTTGGCCGAAGCGCACGGCCGTCGCGCACAGGGTGCGCTCCTACGGATGGCGGTACGGATTTCGCCGCGAAGCTGCGGCAGCCGCCACGGTTTCACGGCAGGAAAATGACGTAAGCTTCGGTACCAGAACGGTTCCGCGGCCCGCATGGCACGCCGGAACGCACCTCAGGGGGACATGCGCATGGCCACGGCTACCGCAACCGCAAAGAAGGATCCGCGAGCGCTCGGCGCCGAGCGCGCGGCGGTCAGCAAGCTCACCGTGTACGAGTGGGTGGCGCTGGACAAGCGCGGCAAGCGCATGAAGGGCGACATGCCGGCGAAGAACGCCTCGCTGGTGAAGGCCGAGCTGCGCCGCCAGGGCATGAACCCGCAGACCGTGCGCGAGCGCGCCAAGCCGCTGTTCGGCTCCGCCGGCAGCACGGTGAAGCCGCGCGACGTGGCGGTGTTCAGCCGCCAGATCGCCACCATGATGTCCTCCGGCGTGCCGATGGTGCAGTCCTTCGACATCATCGCCGACGGCCAGAAGAACGTCCGCTTCAAGAACATGCTGCAGGACGTGAAGCAGGGCCTGGAAGGCGGCCAGTCGCTGCACGAGGCGCTGGGCCGCTACCCGGTGCAGTTCGACGAGCTGTACCGCAACCTGGTGCGCGCGGGCGAGGCCTCCGGCGTGCTGGACACGGTGCTGGACACCGTGGCCACCTACAAGGAGCGCACCGAGGCGCTGAAGAAGAAGATCAAGAAGGCGCTGTTCTACCCGATCATGGTGATCGCGGTGGCCTTCCTGGTCAGCATGATCATGCTGCTGTTCGTGGTGCCGGTGTTCGCGCAGACCTTCAAGGACGCCGGCGCCGCCCTGCCCGCGCCCACCCAGTTCGTGGTCAGCGCCTCGGAGTTCATGAAGAGCTGGTGGTGGCTGATCCTCTTCATCGTCATCGGCAGCGTGGTGGGCCTGGTGGCCGGCAAGCGCCGCTCGGTGAAGTTCGCGCACTTCCTCGACCGCGTGACGCTGAAACTGCCGGTGTTCGGCAAGATCATGCGCGAATCCGCGATCGCCCGCTTCGCCCGCACCCTGGGCGTGACCTTCCATGCCGGCGTGCCGCTGGTGGAGGCGCTGGACTCGGTTTCCGGCGCCACCGGCAGCGTGGTCTACGGCGACGCGGTGAAACAGATCCGCGACGACGTCTCGGTCGGCCACCAGCTGCAGCTGGCGATGAAGCAGACCGGCCTGTTCCCGAACATGGTGGTGCAGATGACCGCGATCGGCGAGGAATCCGGCGCGCTGGACAGCATGCTGTTCAAGGTCGCCGAGTTCTACGAGGAGGAAGTCGAGAACGCGGTCGATACCCTCTCCACCCTGCTCGAACCGATGATCATGGTGATCCTCGGCGTGGTGGTGGGCGGCATGGTGATCGCGCTGTACCTGCCGATCTTCAAGCTGGCCGGCACATTCTGACCGCCCTGCTTGGTAGGAGCGCACCCTGTGCGCGAATGCTCTTGGCTTCGATCAACGCGAAAGCATTCGCGCACAGAGCCTGCCCCGGACTTGATCCGGGGGTGCGCTCCTACATGCCTGCCCGTAAGCTTGGGCGCCCCGTAGCCACCGCCGGACACGCATGCCCGATCTGCCCCTGACCGCCTGGATCGCCCTCGCCGCCGTGCTCGGCCTGCTGGTGGGCAGCTTCCTCAACGTGGTGATCCTGCGCCTGCCCGAACGCATGGCGGCGGAATGGCGGCGCGAGGCGCGCGACGTGCTGGAGCTGGAGGCCGTCGACGCCGCCTTGCCGCCCGGCATCGTGCGCGAACCCTCGCACTGCCCGCACTGCAAGCACCCGCTGTCGGCGGCGGACAATATCCCACTGTTCGGCTGGCTGCTGCTGCGCGGACGCTGCCGCTATTGCAAGGCGCGCATCTCGATCCAGTATCCGTTGGTGGAACTCCTGAGCGGCGTGCTGAGCGCCGTTGTGGTGTGGAAGCTCGGCCCGACCTGGCCGGCGCTGGCGGGGCTGGTGCTGACCTGGACGCTGATCGCGCTCTCCGGCATCGACTTCCGCACCCAATTGTTGCCCGACCAGCTCACCCTGCCGCTGCTGTGGCTGGGCCTGCTGCTGGCGCTGAAGCCGCTGCTCGCGACCACGGCGCCGGCCGCGATTCTCGGCGCCGCGATCGGCTACCTCAGCCTGTGGAGCGTGTACTGGCTGTTCAAGCTGCTCACCGGCAAGGAAGGCATGGGCCACGGCGACTTCAAGCTGCTGGCCGCGCTGGGCGCGTGGATGGGGCCGCTGGCGATCCTGCCGATCGTGCTGCTGTCCTCGCTGATCGGCGCGATCGTGGGCGGCAGCCTGATCGCGCTGTCTCGCCACGAGCGCGGCGTGCCGATGCCGTTCGGCCCGTTCATCGCGATGGCCGGCTGGGTGTGGTTCGTGGCCGGCGACGCGCTGCTGCAGGGCTACCTGCACTTCGCCGGGCTGCGATGAGCGGGCGGCCGCGCAGCTACGTGGTCGCCCTCACCGGCGGCATCGCCGCGGGCAAGAGCGCGGTGGAACGCCGCTTCACGGCGTTGGGCGTGCCGGTGCACGACGCCGACGTGGCCGCGCGCGAGGTGGTGGCGCCGGGCAGCACGGGCCTGGCCGCCATCGTCGCCGCCTTCGGCGACGAGGTGCTGGATGCCGAGGGCCGGCTGGACCGCCCCGCAATGCGCCGCCGCGTGTTCGCCGATCCGGCGGCGCGGCGAACGCTGGAGGGCATCGTCCACCCCCGCGTGCGCCAGTGGCTGCACGAACGCGCGCTGGCCGAAACCGCGCCGTATTGCCTGCTGGCGATCCCGCTGCTGGCCGAGAACATCGCGCACTACCGCTGGATCGACCGCGTGCTGCTGGTCGACGCCCCGATGGAGCAGCAACTGACCCGGCTGATCGGCCGCGACGGCATCGACAAAGCGCTGGCCCGACGCATGCTGGCGCAGCAGGCGCATCGCGAAGAGCGGCTGACCCTGGCCCACGACGTGATCGACAACAGCGGCGACGAGGCGGCGCTGGATGCGGCGGTCGCGAAACTGCATCAACGTTATCTGGCACTGGCATCCGAACGGCCAAGGCCCTGACGCTTCGTGGGTCGGGCTTCAGCCCGACAAGACACGTCGATCCGACACGCCGGAATGCGTCGGGCTGAAGCCCGACCCACGAGTCCGCGATGCGGCGGTGGCGAAACCGCATCGATACCACCTGCCCGAACGACCAAAGCCCTGTCGCTTGGTGGGTCGGGCTTCAGCCCGACAAGACACATCGATCCGACACGCCGGAATGCGTCGGGATGAATCCCGACCCACGAGTCCGCGATGCGGCGGTGGCGAAACTGCATCGATGCCACCTGCCCGAACGACCAAAACCCTGTCGCTTGGTAGGTCGGGCTTCAGCCCGACAAGGCATGTCCATCCGGCACGCCGGAATGCGTCGGGCTGAAGCCCGACCCACGGGAAGCCGGCAGTCCAGGCATGGGGTGAATCAGGGCAAGTGTGGGTAGCCCGTGAAATCCAGCCGCGCCCTGCCGCCCTCCACGCACAGGCGCGCCGGTGCGCCGAACGGCAGGGTGAATTTGTCCGGCGCGTGGCCGAACGGCAGGCCGTCGAGCACCGGGATGCCGGCCATGCGCCGGATCTGCGCGAAGCCTTCGGTCAGGCCGTAGCCGTTGTCGTAGGCGCTGGGTCGGCAGTCGGTGAAGTCGCCCAGGATCAGCGCGCGCTGGCGGCCCAGCACGCCGGACAGATGCAACTGGTACAGCAGCCGCTCGATGCGGAACGGTGGCTCGCCCACGTCTTCCACGAACAGGATGCCGCCGTCGATGCGCGGGAAGTACGGCGTGCCGAGCAGGCTGCACAGCATCGCGAGGTTGCCGCCCCACAGCGGGCCTTCCACATCCAGCGCGTGCTCGCCGCTGCTGGTCCACTCGGCGCTGCCCTGCGCCGCACGCACGGTGCGCCAGAAGTGCGGTAGGGTCAGCGCGCTCAAGGTCTCCGCACCGAAATCCGGGCCCAGCATGGGGCCGCCGAACGTGACCAGGCCGCACTTCGCATGCAGCGCCAGCTGTATCGCGGTGAAGTCGCTGTGCCCCACCAGCACGGTATGCGTGCCGCCCAGGCGTTCGCCCAGCGCGTCGTAATGCAGCTGCTCAAGCAGGCGCGTGGCGCCGTAGCCGCCGCGGATCGCCAGCGCGATGTCGGGCAGCACATCCAGCGTGGCCAGCGCGTTGAGATCGGCGGCGCGTTCGGCATCGCTGCCGGCGTAGCGCAACTCGGTGCGCTCCAGCACGTCCAGGCCATCCAGCGTGCAGCCGGCCTCGCGCAGGCGGGCCACGCCACGCGCCATCGCGGCGCGGTCGTGCGGGTAGCCGGAGGGGGCGATCAGGCGGACGCGGGTGGTGGGCATGGCTGTCGTCGGGAAGTTCGGTCAGCCGGATTATGCGGGCATGGGCCACTCCGAACATGGCCGGTGCATGGCAGGGATCGGGCGACCGCGTAGGAGCGCACCCTGTGCGCGAATGCTCTGGCGTTTCGACAAAAGCCAAGAGCATTCGCGCGCAGGGCGCGCTCCTACGGGCCTAGCGCCTAGGCCGCCGCCGGCAGGGTATCGGGAAAGCGCACGCGCGCCACGCCCGGCTTGCCCGGGGTGTGCAGTTCCAGCAGCCAGGCGAAGCGGTCGCTGATGCGCTGGGCGATTTCCAGCTCGAAGCTGCGCCGCTCGCCGCCGTTGCGGCCGGCGGCGGCCTGGTGGCTCACGGTGATCGCGTCCGCCAGCACGGTGACCACTACCCGGCCGGCGCCGGCATGCTGGCAGGCGTCGCGGATCAGCTGCCAGCACAGCACCGAGAACGCGCGCACCGAGCCGTTCAGCGCAAAGCGCGCCGGCTCGTCCAGCCGCAGCTCCACCGACGTTCCCGCCATCAGGTCGCGCGCGGTTTCCAGCTCGCGGCGCAGCACCTCGTTGACCACGAAGCACTCGGCGCTGCCGCCGGGATCGGATTCGCGCGCCAGGATCAGCAGCACCTCGACCAGCGCCTCCAGTTCGCGCGTGGCGCGATGGATGCGGCGCACCGAACGCCGGCCGAAATCGCTGATCTGCGCCTCGTCGCCGAGCATGTCCACCGCCATGCGGATCACGGTGAGCGGCGTGCGCAGTTCGTGGCTGGCGTCGCGGGTGAAGTTGCGCTCGCGCTGGCCGTAGTCGGCGATGCGCGTGGCGAAGCCGTGCAGGCCGTGCGCCAGCGCGGCGAGGTCGGCATCCGCGTCGTGCGACAGGCGGCCGGGGTGCAGCGCGGCCGGATCGGACTGGCCGTCGCGCCACGCGCGGATCGCGTCCGCCAGCGCGCTGATCGGCTGCCACATGCGCACTGCGGCGAACCAGGCGAGCCCGCTCGCGACGGCCAGCAGCACGAGCGCCAGCGGCAATGCCAGCTGTCCGCGCGCAACGCCCGCCAGCACCAGCGCCAGCACGATGAACTGCAGCACGAACAAGCCGGTGATGCGACGCCGGAAGGCGCCGGCGCGGAACCTCGCCGCGCCTTCCACGTTCTTCAAAGCCATGGCCTTCGCATGCGTCACGCCAGGTGGGCGGCGGTGGCCACCTCCGCGTCGAGATCCGCGAGTCGGTAGCCGGCCGAATGGATGGTATGTAGCAGCGGCCGCGCGAAGGGTTTGTCGATGACCCGGCGCAGGTTGTACAGGTGCGAACGCAGCGTGTCGGAGTCGGGCAGCATGTCGCCCCAGATCTCGCGCTCGATGTCGCGCCGGCTCACCACGCGCGGCGATTCGCGCATCAGGATCGCCAACAGCTTCAGGCCGATCGGCGAGACGGTGAGTTCCTGCCCCGCGCGGGTCAGCCGCAGCGTGGCGGTGTCCAGCGTCATGTCGCCCACCCGCAGCACCTCGGCGGACACCTGGCGGCGGTCGCGGCGGATCAGCGCGCGCAGCCGCGCCTCCAGCTCGCGCACCTCGAACGGCTTCACCAGGTAATCGTCGGCGCCGGCCTCCAGGCCGGTGAGCTTGTCCTCCAGCGTGTCGCGCGCGGTGAGCATCAGCACCGGCGTAGCCTTCTTCGCCTCGCGGCGCAGCTTGCGGCAAAGCTCCAGGCCGTCCAGGCCGGGCAGCATCAGGTCCAGCACGATCACGTCGTAACTGCCGGTGACCGCCAGGTGCAGGCCGCCGGCGCCGTCCGCCGCGTAGTCCACCGAATAGCCGCGGCGTTCGAGGAATTCGCCCACCGTCTCGGCGATCTGGCGGTTGTCTTCCACCAGCAGAATCAGGCCGGCCTGCTCGTCGCGTCCGCTCATGGCGTTACTCCCGCGTGGTTTCACAAATGTGAAGAGCTAACCGGGCGTGGGGTGATGAAGGCGTGAAAAACGCGTGCGCGCGTTCAGCTCACGGGCGCAGCAAGGGCTGCAGCACCGCCCACACGTTGTCCAACACCTTCGGCTCGCCCGCGGCCACGGGATGCAGGCCGTCCGCCTGCATCAGGGCCGGGTCCAGCGCCACGCCGTCGAGCAGGAACGGCAGCAGGGCCACGTGCTTCCGCTTCGCGAGATCGGCGTAGAGCGCGCGCAGGCCATCGCGATAGTGCGGGCCGTAGTTCACCGGCAACTCGATGCCCAGCAGCAGCACCTTCGCGTGCGCGGCCTGGGCGGCGTCGATCATCGCGGCGAGGTTGTCGTGCAGCGCGTCCAATGGCAGGCCGCGCAAGCCGTCGTTCGCGCCCAGCTCGATCACCACCACCCGCGGCCTGACCTTCGCCAGCAAGGCCGGCAGCCGGTTGCGCCCGGACAGCGAGGTCTCGCCGCTGATGCTGGCATTGACCACGCTCCACGGCGGCGCCATCTTGCCGAGGCGGACTTGCAGCAGATGCACCCAGCCCTGCTCCGTCGCGATGTTGTGCGCGGCGGACAGCGAATCGCCCAGCACCAGCACGTTGCGCGCGGGCGCGGCCTGCACCGCGACGACGGCACCGGCCAGCCACAGCAGCACGCACAGGAATCGACGCATGAGCGACACGCCCCACCCAGTCCTCGAAGCGCACGATGTTAGCAAGTCGGTGCACGGCCCCGAGGGGCGGCTGCAGATCCTCGACCGCGTGAGCCTGCGCGTCGCCGCGGGCGAAAGCTTCGCCATCGTGGGCGCCTCCGGTTCGGGCAAAACCACCCTGCTCGGCCTGCTCGCCGGGCTGGACACACCCAGCAGCGGCAGCATCCGCCTCGACGGCCACGCGCTGGAAACCCTGGACGAGGAGGCGCGCGCCGACCTGCGCCGGCGCCTCGTGGGCTTCGTGTTCCAGTCCTTCCACCTGCTCCCCGCGCTCAACGCCGAGGAGAACGTGATGCTGCCGCTGGAACTGGAAGGCGACGCACAGGCGCGCACCAAAGCCCGCGCGGCGCTGGAAGCGGTGGGCCTCGCCGCACGCCGCCGCCACTATCCCGCCCAACTCTCCGGCGGCGAACAGCAACGCGTGGCGATCGCCCGCGCCTTCGTCCACGGCCCGCGCCTGCTGTTCGCCGACGAGCCCACCGGCAACCTCGACCAGCGCACCGGCCACCACGTCGCCGACCTCTTGTTCGCGCTGAACCGCGACCACCGCACCACCCTGGTGCTGGTCACCCACGACGCGCAGCTCGCGGCGCGCTGCCAGCGGCGCATCGAGTTGCAGGAGGGATGCGTGCTGGCGCACGCGGCGGCGGTGGGTGCATGAGCGCGTACGCTTCTCCCCTCGCCCGCGCGCGGGATTCAGCGTCCCCCCTCTCCCCCAACAGATTCACCGTTGGGGGAGAGGGCCGGGGTGAGGGGGGGCTCTTGCTACTTGCCAGGTTCAAAACAGTTTCGTGCCGCTAGCGACAAAGCAGTTTCGTGCGCCTGCCGGCGCCCGAGTTCCTTTTCTCTGTTTGGCCAGAGAAAAGGAACCAAAAGAGAGGCCACCCCGATGGCGCGCCCTCCGCCCATCCATGGGCTCCGGGTGCGCGGGCGGGTTCCGGGGTTTTTCGACGGCACATCCATGTGCCGGCGAAAAACTGGCTCGCATCCGCGCGGGCCATCCTTCGGACTTTCCTCCACCCGCCCGCCGCGCCATAGGGGCCCCGGGTAAAGCAGCGCGCTCCAAGCGCGCACTTTTCAGAAGAGCAACAGCCCCGCAAGTTTGCAGTGTCGCGGCTTTTGCTTGCGCTTTTGCCTTGGCTTCTGGCGCGCAGGATGCGCGCCTGCTCTTCCGGGGGCCCCTCGGCGGCGGTGAGGCGGGGACGAAGAGGCCGCGCAGCGGGCGAGCCCACGGATGGGCTCGCCTTTTCGACCGGGCAGGAAGCCCGGCCGAAAAGCCCGGCCACGGCTCACGCACTTTCCGTCCATGGAGGGACGGAAAGCGTCGCCGCGGGGTGTCGTTTTCTCTTGGCTACTTCTCTTTTGGACAAGCAAAAGAGAAGTAGCTCGGGCCGCGGCAGCGGCTCGAAACCGCTTTGTAACTTGCGATAACGCAGAAGCAAAAGCCCCCCTCACCCCAACCCTCTCCCCCAACGATGTTGGGGGAGAGGGAGGCAGCGCGCGCCAGGACGTCGCGCAAACGTCCGCGGAAGCTCAATCGTGAAGCTCCTGCGCCTCGCCCTCCGCAACCTGCGCCACGAATGGCGCCTGCCCGAACTGCGCACCCTGGCCGGCTCGCTGCTGCTGGCGGTGCTGGCGCTGGGTGTGGTGACCACGCTGGCCGCGCGGGTGGAGCGCGGCATCCTCGCCAGCGCGGCGGAGTTGATCGGCGGCGACATCGGCGTGTCGGCGCCGCAGGCCGTGCCGCTCACCTTCGCCGATGAAGCCCATTGCGACGGCCTCGCGATCAGCCGCACCGCCGGCTTCCCCAGCGTGGCGTTCGCGCACGAGCGCAGCCAGTTGCTCGACGATCGTGTACAGGGTGCGCGCATCGGCCCTGCCGCCGTTCGCGGCCAGGTTCATCTCCAACCGGCTCGGCAACGGCACCACGAACGGCGGCGTGTCCGGCGGGTTCTCGCCGATGTCGGCAAAGGCGATCGCGTAATTGCTGCCGCCGAGCAGCGAGGGCGCGAGCGGCATGCCGAAACGGTTGGCGATGTCCTCGGCCGCGACCCGGCCCGGATTGGTGGTGAAGCGGGCAAGTTCCGGCAGGCCCATCGCGACGGAGAAATTGCCGCCGTCGCTGAAGCTGTCGCCGAATACCACCATGTGGTCGAACAGTCCGGCGTGCGCGGCGGGAGCCGATTGCGCGGCCGCAGCCGGGCTCGCGGAGACGGCTATACTGGCGAAGAGGACGGCGATGGACAGGGCGCGCTGTTTCATGGAGATTTTCCCTGCGGGTCGAGGGTGGGCGCGCCCGTCGGGAACCGCAGCGAACGCGCCATGGCAGGCTCCTCGCCCGCCGCAGGCAGTCGCGCCATGGACGTGGAACCCGCCCACCAGGCCCAGGCGGAAAGCAGCGGCCAAAGCGGCCATGCGGGCGGCGGATGTGCTGGCATGCGGGAACGGGGGAGGGATATGGACACGGCTGCTGCAGACGTCACCCGTCTATTGAAGGCCTGGAACGGCGGCGACGAGGCGGCGCTGGCCGAGCTCACCGAGCGCGTGTACGCGGAGCTGCACCGCATCGCGCACCGCTACATGCGCAACGAGCGCAAGGCCGGCGCACTGCAGACCACCGCCTTGGTCAACGAGGCCTACCTGCGCCTCGCCGACGCGGCAGCGATCGATTGGCGCGGCCGCGCGCAGTTCTTCGCGGTGGCGGCGCAGATGATGCGGCGCGTGCTGGTGGACGCCGCGCGCGAGCGCGAGGCGCACAAGCGCGGCGGCGGCGCGCAGCAGGTCGACCTGGACGAGGCGGCGCTCGTGTCGGGCACGCCGGATCGCACCGTTCTGGCCCTGGACGATGCGCTGACCTCGTTTTCGCAGCTCGCTCCGCGCCAGGCGCAAGTGGTGGAGCTGCGCTATTTCGGCGGCTTGACCGAGGACGAGATCGCCGCGACGCTGGGCATCGCGGCGCGCACGGTCCGCCGCGACTGGGATCTCGCCAAGGCCTGGCTGCTGCGGGAACTGAGCCAGCCATAGGGGGCTTCCACGCAATGATCCCCGCGCGCTTCCAGCAGATTGCCGAGCTCTACCACTCGGTGCGCGAGGTCGGTGCCGAGGAACGCGCCGCGCTGCTTGCGCAGGCGGATCCGGAGTTGCGGCGCGAAGTGGAGTCGTTGCTCGCGCAGTCGACGCAAAGCCCCTTCCTCGAACGGCCGGCCGTTCCGGGCGTGCTGTCGCGGCTGGCCGCGGCGGCGGGCCCGGCGTTGGCCGAAGGCACCCGACTCGGGCCCTACCGCATCGGGGAACGCATCGGCGAAGGCGGCATGGGCGAGGTCTATCGGGCGCTCGACACGCGCCTCGACCGCGCCGTCGCGATCAAGCTCGTGCGCGAGCGCTTCACCGCGCACTTCCGGCGCGAGGCGCGCGCGATTTCCGCGCTCAACCACCCCCACGTCTGCACGCTGTACGACATCGGCCCGAACTACATGGTGATGGAGCTGGTGGAAGGCGAGACGCTCGCCGCGCGGCTCGCGAAGGGCCCGCTGCCGGCCCGGACGGCGCTCGCGCTCGCCGCGCAGATGCTGGCCGCACTGGCGGCGGCGCACGCCAAGGGCATCGTGCACCGGGACCTCAAGCCCGGCAACGTCATGCTCGCCCCGTCCGGCGTCAAGATCCTGGATTTCGGCCTGGCGAAATCGGTCGAGGACGAAACCCGCACCGCCACCGGCCACGTGCTGGGCACGCCCGCCTATGCCTCGCCGGAACAGCGGCGCGGCCAGCCGGCCGATCCGCGTTCGGACATCTGGTCGTTCGGCTGCGTGCTGCACGAAATGCTGACCGGCAGCCGCGCGGACCTGCGGCGCGAACGCCTCCCGTCGCGCCGGCTCGACGCGCTGATCGAACGCTGCCTGCAGCAGGATCCGGCGCACCGCTGGCAAAGCGTCGCCGAGCTGCAGCGGCAGTTGTCGGCGCTGGCCGTGCGCCGCGGCTGGGTCGGTTTCGTGGCCGGCGCCTTCGAGTCGCGACGCGCGCGGAGGCTCGCCGCGGCCTGCGTGGTCGCCGGCGCGGCGGCCGCGGCCGCATGGTCCTGGCTCGCACCTCCGGCGCGCGCACTGACCGACAAGGACACCCTCGTGCTGGCCGACTTCGCCAACCGCACCGGCGACCCGGTGTTCGACGGCGCGCTGCGGCAGGGCCTTTCGGTGCAACTCGAACAGTCGCCCTTCCTCAGCATCATCCCGGAAGGACTCGTCCGCAAAACGCTGGCGTTGATGAACCGGAAGATCGATGCGGCGCTCACGCCCGAGATCGCACTCGATCTGTGCCAGCGGGTCGGCGGCGCGGCGGTGGTCGAAGGCTCCATCGCGCAAGTCGGGGCGCCTTATCAACTCACGCTTCGGGCCGTGGACTGCGCGAGCGGCAAGACGCTCGCGAGCGCGCAAGCCGAAGCCGCGGACAAGAATCGCGTGCTGGATGCCCTGGGCGACATCTCGTCATCCCTGCGCGGAAAACTGGGCGAGTCGCTGCGTTCGGTACGAACATTCGATACCCCGCTGGAACAAGCCACCACCCCGTCGCTGGATGCGCTGAAGGCCTACAGCGAAGGCCAGCGGATACTGTCCAGCGGCAGCGATATTCCCGCGGCGATCCTGCACTTCAAGCACGCCATCGAGCTCGATCCGCATTTCGCGCTGGCCTACGGCGCGCTCACGGTCGCGTACACCACCCTGGGCGAATCGGGGCTTGCAGCCGACGCCGCCAGGCAAGCCTACGCATTGCGCGACAGGGTCAGCGAGCCGGAGCGGTACTTCATCACGGCCCGCTACGGCAAATCGGGGATCGGCAACATCGACATGGCCGTCCAGGCCAGCCTCGCGTGGATCCAGGCGTATCCCCGCGCGCCGCTGCCGCGCACCATGCTGGCGGGTTCGATCTATCCCGTGATCGGCGAGTTCGACAAATCCGCCGCGCAGGCCATCGAATCGATCCGCCTGATGCCCACGATGCCCGTCACGTATTCGTTCCTGATGGACGACTACATCGCGCTGAACCGTTTCAGCGACGCGCAAGCCACCTACGAGCAGGCCCGCAAGCTCGACCTGCAGTCGGAATTCTTTGCCTACAATCTCTACCAGCTTGCCTTCCTGCAACACGATGCCGCCGGCATGGCGCGGCAGCTCGCAGCGTCCAGGGGCCAGCCGGGGCTCGAGGACCCGATGCTCGCCTACGCGGCCGAAACCGCGGCGTACCACGGGCAGCTGGCGAAAGCGCGAAACGCCTCGGAACAGGCGATGGATGCCGCGCAACGCGCGGGCGCGCAAGAGGCCACGGCGACCTACCTGGCGATGTCCGCCCTGCGCGAGGCGCTGTTCGGCAATGCGGACGAAGCGGAACAGCGCGCCGGAGCGGCGGTGCACCGCTCACCCAGCCGCGACGTGCAATTCGGCGCCGCGCTGGCGTTCGCCATCTCGGGCAACCTCGCACAGGCGCAAGCGCTCGCGGACAACCTGGCGAACGGGTTTCCCGAAGATACGCTCGCGCAGTCCAATTACCTGCCCGCCTTGCGCGCCAAGCTCGCGCTCGCGCAGGGGCATCCGGCCGAAGCCTTGACGGTGTTGAAATCCGCCACGCCGTACGAATTCGGGGTGACGCGGTCGGGCGAACTCGGCTGGACCTCGATGTACCCGATCTACGTGCGCGGCGAGGCGTACCTGGCGCTGCACGAGAGCCGCAAGGCGGCGGCCGAATTCCAGAAAGTCCTGGATCATCCGGGCCTCGCGCTGAATTATCCGATCGGCCCGATGGCGCGGCTGCAACGGGCGAGGGCGCTGTCCGACGCCGGTGCGCGCGCCGAATCCCGCGCGGCCTACGAAGATCTACTCGATCTATGGAAGGACGCCGATCCCGACCTGCCGGTGCTGAAGCAGGCCAAGGCCGAAGTCGCCCGCCTGGACTGATCGCACCATCCGCGTCACCTGCGCGACACGTCCGCACGCAGCCCGCCAACCCTGCCGCTGGAATCCGGACACCTGATTGCGACGAGACTCAACCGGCATTCTGTGGTGTTCGGCGAAGAAACCCTTCTCCCCGAGGGAGAAGGGGAAAGCCAGCCGGGGTTCGACGCCGACCAGGTCCGGGCATGTCCGGATTCGGCGGTTGTTTACGCCTTCATCCGTGAGGCCGGCGACTCGCCGTCCGCATCCCGTTCCTCACCTGGAGGTGCCCCATGAAGCTGCAACGGAAACTGTTCATGATCGCCGCGGCGGCGTTGGCCAGCGCGTGCGCCGGTTCCATCAGCCCTGTCCTCGCCGCGCCGGGCGGCAACGCCGCATCGATGGCGCCCGCCGCCACCGGCAGGATTCGCTACGCCATCACCGACCTCGGCACCCTGCCCGGCGGCTCCTTCAGCACGGGCGCAGCCATCGCCATGACGGGCTTGGTGGTCGGGGGCTCCAACGCCGCCGATGGCCTGGAGCACGCGGTCGCCTGGTCGCGCGGCCGCGCCGTCGCCATTGGCGCGGACGGCGTCAACAGCGATGCCTACGGCGTGAACCTGTTCGGCCAGATCAGCGGGCTGACCGAGATCGAAGCCAGGGATCCGAACAACGAGAACTTTTGCGCCTACGGCACCGACCGCCAGTGCCGCCCGTTCGTGTGGCAGGCCGGCCGGATGAAATTGCTGCCGCTGCTGGGCGGCAACAACGCCACGGTCGGCGACAACGTGAACCTGTTCGGGCAGATTCCCGGCGCGGCGGAAACCAGCGAGGTCGACCCCGCTTGCCCCAAAGAGCCGGCGCCCAACGGCACCGGCCCGCAGGTGCTCGACTACAAGCCCGTGCTCTGGAACGCCAATACCGGCAGCGTGCGCGAACTGCGCCTGCCGCCGGGCGATACGGTCGGCTTGGCGCACTGGGTCAACGATCTCGGCCAGGCCGTGGGCGCCTCGGGTACCTGCGACAACTTCATTCCGCCGCCGTTCGTCGCCGCCCCGCACGCCGTGATGTGGGAACGCGACGGCACGCCGGTGGTGCTCGGCAACCTCGGCGGTGCCGGCGACTTCGCGACCGGCATGGGCACCCACGCCACCTCGATCAACAACCGTGGGCAGGTGGTCGGCGTCTCCGTGCTCGGCGACAACCGGACCAGCCGCGCCTTCATCTGGACCCGCGCCGCGAAAATGCGCGAGCTCGCACCCGTCGCGGGCCACCCGCACAGCGCCGCGCTCGCCATCAACGACTGGGGCGACGTGGTGGGCGCCTCCGGCAGCTTGCCGTTCGAGGATGCGCATGCGGCGATCTGGCCGGGCGGTGGCGCGGCTGTCGACCTCAACGACCTGGTTGCGGGATCGACCTCGCTGTACCTGCTGACCGCCTTCGGCATCAACGACGCGGGCGAGATCGTGGGCTTCGCCTTCGACATGGAGTCGCAGGAGGTGCACGGCTTCCGCGCCACGCCGACGCTCCGGCGCTGACCGGCCACGACCCGTGCAGCCGCATCCCGGCGAAACACCGTCGAGCTTGCGGCCAACGCGGTTGAAATCGGCAACGGCCCGGAACTACCGTTGACGCCTTCTCCGCAATCGTCTGGGAGTCGGCAGTGCAACTTTCCCCGGACAGTACCGGCTGGCCCAAAGGAAAGAGCTACGTCACCCCGTTGGCGCACCCCCAGGGCACTCCCGGGTCGAGTCCGGGACAGGCCCTGCCCTGCAGGTGCGCGGACGGGTTGCGGACCGACGGACAAGCAGCGCACTCCAGCGCGCAGAAGCAACGGCACCCCACCCCGACCCTCCCCTGCAGGCAGGGGAGGGAGCGACAAGCCCGCAAGCTTGCGGCGCTTCGCTCTTGCTCTTGCTCTTGCTCTTGCTCTGCTTCTGGCGCGCACGATGCGCGCCCGCTTTTCCGGGGCCCCTCGGCGGCGGTGAGCCGGGGGCGATCAGGCCGCGCAGCGGGCGAGGCCATGGATGGACTCGCCTTTTCGACCGGACAGGAGTCCGGCCGAAAAGCCCGGCCACGGCTCACGGACTTTCCGTCCATGGATGGACGGAAAGCGCCGCCGCGGGGTGCCCTTTCTCTTTGGCTACTTTCTCTTTGGGCATGCAAAGAGAAAGTAGCTCGGGCCGCGGCAGCGGCACGAAACCGCTCTGTCGCTTGCGATAACGCAGAAGCAAAAGCCCCCCTCACCCCAACCCTCTCCCCCAGCGGTAAAACCGCTGGGGGAGAGGGAGAACGCACGCGCCAGGACGTCGCGCAAACGTCCACCGGAGCCCAGTCGTGAAGCTCCTGCGCCTCGCCCTCCGCAACCTGCGCCGCGAATGGCGCCTCCCCGAACTGCGCACCCTGGCCGGCTCGCTGCTGCTGGCCGTGCTGGCGCTGGGCGTGGTGGCCACGCTGGCCGCGCGGGTGGAGCGCGGCATCCTCGCCAGCGCGGCGGAGTTGATCGGCGGCGACATCGGCGTGTCGGCGCCGCAGGCGGTGCCGGCGGCCTTTGCCGATGAAGCGCAGCGCGACGGACTCGCGGTCAGCCGCGCCGCCGGCTTCCCCAGCGTGGCATTCGCGCATGAGCGCAGCCAGTTGCTCGACGTCGAGGCCACCGACGGCGCGTATCCGCTGCGCGGCAAGCTGGTGCTGATGGATGCGCACGGCCGCCAGCGCAACGGCCACGGCCCCGCCGCAGGCACGGTGTATCTCGACCACCGCGCGCTGGTGGCGCTCTCGCTCAAGGTGGGCGAGCCGCTGCAACTCGGCGGCAAGGAGCTGCGCATCGCCGCCGAGCTGGTGCAGCAGCCCGACGGCGGCGCGCTGGTGGCGCTGGCACCGCGCGCGCTGATGAGCTTGGCCGACGCCGAACACGCCGGCCTGCTCGGCACCGGCAGCCGCGCGCATCACCGTCTGCTGCTGGCCGGCACGCCGGACGCGGTGCAGCGCTGGCGCGCCTGGGCGCAGCGGCAAAGCTTGCCGCAAGGCGCGGAGCTGATTACGCCGGAGCAGACACAGGAGCGCATGCGCACCGCATTCGATCGTGCCGGCGCCTTCCTGCATCTCACCGCCCTGCTCGCCGCCCTGCTGGCCGGCGTGGCGATCGCGCTTTCCGCGCAGCGCTATGCGCGGCGCAAGACGCCCGAGGTGGCGCTGCTGCGCGCGCTGGGCACGCCGCGCCGGCGCGTGCTGGGCCTGTTGCTGCTCACGCTCGCCGCGCTGGCCTTGCCGGTGGCGCTGATCGGCGTGCTGCTCACGCTGGGCGCGGCGCAGCTGGCCTGGCAGTTCGCCGGCACGCTGTTCGGCGGCATCCCCACCGAGCTGCCGCTGCGGCCCGCGCTGGGCGCCGCGGCGATGGGCCTGGCCGTGCTGGCCGGCTTCGCGCTGCCGCCGTTGCTGCGGCTGGCCGAGGTGCCGCCGGTGGCCGTGTTCCGCCAGAGCCTCGTGCGCCGGGTGCGCCGCTTCGATGCACTGTACCTGCTGCCCGCACTGGTGGCGCTGGCGCTGATCTGGAGCCAGAGCGGCTCGCTGAAACTCGCCGGCATCCTCGCCGCCAGCCTCGCCGGCGTGGCGCTGGTGGCTGCGCTGCTGGCGACCCTGCTGCTGTGGCTGGCGCGGCGCGTGGCGCCGGGCGCGCATCCTGCGTTGCGACTGGGGCTGGCCGCGCTGGCGCGGCGGCGTGGCCTGAGCGTGGCGCAAGCCACCGCGCTCGCGCTCGGCCTCACCGCGCTCCTGCTGTTGTCGGTGGTGGCGCCTGCCCTGCTCGACGGCTGGCGCAAGGAGCTGCCCGCCGACACGCCGAACTGGTTCGCGCTGAACCTGCAGGACGCGCAGCGCGCCGGTTTCGCGCAGGCGCTGGCGCGCCTCGGTGCCGACCGGCTCAACATGATGCCGCTGGCGGTGGGCAAGCTCGTCGCGATCAACGGCCGGCCCGTCGATCGATTGCACTTCGCCGATCCGCGCGCGAAGGACTGGGCCGACCGCCAGCTGCGCCTGTCCTGGGCCGACGCATTGCCGCCCGCGAACCGGGTGATCGCCGGCCGCTGGTTCGACGCGCAGCCGGTGCAGGCCGAGGTGTCGGTGGACCGCATGTGGCGCGACATGTTTGCGCTGAAGCTGGGCGACACGATGAGTTTCGCCGTGGGCGAAGGGCGCATAGCCGCGAAGGTGACCAGCTTCCGCCAGGTGGACTGGAGCTCGTTCCGGGTCAACTTCTTCCTGCTGCTCGACCCCGCGCATGCCGGCGCGCTGCCGCACACCTGGCTGGCCAGCTTCCACCTGCCGCGCGGCCACGCGCAGGCGATGGCGCAACTGTCGCGCGACTACGCCAACCTCAGCCTCGTCGACGTGGACGACCTGCTCGCGCGCATCCGCCAGATCGTCGAGCGCGTGGGCGGTGCGGTGCGCTGGATCCTGGGCTTCAGCCTGCTCGCCGGCGCGCTGGTGCTGGCCGCCGCGCTGGCCGCGAGCGCCGCCGAGCGCCGGCACGAAGCGGCCTTGCTGCGCACGCTGGGCGCGCGCCGCGCGCAACTGCGCGTGGCCGCCGCCTGCGAGTTCGCCCTGCTCGGCCTGATCGCCGGCCTCACCGCCGCGCTGGGCAGCGCGGGCGCGGGCCTGTGGCTGGGGCGCGTCGTGTTCCACATCGACGGCTTCGTGCCGCCGCCGTGGCCGCTGATCTTCGGCGCGCTGGGCTGCGCCTGCGTGGTGATGCTGCTGGGCCTGGTGGGCACGCGCAAGGTGACGCGCACCTCGCCGATGCGGCTGTTGCGGGAAGGGTGAGCGAACCGTCACCATCCGCCGGATCACCCGTCGATGCGGAGGTTTCGTGTACGTCCTCTACTACTCCCCCGGTACCGCCAGCATGGTGGTGCATCTTGCGCTGCTGGAAATCGGCGCGCCGTACGAGCTGCGCCTCGTCGATTTCGACAAGGACGCGCAGCATGGCGCCGAATACCTCAAGCTCAATCCGCGCGGCGTGGTGCCCACGCTGGTGATCGACGGCCGGCCGCGCGCCGAATCGGCGGCGCTGCTGCAGATGCTGGCCGAGCGGCATCCGGAGGCGAAGCTGATCCCGCCCGCCGGCACGCCGGAGCGCGAGGCCTGGCTGCAGTGGACGGTCTATCTCAGCAACACGCTGATGTCCTCGTACCGCTTCTGGTTCTATCCCGCCGAGCTCGGCGCAGCGGAGCACACGCCGGAAGTCCGCGCCGCGCTGCAGGCGAAGATCGCCGCCGTGTGGGAACTGCTCGACACCCAGCTCGCGGCGCATGGGCCGTACCTGCTGGGCCGCGACTTCTCCGGCGCCGATCTGCTGCTGACCATGCTGCTGCGCTGGTCGCGCAACATGCCGCGCCCCGCCACCGATTGGCCGGCGCTGAAGCGCCTGGCCGATCTGGTGCGCGCACGGCCGAGCTGGAAAAAACTGTACGAGCTGGAAGGGCTCACGGAGTGGTGAGCCGTCCGCCCGTCGCGCGGCACGCATCGCGACGGGCGATCCTGCGGTAGGCGGGGCCATCGTCCCGCGCACCGGCTGGCGCGCGCCCACCGCGAACCGCTGCATCGCCGCGGATTCATCCGCGCGCCATCGCCGTTCGGTAAGCTGTCCCCTGCTCGCCAACGCTCCCCCGAGGATGGATCCCGCCCGCATGCGCCGCCCCCATCGACGCCTGGCCCTGTTCGCGCTGTTGCCGCTGTTGCTGTTCGCGTCGCTGGCGCAGGCGGGCGTGCAGCTGGTGGTGCGCGGGGTGGACGAGCCGCTGCAGCAGGCGATCGCCGCGTCGGTGGAGCTCTCGCAGTACGCGCATCGCGAGGTCAGCGAGGCGCAGATCCGGCGCCTGTACGCGCAGGCGCCGGCGCAGGCGAAGGCGGCGCTGGAGCCTTACGGCTATTACGAGGCGGACGTGGCCGCGCAGCTGCAGCCGGCGGGCAAGGACTGGACGGTGACGCTCGACGTGCGGCCCGGCGAGCCGGTGAAGGTCGCCTCGGTGGACGTGCAGCTCGACGCGGCCGCGCTCGCGCTGCCGGCGATCCGCCGCGCGCGCAACACGATCGAGCGCATGCGCGGCAAGCGGCTGGATCATGCCGCGTATGACGCCGCACGTGATGCGCTGTCCGCCGCGCTCACCGCGAACGGCTTCCTCGACGCGAAGCTGGTGACGCGCCGCGTGGAGGTGAACACCGCGCAGCGCAGCGCGGCGATCCGGCTGGCCTGGCAGGCGGGCACGCGCTACCGCTACGGCGCGGTGCAGTTCGAGGGCTCGCAGTTCCGCGAGGGTTTCCTCGACCGCTACGTGCCGTTCAAGCCCGGCGACTATTTCGACCAGGACCAGCTGCTGCAGCTGCAGCAGGCGCTGAACGGCGCGGACTACTTCGCCGTGGTCAACGTGCTGCCGCAGATCGACGAAAAGGCCGACGGCCGCGTCGACATCAAGGTGGAGCTGGCGCCGGCCAAGCGCACGATCTACACCGGCGGCCCGTTCATCGGCACCGACACCGGCTTCGGCGTGCGCGCCGGCGTGGAGCGGCGCTGGGTGAACCGGCGCGGCCACAAGTGGAAGAACGAGCTGGTGCTGGCGCAGCGGCTGAAGACGCTGTCCACGCTGTACTCGATCCCGATGCCCGGCGACAACCAGCGCAGCTACAACTTCGGCGCGAACTTCCGCGACGCGAACACCAGCACCTCGCAGTCGCGCACGCTGGAGCTGGTGGGCAACGAGACGCGGCAGTGGCACGGCTGGACGCGCACCGTGGGCCTGCACGCGCTGTCCGGCACGTTCACCGTGGGCAAGCGCGGCAGCGAACCGGACAGCACGCCCGGCATCGAGCACGGCAGCAGCACCCTGCTGTTCGCCGAGGCCTCGCTGGCGCGCAAGCAGGCGGACAACTACGACTTCGTGCACGACGGCTGGTCGCTCGGCTTCGCCGCGCGCAGCACCGCGGGCGGCCTGCTCTCCTCGGCCAGCCTCGGCCAGCTCACCGCCGACGCGAAGTGGATCCACGCATTCGGCGCGAAGCGGCGCAACCGTCTGATCCTGCGCGGCAGCGCCGGCAAGACCTGGACCGACGACTTCGCCGCGCTGCCACCGCAACTGCGCTTCTTCGCTGGCGGCGACCGTTCGGTGCGCGGCTACGGCTACCAGTCGATCGGCCCCGAGAACAGCTACGGCCGCGTGCTCGGCGGCCACAACCTGCTGGTGACCAGCGCCGAGGTGGAGCATTACTTCACGCGCAACTGGGGCATCGCCACCTTCGTCGACGCCGGCAACGCGTTCGACGGCACCGACTACCGCCCGAAAGTCGGCGCCGGCCTCGGCGTGCGCTGGCGCTCGCCGGTGGGCATGATCCGGGTGGATCTGGGGACGCCGATCCACGATTCGCAGCGACACGGGATCGTGCTGCACCTCGTGATTGGACCCGACCTGTGACCCGGTGCGCGATCCATGGATGGATCGCCCGCGCATCGGCCACGTAGTGGCCGGTGCGACGGAGCCGGAACCGCAACGCGGTTCCGGCGAGCCGAAAACGGGCAGGAGCCCGTTTTTCGGCCATAAGCAAGGCTTCGCTTCGAAATGTTGTGACAGGTAAAACAGACGGCATGAAGCTCGCGATCAGCACTGACCATCGAGGCAACGTCATTCCAGCGAAAGCTGGACAAGCGCGAAGCGCGCAGAACGCCCGCAGGGCGGCCCTGAAAGGGCGAGCAGCGCGAGTCATCCAGTGCCTTGGCACTTACGCAAGCCAGAGTCGCTGGATCCCGGCTTTCGCCGGGATGACGAGCCAAAGACAAAGCCTGTGGAAGCCCGCGGCATGAAGTGGCTGAAGCGCCTCGCCATCGCCATCGCGATCCTGCTGCTGATCGTGGCCGCCACGCTGTGGTGGCTGCTGGGCACCAGCTCCGGCCTGCGCTTCGCACTGGTGCGCGCGCAATCCGCCACGCACGGCGCGCTGCAGTGGAAGCAGGCGCAAGGCTCGCTGCTTGGCCCGCTGCAGCTCGACGGCCTGGGCTACGACGACGGCCAGGGCACGGTGGTCGACGTGGCGCAGGTGCGACTCGATCTGCGCTTCTGGCCGCTGCTGGCCGGCCGCGTGCACGTGCGCGGGCTCGACGTGGAGGGCGTGCGCGTGGCGCTGCCGAAGAGCGCGCAGAACAACAGCAGCTCCGGCAGCTTCTCGCTCAAGCCGCCGGTGGACATGCTGCTGGACCGCGTCCACGTGGGTGCGGTGCAGGTCAGCCAGGCCGGCCAGCCGGTGTTCGCCTCCGACAGCCTCGACCTCGCCGGGCGCTGGACGCGTCTGGGCATCGGCATCGACACGCTGCAGCTGCGCGCGCCGGACGGCTACGCGAACCTTGCCGGCCGGCTGGTGTTCGCGCGCCAGCAGCGCGGCGACGGCAAGGCCGACTTCGCGTGGAAGCTGGGCGGCACCCGCTACGCCGGCCAGCTCGTCGCCAGCGGCAACGGCAAGCAGGCGCAGCTGGACCTGGGCCTGGCGCAGCCGATGACGGCGCGCCTGCATCTCGAACTCGCGCAGAACCGCGACTACGACTGGACCGCCACGCTGAGCGCGCCGCGCTTCGACCCCAAGCCGCTCTTGGGCGAAGGTGCGCTGAAATCCGTGGCGCTCGCCGTGCAGGGCCACGGCGACCGCCACGGCGGCGAACTCGACGGCACGCTGGACCTCAACCAGTACCGCGTGCTGCTGCAGCCGCTGCGCGCGCGTTTGAGCGACGACGGCAAGACGCTGGCGCTGCAGCAACTCGCCGTGAGCTCGCCGCAGATCCCGGGCCGGCTCGACGCCAGCGGCACGCTGCAGCTGGACGCGAAGCCGCTGGGCGGCCAGTTCGCGCTCCAGTGGAACGGGCTGCAGCTGCCCGCCGAGCTGGTCGGCCAACCGCTGGCCAGCGCGGGCAAGCTGGACGCGCAAGGCAGCGCCGAGCGCTTCCATGCCACGGGCGACGTCACGCTCGGTCCGCCCGGCAAGCCCGCGCATCTGGTGTTGAACGTGGACGGCACACCGCAGGCGATCGCCCTGCACCCGCTCACCCTGCAGCAGCCGCAAGGCCAGCTGCAGGCGCAGGGCACGCTGCAGCTGCAGCCCGCGCTGGGCTGGCAGCTCGACGCCAGGGCCCAGCGCTTCGATCCCGGCCAGCTCGTCGCGGGCTGGAACGGCGCGCTGGATTTCGCGCTCGCCAGCGCGGGCCAGCTCACGCCGGCCGGCCCCGACGCCACGCTGGAACTCGCGCGGCTCGCCGGCCGCCTGCGCGAGCGCAGCGTCGGCGGCGAGGCGAAGCTGCACCTGTCGCCCGACAAGGTGATCGACGGCCGGCTGCGGCTGGCCTCCGGCGGCAGCACGGTGCAGCTCGATGCCAAGCCGGGGCGCAGCAACGACGCCGCACTCACGCTTTCGATCGCCTCGCTGGGCGATTGGCTGCCGCATGCCGGCGGACGTCTGGACGGCCAATTCGCCGTGCGCGGCCTGCTGCCGAAGCTGTCCGTCAACGGCCACCTGCGCGGCAGCGCGCTGGGCTGGCAGCAGCAGCGCGTGGACACGCTGCAGCTGGTCGCCGGCCTGCCCGACCTCAGCCGAATCGCGGGCAAGCTGGAGCTCAGCGCCGGCGGCGCGCACCTGGGCGGCCTCGTGTTCCAGCGCATCCACATGCTGGCCGAAGGCAGCGAAGGCGACCACCGGCTGGAACTGGACACGCGCGGCAGCCAGCTCTCCGGCACGCTGGCGCTGCACGGCGCGCTGAAGAACGCGGCCTGGAACGGCACGCTGGGCACGTTGAACCTGGAATCGCAGGGCCTGCCAAGCTGGCGCCTGCAGCACCCCAGCCAGCTCGCCTGGCGCGACGGCGCCTTCAGCCTCGGCGAACTCTGCCTGACCGCGGGCGACCCGCTGCTGTGCGTGAGCGCGAAGCAGAACCAGGCCGGCCAGCTCGACGCCAGCTATCGCTTGCGCGCGCTGCCGCTGGCGCTGCTGCTGAACGCCGCCGGCGAAGCCGGCCTGCCGCTGCGCGTGGAAGGCAGCCTCGACGGCGACGGCCAGCTGCGCCGCAGCGCCACGGGCGTGCTCAGCGGCCACGCCAATGTCAGTTCCACGCACGGCAGCATCACCTACACCGAGCATGCCGACGCGCCGCTCCTGAGCTACGACGGCTTCGCGCTGGATGCCGAACTCGGCGCGGACAGCCAGCGCTTCAAGCTGCGCGCCGGCCTCGACCACGGCGGCCGGCTGGACGGCCAACTGAGCCTCAGCGGCAAGCAGCAGGCACTGGCCGGCCAGCTCGACCTGCGCCTGGGCAGCCTCGCCTTCCTCGAACTGTTCGGCAACACGCTGGCGAACGTGCACGGCCAGGCCGCCGGCAATTTCCGCCTCGGCGGCACGCTGGCGCAGCCCACCGTCAGCGGCAGCGCCGCGGTGAACGACTTCGCCGCCGAGGTGCCGGCCGCGGGGCTCAAGCTCGGCCAGGGCCGGCTCACGGTGAGTGCGCTCGACCTGCACAGCCTGCGCGTGGACGGCAGCGTGCAGTCCGGCGCGGGCACGCTGACGGTAGCCGGCGTCGCCGGTTTCGGCGGCGACGTGCTTACCGATCTCGCGATCCAGGGCAAGCAGTTCACCGCCGCCGACATCCCCGCCGCCAAGGTGGCGATCAGCCCCGACCTGCGCCTGCAGCGCGACGCGCAAGGCCTCGGCCTCACTGGCGCGGTGCTGCTGGACAGCGCCGACGTCAACCTCGACAAGCTGCCCGGCGCCGGCGCCAGCAAGGCCTCGCCCGATGTGGTGGTGGTCGACCGCCCGCAGCCCGAGCAAGGCAGCACGCTGCCATTCACCGCCACGGTGAAGGTGGACCTGGGCAAGCAGACGCACCTCGCCGGCATGGGCCTGGACGGCCGCCTCGGCGGCACACTCACGGTGAACGAGCGCCCCGGCCGCGCCACCACCGGCCAGGGTCAGATCACGGTGAGCGGCAGCTACAAGGCCTACGGCCAGAACCTCGCGATCCAGCGCGGCAAGCTGCTGTTCGCCAGCACGCCGATCGACAACCCCGGCCTGGACATCCGCGCGATCCGCAAGCTCAACCCCAACGCCACCATCGACGAGGGCCAGGAAGTGGGCCTGCAGATCTCCGGCACCGCGCAGCGCCCGGTGCTCACGGTGTTCTCGAACCCGCTGATGGAACAGTCCGACGCGCTCTCCTACCTGATCACCGGCAAGCCGCTGTCGCAGGTGAAGGGCGGCGAAGGCGACATGCTCGGCGCCGCCGCGCAGGCGCTGGGCTCGGCGGCGGGCAACCTCTTGGCCAAGAGCATCGGCTCGAAGCTCGGCGTGGACGACATCGGCGTCTCCAGCAACGAGGCGCTGGGCGGCAACTCCGCGTTCACCGTGGGCAAGTACCTCTCGCCGCGGCTCTACTTGAGCTACGGCGTGGGCCTGTTCGAACCCGGCGAAGTGGTCACCCTGCGCTACCGGCTCAGCCAGCGCTGGAACTTCGAGGCGCAGAGCGCCACCGAATTCAGTCGCGCCAGCTTCAACTACCGCTACGAGAAATGAGCGCGCCGCCGCGTCAGCGGCGCAGCCGCCGGTCCAGCCCGCGCGCTGTCACTTCGCAGACTCCAAGCACTGCAGGCTCTCGCCTTGAACAACGAAGCCGAGCGACTTGGATTCGCGCAAGCGCTGCCTAGCAAATCCCTCTCCCTCCGGGAGAGGGTGCCGGCAGGCAGGTGAGGGTTCGGGCGAAGCGAGGCGTTGCGGCAAGTCCGAACCCTCACCCCCGGCCCCTCTCCCGGAGGGAGAGGGGAGCAGATCACCTGCGAAATATTCCGGACAGCAGTGCGCTTGACCAGCCTTCGGTTGTTGAAAAGCACCTCGCTGGGATGACGAGCAAAAATCAGTGCGCCCCTGATACAGCCATGCACTCTCTCGCCCCCTGCAGCACGACCAACTGTCAATCTGCTACTGAAACCTGACCAAATTAGTAGCAAATCGACCATGGTCTCCAGCGCGCCGGCTACCTGCTCCCGCCGCCGGCCGCCGTCATGGCCCATCGGTCATGCGCGCCGCTCACGGGGCGCGCGCTATCGTGGGCGTCTCTCCAACGCAAGGGACACGACCATGCAGCGTACCCACTGGATCCTCGCCGCGGCGATCGCCGCCGTGCTCTGCGGCGCCCCGGCCCTGGCGGCGATCCCCGCCGCGCACCGCGCCGACATCGGCATCGACCTCGCCGGCGTCGACCATGCGGTGAAGCCGGGCGACAACTTCTTCGACTATGCGAACGGGGGCTGGCTGAAGACCGCGCAGGTTCCGGCCGACCGCTCCAGCACCGGCACCTTCCTGAAGATTTTCGAGCAGACCGAAAAACACACCGCGGACCTGATCCGGAATGCCGGCAAGAGCCACCCGGCCGCGGGCAGCAATGCGCGCAAGATCGCCGACTACTACGCCGCCTACATGGACGAGGCCGCGATCGAAAAGCATGGGCTGGCGCCGCTGAAGCCGGAACTGGCCGCCATCGACGCGATCGCCTCGAAGGGCGACCTTGCCCGCGTGCTGGGCAGCCACCTGCGTGCCGACGTGGACCCGGTCAACGCCACCCACTTCCACACCGAGCACCTGTTCGGCCTGTTCGTGACGCAGGGGCTGGAAGATCCCTCGCGCGCCGTCGCCTACCTGTTGCAGGGCGGCCTGGCGATGCCCAGCCGCGACTACTACCTCTCCGACGATCCGCACATGGCGGCGTTCCGCACGCAGTACCACGCCTACGTGCTGGCGCTGCTGAAGCAGGCCGGCATCGCCGACGCCGCGGCGAAGGCGGACACGGTGATCGCGCTGGAGACGAAGATCGCCAAGGCGCAGGAAAGCCTGGTCGAGAGCCAGGACGTGCACAAGGCGAACAACCTGTGGACGATGGCCGACTTCGCGGCGAAGGCGCCGGGCCTGGACTGGGCCGCCTACTTCAAGGCCGCCGGGCTGGACGGCCAGAAGCAGATCGACGTATGGCAGCCCGCCGCCACCACCGGCCTCGCCGCGCTGGTGGCCAGCGAGCCGCTGGACGCGTGGAAGGATCTGCTCGTCTTCCACACGCTCGATGCCGCCGCGCCGCTCTTGCCCAAGGCCTACGCCGACCTCAGCTTCGACTTCTACGGCCGCACCCTGCAGGGCACGCCGCAGCAGCAGCCGCGCTGGAAGCGCGCGGTGGGCGCCACCAACACCGACCTCGGCGATGCGGTGGGCCAGCTCTACGTGCAGAAGTACTTCCCCGCCTCGTCCAAGGCCGAGGTGCAGCAGCTGGTGAAGAACCTGATTGCCGCCTTCGACGAGCGCCTCGACACCTTGAGCTGGATGACCCCGGCCACGCGCGCCAAGGCCAAGGAGAAGCTGGTCACGCTGAAGGTGGGCGTGGGCTACCCCGAGCATTGGCGCAACTACGCCGACCTCAAGATCAGCGCCGACGACCCGCTCGGCAACCACCTGCGCGCGCAGAAGCACGAGTACGAACACCAGCTCGCCAAGCTCGGCGCGCCGGTGGATCGCGGCGAGTGGTGGATGACGCCGCAGACGGTGAACGCGGTGAACCTGCCGCTGCAGAACGCGTTGAACTTCCCCGCCGCGATCCTGCAGGCGCCGTTCTTCGATCCCAAGGCCGACGCCGCCGCGAACTACGGCGCGATCGGCTCGATCATCGGCCACGAGATCAGCCACAGCTTCGACAACACCGGCGCCGACTTCGACGCGCAGGGCAAGATGGAGAACTGGTGGACGAGCGCCGACGAGGCGCATTTCAAGGCCGCCACCGCCCAGCTCGCCAAGCAGTTCGACCAGTACGAGGCGCTGCCCGGCCTGCACGTCAACGGCACGCAGACGCTGGGCGAGAACATCGCCGACGTCTCCGGCCTCACCATTGCCTACCTGGCCTACCACAAGTCGCTCGGCGGCAAGCCCGCGCCGGTGATCGACGGCCTGACCGGCGACCAGCGCTTCTTCCTCGCCTTCGGCCAGGCCTGGCGCTCGAAGATCCGCGACGCCGCCCTGCGCCAGCGCCTCGCCACCGACGTGCACGCGCCTGCCGAGTTCCGCGCGCTCACCGTGCGCAATCTCGATGCGTGGTATCCGGCCTTCGACGTGCAGCCGGGCCAGAAGCTGTACCTCGCGCCGGAGCAGCGGGTGAAGATCTGGTAAGTCCTTTGTCCGTTACACGTAGAGGCCGCACTCGCCGGAGTGCGGCCTCTACGTGGCGTGAAGCGAGTTGCGGCCTAGGGGAACGGGATGCCGACCAGGTTGCCGCCTTCCTCGGTGACATACAGGATGCCGGCCTTGCGGTCGAGCGTCATCGACGTGGGGGCGTTCAGGCAATCGGCGAGCTTGGTGGGCGGGCCGTTCGGATCGTCGTACTGCAGCAGGGTGCCGGGGCCGCTGAAGAACGGCCCCGTTGCGGAATTCTCCAGCACCAGGTAGCCGCGCTGGCGCCCGTGCTGCAGAGGCAGCACGCCGATCGCGGTGGTGAGCCCGGAGATCAGCGGCGCCTGCGCCCCGCTGCGGGAGTCGACGCCCACGATGGCCGAGGTGCCGGTGCCGAACGGCGCGCCGCGGAACAGCGAAACCAGCAGCTTGCCGTTCTCCGCTGAGATGCCGGTCGGCACCGCCTGCTGGAACGGGCCGCCCACGCGCGGAAAGAGCACGTTGGGAATGTCCGGGAAGATCGCGAACTCCGAGGCGGCCCCGGTGAGGGCGTTGACCTTCCAGGCCAGGTTGCGCCCGCCGTCGGTGACGAACAGCGAGGGGCCCACGCCGACCACGCCGAAGGGATTGGTGACGTGGACGTTGCCCGGGACATCCGGCAACGGAACCGGCACGTAGTTCGGGAACTTCGCCACCATCCGGATGAACAGGAAGTTCCAGCGGCTGTCGTGCAGCCACACCGGCCAGCCCTTGGCCAGCGCCGCCTCGACCGCCGGGGTCATGGTGAAGCCGGTGGTGCGGTCTTCCGTGGCGGCGCTGAAGTGCATGACGAGCACGGAACCGAACAGCGGCGACGACGGCCCGGCCGGGTTGACCAGCGTGGCGCCGGGGCGCGGCCCCTTGACCCCGATGTCGCCGGTGCCGATCGCCACGTACAGGCTGCGGCCCTGCATGAACAGGCCGGCCGTCCCGGACGGATCGCCCACGTCGGCATGCGCCGAAGGCATGCCGACGATGAGCGGGCGCAGCCTGCCGTCGCGGTCGAGGATGTCGATGCGCCCGGAGCCGGCGCTGGCGTCGCCCGACTCCGAAATCAGCAGGTGGCCGCGCTCGGTCAGCGTGCTGGCGACCGGCAGGCGCAAACCGCTCAGCAGCGGCGTGCACTGCTCCTGCGCCCGCGCCACGCCGGGAAAACTTGCGCCGAACACCAGGGCCAGCGACACGGCGGCGAGGGCGCCCAGGCGGCCGAGCAGTCCGGTGCCCGCCTTTTTCCCTGTCTTTCCGATCGGTTTTCCAGCCACGGCAGTGCCCAGGCGCGGGGCCGGCGGCAGCGTTGCGACATGCTTCGACTTGGTATCCACGGTCGTCCTCCCGTCGAATGAGTGAAGGCGCCGCGCGCGGGCGCCGCCGCCCGCCCATGGCCGGCAGCGCCGGGACGATGGCCCGCGCCGCTCGCAAAGTCTTGCAGGCTGGCCTGAAAAGTTCTGAAATCCGCTGATGCGCGCGCCAGAGCCAGCGGATCGGCGTCAGTACGAGTTCTCCGGCTACCGGCTGGATACCCTGTCGCGGGAACTGCTCGGCCCGGACGGCGCCGCGCTGCCGCTCACGTCCAAGGCACTGGACGTGCTGGTGTACCTGATCGAACACCGCCACCGGGTGGTCGGCACCGCCGAGCTGCTGAGCGCGGTGTGGGCCGACCGGGTGGTGGAGGAGAACAACCTCAGCCAGGCCATCTCGGCGCTGCGCAAAACCTTCGGCGTCGGTGCCGGCGAGCACCGCTACATCCTCACCATCCCGCGCCGCGGCTACCGCTTCGTGGCGCAGCCCAGCGCCGAGCCGTTCGTCGAACGGCGGCGTACCGCCCTCGCCGCGGCCCAGCCCGAAGCCGCCGAGCGGCTCTGCCTCGCCGGGCGCGACCTCATCGACGCCCCGAGCCTGGTGCGCTGCAAGCGGGCGATCGGCGTGTTTCGCCAGGTGCTGGATCTCGACCCGCTCTGCGCCCGCGCCTGGAGCGGGCTGGCGTTCGCCTGGCACACTCTGGCCATCATCGGCGACATGGACCCGCGGCAGGCCTTTCCGCTGGCCAGGGCCGCCGTGCGCCATGCCCTCGCCCTCGCCCCCGGCCTGCCGGAAGCGCATGCCGGCCACGGCTGCATCCTGTTTTCGCACGACTGGGACTGGCACGGCGCCGAACAGGCGCTGCAGCACGCCATCCGCCTCGATCCGCGCGTTCCGGACGGCCATTTCGCCTACGCCAACCTGCTCCACGGCCGCGGGCGCTTCGACGAGGCGCTGGCGCAGGCACGCCTGGCGCGCGAGCTGGACCCCGTGTCGCCGCTGGTCAACACCGTGGAAGGCTCGATGCTCGCCGCGGCCGGGCGCCGCGAGGAAGCCGCCGCGCGCATCGCCCACGCCCTCGAGATCGCACCGGAGCTCTGGATCGCCCTGCTGGCGCGGGCCGGCATGGCGCTCGCGCACGGCACACCCGCCGCGGCGATCGCCCCGCTCGAAGCCGCCGCGAAACTGTCCGGGCGCAACAGCCGCGTGCTGGCCATGCTCGCCACGGCCCGCGCCGCCACCGGCGACCGCGCCGGCGCCGAGCAACTGCACGACGAGCTGCAGGCGCTGGCGGAAGTCGGCTACGTCCCCGGCACCTGCCGGGCCGCCGCCAGCCTCGCGCTGGGCCGCCACGACGAAGCGCTCGACCTGCTGGAACTCGCCTTCGCGCAGCGCGACGTGCGCATGACCCTGCTCGCGACCGACGCATGCTGGAACCCGCTGCGCACCCACCCGCGCTTCGCGGCCCTGATGGGCAGGATGAGCTGCGCCGCAGGCATCGCCCGCGGGATTCCTTGAAACCGCCCCGCCTTCGGCGCGATCGCCGTGGGCGCGGGCCGCCATGCTAACGTGTGCCGGGATGCCATCGGCCGCATCCGGAACCATTCGCCCAGGGAGTCACGCCTCATGTTCAAACAGCTTGTCCTGTCCACCGCGCTGCTGGCCGCCTCGACGGCCGCGCTGGCGCAATCGAAGCCGGCCGCCGCACCGGCCCAACCCCAGGCCCAGGCCGCGCCGGCGCTGACGCCGGAGCAGCAGGCGGCGGTCCAGAAGCAGGACGCCAACATGGCGCAGGCCGCGCTGCAGGTCGCGCAGCTGATCGACCAAGGTAAGGCGGGCGAGGTATGGGACGGCGCGTCCACGGTCGCCAAGCAGGCGGTGAAGCGCGACGACTTCGTCAAGCAAGTGGACAGCGACCGCAGCAAGGTGGGCAAGCCGGCCTCGCGCAAGCTCGCCGCGATCACCCGCAGCGCCTCCAAGGGCGGCGCCACGCCCGAGGGCTTCTACATCAACGTGAGCTTCGCCACCCAGTTCGCGAACGAGAAGCAGCCGGTGCGCGAGCTGATCTCGTTCCACCTGGACAGCGACAAGACGTGGCGCGTGTCGGGCTACACGCTGCGCTGATCGCCCGCGTGGCTGCATCGCGATGCCCCGGCCCGGCTGGGGCATCGTCGTTTCCGGGTAGGGATGCTCTGATTTTGCTCGTCATCCCAGCGAGGTGCTTTTCAACGGCCGCAGGGCCGGTCAAGCGCACTGCTGTCCGGAATATTCGATGCTCCAGTTCGCAGACTCCAAGCACCGCAGGCTCTCGCCATGAACGACGAAGCCGAGCGACTCGAATTCGGGAAGGTGCTGATTGGTGAATCCCTCTCCCTTCGGGAGAGAGTTGGGATGGGTGCTCTCTCCTCGCAAGCGACAGAGCGGTTTCGTCCACCTGCCGGTGGCCGAGCTACTTCTCTTTTGCTTGTCCAAAAGAGAAGTAGCCAAGAGAAAACGACACCCCGCGGCGACGCTCTCCGGGCATCCTGCCCTGCGAGTCCGTGAGTCGGGGCCGGGCTTTTCGAGCGGGCTCCTGCCCGCGCGAAAAGGCAAGCCCATCCATGGGCTTGCCCGCTGCGCGGCCTCCTCGTCCCCGCCTCACCGCCGCCGAGGGGCCCCGGGAAAAGCAGCGCGCTCCTGCGCGCAGAAGCAACAGCCAGAGCAAAGCCAAGCAAAGCGAAGCACCAGCAAAGCGAAGCAAAGGCACTGGGCCCCAGCTTGCGCTGGGGCGACGAGCATTGCGCTCCTCAGTTTCCAGATACGTCGCGGGGTGGCCGCTGTGGGGCGACGTGTCGACGAGCGTTGGTCCAACTCCCTCGACACGGCGGGCTTGGAGGGTCGGCGGATTGAATCAGGCCATTTCTCTTGGTTACTTCTCTTTGGGCCAGCAAAGAGAAGGAACTCGGGCGCCGGCAGGCGACCGAAACCGCCTTGTTCCTTGCGGAAGCGCGAGGGCAAAAGCCCCTCTCCCCCAACCTCTCTCCCACCAATGGGAGAGGGGAAAAGCACGCTGCGGCAGGCGTCCGAAAGCCCGCCGCAGGCGAGCCAAGGTGCGGAATCCAATGGTGCTCGCGAGCACCCGTCCCGGAGGGAGAGGGAAACAGATCACCGGCGAAATATTCCGGACATCAGTGTGCTTGACCGGCCCTGCGGCCGTTGAAAAGCACCTCGCAGGAATGACGAGCGAGAAGCCGGATTGATCTGGCCTTCCCTACGCCTTGAGCGCCGCCGTCACCACGATCTCCACCTTCCAGTCCGGGCTGGCGAGCTTCGCCTCCACCGTGGCGCGCGCCGGCGCTTGGCCCGGCGTCACCCAGGCATCCCACGCGCGGTTCATGCCCGCGAAGTCGGCGATGTCGGCGAGGAAGATCTGCGCGTGCAGGATGCGCGTCTTGTCGCTGCCCGCCTGCGCCAGCAGCGCGTCGATCGCCGCCAGCACCTCGCGGGTCTGGGTCTCGATGTCGGCGCCCGCGGTCTCGGGCACCTGCCCCGCCAGATAGACCATGCCGCCATGGATGCAAGCCTCGGACATGCGCGGGCCGGGTTCGATGCGTTGGATCACGGCAATACCTCCTCGAAAAATCTTGTGCTGGCGCCCCGCGGCGCGGTGCGTGGCCAGTCTTACGCCACCCCGAGCCCCTCGATGCCGGCGATGGCCGCGCCGTCGAAGCCGGCGAGTTCGGCGAAACGGCGGCCGCGCGCGGCGTAGTCCTTGAACTGGTCGAAGCTGGGCGCGCCGGGCGACAGCAGCACCACGCCGCCCGCGGGCGTCACCGTGCGCGCCATCGTCACCGCCTCGGCGAAGTCCTCGGCCTCGCCCAGCAGCACGCTGGCCTTGGCCGCGCGCAGCGCCTGCGCGATGCGCGGGCCGTTCGCGCCTTGCGCCACGATGCGCAGGTCGGGGCGATGCTTCACCGCCTGCACGAAGTCCGACCAGTCCAGGCCGCGGTCGTGGCCGCCCACGATCACCGTGACCTCGCGTCCGGCGAGGCTGTCCAGCGCGGCGAGCGTGGCCTGCGGTGTGGTGCTGATGGAGTCGTTGATCCAGTCGACACCATCGTGCGTGCCCAGCGGCTGCAGGCGATGCGGCAACGGGTGGAAGTTCGCCAGCGCGGGCGAGGCGGCGAGCGCGTCCATGCCCAGGTCGGCGAGCGCGGCGAGCGCGGCGCAGGCGTTGAGCGCGTTGTGCGCGCCCGGCGCAGCCATGCGCGCGAGCGGGAACACATCCTGCGCGCCGCGACGGATGTAGCCGTCGGCCACGTGCCAGCCCGCGTCGTGGCCGAAGCGCAGCAGGCGCGGATGCCGCTGCACGCGTTCCAGCAAGGCCGGTTGCGTGGCGTTGACCAGCAGCGTGCGCGCCGCGTCGGCGAGCTTGAGCTTGTCGGCCACGTAGCGCTCGCGCGAGCCGTGCCAGTCGAGGTGCTCCTCGTACAGGCTGGTGACCACGCCCAGCTCCAGCGGGCCGGCCTCGCCGGTCTGGAAGCTGGAAAGCTCGATCGCCCACAGGTCGGCCGACTGGCCCTGCAGTTCCAGCAGCGGCAGGCCGATATTGCCGGCCAGCGCAGTGCGCACGCCCAGCGCGCGCGCGAGGTGGGCGATGAGGGCGGTGGTGGTGCTCTTGCCCTTGGTGCCGGTGACCGCGACCACGCGCGCGTCCGGATTCTGCGCGAACCACAGCGCGGTGCCCGAGGTGAACCTCGCGCCCTGCGCCTGCGCGGTGGTCACCGCGGGCTTGTAGGCGGAGATGCCCGGCGACTTCACCACCACGTCGTAGGCGGACAGCGCCACCGCATCGGGCTCGTGGCCGTACACGGCGAGCGCGGGATCGAACTCGCGCGCGGCAACGGCTTCGGCTTCGCTGCAATACAACGCCAGCGGCAGCGACGGCAGTTGCGTGTGGAGCGCGCGGATCGCGGCGCGGCCCTCGCGGCCGAAGCCCCACACCGCGACGCGCTTGCCGGCCAGCTCAGCGATGCGCATGGTGTTCGCCATGCAGGAGCGCACCCTGTGCGCGATGGCCTCGCGATTCGATCAAGGCAAAAAGCGATCGCGCACAGGGTGCGCTCCTACGGGCCAGCGTGGTCATGCGCCGATGGCCTTCAACGCCGCCTGCAAACGCGCCGGCACGCGATGCTCGGCGGAGGGTTGCAGCCACGGCTCCAGCGCCAGCTGCGAAACGTCGAGCTGGGGCAGGATCTCGTCGCGGAAACGCGCCACCAGCGCGTCCTCCTGCCACTCCGGCCGCTGGCTCAGCGCGTACATCGCGGCGCGCGCCTCGGCGCCCTCGCCCACGCATTCGAACGGCTTGTGGTCCTGGTATTCCAGCAGCGCATCGAAGCCGGCGGCCTGCGTCTCGTCGTCGAGCAGGTTGCGGCCGAAGATCGCCAGCAGGCGCGGCTTGGGCAGGAACGGCGCCAGCGCGAGGAACACGAAGTGGCACTTCGGGCACTGCCCGCACCAGCGGTCGGCGGGCTTGGGGCCGAGCAGCTTGAAGTTGCGGTTGCAGCTGGAGAACGTGTCGAAATACGGCGCGAGCTTCGCGAACGCGCGGGTGATCGCCAGCTCGGAGTACGGCCGCAGCAGCGAGCAGTAGTCGAGGTCGGCGGCCACGTGCGTGTGCAGCCACTCGCCGAGCAGTCGCTCGAACACGTAGCCCTTGCTCCACTGGTGGTTCACCTGCTGGCCTTCGTATTCCAGCGTGGCGGCGGAGGCGGAGCGCTCGTTGGCAAAGGCGATCGAGTCGAAGCCGTAGAGGATCGCAGCCACGGCGAGGATCGCCGAGTTCACCGCGGTGACCGGGATGTGGCCGTTCCACGCGCCGCGCTGGTTGAGCTCGAACAGCGCCGGCGCCAGCTCGCGCTGGATGTTCAGCGTGGGCAGGCCGGTACGCTCGGCGCAGGCGGCGATCAGCGCGGAGTTGCCCACCCACACGGCGGTGGCTTCGCCGCCGATGGATTTGATCGCCTCCACCGCGACGAGGGAGTCCTTGCCGCCGCCGATGGGGACGAGGGTGCGGTGGGGGAGGCCGAGGGATGGAGCCTCGGGTGAATGCGTGCCCTCTCCCCCGACCCCTCTCCCGCTTGCGGGAGAGGGGAGCGAAGCGGCACGCGGAGTACCTGTCTTTGTTTCCGCGCCAAGGCGCGGAAACGTTATGCGTCCGCGCAGGTCGAGGCCGTTGCGGTAGGCGAACTCGGCGAGGCCGTGCAGGTAGAGCGCGTCGAGCAGGTCGGCGGTGGCGTCGTCGAGCGCGCCGTCGGCCAGCTCGATCTTCGGCGGCACGCCGGCCTTGTAGTAGCTCACGCCGGCGATCAGGTGCAGCAGCTTCAGCGCGGCGTCGAACGCGGCCTGGCGCTCGCGCGGCAGCGCCGGCGCATGCGGGAACGCGATGCGCTCCACCATCGGCGCGCCGTCGTCGAAGGCATAGGCCAGCTCGGCCACGCCGTCGGCGTAGCGTGCGTGCAGGAAGCGGAACACCTGGGTCAGGCGGGGGTTGTGGATCGTCGTCACTCTTCGATACTCCGCGAGCCCTGCCCCCTCTCCCCTCCGGGGAGAGGGTTGGGGTGAGGGGCCGGGCTTGCCAAGGCCTCCAGAATCACCTCAAGCACGCCCTCGATATTTGTCAGTACGTCATTGTCCCAGAACGGCGCCCGTAGGAGCGCACCCTGTGCGCGATGTAGCCCTCGGCGAAAGCTTCATCGCGCACAGGGTGCGCTCCTACGGGGGTAGCGCGTCAATCGGTCAGTACCACCTCTTCCGTCTCGCCACGCAGGTTGTAGGGCGAGGACATGACCTTGCCGTAGGCGCCGGCCTGGGCGATCAGGATCACGTCGCCTTCCTGCGGTTCGGGCAGGCGGCGGTCGCTGCCGAGCACGTCGCCGCTCTCGCAGATCGGGCCGACCACCTGGAACAGGCCGGTGGCCGGTTCGTCGATGCGGGTGAGGTTGGCGATCTCGTGCCAGGCGTCGTACAGCGCGGGGCGGATCAGGCTGTTCATGCCGGTGTCCACGCCGAGGTAGCGCCAGCTGCCCTTGCCCTTGGTCTGGGTGACATGCGCCAGCAGCACGCCGGCGTCGGCGACGAGGTAGCGGCCCGGCTCCATCCACAGCTGGTAGTGCGGATAGGCGGCCTTGACCTCGCGCAGCACCTTGTCCAGCGCGGCGATGTCGAGCTTAGCCTCGCCGGGATGCGAGGGCACGCCGAGGCCGCCGCCGATGTTGAGGAAGGCGATGCTGCCGATGCGCTCGGCGAGGCTGGCGAGCTGGCTGAACACCTCACCCCAGTGCTTGGTGTCGAGCACGCCCGAGCCGAGGTGCGCGTGCAGACCGCGCACGGTCACGCCGTGCGCGTCGGCGTGGCGCAGGAAGGCGTCGAGCTGCTCCAGCGGCAGGCCGAACTTGCTGCCGCTGCCGCCGGTGCGCACCTTCTCGTGGTGGCCGAGGCCGCGGCCGAGGTCCACGCGCAGCACGATCTCGCGCCCGCGGAACAGCTCGCCCCAATGCTCGATCGGGTGCAGCGCATCCAGCGTGATCATGGCGCGGGTGGCGAGGCCGCGCGCGAAGTCCTCGCGCGAGGCGAAGTTCGGCGTGAACAGCAGCGGCGCGCTTGCCGGCACCGCCGCCGACACCGCCTTCAGCTCGCCCGGCGACACGCACTCGAACGCGAAGCCTTCTTCCGCCAGCGCGCGCAGGATCGCCGGATGCGTGTTCGCCTTCACCGCGTAGTGCAGCCGGTCCACCGCCGCCAGCGACTTCAGCTCGCGCGCCTGCGCGCGCACGGTGGGCAGGTGGTAGACGTAGCGCGGCGTGGCTTCGGCGGCGATCGCGAGCAGGCGGCTGCGCGCGGCCGGTTCGCGCCACCACGCCTGCGACACCGCCGCCTCGCCGCTGCCGTACAGGGCCTGCCAGCTGGGGCCGAACAGCACGCTGTCGTCGGTGCGCAGCGCGCCGGCGGCGATCAGCAGCTCATGCAGGTGCGGCAGCAGGTCGTCCACCACGTCCTCGTCCACCACGAAGGTGAGGTTGAGGTTGTTGGACGACTGCGAGATCAGGTGCACGCGCAACTGGTCGAACTCGGCCAGCACACTGGACAGCGTGTGCAGCATCGAGCGCATGCCGCGGCCGACCAGAGTGATCGCGGCGCAGGGCGCGATCACCTTGACCCGGCACACCTTGGCGAGGTCGCCGGCGAGCGCGGCGATCGCGTCGGAGTCGAGCAGGTTCTCGGTGGGGTCCAGCGACACGGTGACGTTGGTTTCGGCCGAGCCGATCAGGTCCACCGACAGGCCGTGCTTCTTGAAGTGCGCGAACACGTCGGCGAGGAAGCCGACCTGCTGCCACATGCCCACCGTCTCCATCGAGACGAGGGTGATGCCCTTGCGCGCGCTGATCGCCTTGACGCTGGGCGCGTGCTCGCGCACCTGCGGGCCGATCACCGTGCCTTCCAGCTCGGGCCGGTTGGTGTCCTTCACCAAGAGCGGCACGCGCGGCTCGCGCAGCGGCGACAGGCAGCGCGGGTGCAGCACCTTGGCGCCGGTGGAGGCGATTTCCTGCGCCTCCTCGTAGTCGAGTTTCTGCAGCAGCCGCGCGCCCGGCACCTGGCGCGGGTTGGCGGTGAACATGCCGGCCACGTCGGTCCAGATCTCCACCCGTGCGGCCTTCAGCAGCGCGCCGAAGTAGGACGCCGAGGTGTCCGAGCCGCCGCGGCCCAGCAGCACGGTGCGGCCTTCGCTCTCGCGCGCGATGAAGCCCTGGGTGATGAACACCTCGCCCAACGCGGCGAGCCGCGCGTTGAGCGCGGGATCGGGCTTCGCCTCGACCATCGCCGAGAGCAGCTTGGTGCGCTCGTTCTGGTTCGGCAGCGCGGCCGCGGCGAGGCACTCGCGCGCGTCCACCCATTGCGTGGGCAGGCCGCTCTCGCTGAGGAAGGCCGCGCCCAGCGCGCTGGACATCAGCTCGCCATGCGCCTGCACCAGCGCCGACCAGGCCAGCTCGCCCAGCCGCACCGGGCCTTCCGCGGCCAGCGCGGCCAGCTCCTCCAGGCGCGCGCCCAGCGTGGCCGGCAGCGGCAGCTGCATGTGCGCAAGCAGGTCGTAGTGGCGTTGCGCGATCGCGCCGGCCGCCGCCTTGCGTTTGCCCTGGTCGCCCTCGGCGCACAGCTGTTTCAGTGCATCGGTGATGCCGGTGAGCGCGGACACGACCACCAGCACGCGCGCGCCTTCGGCGCGGCGGCTGGCGACCAGCTCACGGATGTTCTGCCAGCGCGGCAGGGTGGCGACACTGGTGCCGCCGAACTTCATCACGATCCAGGGGGCGTCCGCGGGCAGCGGCGCAGGGGCGTTGGGGTTCACGGGTCTCTTGGTGGCTGGCGGGGAAAATGTTCGCCAGTGTTGCGCTGCGGCAAAACAATTGCAAGATGGCCGGCCGCCGCTGGTTTGGACGTTTAGACATCCATACTGGCGCGAAGGGTGAGGCAGCCTGTCCTGGCTCCCTCTCCCCCAACAGCTTCATCGTTGGGGGAGAGGGTTGGGGTGAGGGGGGCTGCTCCGGGAGTCTTCGCCAGACTTGCACCCCTCCTCGATCCTCCCCTGCAGGCAGGGGAGGAGGCGAAGTGCCGACGGATTCGTTCGGAGAGGCCGCGCAAGTCCGAACCCTCTCCTCGATCCTCCCCCGGAGGGGGAGGAGGCGAAGGTGCGCGCTGCGCGCGCGGCTTTTATTCGACTACGGCGAGGGGGATCTTGCCGATCCTGCCGCGCCATTCGCGCGGACCGGTCTGGTGCACCGAGGTGCCGCTGCTGTCCACCGCCACGGTGACCGGCATGTCCTTCACCTCGAACTCGTAGATCGCCTCCATGCCGAGGTCGGCGAAGGCCAGCACCTTGGCCGCCTTGATCGCCTTCGACACGAGGTAGGCCGCGCCGCCCACGGCCATCAGGTACACCGCCCGGTTGTCGCGGATCGCCTCGATCGCCGCGGGGCCGCGCTCGGCCTTGCCGACCATGCCGAGCAGGCCGGTCTGCTCCAGCATCTGGCGGGTGAACTTGTCCATGCGGGTGGCGGTGGTGGGGCCGGCGGGGCCGACCACCTCGTCGCGCACCGGGTCGACCGGACCCACGTAGTAGATGAAGCGGTTGGTGAAGTCGACCGGCAGCGGTTCGCCCTTGTTGAGCATGTCGACCATGCGCTTGTGCGCGGCATCGCGGCCGGTGAGCAGCTTGCCGTTGAGCAGCAGCACCTCGCCCGGCTTGAACTGGGCCACTTCTTCCTTGGTGATGGTGTCGAGGTTCACCCGGCGCGCGTTCTGCGGGTTGTAGGTGAGCTTGGGCCAATCCTCCAGCGAGGGCGGATCGAGCGTGACCGGGCCGGAACCGTCGAGCACGAAGTGCGCGTGGCGGGTGGCGGCGCAGTTCGGGATCATCGCCACCGGCAGGTTCGCGGCGTGGGTGGGGTAATCCTTGATCTTCACGTCGAGCACGGTGGTGAGGCCGCCCAGGCCCTGCGCGCCGATGCCCAGCGCGTTGACCTTCTCGTACAGCTCGAGGCGCAGTTCCTCCACGCGGTTCTTCGGGCCGCGCGCGATCAGCTCCTGGATGTCGATTTCCTCCATCAAGGATTCCTTCGCCATCAGCATCGCCTTCTCGGCGGTGCCGCCGATGCCGATGCCGAGCATGCCGGGCGGGCACCAGCCGGCGCCCATCGTCGGCACGGTCTTGAGCACCCAGTCCACGATGGAGTCGGACGGATTCAGCATCGCGAACTTCGACTTCGCCTCCGAGCCGCCGCCCTTGGCCGCCACGATCACTTCCACCGTGTCGCCCGGCACCACCGACACGTTCACCACCGAAGGCGTGTTGTCCCTGGTGTTGATGCGCTTGCCGGCGGGGTCGGCGAGCACCGAGGCGCGCAGCTTGTTGTCGGGGTCGAGGTAGGCGCGGCGCACGCCTTCGTTGGCCATGTCCTCCACGCCCATCGTCGCGTCTTCCCAGCGCACGTTCATGCCGATCTTCAGGAACACGGTGACGATGCCGGTGTCCTGGCACAGCGGGCGGTGGCCCTCGGCGGCCATCCGCGAGTTGATCAGGATCTGCGCCATCGCGTCCTTCGCCGCGGGCGATTCCTCGCGCTCGTAGGCGGCGGCGAGCGCCTTGATGTAGTCGACCGGGTGGTAGTAGCTGATGTACTGCAGCGCGTCGGCGACGGACTGGATCAGGTCTTCCTGCTTGATGGCGGTCATGGGGATGCTTCGGCCCTGGCGTGGAGGAGGTGCGCCGCGGCCTTGGTGCGCGGCGCCAGCCGCGTATTGTGCCGCAGCCCGCCCGCGTGCCCAAACTTGCGGCCCGTTGCGCAAGTTTCTGCGGGACTTCCGGCGCGCCAGGGCGGCGAGTAGGCTCGCCGGGCGGCGCAACGCCAGTCGTCAGGGGAGACCGACGGCGTCGCTGGGGAGACCCGGATTTCATCGCTTGTTTCGACGAAGCGTCCTTGCGGAACGAGGGCGGGCGTCCCGGTGACGCGCCTGCGTTCCTGCATGGGGCCCATTGCCATCAGGAGGAAGCGCCATGTTCGTGAAACTGCATCGCAAGTCCCTCGCCGGCTGCCTCGCCCTGCTGTTCGCAGGCGCGGGCGGCGCCGCCTGCGCCGCCGACATGCATCCGCGCATCGACATGGGCATGGCCACGTCCAGCCAGCCCATCCACGTCACCCTGATCCTGAAGCTGCGCAACGAGGCCGCGCTCGAGGATTACATCCGGCAGACCATCACCCCCGGCTCGCCGCACTACCGCCAGTTCCTCGGCACCGCCGAGTTCGCCAGCCGCTACGGCGCCAGCGATGCGGAGATCGCGCGGGTGCAGGCGTTCCTGCGCCAGCACGGCCTTACCGGCCGGGTGCTGGCCAGCCACCAGGCGATCGAGACCAGCGCCACGCCGGCCCAGCTCGGCGCGATCTTCCAGGCGCCGATCCACGAGTACGTCTCCACGCGCAGCGGCCGGCACTTCCATCGCCCGGCGACGGCGCCGCGGATGCCCGCCGCGCTGGCCGGCAGCGTGGTCTTCGTCAGCGGTCTCAGCAACGAGCGGCAGTTCCTCTCGCACCGCATCGGCCAGCCCAAGCTCCCGGCGACGGCGCAGCGCACCTTCTCGCTGAAGGCGCTCGCCAAGACCGCCAACGGCAACCCCACCGCCACCGGCGTGCCGGGCGAGTACACCGTGGGCGACGTGGCGAACTTCTACAACATCAACCCGCTGTACCAGCGTGGCATCAACGGCAAGGGCTCGACGGTGGCGATCGTCACCCTGTCGAACTTCTACCCGGCCGACGCGCAGACCTACTGGAACGCCATCGGCCTGGCCACCAAGCCGAACCGCATCACCCAGGTGCACGTGGACGGCGGCGGCGCCTTCGACGGCGGCAGCGGCGAAACCTCGCTGGACGTGGAACAGTCCGGCGGCCTCGCGCCATGGGCGGACATCATCGTCTACGACGCGCCGAACGCCGGCAACGGCTTCACCGACGCATTCGCGCGGGCGGTCTCCGACAACCTCGCCGACAGCATCTCCACCAGCTGGGGCTCGCCGGAAATCTTCAACTTCGCCGCGCTGAACACGCCAGGCGCCAGCGACACCGACACCACCGACGTGGGCGACCTGCGCGCCATGCACCAGATCTTCCTCGAAGCGGCGGTGCAGGGGCAGTCGGTGTTCGCCGCCTCCGGCGACTCCGGCGCCTACGACACCGTGCGCGGACTGGGCGTGGGCACCGGCCCGGGACAATTCAGCGCGCCGCTGACCGTGGATTCGCCGGCCTCCGATCCGTTCATCACCGCCGCCGGCGGCACCACCGTGCCGTTCACCTACAGCATCTTCGGCGGCCCGAATGCCTCCATCGCGCAGGAAAGCGTGTGGGGCTGGGACTACCTCGCGGCCTACCTCGACACCAATCATCCGATCCCGGGCGGCTGGCGTGCCCAGCTGTTCTCGGTCGGCGGCGGCGGCGGCGTGAGCGTGTACTGGCACGAACCGTTCTACCAGTGGTTCACCCGCGGCATCCGGCGCAGCGAGCGCAAGCAGGCGCTGGTCTACAACGACCCCAGCGCCGGCCCCACCACCCTGCTCGCCCTGCCCGCGAACTTCGCGGGCCGCAACGTGCCGGACATCGCGCTGAACGCCGATCCGGAAACCGGCTATCTGGTGTACTCCACCGTCGACGGCGGCCTGGGCTCGTCCGGCGGCACCAGCTTCGTGGCGCCCCAGCTCAACGGCATCAGCGCCCTGCTCACGCAGAGCACCGGCCACCGCGTAGGCTTCTGGAATCCGCAGATATACCTGCTGCAGAACATCTTCGGCTACGGCCCGTGGTCGGCCTTCAACAGCGTGAACGCAGGCGACAACTGGTTCTACCACGGCGCACCGAAATACACGCCGGGCGCCGGCATCGGCACGCTCAACGTGGACAACCTCAACGTGTTCCTGGGTGGGCGCTGAGGCGCCTTACCTCGGGTGTCACTGCAACGCCGCGCAAGCGGCCGTTGTTTTTCGGCGCAGCCGGCGCTTGCCTGTGGTGCTCGCAAGCGACAAAGCGGTTTTGGTCGCCTGGCGCGACGCGCTTTTCCCCTCTCCCGCCTGCGGGAGAGGGGGCGGGGGAGAGGGCGCTCTGTCCTCGCATTTTCGCAAGGAACAAAGCAGTTTCGTGCCGCTGCCGCGGCCCGAGTTACTTCTCCTTTGCTTGTCCACGCACGCGCAGGAGCGCGTGCGAACGGCGAAGCCGGCCCGAAGGGCGG
>OFTY01000191.1_pt1 | contig 64305 bp, 46 predicted proteins | sample 1775061 | NCBI WGS metagenome assembly OFTY01 (sample SAMN08195773, study PRJEB24354) | sludge metagenome | isolation source: sludge from phenol fed wastewater aerobic bioreactor B | place: India: Nagpur | collected 2016-09-16 | reverse complement strand
TTTCTCTTGGTTCCTTCTCTTTGGGCCAGCAAAGAGAAGGAACTCGGGCGCCGGCAGGCGACCGAAACCGCTTTGTTGCTGGCGAAAGCGCGAGAGCAAAAAACCGCCGCAGGCGAGCCAAGGCGTGGAATCGAATGGTTCTCGCGAGCCCCCGTCCCGGAGGGAGAGGAGAGCAGATCACCGGCGAAATATTCCGGACAGCAGTGTGCTTGACCAGCCTTCGGCTGTTGAAAAGCACCTCGCAGGAATGACGAACAAGAAGCTGGATTGATCAGACCTTCCTTAGTGCAGGTCGGCGTGCAACAACTGGCAGCTGTGGCGACCGGGGAAGTCGAAGTAGAAGTCCATGTCGCCCAGCGCGCCGCTGCCCAGCACGTAGTGCCAAGGCAGCGCGGCGTCCTTGAGCACGCCGAAGGTCATGTCGATGGGCTGGCCGGACACCACCACGCGCGCGGTCGCCTGGCCGACGCGCGCGGCATGCGTGAGCGCACCGGCGTCATGCAGGCGGATGCGGTGGGCGTAAGTGGTGGTCAGTTCCCTGGCGCTGGCTTCGTCGCCGCTCAGGTAGAACGCGCTGCCGCTGTCGATCAGCACGGTCTGCGGATGGTCGTCGATGTCCAGCGCCACGGTGGCGCGAACCGAGTTGCCCCACAGGTCGCTGGCCAGGAGCAGCGGCTGTTCGCAGGCCGGGCGCTGCGCGGGCGTGCGGTAGACGGTGAGGGCGTCGCGCGCGATGCGGAATGCGCCCAGCTGGCGGAGTATGTCCAGCCCGATCACGCGGGTGCGCCCCGGCCCCACCGACACCGGCACGTTGTGCAGAACGACAGGGCCGATGTCCAGGCGGTCGAGCACGCCCTCCGCCATGACCACGCCGCGCGAGAGCACGCCGTTGATGTGCGTTTCGCGGCCAAGCAGACGCACGCCAAGGCGCTTGGCGGTGGCGGCGTCCAGCACCAGGTCGCCGGCGCCGGTGTCCACCATCACACGCGCCTTCTCGCCGTTGGCCGCCACTTCCAGCGAGCCGATGTCGCTGCCCGGCGCGTGCTCCAGCGGCAGGCTGAAATCCTGCGGCGGCAGGTCGACGTGGAAGGCCGCCTCGCCGGTGCGGGCTTTCGCGTAGTCGCGCAGGTGATCCAGCTGCGCCGCCGGCACATGGCCGGCGTAGCGCTCGGCGATGGCGACCTCGGCGGCGTCGGCCACGGCGCGGCCTTCGCGCAGGCGCAGGTTGCCGTTGTCGAACAGGGCGCAGAAGTACGCCACTTGTGGTCGGCTGTCGAACAGGGCGCGCTCGCACAGCTGGGCATCGGCGCCGGAGGCGTCGAGGTTGCCGTGGATGCGCTCCAGCCCCATCGCCGCCAGCGTGTGGGCGGCATCGTCGGGGGAATGCCGGTACAACTCGGCCAGCGCCGGCACGTCGGCGCTCGCCACCGCCTGTTGCACGCGGCGAATCAGCGTCGCGTCGTCCGGCATGGCGGCCATGGCCGAACCGGTGCCGAGCATGAGCCAAGCGGCGCAGCAGCACGTGACGATCCATCGCATGGCGGTTGTTCCCCGGTCCGGTGTGGCTCGCGAATATAGCCCAGCCCAAGCTCGTATGAGTGTGGGCTCTGCAATCAGCGTTTGCGCGCCAGCGTGAGACCGTCGCTCACCGGCAGCATCGACAGGTCGATGCGCTCGTCGCCGTGCAGGCGCTCGTTGAGCGCCTGCAGCGCGCGGGTGTCGTCGTCCTGCGCCGGCCTTGCCACCGCGCCGCTCCACAGCACGTTGTCGATCGCAATCAAGCCGCCGGGGCGCAGCAGCTGCAGGCAGCGCTCGTAGTAGTCGGCGTAGCCGGTCTTGTCGGCGTCGATGAAGGCGAAGTCGTAGCGGCCGGCCGCGCCCGCGGCCAGTTCCGCGTCCAGCGTTTCCAACGCCGGCGCCAGCCGCAGGTCGATCTTGTGCGCCACGTCGGCGCGCTCCCAGTACGGCCGGCCGATGCGCGTGTATTCCGCGCTGATGTCGCAGGCGAGGATGCGGCCGTCGGCGGGCAGGGCGAGCGCCACCGACAAGGCGCTGTAGCCGGTGAACACGCCGATCTCGATGGTCTGGCGCGCGCCGAGCAGCTTCACCAGCAGGGCCATGAACTGGCCCTGTTCCGGCGAGATCTGCATGCCGGCGTGCGGATGGCCGCGTGTCGCCGCGCGCAGGGCGGCTTGCTCCGGATGCTCGCGCAGCGAGTGCGCGAGCAGGTAGTCGTACAGCGTGTCGTCGAGGTTCAGGCTGCGGGTGGACATGGCGGCGCTCCGGTGGGCGATGCCGGGCGTGGATGCTGGCGCCGGGGCGCGCCCGGCCACCGTCCGGCGTCTGTCGCAGTGCGGCAATTTTGCTACCATGGCGGGCCATTCGCACGACACGCCAACCATGATCGAGACCAATCCGATCCTCGCGCAGATCGCGGACCTCACGGGCCGCGTCGAGTCGCTTAGGGGGTATCTTTGACTACGCCACCAAGCGTGAGCGTCTCGAGGAAGTAAGCCGCGAGCTGGAGAGTCCCAACGTCTGGGACGACCCGCCGCGCGCGCAGGAGCTGGGCCGCGAACGCGCCCGCCTGGACACCGTGGTCACCGGCATCGACGAGCTCACCACGGGCCTGTCCGACGCGAAGGAACTGGTGGAGATGGCCGCTGCCGACGGCGACGAGGACACCGTCGCCTCGGTCGCGGACGACGTGGCGAAGCTGGAAGCCCGCGTGGGCAAGCTGGAATTCCAGCGCATGTTCTCCGGCAAGATGGACGCGGCGAACGCCTTCGTCGACATCCAGGCCGGCGCCGGCGGCACCGAGGCGCAGGACTGGGCCGAGATGCTGCTGCGCATGTACCTGCGCTGGGCCGAATCGCGCGGCTGGAAGACCGAGCTGCTGGAAGTCTCCGGCGGCGAAGTGGCGGGCATCAAGTCGGCCACCTTCCGCGTCGAGGGCGACTACGCCTACGGCTGGCTGAAGACCGAGATCGGCGTGCACCGGCTGGTGCGCAAGAGCCCGTTCGATTCGGACAACCGCCGCCATACCAGCTTCACCAGCGTGTTCGTCTCGCCCGAGGTGGACGACGACATCGACATCGAGATCAACCCGGCCGACCTCAAGACCGACGTGTACCGTTCGTCCGGCGCCGGCGGCCAGCACGTCAACAAGACCGAGTCCGCGGTGCGCATCACCCACGTGCCCAGCGGCGTGGTGGTGGCCTGCCAGACCGAGCGCAGCCAGCACGCGAACCGCGACCGCGCGATGAAGATGCTGGCGGCGAAGCTGTACGAGATCGAGATCCAGAAGCGCAACGCGGAGAAGGACGCGCTGGAAGCGAGCAAGTCCGACATCGGCTGGGGCAGCCAGATCCGCAATTACGTGCTCGACCAGAGCCGCATCAAGGACCTGCGTACCGGCGTGGAGCGCTCCGACACGCAGAAGGTGCTGGACGGCGACCTCGACGAATTCATCGAGGCCAGCCTGAAGTCCGGCTTGGACGCGGGCGCCAAGCGCGTCGACGCGTGACGGATGCGGAATCGCCCGACCATCCCATGACTGACGAGGTAGCCAGCATGCATGCCAAGAAGATCTGCCGCATCCTGTTCGCCGGTGCCGCGCTGGTGGCGTTCGGCGCGAGCGCGCAGAGCGCCGGCCAGGACATCAAGCAGGGCGCGAAGGACGTCGGCCACGGCGTCGCCACCGGCGCCCGCGAGGTGGGCCACGCCACCAAGCACGTCGCCACCAGGATCGGCCACGGCGCGAAGGAAGCCGGCACCGGCATCGGCCACGGCGCGAAAAAGGCCGGCATCGCGGTCGGCCACGGCGCCCGGGATGCGGGCAAGGCCATCGGCCACGGCGCGAAGGAAGGCTGGGACGCCACCAAGGACGCGACCAGGAAAGTGTTCGGCAAGGGCGATTGAGCGCCCAGCTTTTTTGTAGGAGCGCACCCTGTGCGCGATGGCTCTTGCTCCAGTCAAGCACCAGGGCATTCGCGCACAGGGTGCGCTCCTACGGAGAGACGAAAGGCGTCACGGCAACAACGCAAGCGCTCCCATCCACCACGGAAACCCCATGAGCGAGACCATCGATACCCAGCCCGTCGTCGACGAGAACAAGTTGATCGCCGAGCGTCGCGAGAAACTCACGGCGCTGCGCGGGCAGGGCATCGCCTTCCCGAACGACTTCAAGGTGGACAGCTTCACCGGCGACCTGCAGGCCGAGTACGCCGACAAGGACGCGTTCCCCGCCGAGGCGATCGAGGCGCTGGCACGCCGGGTGAAGGTGGCCGGCCGCGTCGTGCTCAAGCGCGTGCAGGGCAAGGTCAGCTTCGCGCAGCTGCAGGACATGAATGGCCGCATCCAGCTGTTCATCCACCAGGGCACGGTGGGCGAGGCTGCCTACGAGGCGTTCAAGGGCTGGGACATGGGCGACATCGTGGGCGCCGAGGGCCTGCTGATGCGCACCAAGACCGGCGAGCTGTCGGTGAAGGTGGACGTGCTGCGCCTGCTCACCAAGAGCCTGCGCCCGCTGCCCGACAAGCACCACGGCATGGCCGACGTGGAGCAGCGCTACCGCCAGCGCTACGTCGACCTGATCGTCACCCAGGAAGCGCGCGACACCTTCCAGAAGCGCTCGCGCATCATCGGTTTCATCCGCCAGTGGCTGGAGGCCGCGCCGCGCCGCTTCATGGAAGTGGAAACGCCGATGATGCACGTCATCCCCGGCGGCGCCACGGCCAAGCCCTTCATCACCCACCACAACGCGCTGGACATGGACCTCTACCTGCGCGTGGCGCCGGAGTTGTACCTGAAGCGCCTCGTGGTCGGCGGCTTCGACCGCGTCTACGAGATCAACCGCAACTTCCGCAACGAGGGCGTGTCCACCCGGCACAACCCCGAGTTCACCATGCTGGAGCTGTACCAGGCCTACGCCACCTACAACGAGATCATGGACCTCACCGAGGCGGTGATCCGCGAGACGGCGAAGGCGGTGATCGGCACTACCGCGCTCAGCTGGGAAGGCGCCGCCATCGACGTGGGCCCGGCCTTCCGCCGCTGGACGATGGAAGACGCGGTGCTGGAGTTGAACCCCGAGATCAAGCGCGGGGAACTGCGCGACCGCGCCGCGATGGCCGCTCACGCGCAGCGCCTGGGCATCCACGTCAAGGACGGCTACGGCTGGGGCAAGCTGCTACTGGAGATCTTCGAGAAGACGGTGGAACACACCCTGATCCAGCCCACCTTCATCACCCAGCACCCGGTCGAGGTGTCGCCGCTGGCGCGCGAGAACGACAGCGACAAGGGCATCACCGACCGCTTCGAGTTGTTCGTCAACGGCAAGGAAATCGCGAACGGTTTCTCCGAGTTGAACGACCCGGAAGACCAGGCCGCCCGCTTCAAGGCCCAGGTGGAAGCCAAGGACGCCGGCGACGACGAGGCCATGCACTTCGACGCCGACTACATCCGCGCGCTGGAAGTGGGCCTGCCGCCCACCGGCGGCCTCGGCATCGGCATCGACCGCCTGGTGATGCTGCTCACCGACTCCGCCTCGATCCGCGACGTGCTGCTGTTTCCCTACATGCGGCCCGAAGCACCGCTTACACCGCCGCCGATCCCTACACCAACGGCTAAACCTGTTCCAACACCACCGGCTACACCTGGGGCGTAGGTCGGGCTTCAGCCCGACATGCTCGGGTGTCGGGCTGAAGCCCGACCTACGCCCGACCTGCGGCCGGTTTCCAGCGCACTCGGCTAAAATCGCGGTTTCGACACGCAACGGAGCCTTGCCCATGTGGTTCGCGATCATCGCCCAGGATCATCCCGGTTCGCTGGACAAGCGCCTTGCCGCCCGCGCCGAGCACTTGGCGCGCTTGAACCAGTTGCAGGACGAGGGTCGCCTGCTGCTGGCCGGTCCGTTCCCGGCGATCGAGTCGGAGAATCCCGGCCCGGCCGGCTTCACCGGCAGCCTGATCATCGCCGAGTTCTCCGCACAGACCGACGCGCAGCGCTGGGCCGACAGCGACCCCTACGTGGCCGCCGGCGTCTACGCCCAGGTGAGCGTGAAGCCGTTCCGCAAGACCCTGCCATGAGCGCGGCAATGGTCGAGCAGATTCGCGCGCGGCTCGCGGCGGCGTTCGCGCCCAGCGAGCTGGAGGTGGTGGACGAGGGCCACAAGCACATCGGCCACGCGGGGGAGGGCAAGGGTCACTACCACGTGCGCATCGTCAGTCCCGCGTTCGCCGGCGTGCTGCCGATCAAGCGGCACCGCATGGTCTACGCCGCGCTCGACGGGCTGATGAGCCACGACATCCACGCGCTGTCGATAGACGCGAAGTAAAACAATATGATGCAAGGCATTCCTGCAGCGATACATCATGCAGAGTGCGTTGCGGCACCGCCACGCGTTTGGCACAGTGCCTGAACCCGACGCGCCGAGTCGTGGCGTCATGCCCGCGAAAGCGGGCATCCATGTGGCCTTGTGGCCCCAGAGGACATGGATTCCCGCTTGCGCGGGAATGACGTCGTCGAGTTCGGGGCTTTGCCGCTTGCTTGCCCGCCGATGCGGGCGCCCCACGATTTCCCTGCGATGACCGCATGCGCCTGACCACGATCAAACTCGCCGGCTTCAAGTCCTTCGTCGACCCGACCACGCTGCACCTGCCGGCCAACATGACCGGCGTGGTGGGGCCGAACGGCTGCGGCAAGTCCAACATCATCGACGCGATCCGCTGGGTGATGGGCGAGAGCGCGGCCAGCCGCCTGCGCGGCGATTCGCTCACCGACGTGATCTTCTCCGGCTCCACCTCGCGCAAGCCGGTGGGGCAGGCCACGGTGGAGCTGATCTTCGACAACGCCGACGGCACGGTGCAGGGCGAGTATGGCCAGTACGCCGAGATCTCGGTGAAGCGCCAGGTGACGCGCGACGGGCAGTCCGCGTATTTCCTCAACGGCGCGCGCTGCCGCCGCCGCGACATCACCGACCTGTTCCTCGGCACCGGCCTCGGTCCGCGCAGCTACTCGATCATCGAGCAGGGCATGATCTCGCAGATCATCGAGGCGCACCCCGAGGAGCTGCGCACGCACCTGGAGGAAGCCGCCGGCATCTCCAAGTACAAGGAGCGCCGCAAGGAGACCGAGAGCCGCATCAAGTCCACCCGCGAGAACCTCGACCGCGTGAAGGACGTGCGCGACGAGGTGGACAAGCAGCTCGAACACCTGAACCGCCAGGCCCGCGCCGCCGAGCGCTGGAAGGCCTACAAGGAAGAGGAAACCCGCAAGCAGGCCGAGCTGCGCGCGCTGGAATACCGCGCGCTGAAGGGCCAGCACGACGGCGAAGGCGCGGGGCTGTCCGCCGCCGAGATCGAGATCGAGAAGCAGCTGGCCGGCCAGCGCGAGATCGAGGCGCAGATCGAGGCGATGCGCGAGCGCCACACCGAGGCCGGCGAGCACCTGAACGCGGTGCAGGCCGAGGTCTACAAGGTCGGCGCCGAGATCGCCCGCGTCGAGCAGCAGGTGCGCCACAACAAGGAAACCGCCGAGCGCCTGCAGCGCGCACAGGGAGAGGCCGAGCGCGAACACGCCGAACTGGCCGAGCACATCGCTGGCGACCGCGCCCAGGTCGAGGCGCTGCGCATGGCGCTGGCCGAGGGCGAACCCAAGCTCGAAGCCCTGCAGCAGCTGCAGGACGACACCGCCGAAGCCCAGCGCAGCGCTGAGACGAAACTCGCCGACTGGCAGCAGCGCTGGGACGCGCACACCCGCACCGCCGGCGAATCCAACCGCGCCGCCGAGGTGGAGCGCACCAAACTCAACTACCTCGACCGCCAGGCGATCGACCTCGCCCGCCGCCGCGAAGCGCTGGAAGCCGAGCAGAAGGCCACCGACCTCACCGCGCTGGAAGCCTCCGCCGAGCAGATGCACCTCGAACACGACACCCAGCGCGAGAAACTCGAAGCGCTGGGCAGCCTGCTCGACCAGCACAAGAGCTCTCACGAGAAGGTGCTGGACGAGGAACGCCAGCTGCAGAGTGCGCTGAACGAAGCGCGCTCGCAGCTGCAGACCGCGCGTGGCCGCCAGTCCTCGCTGGAAGCGCTGCAGCACGCCGCGCTCGGCCAGGAGGAAAACGCCGCCAGCCAGTGGCTCGCGCGGCTGGGCCTGGACAAGTCGCCGCGCCTTGGCGAGACGCTGCAGGTGGAAGCGGGCTGGGAAACCGCGGTGGAAACCGTGCTCGCCGGCTTCATCGACAGCGTGCTGGTGGACGGCGCGCACGCGCTGGCCGCCGACTTCGGCGCGCTGCAGAACGCCGACGTGGCGCTGCTCGACCGTGCCGAAGGCGGCGCCAACACCGCCGGCACGCTGGCTGCGCACGTGCGCGGCCCGGCGGCGGCCATCGCCGTGCTCGGCCACGTGCTCGTCGCCGAGTCGCTGGACGAGGCGCACCAGCGCGTGGCCGGCCTGTCCGCGCTGGCGCCGTACCAGTCGGTGATCACCCGCGCCGGCGAATGGCTGGGCCCGGGCTGGGCGCGCGTGCGCCGTGCGCAGGGCAACCAGGTCGGCGTATTGGCGCGCGAGCGCGAGATCCGCACGCTGGCCGAGCAGGTCGCCGCGCTGGAAGCGCGCATCGAGGAATGCACCGCGCAGCTCGACGAACTGCGCACCCGCAAGTTCGAAACCGAGCGCGCCCGCGACGACACCCAGCGCGAGCTGTACAACGCGCACCGCCGCGCCTCCGAACTCGCCGGCCAGTTGCAGAGCCATCGCGGCAAGCTGGAAACCGCCCGCGCGCGCGGCGAAAAAGTGGCGGGCGAACTGTCCACGCTGATCGAGCAGCTGGACGAACTGCAGACGCAGACCCGCGAAGCCCGTGCCCGACTGGATGAGTCAGTCGGCCACATGGGCGACCTGGAAGACCAGCGCCGCGAGCTGGAGAACGAGCGCCGCGCGCTCTTGGAAACCCGCGAGGAAGCGCGCATGAACGCGCGCGAGGCCGCCGACCAGGCGCACGCGCTGGCGCTGTCGCTGGAATCCAAGCGCTCCTCGCTGGCCTCGCTGGAACAGTCGCTGGCGCGCATGGAAAACCAGCTGCGCCAGATCGAGGCGCGCCGCGGCGAGATCGCCGAGCAGCTCGCCGCCGGCTCCGACCCCATCGCCGAACTCGAAGCCGAGCGCCAGACCTATCTCGACCAGCGCCTCTTGGTGGACAAGCAACTGGTGGAGGCGCGCCGCGCGCTGGAGGAATGCGACATCGCGTTCCGCCAACTGGAACAGCGCCGCCACCTCGCCGAGCAAGGGCTGTCGGCGCTGCGCGAGAGCCTGTCCGAGAAGCGCCTCGCCGCGCAGGCGCTGCAGCTGCGCGCCGAGCAGCTGGCCGAAGCGATCGCCGCCTCCGGGCTGGAACTGGAAACCCTGCTCGCCGAGCTGGCCGAGGACGTGGACGCGGCGCAGTGGAAGCAGCAGCTCGCCGACCTCGCGCAGAAGATCGCGCGGCTGGAGCCGGTGAACCTCGCCGCGATCCAGGAACACGCCGAGCAGAGCGAACGCAAGACGTATCTGGACAACCAGCTCGCCGATCTCACCAGCGCGATGGAGACGCTGGAAGGCGCGATCAAGAAGATCGACCGCGAGACGCGCCAGCGCTTCAAGGAGACCTTCGACAAGGTCAACGCCGGCGTGCAGGAGCTGTTCCCGCGCCTGTTCGGCGGCGGCCACGCCTACCTCGAACTCACCGGCGACGACCTGCTCGACACCGGCGTGGCGATCATGGCGCGCCCGCCCGGCAAGCGCCCGTCCAACATCTCGCTGCTCTCCGGCGGCGAGAAGGCGCTCACCGCGGTGGCGCTGGTGTTCGCGATCTTCAACCTGAACCCCGCCCCGTTCTGCCTGCTCGACGAGGTGGACGCGCCGCTGGACGAGGCGAACGTGGGCCGCTTCTCCGCGATGGTGCGCGAGATGAGCGAACGCGTGCAGTTCATCTTCATCAGCCACAACAAGGCCACCATGGAAGCGGCCAGCCAGCTCTGCGGCGTGACCATGCGCGAGCCCGGCGTGTCGCGCCTGGTGCAGGTGGATCTCGCCGAAGCGGCTAAACTGGCGGGCACCGCCTGAGCGCCGCCGCTGGCGCGCAAGGCACCGAACCGAGGAAGCGCGTTCGCCGCCCGCCGCCTGCGCGGCCGGCGAACCCCATGAGGAACCGATGATGACGCTGCAACCCGTGCTTGCCGTGGCCTGGAATCCGGCGGTCGGCATACCGCTGTTGATCGTGGGCGTGGTCGTGCTCGCCCTGATCTGGCTGTTCGGCCAGCCGAAGAAGGAACAGCAGGGCCGGCGGCGCGCGCCGACCGGGCCGGGCACGCACGGCGGCGAACGCCGCGAGCCCACGCTGGGCGAAGCCGGTGACGAGGACGGGCTTTCCTTCAGCGCCACCGACGCGTTGCATTTCGACGAAACCGTGCCGCCGAAGCAGGGCGAACTCGACGTCGACCTGCGCGAGGAACTCGAACGCCTCGGTGCCACGCTCGCCGGCGAACGCGGCACCGGCAAGCCGCGCGGCAAGCTGGCCGGGCAGGCCGCCTCGATCGTCGATGCGCTGCGCGCGCCGTCGTCGGCCGCACCGGCGGCGCCAGTCGAGCAGCCGGCGCCAAGCCCGGCCGTCGCCGCACCCACGCCCGCACCCGCATCCGCACCGCAGGCATCCCGCCTGCCGCCGCGCTCCGACCTCGGCCGCCGCCCCGCGCAAATGCCGGTGGAGCGCATCGTCACCCTGTTCGTGGTGGCGCGCGAAGGCGCCCACTTCAACGGCTCCGACCTGATCGTGGCCGCCGAGAAGGCCGGCCTCGAATTCGGCGACATGGGCATCTACCACCGCCTCGTCGACGGCAAGCGCGAGCTCGGCCCGATCTTCAGCGTCGCCAACATGCTCAAGCCCGGCAGCTTCGACCTGGCCCGGCTCGACACGCTGCGCACGCCCGGCCTCAGCTTCTTCATGACCCTGCCCGCGCCGTTGCCCGCGCTCGACGCCTGGGACACCATGCTGCCCACCGCGCAGCGCATGGCGGAGTTGCTCGACGGCCAGGTGCTGGACGAGGAGCGCAACGCGCTCGGCCGCCAGCGCATCGCCCACATCCGCGACGAACTGCGCGGCTGGGATCGCGGCCACGAGGCCGAGGAAATCCACTTCGGGCGCTGAGCGCCCGGAGTCCGTGCGGCCACCCAGCGCAGCGGCGATTCGGAACGGATCGGGCTGCCGGCGCTGCCGTTCGCGGCAGCCCGATGCCCGGCGACGGCCAGGTGCCGCACGCATCGTTCCGCGATGGAACTGCTGCGCAGACCGCCGCCGGGCGGAACCGGCCGGCGCTGCCGCGCCTGCCAGCGCGATCCTGTCGCTGCCGCTCGTGCCCGGCGCGACCGTCAGCGATGCTGCGACGCCGGCGCCGTGCCGCCGAATCTGACCGAGTAGCTCTTTCCGGCCGAAGCGTCGACGTTCACGCTCAACTGGATGGTCGGGCTCAGCCGGGTCACGGTCACTTGCGGGTCGGACGAAATCACGCTGGCCGCACGGCGGTGGATCGTCAGCGTGATCGTGCCGGTATTGGCCCGGGTCGGATCGCTCACCGCCACGTCCAGTTCGCTGCCGCGTTGCTGCGTGGTGACCGAGGCCTGCTGCGCCGTGCTCAGCCAGGCGACGCCATGCTGGTCGTTCACCGTGGTTGCGCTGTTCGTCCAGAAGTTGGCGCCCACCACGTCGATGCTGGTGTCGATGACCGCCTGCACCGACGCCGTATTGGCCAGCACGACGATGTCCGGTCTCGCCGCATAGCGCGCCATCGACGCCTCGGTCTGGTTCGGCAGCACCACGTAGGCGTAGCTCGCCGCGGCCGGCCGCGTGCCGTGCGCCAGCGCCAGGCTCACGAAGTGGTTGGTGTGGCTCGCGGTCGGGCCGCCTTCGTTGATGGCCCGCCAGCTGCCGCTGCGCCTTTCGCGCAAGGCGTCGAGGCTGACCGGGGCAGGGAAGTAGTAGCCGATGCCGCTGTGGACGATATTGCCGTCGAGCCAGGCCCAGCGCACGTCTGCCAGCGTGGTCGGCGAGGTCGCGAGCGCCGTCGGCTGGGCCTTGCCGTTGACCACGAGGGCGTTGTCGCCGGCCGCATCGATCTTGCGGTTGTCGACGATCGTTTCGACCGCGCCGTCACTGCCGCTCGTGATGCCGGCGCCGAGCGCGACCATCTTGTCGTCGAAGAAGAACCAGGACTTCTTGCCGGCCAGCGTGCTGCCGGTGACGTTCGCCATCGAGAACTGCATGCCGGCACTGGTATACATGCCATTCAGCACCGAGCCGCCCACCCAGTCGTCCGGATTGGTCATGGGCGACCAGTCCTTGTGCGCCTCGGTCGCGCCGTCCGTGGTCACGCCCGGCAGGCGCAGGAGGTCGACGGTCGGCCAGTAGTTGTCGTCGTACTGGGTCTGGTCGGCGGTGTACAGGTAGGTCATGCCGGCGCCGGTGTACCAGCCCTTGAGGTTCTCGCCGTTGCCGACTTCGTAGGCGGTGATCGTCGGCGAGAACAGGCTCAGGCCGAAGGCGAAGCCGGGCCGTGCATGCACCACGCGCGCCATCGAGGCGAAGTTGTAGCTGGCCGTCGGCGCCGGTGCCGGTGCGATGCTGTTGTCGGCCATGATGGCCTTCAGCGTCGCGATGGCATACGGACCGAGGCCGGCGTAATAGTTCTTGTACGTCGTGTCGCGCGTCACCTGTCCCTTGACCACGCTCTGGATCGAGGCGCGCTGCGCGGCCGGTGCGCCCAGCGCCAGCTTGGCCAGGTTGTCGAGCACGCTGCGTCCGCTGGCATGGTCCCCTTCGGCGACACGCGAAAGTTTGCGGCCGCTGACCATGTCCATCATGGCGCCGTCGTACAGCAGCGGCGCATACGACTGCAATGCCCACTGCCACACGTTGCCCTGGTCCGGATCGGCGACCGGCCAGGCCGAATGGTTGAACAGGTCCAGCAGCAGCGCCACGTCGCCGAGCAGGACGTTGCCGTAGCTGCCGGTATAGGCCACATCCCCGTGCTGGATGAACGAGCCATCCGCATGGAAGCCGTCGCCTTTCGTGACATACGGGAACAGCGGGCTCATGTTGTCGCGCGCAAGCGCAATCCGCGCGCCATCCTTGGCCAGCACGCCGCTGGCCAGCACCACCTCGACCTGATCCGAGAGATTCGCGCCGGTCATCACCGGCCCGGCGCTACGCGCGAGCGGCGTCGGCACGAAGTGGTTCATGGCCTTCGTGTAGTTCGCGATCTGCGCCGGCGTCAGCAGCGGATACACCAGCATCGCCGTCTTGCCCAGGCATTGCGGGATGCCGATCTGCCAGTCCCACCAGTTGCCCTTCTCGGCCAGGTTTTCGTTGTAGTGGTTGGCGTAGAGCCAGTCGAGTCCGCCGACGATTGCGCGCCCCAGCGCGGCATTGCCCCGCATCGAGCCGCCCGGTTGCGCCCACGCGGTCGCCATGGTGCCAAGACGCTCGCAGTTGCGCTCTGCCGCGGGGGCGTGCAGCGAAAGCTCCGCGAGATCGCTCCAGAGAGAGCGGCGGCCCGCGGATCGATCCATCGCATCGAGGTACCGCTTCGCCTCCGCCGCGGTGGCACGGACCGACGCCGCCACGTCGGGATCGCGCATGTCGTTCGCGCTGCCGACGTTGATGGCGTTCCAGTGGGTGCGCAGCCGGTCGAAATCGTCCGGCGCGTCGATGGTCGCGCCGTGCACGGGCGCACCCGAGGCGCCCGCGACGGCCTGCGGCCATGCAAGCACTGCCGCGATGGCGGCCGTCGCGGTTGCCAGCAAGCGAAACCGCAGACGCGCGTTGTCGCGTGTCGCCATACGCTTCGTCACGGGTCCTCCTGCGGCCGTCCTAGCCGAGGCCGAGCACACCATCTCTGCGCCGGGGGATCTTCATGGGATTGGCGTCCTGGAGTTCCTGCGGCAGCATCGCGTCGGGCCAACCTTGGAACGTGACCGGCGCGAGCCAGCGGCGGATGGAGGTGGCGCCGACCGAGGTGTGCAGCGCGTTCGTCGTCGCCGGCCACGGGCCGCCATGCTGCATGCCCCATGCCACCGCGACGCCCGTGGGCCACTGGTTGTAGATCACGCGGCCGGCGATGTGGCGGAAGATCGCCGCCGCTTTCGCCGCGTTGTCCGCGTCGGAAGCAGCCGCCTGCACGCTGGCGGTCAGCGAACCCGGCAGGTGCCCGAGCAGGGCGAACAGGGCATCGACGTCCTCGTAGGTCACGATCAGGCCGGCCGGACCGAAGCATTCTTCCGTGTACTTCTGCACGTCGCCCGCGAAGGTGGCGAGATCGACCGTGAACAGCTGCGGCTGCACGCCATAAGCGTCTTCGCTGGCATTGCCGACCGCGTCGAGCCGGGCATGCGCGGCCAGCGCCTGGGTGCCGGCGGTGTAGGCGTCGCGGATGCGCGCAGTGAGCATCGCGCCGCCGGCGGTCCTGCCGACCGCTTCGGCGAGTTGCCCGACGAACGGCGTCGGCACGAAGGTGAGGCCCGGGTTGGTGCAGAACTGGCCCACGCCGAGCGTGAGCGACTGCGCGTAGCCTTGCGCCAGTTCGGCGCCGCGCTCGGCCACCGCACCCGGCAGGATCACGCCCGGATTGATGCTGCCCAGCTCGCCGTAGAACGGAATCGGATCCGGCCGGCCCTGGGCCAGGTCGAACAGGGTGCGGCCGCCGGTGGTCGAACCGGTGAAGCCGGCCGCCTTGATCGCCGGGTGCCGCACCAGCTGCGAACCGGCCGCGGTGCCGTAGACGATGTCGAACGTGCCCGCCGGCGCGCCGGCTTCGGCGAGCGCGCGCGCGACCACCTGCGCGGTCGCGTGCGAGGTGGCGGGCTGCGCGGAATGCGCCTTCACCACCACCGGGCAGCCGGCCGCGAGCGCGGACGCGGTGTCGCCGCCCGCCACCGAAAACGCGAACGGGAAGTTGCTCGCCGAAAACACCGCCACCGGGCCGAGCGGCTGCAGCATGCGGCGCAACTCGGGGCGCGGCGGCACGATGCCGGCATCGGCGGAGTCGAGAGTCGCCTCGACATAGCTGCCCTCGCGCAGCACCGTGGCAAACAGGCGCAGCTGGTTCGAGGTGCGCTTGATCTCGCCGTTGAGCCGCGGCAGGCCGAGCGCGGTTTCGCCGTCGGCCACCGCGGCGAGTTCGCCCGCGTGCGCATCGATCGCATCGGCGACTTTTTCCAGCGCCGCCGCGCGCGCGTCGCGCGAGGTGCCGGACCAGGCCGCGAACGCCTGCTGCGCGCGCGCGCAGATCGCGTCGACTTCGGCTGCGGTGGTCGATGCGGTCGCCGCACCGAACGCTTGCCCTGTACGTGGATTGAAACCCTGGACGCTCACTTGGTCTGCTCCTTCGCTTGTTCCTTGACTGCGGTGTTCCAGCCCTCGCTGCACCAGGCGCCACCGACGTAGCGCATCAGCGGGCTGGCGGGATCGGGTTCGCCTTGTTCGGCCTGCAACTGCGCGGCGAACCGTTCGGAATCGTCCTGCGGCGCGTAGCCGAGCGCGCGCGCCTCGTCGAGCGACACCCAGTGCCGCGTGTTGTTCGACGCGCCCCAGACCACGCGGAATCCCGGCGCCGGCGCGGCCACGCAGGCTTCGATCAGCCGCGCGCCGTCGTCCGGAGACAGCCAGGTGCGCAGCATGCGTGCGTCCTTGGGCTGCTCGAAACAGGAGCCGATGCGGATCGCGACGACCTCGAGCCCGTAGCGGTCGGCGTACATGCTGCCGAGCGCTTCCATCGCGACCTTGCTCACGCCGTAGTTCGTGTCCGGGCGCGGGAAGGCATCGGCGCGGACTTCGCCGTCCTGCGTGCCGACGTAGCCGATGGCGTGGTTGGAGCTGGCGAGAATGACGCGCTTCACGCCGGCGCGCCGCGCCGCCTCGAGGGTGACGTAGGTGCCGTGGATGTTGACGTCGAGGATCGGCGCCCATTCGTGCTCGGTGGACAGGCCGCCCAGATGCACGATCGCATCGACGCCGGCGCACGCGGCCTGCATCGCCGCCATGTCGGTGATCGAGGCGCGCACGATTTCGGCGCCGTCGCCGCCGCCGGGAACATCGGCGATGTCGAGCAGGCGCAGCACGCGCCCTGCGCGTGCCAGGCGGGGACGCAGGAGGGTGGCCATGCCGCCGGCCGCGCCGGTGATGAGGATTCTTTGCATGTCAGCGATTCATTCCCATTCGATGTCAGTATCCGACGTGGTAGTCCTGCGGCACCGGCAGCCCCGCCCACGCCTTCTTTTGCGTCCAGTCGGCCGCGGGCGCGGTCCAGAATGCGTGGGTCGGCGGCAGGCCGAGCGGCAGGAACGACAACGTCGCCATGTACAGGCTGCCGGTCGACGTGTAGCTGTTGGCGAGGTCGGGCTGGTGGTTGGCGAAGCCGAGCTGCAGCCAGCCGTTCGCATCGAACACGCCGGGGCTCGCGTACATGCGCCGATGCACGGCGCCCAATGCGCAGCGCACCTGCGCGGGAGACACGCCCTCGGGCAGGTCGTCCTGCAGCGCAAGTTGCGCGAGCGCCTGGAACGCGGCCGTGCGGTACGTGATCGAGCGCCCGATCAGGGGATAGCTGCCGTCCGGCCCGATCATGCGCTCCTGCTGGCTGCCGAAGCGGCGCATGCGCTTGCGCGCGCGTTCGTAGCGATCCGCGATCATGTCCTTGCCGCCGTCCCAGCTTCCGCTGTACGCGCTGTGTACGCGCAGCAGGTCGACCAGCATCGGGTGGATCACGTACGAGTTGTAGTAGTCGAACGCGAACCTCGGGCCGTCGCTGTACCAGCCGTCGCCGACATACCAGTCGTCGAATTTGCGCAGGGCGAAGTCGACGCGCGCCGGATCCCACGCCGCATCGACCGAGCGCAGGAAAGTCTCGGTCATCGCCGCGAACAACAGCCAATTGGAGTAAGAGGCCTTGCGGTCGCGCAGCGACTGGAACGCGGCGATCACGCCGCGCTTCGTTTTGGCATCGAGCGGATCCCACAAGGCCTTCGGCGCGCGCAGGAAGGCGTGGGCGAGATAGGCCGCATCGACGATGGGCTGCTGGCCGGCGTGGAAGTTCAGCCGATCCGGGCTGTGCGGATCGACCGCATGCGTCAGCCCCTGCAGCGCGTCGTCGCGGAGCTGGTGCCGCACCCGGGCTTCGCCGGACGCATCGTCGGGCAGGCTCAGCCACGGCGCCACGCCGGCCAGCGTGCGGCCGACCGCTTCGACATAGGTCGCGTCCGGATGCAGGTCGTAGCCCGGTCCGCGCTCGAACGGCATGTTCCGGCGCAGCGTTCCCCTAGCGAGGTTCGACAGCACCGGGCTGGCGATGCGATGCAGCCAGGCCGCCCAGTCGGCGCGGCCGACCGGGCTGTCCACGGCAGCGGTTTTCCGCGCGATGGCGGCGTTCGCCGGCAGCGCCAGCGCGCTGCTGCCGGCGGATACGGCCAGAAGGAAATCCCGCCGCTTCACGGCTCAGCCTATGCTCAAGTGGCGCAAGGAGTCGCTGACGACGCGAGCGGCCTCGAACAGGCCCTGGACGACTTCCTGCTCGTGCTTCTTGTCGAGGCGCGCGATCGGCACGGACGCGCTGATGGCGTCCACCGCCGGCGTGCGATAGGGCAGGGCAACCGCGAAGCAGCACAGGCCCGGGGTGTTCTCTTCGCGCTCGTAGGCATAGCCGAGCGAACGGAACTCCGCGAGCTGCTTGTGCAGCGCGCGCGGGTCGCGCACGGTGTTCGGGGTCAGCTGGGCGAACTTCGCCGGCAGCAGCGCATCGACCTCGGCATCGCTGCGCACCGCCAGCAGCGACTTGCCGAGCGAGGTGGCATAGGCCGGCACGCGGCGGCCCACGCGCGAAATCACGCGCAGGTGGTGCTGCGATTCGCGGCTGGCGAGATAGACGACGTCGCTGCCGTCGAGGCGCGCCAGGTGCACGGTTTCGTTGATCTGGCCGCGCAGCTCGGTGATCACCGGCGCCGTCGCCTGCACGACGCGGTCGTGATCCAGATACGACGTGCCCACCAGCAGCGCACGCACGCCGATGCCGTAGGTGCCGAGCCGCGTGTCGCTGTACAGCCAGCCGCGGCCGACCAGCGTCTGCAGCAGCATGTACAGGCTGGACTTGGGCACGTCCATGGCCTCCTGCAATTCGGTCAAGGTCATGGGGTGCGGGCTGTTCGCCAGGGCCTCGAGCAGCACGATCGTGCGATCCGCGGATTTCACCGCGCTCGGCGCGGCCTTCGTCACGCTTGCTTCAACTGCCTTTGCTTTTGTGCCGCGGGCGCGAGCAGGGGAGGTACTGGGTTTGCTCTTCATGACCATGGTCTTTCTCCATTGGGGGATTCGCTTGCGTGTGCGGCATGCACGAAAGGCATGCGCGCCGGCGGGCGTGTGTGCCAGCCTCGCCTCGACACTCGCGGAATGTAGTTCACATGCATGACCCATACAACACTTGACAGAACAACTTGGCATGAGTTCATATGTATGTGAAGCACATTCACATGTATGAACTTGGGAGGGGAAAAACATGAACCTGATCGCTGCTCGCCGTACCCCGTTGTTGCGTCTTGCACTCGCCAGTGCCGTCGTTGCCGCCCTGTATGGCGCACCGTCGGCCCATGCTTCCACGGCATCATCCGCTGATGTCCCTGCTGCCGGCTCCGCCGCTGCCCAGGACACCACCACGTCGAAAAAGCCGATCGCCCTGGCGCCGGTGATGGTTTCGGCGAACAAGCGCGTCGAGAAGCTCGAGAACGTGCCGATGTCGATCTCGGTGTTGAACACCGAGCAATTGCAGCGCGCCAACGTGGGCAATTTCGACGACATCGTCAACATCATCCCGGCGGTGACCGTGGCGTACAGCACGACGCCGGACAACTTCGCCATCAACATGCGCGGCATCGGCACCATGTCGATCGGCGTCGGCGTCGAGTCCGACGTCTCGGTGGTCATCGACGACGTGCCGTACGGCGCCCAGTACCAGGCCTTCACCGGCCTCGGCGACATCAGCCGCGTCGAAGTGCTGAAGGGGCCGCAGAGCACGCTGTTCGGCAAGAACGCCATCGCCGGCGTGATCAGCTACATCACCGCGCCGACGGGCGGTCCGGCCGGCGCCAAGGTCGGTGCGTATTACACGAGCGATGGCGAGTGGCGCGCCCAGGCGTCGGTGCACGCCCCCGTGGGCGACAAGTTCTCGTTCCGCCTCGCCGCGAGCGACTCGCGCTTCCCCGGCAATGTCGAGAACCTGACCAACGGCAAGGAGATCAATGGCTGGAGCGGCAAGACCCTGATGGGCAAGTTCACCTGGAACCCGACGGACAACCTCACGCTCGAGTTCTCGCCGCATTACAGCAAGTCGAACAACAACTGCTGCGTGCCCGTCTACCGGCGCTTCGACGGCATCGGGAGCGCCGTGCTGAAGAATACCGGCACCCCGGCCGGTTCGAAGGTGCCGGTGCAGGTGCCGGCCACGACGCTGCTGGCCGGCATCCCGATCGGACCGGACAACGTCTACACGCGCACGGATTTCCCGACCGGGCTGACCTCGACCGACAAGGGCGCGTCCCTGCACGCCACCTACACCTTCGCCAACGGCGCCACGCTGATGGCGATCAGCTCGTTCGACAAGTACACCGCGCTCGACTACCGCGACCAGGACTTCTTCGACGTGCCGGTGTTGCAGTACTTCCCCTGGTCCGCCGGCCCGCTCAAGAACCAGCCGTCGGGCGTCAACTACGGCATCACGCAGATCGGCACCCACCGCCTCGAGGCGCATACCGACGAAATCCGCCTGACCTCGCCGGACGACGGCTCCTTCAAGTACGTGGCGGGCCTGTGGTACGGCAAGAACGGCATCGACCGCAACCTGATGCGCGGCTATCCGAACATCAACGCGAGCTCGCCGGTGCAATACCTGGCCACGACCTACAACCAGACCTATGCGGCCTTCGGTCAGGCAAGCTGGGAGTTCGTGCCGAGCTGGACGGTGGTCGGCGGCCTGCGTTTCAACCGCGAGGTCAGCGGCTACAGCTTCGCCCAGGGCCAGCCCACCACGGCCACCCCGGCGCCGTACCCGCCGAGCGCGGATTTCACGCCCTCGACGGTCAACCTGGCCGGCCATGGCTACGGCGACAACGCCGTCACCGGGCGCTTCAGCCTGCAGCACCAGTTCAACGACAAGCTGATGGCCTATGCGAGCTACTCGACCGGCTACAAGGGACAGGCCTACGCCCTGACCACCGGCCTGACGGCGCTGGTCGCCAACAGCACCTTCCCGGTCAAGGCGGAGACGGCCAAGTCGTTCGAGCTCGGCATCAAGGACAACTTCTGGGATGGACGCGCCACCCTGAACGCGAGCCTGTTCCACACGCGCTTCTACAACTACCAGCAGAACGTCGGCATCCAGATCCCGGGTTCGGAAGTGTTCCAGACCGTGCTGTACAGCATCCCGTACGTGCAGACGAAGGGCGCGGAGGCGGACCTGGCGATCGTGCCGATGGAGAACATGCTGGTCAACGCGAGCCTCGCCTACACGCTGGCGACCGTGGGACCGTGGCAGAACGGCCCGTGCTACACGGTCTTCATGAAGACGACCAACGGCGGCTTCAACGATTCGTGCGTGCTGAAGAATCCGGCTTTCGGCGGCACCAACACGCAGGACCTGACCGGCGCGAGGATGCCGAACGCGCCCAAGATCCGCGCCAACCTCAGCGTGCGCTACGACATTCCGCTGGCGACCTCGTTCGATGCGTTCGTCACGGCCAGCGAACGTTACCAGTCCGCATCGACCATCGACGTCAGCCAGAACCCGTTCAACAATGTGCCGGCGTACGCCATCACCAACCTCTCGTTCGGCATCGCCGACAAGGCCAAGCGGTACAAGCTGAGCTTCTACGTCAACAACCTGTTCGACCGGCAGTACCTGGCCCGCGGCTTCGGCATCGGTACCGGCTGGAGTTCGACCAACGGCACGCCGTTGTACGTCTCCGGGTGGACCCCGACGCGCGACGCGTTCCGCTACTTCGGCGTGGGCTTCGACTGGAACTTCCGCTGAGCAAGTCCCACGCCTCGCAGCGTGGTTGACGGTCCGGGGCGCACGAGCCATCGAACGCCCCGGGCCTGATGGCCGCCCCTTCATCTCCCAAAAGCAAGAACATGAAAATGAATTCTCCCTACGACTTGTCCGGCGTGCTGTTCTTCCCGGTCACGCCCTTTGCGCCGAACGGCGAGGTGGATGTCGCCGCGTTGGCCGAACACATCCAGCGCGGCGTGGCGAGCGGGCCGGGCGCGGTGTTTGCCGCCTGCGGTACCGGGGAATTCAATGCGCTGGAAGTGGGCGAGTTCGAGACGGTCGTGCGGGTCGCGGTGGAAGCGACGGCGGGCCGTGTGCCGGTGTTCGCCGGCTGCGGCGGCTCGCTGCCGCAGGCCAGGCAGTTCGCGGCGGCGGCGCAGCGCGCCGGCGCCCAGGGCCTGCTGCTGCTGCCGCCCTATCTGGTCAGCTGCCCGCCCGAGGGCCTTGCCCGGTACGTCGAGCAGGTCGCCGCGTCGACGCCGTTGCCGCTGATCGTCTACCAGCGCAACAACGCCGTGTTTACCCCGGAAACCGCGCTGCGGGTGGCGCGCCTGCCGAACGTCATCGGTTTCAAGGACGGCCTCGGCAATCTCGATGCGATGCAGCGCATCGTCCTCGCCGTGCGCGGCGGGATCGGCGACAAGCCGTTCCAGTTCTTCAACGGCATGCCGACCGCCGAAATCACGCAGCGTGCCTATCGCGCCATCGGCGTGCCGCTGTATTCCTCGGCGGTGTTCTGCTTCGCGCCCGAAATCGCGAAGGAGTTCTACGACGCCGTGGAGCGGAACGACACGGCGCGAGTGGACGCCTTGCTGCAGAACTTCTACGTGCCGCTGGTGGAGCTGCGCAACAAGGTGCCCGGTTACGCCGTCTCGCTGGTCAAGGCGGCCGTGCGCTTGAACGGCATCGCGGCCGGATCGGTGCGTGCCCCGCTGGTCGAGCCGGCGCCGAAGCATCTCGAGCGACTGGAGCAGATCATCGCTGCGGGGCGTGCGCTGGCCGGATCGTCCGCGGCGACGGCCTAGGCCGCGGCCCGGAACGTGCCGGATCGGCGACTGACGATGCAGCGCAACCCGCCCGGGCGTTCGCACGGATCGCACGGTTAGCGACATGGCCCGGCTCGCGCTCGCGCATATGTACGTGTGGGACGTGATCGGCGATCCCGACGCGGTGCCGCGGCTGCGCGATCTCGGCATCGGCGCGGTGGCGCTGGCGGCGGCCTATCACTCGGTGCGCGCCGGCACGCCGCTGCATCCGCGGCACCGCGTCGTCGACGCGTCGCACGCGGCCATGTACCTGCCGGTCAGGCAGGCGGCCTGGGGCAACCGCAGCCTGCAGCCGGCGCCGCCGGCCTGGCTGGCGACGCCGAATTCCTTCGGCCTCGCGGCGCAGGAAGTGTGGCGTGCGGGGCTCCCGGTCTACGCCTGGGTCGCATTGACGCATTCGAGCCGGCTGGGCCAGGCCGCGCCCCATCTCACGGTGCGCAATGCGATGGGCGACCGGTATGCGTATGCGTTGTGTCCGGCGCACGCCGAGGTCGTCGAGTATTGCGTGAACCTCGTTCGCGAAGTCGTGCAGTTGGGGCAACCGCAAGGGCTGATCCTCGAAGCGGCCGGCCCGATGGGGTTCGAACACGGCAGCCACCACGAGAAGACCGGCGGTGCCGACTACAACGAGGCGCAGAAGCAGCTGCTGTCCTTGTGTTTCTGCGATGCCTGCGAGGCGCGTTACGTTAGCGCCGGTATCGATCCCGGGAGCTTGCGCGCCGCGGTGCGTGCCGGCATCGACGGCGGCGCCACGTCGACCGACGTGGCGCTCGGCGAAACGCTGGCCGACCAGGTGGCGAAGGTACGCGGGGCGATCGCGCGGGAGCTGCGCCGGCAGGTCGTCGCAGCGGCGCGCGAGCAGTCGCCGTTCCTGGATATCGTGCTGCACGCGAGCGCGGACCGTTGGGCGACGGGGCCGTTCGCCACGGTCGCCGGCGGAGTCGAGGCGGAGGTCGACACACTGGTCGCCAACTGCTGGCCGGAACCCGGCGGGTCGCTGGCGAACATCGCCGGCTTGAAAGGATGGCGCCAGGATCGCAGGCTCGCCGCCTACGTGCTGGCGCTGCCGCCGAAGGAGTGCAGGGCGGATGTGCTGCAGGCCGAACTGGACGCCTATGCCGAAGCGGGTGTCGACGAGTTTCATTTCCATCATGTTGGATTGGCATCACGCGCGCGACTCGAGGCCATCGGTGGCGCGCTGAAATCGGGGAGAGCGTAATGTCGTTGGTCGCGCCGTCAGAAGTCCGAACCGTTGTCGCGCGCGTCGGGCGCTATCGCTGGGTGATCTGCGCGCTGCTGCTGGCGGCGACCACGATCAACTACATGGACCGGCAGTTGATCGGCATCCTCAAGCCGCTGCTCCAAGGCGAACTCGGCTGGAGCGAAACCGACTACGGGAACATCGTGGTGGCCTTCCAGGCCGCCTATGCGATCGGCTTGCTGCTCGCCGGCCGTGCCGTCGACCGGATCGGCACGCATCGCGGGTTTTCCGTCGCGATCGCGCTGTGGAGCCTCGCCTCGATGGCGCATGCACTGACCCGCAGCCTCGCCGGGTTCATCACCGCGCGCTTCGCGCTGGGCCTGGGCGAATCCGCGCATTTCCCGGTGGCGATCAGGACCGTGGCGGAATGGTTTCCGAAAAGCGAGCGCGCCCTCGCCACCGGCATCTTCAACGCCGGCGCGACGCTCGGCGCGCTGGTCACGCCGCTGTTCGTGCCGGTCGTCGTGGCCGCCTTCGGCTGGCAAGGGGCGTTCGTCGTCATCGGCGCGCTCGGCTTCGTCTGGCTGGCGTTCTGGCTCGCCTTGCATGCGTTGCCGTGGCAGAGCCGCCGTGTCGGTCGCGCGGAACTCGAGCACATCGCGAGCGAACCCGAGGACGACGAGGCGCCGGTGCACACCAGCTGGCGCGAACTGCTGCGGCATCGCGAGACCTGGGCCTTCGCGATCGCCAAGTTCCTCACCGACCCGATCTGGTGGCTGTACCTGTTCTGGCTGCCGGACTTCTTCACGCGCAGCTTCAGGATGGACCTGAAAGGCCTGAGCGTGCCGACCGCGGCGGTGTATCTCGCCGCCGGGGTGGGCAGCATCGTCGGCGGCGGGATTTCCTCGTGGCTGATCCGGCGCGGCATGCCGGTGAACCGCGCGCGCAAGCTGGCGATGCTGGCGTGCGCGCTCGCGGTGACCCCGGTCTGGTTCGCGGCGGGCGTTTCGAATATCTGGACCGCGGTCGCGATGATCGGCCTGGCCGCCGCCGCGCACCAGGGCTGGTCGGCGAATCTTTTCACCACCGTGTCCGACCGCTTCCCGCGGCGCATGGTCAGCTCGGTCTGCGGCCTCGGCGGCATGTTCGGCGCGATCGGCGGCATGCTGATCGCCTGGGTCACCGCGCATCTGTTGCAGCTGACCGGCAGCTACGTGCCGGTGTTCGCGCTGGCCGGCGGCGCCTACCTCGTCGCGCTGGCGCAGTTCCACGTGCTGGCGCCGACGCGCGCCGGAACGGCAGGCGCGGCGCGCTGAAGCGCTGCGGGCAGGGGAGCAACGAGCCCGACGATCCGCGAGCGGCGCCCGTTGCAGCGGCGGATTTCCCGAGACACCACCAAGGCGAGAGGGAACAATGAAGCTTTTGAAGCATGTTGCGGTATGGGGCGGGTTGGGCGTCCTGTTCTCCGCTTGCACGTTTGCCGCCCCGGCAGTCCCTGCGCGCGGACTTTCCGTCGACCACGGCCATTTCGTGCTCGATGGCAAACCTTTCCGCATCGTCGCCGGGGAGATGCACTACACGCGCATCCCGCGCGAGTACTGGCGCGCACGCCTGCAGATGGCCAAGGCGATGGGTTTGAATACCATCACCACCTATGTGTTCTGGAATGTGCACGAAGCGGTTCCGGGCCACTACGACTTCAGCGGCCAGAACGATGTCGCGGAATTCATCCGCGAGGCGCAGCAGGAAGGGCTGTACGTGATCCTCCGGCCCGGACCGTACGTATGCGCCGAATGGGAATTTGGCGGCCTGCCGGCGTGGCTGCTGAAAGATGGCGACCTGCAGGTGCGCAGCACCGACCCGAACTTCATGCAGCCGGCCCTGCGCTGGCTGCACCGCCTGGGCAGCGAGCTGGCGCCGCTGCAGCTCGACCGCGGCGGCAACATCATCGCCGTGCAGGTGGAAAACGAATACGGCAGCTACGGTCACGACAAAGGCTACCTGGAGCAGATCCGCCAAGGCGTGATCGACAGCGGTTTCAACGCGTCGCTGCTTTACACGTCCGACAGCGCCGAGCAGCCCGGTTCATTGCCCGGCCTGCTCGAGGTCATCAATTTCGGCGTCGGCCACGCGAAGAAGAAATTCGCGCAACTGCACGCGTGGCAGCCCGGCGGACCCTACATGGCCGGCGAATACTGGGCCGGCTGGTTCGACTCCTGGGGCGGGCCGCACCATGTATCGCCCCCCGGCCTGGTTGCCGGCGAGGTCGACTGGATGCTGAAACAGGGCTATTCCGTCAGTCTCTACATGTTCCATGGCGGCACGTCGTTCGGTTGGATGAATGGCGCCAACTGGAACGAGGGCACTTACCAGCCCGAAGTCAGCAGCTACGACTACGACAGCCCGCTGGACGAAAGCGGCAGGCCGACGCCGAAATACGACGCGCTGCGCAAGGCCATCGCCGACGCAACCGGAGCGACGCCGCCGCCGGTACCGCCGACCCCGCCCACCCAAGCCATCGCCGGCATCAAGCTGGACGAGTCGGTGTCGCTGTGGGACGTGCTGCCCGCACCGGTGGCATCGCACGAGTTGCAGTCCATGGAAGCGCTTGGACAGTCGTATGGCGACATCCTCTACCGCAAGCGCATCGAGCGCGACTTCACGGGCAAATTGCGCATCCATGGCCTGCACGACTACGCCGTGGTCTTCGTCAACGGCAAGCGCATCGGCACGCTCGATCGCCGGCTCGGGCAGGATCGATTGCCCGTGAAGCTGGCCAAGGGCGACACGCTGGATCTGCTGGTGCAGAACGACGGACGCATCAATTTCGGCGACAAGCTGCGTTCGGAGCGCAAGGGCATCCTCGGCAGCGTCACCCTGCAAGGCCGTCCATTGCAGGACTGGAGCATCTATTCCCTGCCATTCAGCCAGGTCGATGCCTTGCACTACAGCCACGCTGCGTGCACGCAAACGCCGTGCGTCTATCGCGGCCACTTCGACGCGCCGGCCTCGGGCAACGCCGCCGCCGACACCTTCCTCGATACGACCGGCCTGGGCAAAGGCATGGTCTGGCTCAACGGACACCCGCTGGGCCGCACCTGGAACATCGGCCCGCAACGCACCCTGTATGTGCCGGGCGCCTGGCTGAAGCCCCGCAACAATCGGTTGATCGTGCTCGATCTCCTGGTGGGAGGCCAGCCGGTGCTGAACACATTGAAGCATCCCGTGCTGGGCACGACGGTCGTGACGGTGCCCTGATTCGTGCCGGACGTGGTGCGGGTCGAATTGCGCTGATTCCCGCCACGGGCTCGCGAGTCCACGTTTGCCTTCGGCGAGCGGGGTACAGGCGCAAGGAGCGCCTGACCCGTCGCGCCGAATCGCTGGGGGCAGGGGAGGGGCAGCGAGGAGTGCGGTCATGTGGTTCATATCCATGAATTATGAAACATATACTTGCACGTGGTTCTCTAGTCGGATATTTTCGGCTTGCACGCTGCAGCACCGTTTTGCGTCGCGCCACTGGACTCCAAGAGTCGGGGAACCACCTTCATGAAATCGATCGCCACGATCCTGTTGCTTTCGTTCGCCGTGCTGTTGCCATGCCGCGCCGCGGAGGCGCCGCTGGCCCCGGACGCGGTGCGCGCGGTGCTGCAACGCTCCGCCGATTGGCAGCTCGCGAACCCGTTGCCGATCCCCACCACCGACTGGCAGATCGCGCCGCTGTACGACGGCCTGCTGCGCCTGGGCTTTACCACCGGCGATGCGCGCGATGTCGCCGCCGTGCTGCGCTTCGGCAACCAGTCGGGCTGGTCGCCGGCTTGGGATCCCTATCACGCCGACGACTGGGCGGTCGGGCATGCCTGGCTCGACCTGTACCTGCTCGACCCCACGCATACGGAACGCCTCGACACCCTGCGCAAGCGCCTCGCCCCGGTGCTGGCGCATCCGGTGACCGAAGTCCTGGATCGGCGCTACCAGCCGAAGACCGCCGGCGTCAAAGTCACCGACCGCTGGACCTGGTGCGACGCGCTCTACATGGAGCCGCCGACCCTGGTGCGCCTGTACCGCGCGACCGGCGACAAGAAGTACCTCGACTTCCTCGACCGCGAATACCGCCAGACCTACGACCAGCTTTACGACCACGACGCGAAGCTGTTCTATCGCGACGGCCGCTACATCGGCACCAAGTCGCCGAACGGCAAGAAGGTGTTCTGGAGCCGCGGCAACGGCTGGGTCTACGGCGGCCTGGCGCTGCTGCTCGAACAGCTGCCGAAGGACCATCCGACCCGCCCGTTCTACGAACAGTTGTTCCGCGAGATGACGCCGGCGGTGGTCGCCGCGCAGCAGGCGGACGGCCTGTGGCGCCCGAACCTCGCCGATCCCGACCAGGTTGCCATCGGCGAAACCAGCGGCAGCGCGTTCTTCGTGTTCGGCCTGGCCTGGGGCATCGATCACGGCCTGCTCGACCGCGCGCAGTATTGGCCGGCGGTCGAGCGCGGCTGGCGCGGCCTGACCACGCGGATCAAGCCGGACGGCTATGTCGGCTACGTGCAGCGGGTGGGCGAGGCGCCGGAGAGCATCAACGCGGACTCGCGCCAGCTCTACGGCACCGGCGCGGTGCTGCTGGCCGGCAGCGAAATCCTGCGTGCGCTCGACACCGCGACCAAGACCTCGCCGGAGAAGATCCTCGCCGCGGCGCAGGCGCAGGTCGATGCGGACCGCACGCCGATCGCGTATGTGCGGCTCGTGCCGGAACGCGGGGACGACCTCGCCTGGGAGAACGACCGCGTCGCGTTTCGCATCTACGGCCCCGAATTGCGCCCCGGCGCGGAGGACAGCGGCATCGATGTGTGGTTCAAGAGCGTTCCGTGGCCGGTCGTGGATTACCGCTATCGCGAGGATCGCCTGCACCACCTCAGCTACCACCAGGATCACGGCAACGGCTACGACGGCTACCACGTCGGCAATTCGCGTGGCGACGGCGGCCTCGGCCTGTGGCGCGACGGCAAGATCGTCACCTCGGACACCTACGTGAGCGCCCAGGTGATCTGGACCAAGCCGGACGTGGCCGAGTTCACCGCCGAATACGAGTATCCGCCGGTGGCCGGCCGCGACAACATCCACGAAACGCGCACGATCCGGCTGCGCCTCGGCGAGCAGCTGAACGAGATCAGCTCGCGCTTCACCGTCGACGGCAAGCCGCTGGCCGGGCTCGATCTGGCGGTCGGGCTCACCACGCAAGACGACAAGATCGCCGAGATGACGTTCAAGCCCGAGGCCGGCTGGATCAGCGTGTGGGAGCCGGTCGACGGCAAGGGCCTCGGCACGGCGGTCATTTTCCCGCGCAGCGAGACGGTGCTCGGCACGCAGCGCGTCAAGAACGAACCCGGCCACGACGAGGCTATCGCGTTCGTGCGCACCGACGCGGACGGAACCATCCGCTACCGCGCCGGCTTCGGCTGGGCGGGCGACAAGAAGATCATGAACAAGAGCGACTGGATGAGCTACGTCGCGGCGCACTCCGGGAGCTCGTACGGCAAGTCCCAATAAAGCGTTCCGCATTTCATGCGGAGGGCGGGACAGCAGCAACCCTCGCGCATGAATGCAAGGCCGAACAGTTTTGTGTGCAGCCCCCTTTCCCCGCGCCCCGATCGCAGTTCATCGCGAAAGGGGCTTTTTGGGGTGCGCATCGATCGATAGCGGGGGCGCTTCGCAGTCGCCGCGAATGGCACGGGAAACGATATTTCTCTCAGGTGGTTGCGCCATGAATGCACTCATCCACAGCGATTCGAAGTCCACGCGGACCGGAGTGGTCGAATGACGATATCGGCGCTTCAAACACCGCGGCAATACGCCATCTCGATCGCGCTGATCGGCGTGCTGTTCTTCGTTTTCGGTTTCGTGACCTGGCTCAACGGCCCGCTGATCACCTTCGTCAAGCTGGCGTTCGATCTCGACACGGACGCGAAAGCGTTTCTCGTCACGACCGCGTTCTACATGGCGTACTTCTTCTTCGCGCTGCCGTCGTCGTGGCTGCTGGAGCGCACCGGCATGAAGCAGGGCATGGCGATCGGCTTGGCGGTGATGGCGGTCGGCAGCTTCGCCTTCGGCACCTATGCCACGCATCGGAACTACCCGGCCTGCCTTGCCGGCCTGTTCGTGATCGGTTCGGGGCTATCGCTGCTGCAGACGGCCTCGAATCCCTACATCAGCATCATCGGGCCGATCGACAGCGCCGCGCGACGCATCAGCATCATGGGCATCTGCAACAAGCTGGCGGGCATCCTCGCGCCGATCATGATCGGCCTGTGGGTGCTCAAGGGCGTCGACCGGATCGGGCAACTGGCTGCCGCGGCGCCGAATGAGGCGGCCAGGGCGGAGGTGCTCAACCGGTTCGCGGCCACGGTGTACCACCCCTACCTCGCGATCAGCGCCGTGCTGGTCCTGCTGGCGATCGGCATCGTGTTTTCGCCGCTGCCCGAGATCCGGGCAGGGGAGGCGAACGTGTCATCCGCGCCCGCACCCGGGGAGCGGGAGAAGGGCAGCCTGCTGCAGTTCCCGCATCTGTGGCTCGGCGTGGTCTGCATCTTCGTCTACCTCGGCGTCGAGGTGATGGCCGGCGACGCCATCGGCACCTACGCCCGCGGTTTCCAGATACCGAACGACCAGGCGAAGTATTTCACCGCGATCACGCTCTCGGCGATGCTGGTCGGCTACGTGATCGGCCTCGCGGTGATTCCGAAACGGCTTTCGCAGGAGCGTTGCCTCGCCGTTTCCGCCGTGCTGGGCGCGGTGCTGGCGATGCTCGCCTGGGCAACGCATGGCTATGTGTCGGTGGCCTGCGTGGCCGCGCTGGGACTGGCCAATGCGCTGATGTGGCCGGCGATCTTTCCGCTCGCGATCAAGGGGCTGGGGCGTTTCACCGAGAAGGGTTCGGCCCTGCTCATCATGGGGATTGCCGGCGGCGCCATCGTTCCACGTCTGTTTGCCGTGCTCAAGGAGCAGTACGACTTCCAGGCCGTGTTTCTCGCGCTGATGTTGCCGAGCTATCTCTACATTCTTTTCTATTCGCTGAAAGGCTACCGGGTCGGCCAGCCGAAACCGGCGGCCTTCCTGGCGACTCCCGTTTTCTCAGGCTCCGAGGAGTAGCACATGTCGATCGAACGCATTGGCGGTATCAAGAGTGGTAGCGGCGGCCAGGCGCTGCCGTTCTGTCAGGCCGTCCGGGCCGGCGATTTCGTGTTCGTCTCCGGGCAGGTGGCAATGGGCGAGGACGGCGAGATCGTCGCCGGCGGCATCGTCGAGCAGACGCACAAGACGATGGAGAACATCATCGCGATCCTGGCCAAGGCCGGTTGCACGCTGGCCGATGTGGTCAAGGCGAACGTCTGGCTCGACGACACGCGCGATTTCCAGGCGTTCAACCGCGCCTACTCCGGCTATTTCGCCGGCAACCCGCCCGCGCGTTCGTGCGTGCGATCGCAGATCATGGTCGACGCCAAGGTCGAGATCGACGTGATCGCCTACAAGCCGGCGCACGACTGAACATGGCCCACGCGCTCTACACGTATCCGTGGAATCTGCACGACCCGGATGCGGATGTCGCGGCCATACGCGCGCTCGGCATCGACGAAATCAGCCTGGCAGCGAGCTACCACGCGGGCAAATTCATCCAGCCGCACGATGCGCGGCGGCGCGTCTACTTTCCCGAGGACGGCACGGTCTATTTCCGTCCGCGTCGGCAGTACGGCACGGTCCAGCCGCAGGTCGCCGCGATCACCGCGCAGCGCGATACGTTGCAGGAGCTGTGTGGCCGCGGCGCAGTCAAGATCAATGCCTGGGTCGTGCTCAACCACAACACGCGGCTCGGCATGCTGCATCCCGGGCTGGTCGTGCACAACTGCCACGGCGATCCGTATCCGTACAGCCTGTGTCCCGCGCATGCCGAAGTCCGCGAGTACGCCGTGACGCTGGCGGCCGACCTGGCCGCGCATTACGACCTGGCGCGCTTGCTGCTCGAGACGCCGGGGTACCTGGGCTACGCGCACGGCTTCCACCACGAGTTCGCGCAGCTGGCCGTCGACGCGACGCTGGACGCACTGCTCGGCCTGTGTTTCTGCGGGGCCTGCCTGGCCGGCGCCTTGCGCGCGGGCATCGATGCCCCGGGCCTGCGCAAGCGCACGGCTGCACGCGTCGACACCTTGCTCGGTTCCGAAGTCGAGGCCGACGAGCGGCGGGCGTGGGATCGACTCGAACGCGATCTGCAAAACGACGCGGAGTTGGCGGCGTATCACGCCTGGCGCGCCGAAACGGTGACCTCCCTGGTCGCCGAGATCCGCGCCGAGGTCAGGCCCGAGGTCGCGGTCAAGGTGATTTCCACGACGCAGCGCAGCCATCGGCTGGCCTATCTCGAAGGGCACGACCTCGGCGCCCTGGCGGACGTCTGCGACGGCCTGGAAGCGCCGCTGTACCAGTCCTCGACGCGCGCCTTCGAGGACGAACTCCGCTACCTGCGCGGCCAACTCGGCGCCGCGCCGATGAGCGCGATTCTGCGCCCGGGCTTTCCGGACATGGACGAGGAAGCGCAATTGCGCGAACGCCATGCGTCGCTGCAGGCAGCGGGCCTCGGCGATATCGCCTTCTACAACTACGGACTGCTGAAGCCGAGCAACCTGGCCTGGATCCGCCGCCTGCTGACCACGGACAACATCCCATGACGACGAGTTTCGATTTCACCGGCAAGCACATCATGATCACCGGCGCCGCGGGCGGCATCGGCATCAGCCTGTGCAAAGCCTTTCTGGGCTGGGGCGGCACGGTCTACGCCTTCGACCGCGACGAGGCCACCCTCGATTCGCTGAAGGCGGCGCTGGGCGCGCATCCCCACCTCGTCTGCGCCGCCGCGGACCTGACCGATCTGGCTGCCACGAAGCAGGCGGTCGATCGTCTCGGCAGTCAGCACGGCGCGGTCGATATCCTGATCAACAACGCCGGCGCGGCGGCCGCGACCGCCTTGGCCAACCTGACTCCGGAAAACTGGGAGCACGATCTCGCGATCAACCTCACCGCCCCTTACCACTGCGTCGAGGCGGTCAAAATGGCCATGCTCGCGAACAAGCGCGGCGTGATCGTCAATATCGGCACCGTCAACAGCCTGCTGGCGCTCGGCCACCCGGCCTACAGCGCGGCCAAGGCGGGATTGGTCAGCTATACCCGTTCGCTGGCGATCGAGTACGGACCGCACGGCATCCGCGCGAACATCCTTTGCCCGGGCACGGTCAAGACGCAGGCCTGGAAAGCGCGCGTGGCGAAGAAGCCGCAAGTGTTCGACGACTTGAAGAAGTGGTATCCGCTGCGCGATTTCGCCGAGCCCGCCGATATCGCGAATGCAGCGGGCTTCCTCGCCTCCGACGCGGCGCGGGCGATCACCGGCGTGGTGCTGCCCGTGGATGCCGGCCTGACCGCGGGCAACCCGGTCATGGCGGCGGAACTGACGCTGGAATCCTTCTGATGGCGACCGACATGCAAGCGCCGTGGGCCTTGCCCGTGCTGACCGGCTGCAAGGGCCTGCCGCTGGCGGCGAGCGCGTTGCGCCTCGAAGACATCGGCGCGCAAGGCTGGAATCTGCTTGCCGGCGACCTGCCGACGCCGGTGGCCGTGCTCAAGGCCAGCGCGCTGGCGCACAACCTCACCACGATGCAGGCGTATCTCGATCGCGCCGGCGTGCGCCTCGCGCCGCACGGCAAGACCACGATGTGCCCACAACTCTACGCGCGGCAGATCGGCGCCGGCGCCTGGGGCATCACTGTGGCGACGTTCGCCCAGGCGCGGGTGGCGATCGCCTGCGGCGTGCGCAACGTGCTCATCGCCAACGAACTGGTCGGCGAGGCCGAAATCGAGGGGTTGGCGCAACTGCAGCGCGAACACCCCGAGTTGGAACTCTACAGCTTGGTGGATTCGGTCGCGGGCCTGGAACGGCTGCATCACGTCCTGCAGCGCCATCCCGGCCAGTCGCCGTTCCGCGTGCTGCTGGAAATCGGTTTCCCGGGCGGACGCTGCGGTTGCCGCAGCGCCGAGGAAGCGCTGGCCGTGGCACGCGCCGCCGCCGCGTTGCCGACGATCGCGCTGAGCGGCATCGAAGGCTACGAAGGCCTGATCGTGAGCGCGGACCGGCATCGCGACGCCGTGGCGGTCGATGCCTATCTGGCGACCGTCATCGAGGTCTTCCAGCGCTGCGCCAACGAGAAACTGTTCGCCAAGGGCCCGGTGCTGCTCAGCGCCGGCGGTTCGGCCTATTTCGACTTGGTCGCGCGCGCCCTGGCCAGCGTCAAGGCGCTCGACCTGCTGCCGATCGTGCGCAGCGGCTGCTATCTCACGCACGACACCGGCTTTTACCAGGCGCTGGTCGCCAACGTGGCCGAACGAGCCGTGCTCGGCGAGGCCCCGGACTTGCGCAGCGCGCTGGAGGTCTGGACCCAGGTGTTGTCGCGGCCGGAGCCCGACCTGGTCATCTTGAATGCCGGCAAGCGCGACGTGTCTTTCGACATCGACCTGCCGTTCGCCCACAGCTGGTTCCGCGCGCAGGAATCGGCGCCGCAGCCGCTGGCGCAGAGCACCGTGCTGCGCCTGAGCGACCAGCATGCGTTCCTGCGCGTGCCCGCGGATTCGCCGCTGCAAGTCGGCGACTTCGTCGGGTTGTCGATCTCGCACCCGTGCACCACGTTCGACAAATGGCAGGTGCTGCTCGAGGTCGACGACGACTACAACGTCATCGAAGCCCTGCGGACGTACTTCTGATGGAATCCCACGCCTACGACCTGATCCTGCGCGGCGGCACCGTGATCGACGGCACCGGCGCGGCGCGCTACGCCGCCGACGTCGGCATCCGCGGCGAACGCATCGCGGCGGTCGGCGATCTTGCCGGCGAGCGCGCGGCCTCGACGGTCGACGTTGCCGGCAAGATCGTGGCGCCCGGCTTCATCGACACGCACACGCACGACGACTGCGCCTGCCTGACCGCGCCGGACATGATCCCGAAGATCAGCCAGGGCGTGACGACGGTGGTGGTCGGCAACTGCGGGCTGTCGGTGGCGCCGATCCGCTTTCCGCAGTCGGTGCCCGAGCCGTTCAACCTGCTGGGGCAACCGAAGGACTTCGTCTTCGACCGCTTTGCCGACTATGCCGACGCGGTGGATGCGGCGCAGCCGCGCGTGAACGTCGCCGCCCTGGTGGGCCACTCGACCTTGCGGGCCGCTTGCGTCCGGGATCTCTCGCGCAAGGCGAACGCGGTGGAGCTCACCACGATGCGCGCCTATGTCGCCGAAGCGATGGCGGCCGGCGCTCACGGGCTGAGTTCGGGCGTGTTCTATCCGCCGGCCGCCGCCGCGGACATCGAAGAACTGGTGGCGGTCGCGCGCGAGGTGAGCGCCGCGGGCGGCGTGTATGCGACGCACATCCGCGACGAATACGACGGCGTGATCGAGGCCTTGCGCGAGGCGTTTGCCACGGCGGCGCAGGCCGCGCTGCCGCTGGTCGTCTCGCACCACAAATGCGCCGGCGTGCACAACTGGGGGCGTTCGGTGCAGACGCTCGCCCTGCTGGAAGAGACCGCGCGGCGGCAGCCGGTCGGCCTCGACTGCTATCCCTACACCGCCGGTTCCTCGGTGCTCGAACCGGATCTGGCGGATGGCGAAATCGACATCCTGATCAATTCGTCCAAGCCGCACCCGGAGTGCGCGGGACGTTACCTGCGCGAGATCAGCGAAAGCTGGGGCGTCAGCCAGCGCGAGGCGGCCGAGCGGCTGGTGCCGGGCTCGGCGTGCTACTTCCAGATCCATGAAGACGACATGCGGCGCATCCTGCAGCACCCCTTGTCGATGGTCGGCTCGGACGGCCTGCCGAACGATCCCAATCCGCACCCGCGCCTGTGGGGCACCTTCCCGCGCGTGCTCGGCAAGTATGCGCGCGAGCAGGGGCTGTTCACGCTGGAAACCGCGGTGCACAAGATGACCGGCCTGTCGGCTGCGCGCTTCGGCCTGACCGGCCGCGGCCGCGTCGCCGTGGACCACGCGGCGGACCTGACGATTTTCGACGCGGACACCATCCTGGACCGGGCGACGTTCGAGCAGCCCCGGCAGACCGCCGCGGGCATCGAGCACGTGTACGTCAATGGGCGGCTGGCCTGGCGCGGCGGCGAACCGGCGGGTACGCGCAGCGGGCGCTTTCTGCGCCGGGGACTCGCCTGATGGCGACGGCGTTTGCGATCGACCTGAAGTTTTTCAGCGAAACCAGGTAGCCGCCCGCACTTGCGCCGGCTTCTTTCCGGCTCGCCGCTACAGTCGACACGCCTAAGGAAGGCCTGATTAATCCGGCTTCTCGCTCGTCATTCCTGCGAGGTGCCTTTCAACAGCCGAAGGCTGGTCAAGCTGGGATCCAGTGTCTGTAGGCCATTGAACGCAGAGGCACTGGATGACTCGCTACGCTCGTCCCTTCGGGGCCGCCCTGCGGGCGTTCTGCGCGCTACGCGCTTGTCCTGCTTTCGCACACTGGTGTCCGGAATATTCGATGTTCCAGTTCGCAGGCTCCAAGACCGCAGGCTCTCGCCTTGAACAACGAAGCCGAGCGACTCGAATTCGGGAAGGTGCTGGTTGGTGAATCCCTCTCCCTCCGGGAGAGGGTGCCGGCAGGCGGGTGAGGGTTCGGGCAGAGCGAAATGCTGCGGCAAGTCCGAACCCTCACCCCCGGCCCCTCTCCCGGTGGGAGAGGGGAGCCGATCACCGACGAGATATTCCGGACAGCAGTGTGCTTGACCGGCCCTGCGGCCGTTGAAAAGCGTCTCGCAGGAATGACGAGCAAAATCAGAGCATCTCCAAAGCAGTAGGTATTTCGAATGTTCTGGCATAAAAGGGATTCTGGTCGGCAAGCGTTCCGCCATGCGCTCTCGATGGCGATTTACCTTGCGATGTTGGCGGCAAATATCTGCCACGCAGCGCCAGCGGCCAGAACGGCAGATGCAGATGTTCGAGGCAGCCAGGACCTCTCTTTGGCGCGTCCGTGGCTGCCGCGACTGATGCCGCTGACCGAAGACCAGAGGAGGATTCTGGCTGCTTTCGATGCCCATTTCCGCGTGCCCGATGTCCATCCCGACGGCAGGGGTGTCGACGAGGCAACGATGGCGGGCTTGAGAAAAGCGGTCCGCGAAGACTACGGGATTCATGTCGAGCGGGGGCGGCTCGTCGGGAAGCCGATCGAATATCGCGAAACGGACGGCAGCAATCACGCTCCTGCCGGCGGGATCGCGATGCTGGATGTGATGAGGACGATCAATCGCCTCGCCGATGCCTATGCTGATGCTTCCCCCGGACAGGCCGAGGAGTTGAAAGGCCTGTTTCTCGATGTATGCCGCCATATTCTCGACCAGGGCTTGGTCGAAGGCGCGCCGATTTCGCGATCCCCGTTCGGAATACCCAGTTCGATGTACGGCTGGTTCGGCCAGAGCGCTGGCATTTTCAAGCTGCGGCAGGTGCTTGATGAGGCTGGTTTGCTCTTGCCCATGAGTCGCGCTGTCGCGTATTGGCAGAACAGGAGCTGGTTGAGCGAGGTTCCCGATCCCAACAATTCCGATGACTGGCGTTGCGGGTTTTGGCACGACCTCATGGTGGCCATCGCCGCCATGCCCGACACGCCGGAGAAGTGGCAGCGGCTCTCTGCCGCCATGCGCTATGTTTCCCTGAACATCACCACCGGCGAAGCGTTTTCGCAGGCACTTCCCCCCAGTGGGGAGTTCAACCACCACGGCGGCTTTCACTTGGCCTATTCCTATGCCATGGAGAAAGCGCTGGACGTGGTGGGGAGGCTGCACCAGTCCGGTTTGGATGTGAGTGCCGAAGCGCACGAGCGTCTGCGCGCGTACGGCCGGACAACCGCGTGGATTGTGCTGGATGGGACGGTGGCCACGAATCTGTTGCTCCGTTCGGGAGGCCCGGAGGGGAAAAAGCCCGTTGCCAACGAGCTGCGCACGCTGGCGGATCTCGGGCCGACCAATGCAAGTGGGACGATCGATCCGGAAATGGCCGCGCTTTATCTGGCGGTCATCAAGAACGAAAAGAACGACGCGACTGACAATGATGCGCAGCGTTATCGCCGTGCTGGCATTGCTGCCGCGGAACTGAGCGGCGCCGTGGCCATGCCCAACCGTCCGGCCTTGGTATGGCGCACTCCCGGAACGCTGGTATCCGCAGCGGCCATGCGCCCCGATTTTCGCGGTTTCGAGATGTATGCCTGGACGCAGAGCAATATTCAGGGGCGATATTCGGTCTACGGCTCGGTGATGGTATTGCAGGCGGGGCGCAAGCCCGTCACTCCGGGCTACATGCCCGAACAAGGCTGGGACTGGAGCCTGTGGCCGGGAGCGACCACGTTCCTGGCCGGCGACCTGGAACTTACGCCGCGCTCGGACCTGGGCTACGGCGGCAATCGCTCACCGGTCGGCGGCGTAAGCGTGTTGAGCAACCAGGTCACGTTGCTCAACAACGTCGCCGTCGGCAGCGATGCCGCCGGACTCTTCATGGTCGATTTCGATTCCGACGGCGTGCATTTCAGGAAAAGCGTTTTTTCGGTGGGTGGGCATGTGCTGGTACAGACCAGCGACATCGGATCGACGCGCCCCGAGCCGATAGTCACCACGCTGTATCAGGATCACCTGGACGACGCCCAGCAAGCATCGATGCTCGAGGGCGAGACGCTCACGAACGCGAATACCGACCGCAGCATCCGCGTGGACAAGCCCCTGGTATTGCGCGATGTGGAGGGCATGAGTTACACGGTGCTGCCGGTGCCCGGCCAGTCGGCGCCACCTACCTTGCGCGTATTGCGCCGCCATCAAACGTGGCGTCTGCCCTACGACAAATTCTTGAAAGAGGGCTTCGCCGAAGGGCTGGGCAAACACGGCTCCTTGCCGAAAAACTTGAGTACGGAGGAATACCTCGACCAGTTCGTTCCCCGGGCGGGGGATTTTGCCCTGGCCTATGTCGACCACGGCACCGCGCCGCGCGATGCAGCCGATGCCTATCTCCTCACGCTGCCCTCCAGTACGACACGTGATACGTCCGACATGCCGAGGCTGCTGGTGCAGACCAGGGCAGGGCATGCCGCATTCGATCCGGTGACGCGAACCTATGCGTACGCGGGCTTTGAACCGGATACAACATGGAAGCAGGGGCCGCTGCTAAGGCTTGGCCGCCCGGCATCCGTGCTGCTGCGCGAAATGCCGGATGGTTCGCTCAAGCTCGCCGTTGCGTCATGGAGCGTCAAGGACACCGCGCCATTCATTCTGGTTTTGAAGGGAAACTGGAAGACTTCAGCATCAGGCGGCCGAGCTGTTGCGAAAAACGGCGAGACGGAGCTGTCGATACCTTATGTGAGCGACTTGCCTCAAAGCCTGGTGCTGAGGAAGTAAATGAATTCAAGTTTTCCTACGACGAGTTGGCTACAGGCGCACCAGCATCGCGGGCGACCGGTCCGATCCGGCGCAACAGCTCGTGCGCGCCACGACGGGTTTTGGAGCGGTATGTATCGCACCCGGGCTCAGCGCGGTTTCGCGCGATGGTTGTCGTGAGGTCAAGCGCGACGAAGCTTCCCGCTTCTCCGATGCTTCGAAGTCAAGCCCCCTCTCAACAGCAGCGCAGGCGGCGGCGTGCAGCCCAAAGCCTGCGGCATGAGCCACCGTCATCGAGCCGGGCGCCCCCTTGAAAGCGGGTTCGGCGGGGAAGGGGGCGGGGGTGCCGACCGGCGCGGCCGGTGCGGCCGGGTGGACCGCCTCGGCGTCGGGCAGGGTGCGGCCGGCCTCGGGACGCGCTCCCGCGCTCGCGGGGGCTGGCGCCCCCACACCCCCGGCCGCGCTCCGGGCGCGATCTTGCAGCCAGAACCGGGCCTGCTCGCAGACGATCGGCCACGCGGCCAGCCGCCACGGCTGGAACACGTAGCCGTTGCCGCTGACCAGCTCGCCGCGCGGCGTCAGCGTCCAGCCGGCCCAGCCGTCATGCAGCGCGCCCAGATCGCCGCAGCGCAGGAGCCGCAGCAGCCGCACCGCCGACCACGGGACGCGGTTGCGGCCGGCGTCCCAGTGCCGCACGGTGCGCTCGCACACGCCGAGGAAGGCCGCGCACGCCTTGCGGTTCAGCAGGCACGCATGGCGCAGCTCGCGGAAGCCGTCCGGGCTGACCAGCCAGACCCGGCGGCGTGGGCGGCGAGCGCCACGGCGAGGGCGAGCCACAGGGCGGCCCACAGGGCCGGCGGCGACGGCTCCGGGCGCCTCATCGGCCCCGTCCGCGATTGCGCATAATGTATATTATGTCAAACAACGCATCGGCGACGGCCGCGGACGTGGCACGTCAGCCCGGCGGGCTTCCGCGAGCTGCGCCACGCCTGCCTGCTCTCGCGCCAAGCGTGCGCGGCCTTCCTCGGCGTCGGCGTGCGCACCGTCTACCACTGGGAGGCCGGACGCTGCCGCATACCGTTCAGCGCGGTGCGGCTGCTGCGCTTCGTGCGGCTGGGCGACCTCGGCGCGCTCTGCGACGACTGGGCCGGCTGGACGCTCAACCGGCTGGGCCTGCACGATCCGGCCGGCCGCACCTACCGCCTCGACGCCATGCGCGCGTGGTGGATCACCTGCGAGCAGGCCCAGTTCTGGCGCGAGGGCCGGCCTTCCCTGCTCGGAGCCTCGACCGTCCCCAGTGGAAGCCGGGGCAGGTGCGCAGCACCTGTTTCGGGTTCCACGCCCAACCCGCCCACGCCCGAAGCCGTGGGGGTGGAGGGGGGCACCCCCTCCGGTGGCGCCCTTTTGCCGTCGGGGAAGCGGGGCACGTCCTCCAGCGCGCTCCCGCGCGCTGCGCGAGGTACGGCAGGCACGAAGTCCGCCACCTTCCCCGCCGAACCGCTCTCGACCGCTCACGCCGCCGCCGGTGCAGGGGCCACGCCGCACCCGCCGAGCGTCGCCGAGGCCTCCGCCGCCGCAGCCGGCGCGCCCGGATCAGCCGCAGGCGCCGGCCGCGCCGGCTCGCCGGCGGAGGGTCGCCGTCGTGGCCGGGAGGGGCGCCGCTCTGCGCCGCAAGGCGCGGGGCTTGTCAGCTCTTCACAACAAGTGAGAAGCCAAGGGCGCCAACCCAAGCCCGGCAAGGCTTCGCAGGGGATCGGCAATGCTCCCTGACCTGGCCCCGCCCTCGACCTCGGTGCACTGGCTCTCGCCCGAAGCGCGGGCCAAGGCCCGCTGTGCCCGCCTGCGCGACGCCATCCGGGAAGCGGCCAAGCTCCACGAGGAGGCGGACCGCTACGCCTCCCACCGCCTCGGCCGCTCCGCCCACCGCAAGACCTTCCTCACCCTCACCTACCGCCCCGGCGTGGACTGGTCGAAGCGGCACATCTCCGAGTTCCTCGACCGCCTGCGCAAGTGGCTGGGGGCGCGCGACGCCAAGCTGCTGTACGCGTGGGTGGCCGAGCTGCAAGGGCGTGGCGCGCTGCACTACCACGTCCTCGTCTGGGTGCCCCGCCGGCTGCGCCTGCCCCGCCCCGACGCCTCGGGCTGGTGGCCGCACGGCATGAGCAACGTCGAGACCGCCCGCAACCCGGTCGGCTACATGGTGAAGTACGCGACCAAGACCCGCCCCGAGGACTTGGCGCGCCTGCCCAAGGGCGTGCGCCTGCACGGCAACGGCGGCCACGACCCCGCCCGCCGCACCCGGTTGCGCGAGACCCTCGCGCCGTTCTGGATCAGGCAGACGATGCAGGCCCGCAAGTACGGCCGCTTGATCGACGCCTACGAAGCCGAGGCTTCATGGCTGGCCCGCCGCGTGCGCGTCGAGTGGACGGATGAGGACGGGACGCGCTGGTTCCGCTGGAACGATCCCGCCAAGCCGCCCTACGGCTCCCCGGCGTACTGGGATGCGGTGCTTCACGATCACGAAGCGTGGCAGGCGCTGGAGGACCAATGGGCGCACTACGCCGACACCTACGAGGCCAAGGGCTGGCCCGCCTTCCGGCGCGTCCGGGGCGGGGTCTGCGACCTGCTCACCGGCGAATTCATCGAGACCCCGTGGCGCGTCGTGTTCCCGCGCGGCGGCATGCCCTACGTGGAACGCAAGGAGACCCTGCAATGAACGCCACGCCCTTCATCTTCCGCGAACCGCCCGGCCCCTGCCCGCCGCCCGCCGACTGGATGGCCGGCGGCAGCTGCGACCCCTCGGCCAACGCGGCCTACGGCTTCACCGAGGCGCAGGTGGTGAGCGCGGCCACGGCGGCCTACATGGATGCGTTCATGCACGCCCCGCCGGGGACGTCTCGGGCGGAACTGCGCGCGGCGCTGGTCGGGCGCTTCGTTGACGAGCTGGAACGGCTGGGCGCGTAGCCCGGACAAAGCGAGGCCCCCGACTGCTTGGCGGCGATCCGGGGGCCTCTGAGTACCACCACAACAGGGGCGTTGCGCCCCGAGGGAATGCTACATGGAAACCGATCACGCGGCAGCCTGCCGCTACTTCACGCCCGGCGACGCCTGCCGGGTCGCCCTGGACGCCTACCGGGCCGCCGCAGACCGCCTCACGCCACCGTTCGGGCAACCGTGGATGCTCGACGGCCAGCCCTTCGCCACGCCGGCGGACTTCGCGGACGACTTCGTCGCGGAACTCGTCGCGCGGCTCGGCCTGCTCGCGCTCGACCGCCTCGGCACGTTTGCCCCGCCCGAAGAACGCAGCGATCCGTGGCAGCGCGCCTATCTCGCGGCGCCCGAGAAAATGTGCGAGATAATCTCAGTTCGTGAGACCGAATTAGCGCAGGCGATGCACGAATTGCGCCGCGGAGAAAATGCCCGGCATAATGCCGCCACGGAGGGAGATTCAGCGCATGCCGGCGGCTAAGGTTCCATTATGTCAAACAACGCATCGGCGACGGCCGCGGACGTGGCACGTCAGCCCGGCGGGCTTCCGCGAGCTGCGCCACGCCTGCCTGCTCTCGCGCCAAGCGTGCGCGGCCTTCCTCGGCGTCGGCGTGCGCACCGTCTACCACTGGGAGGCCGGACGCTGCCGCATACCGTTCAGCGCGGTGCGGCTGCTGCGCTTCGTGCGGCTGGGCGACCTCGGCGCGCTCTGCGACGACTGGGCCGGCTGGACGCTCAACCGGCTGGGCCTGCACGATCCGGCCGGCCGCACCTACCGCCTCGACGCCATGCGCGCGTGGTGGATCACCTGCGAGCAGGCCCAGTTCTGGCGCGAGGGCCGGCCTTCCCTGCTCGGAGCCTCGACCGTCCCCAGTGGAAGCCGGGGCAGGTGCGCAGCACCTGTTTCGGGTTCCACGCCACCGCGCGGCTTCCTCGGCGCAAAAAAAAGCCACCCGTGACAGGTGGCCGATGGGGAGATGATGCGATGCATGTGGAAGTTTCCTCTTCCACATGCATTTTTCTTGTGCCGGCTTCGGTCAGTAGTCGTAGCTCACGCCCAATTGCACGTACCGCGGCGTTTCCCTCGAGTAAGGCATGGCGTAGTACACGTTGGGCTGCGCGGCGGTGCCGCCGTTGTAGGTGGACTGCTGCTGGATGGATTTTTGCTCGTTGAACACGTTGTGTACCTGCAACTGGAAGTCCAGCTTGTGCTGGGCGAACGCCGGGCGGTAATCCAGCTGCAGGCTCAACTGGTGCGTCCACGGCGTGGAACCGGCGGCGCCCGGAGCCGAGGGCATGCCGTTGCACCAGTGGTACGACGAACCGTAGCCGCCCGGATCGGTCTGGTCGGGGCCGTAGAAGCCGAGGCAGGACAAGGGCGTGCCGGAGGCGATGCGGTAGGTGCCGCCCACGCTCCATTCCGGCGAGATCTGGTACGAGCCGTACAGGCGCAACTGGTGCCGCTGGTTGTTGGCCTGCAGGCCGTTGGCGTACGACATGATCTCGGGGAAGTCCCACTGCGTGGTGGCCGACTGCGAGCTGCCGCCCTGCCCCGTGGCCGACATCACCGGGCCTTCGTAGTCGCCGTAGCTGCGCGAGAACGTGTAGTCGATCTTGCCCCACCACTTGCCGTCGAACGGGTGCTCCAGGTACAGGTCCAGCGCGTAGTACTTGCGCTTGAGCTGCGGCATGCGGAAGTCCTTCCAGGGGATCTTCACCTCGCTGTAGCCGCCGCTGCCGTTCGGAATGACCAGGGTGTTGGCGCTGCCCGGATTGATCAGGATGCTGCCGAGCACGGCGTTCGGGTCGATGCTGAGACCCTGCCTCGCGGCTGCCTGCTGGATGATGGCGAGGTTGTCCGATTCCGAGCCGTACCAGTCGTCGATGGCGCGGCCCATACGGTTGTACGTGCCGCTCACGCCGTACACCCACGCCGGGCCGAGCTGCTGCTGCAGGCCGAGGACGAACTGGTCCACGTACTCCGCCTTGAGGCTCTTCGCCGACACCAGCTTGGGATCGATCGTGCTGCCATCCTCGCCGTTGACGTAGTAAACCCCGTTCGGGAAGGTGGTCGGGATCAGCTGCGGGTTGATCGGCTGGCCGTTGGGGTCGATGCCCGAATAGGTGAAGTACTGGTTCGTGTACAGCGGGGCGCTGGCTTCGCGCAGCGCCACCGAGGTGGGCATGGCGAGGTAGTAGCGGCCGGCGTTGCCGAACACCTTCATGCTGGAGTCGCCGAACACATCCCAGCTGAAGCCGAGGCGCGGCGCCCATTGCGGCTTGGTCAGGCGCAGGTAGGCCTCGCCCGCCGGCGTGTAGTTGGTGAACTGGTCGTTGCGCAGGCCGATGTTCAGCAGCAGGTTCGGCGTGACCTGCCAGTTGTCCTGCACGTACTGCGCGCGCTGCACCACGGACACGGTGGCCTCGGTGGTGTACACGTTCTTCGCCACGTAGCAGCCGTAGGCCTTGCCGCCGATGGTGCACGGCGTGCCCGGCCCCACGGTGTAGCCGTTGAGCGTCTGGATGTCCTTGCCCAGGGTCTGCACGCCGTAGGTCCAGGCGTAGCCGGGGCCGCCGAAGGTCACGCCGTCGTTCTTGTCGGTGTCGGTGTCGTTGTCGATGCCGAACAGGAGGTCGTGGTTGCCCAGCTTCCAGTCGAGGTCGATGCGCAGGTTGCGCACTTCGGAAGCGTGGCCGGGGTTGGCCACGGTGCCGCTGCCGTTCGGGTTGTAGCGGTAGCGGCCGTTGGTCAGGTAGATCGGGTTTTCGAGATACGAACTGTAGATCGTGGGCAGGCCCGGGTCGTAACCCGCATAGGACGGCTGGTAATAGAAATAGCTGCCGTCCATCTTGCCGTAGGTGGCGTTCAACGTCAGGTCGTCGGTGATGTACGAGGTGTATTTGGCGATCCAGAGGTCGAAGGTGGTTTTCCAGCGCTGGCCCAGCGACTGGAAGGCGCCCCGGGTGTGCGTGCCGTAGTCGTAGACGTAGGTGGTGGACGGGGTGTTGGAGGTCTGGTTGCGGATGCCGGTGAGCGACAGGGTGTTGTTGGCGTTGATGTTCCAGTCCAGCTTGCCGTAGATCTTGGGGTTGCTGGAGTTCGAGTAGGTCATGTAGTTCGTGTTGTTCGGCGTATAGCTGCCGACGTTGTGCCGCTCCGTCTTGTTGGCCTCGTACGACAGGAACATGAACAGCTTGTCCTTGATCAGCGGGCCGCCGACATAGGCGTCGTACACCGTGGTCCAGGTGCTGTCGCTGCGCTGGTACCGGTAGAGTTGCCCCGGCTGCTGCCAGGCCAGCAGGTTGTTCGGGTTGACGTAGTAGTAGTTCAGGGTGCTGGCCCGCGCGAACGCCGGCCACCACACCGCTTGCCCGCCGAAATGCCAGTCGTCGGTGCCGCTCATGCCCACCTGGCTGATCACGCCGCCGGCCGAGCGGCCGTACATGGCGCCGTAGCCGCTGGTGAGGTTCTGCTGCTGGGCGATGGAACCGTAGGGCAAGGTGATGCCGCCGGTATTGCTGAGCGGATCGGAAGTATTGAAGCCGTTGATGTAGTACGCGTTCTCGACGATGGACGAGCCGTTGAACGAAACCACCGGCTCGCCGGTGGGGCCGCTGCCCAGCCTGGCCGCGCCGTAGGTGGTGCCCGGCGCCAGCAGGGCGATCGCGCCCGAGTTGCGCGCCAGCGGCAACTGCTTCAACTGCTGCGCGGTGACGGTGAGGTTCTGCGTGGTGGAGGTCACGTCGATCGCCGGCAGCGCGCTCGCCGTCACGGTCACCGAACTCAGCGTGCGGGTGTCCTTGCCGCCGGTGAAGTCCGCTTCGGATGCGCCGCCGGCGGCCGGGCTGACGTTGCTGCGCGACTGCACCACGGTGCCGCCCTGCAGCAGGTTGACCGTATAGGTGCCCACCGGCACGGTGATCGAGTAGTGGCCCGAGCTGTCGACCGGCACGGTGCGGTTGAAACCGGCGCCGCCGACGATCTGCACGGTCTCGCCGGCGGCTGCCGGCGCGGTGCCGAAAATCGTGCCGGTCGTGGCCTGCGCCAGCACCTGACCGCTTATGCCGGCGCCGGCGACGATGGCGGCGGCCAATGCCGTGCGGCGCAAGGCCGAAACGCGGGCACTCCTGTTGAACTTCATGGCATTCATGAGATCTGGAAACTCCCCCGGTGAAAACGCTGGTTCATTCAAGTTGGACGGAAGGCGCAACATCCCCTTGCTGTCGCGACATCGGCAGCAACATCCGCAAGAAATGGGTTATCGGGAGCGAAAGAAATTGCGAATCAGCGATCACCTCCATTCGGCGTTTGGTACTGCCGCCAGGCGACCTCGATCATTCCGTCAAAGCCATTCGACAATCGGCATGCCTCATTCCGGATTGCCGAAAAAAAGATAATCCGCAGTTAATCGGATTGTCTCGGCGCGATACTGCATGGGTAATGCGGAAAATCGCATAAAGGATGCAATCCACCATTTTCGTGTGGATGTCGGCATAAATACGCCGGACGCCCATGTTTGCGGAACCTGATTGACAAGGCCCGGCCAGCATGTCTCTGCGTTTGCCGAAGGAACCCTTCTCCCACCGGGAGAAGGTGCCGGCAGGCGGATGAGAGTTTGGTGTCCCGTGACATCCGATCCACCACGAACCCTCACCCGGTTGACGACCCGACTGGCCGTTGCCCGGATCGGGGCGGGCGACGAATCCGTCGCGTTTCCTGCCCGGCGAATCATGCCGACTTCCCTCCCCCGCACGCGGGAATGACGCAAGACCGCCGCGCCGTGCCATGCTTAACATCGCTGTTTTGCAGGCGCGATCCGATGACCGACTACAGCCGCCAGCTGCACACCATCGACATGCACACCGGCGGCGAGCCGCTGCGCGTGGTGCTTGCCGGCCTGCCGCCGCTGCCGGCGGGCACGGTGCTGGAAAAGCGCGCGTGGCTGCGCGAGCGCCACGACGACATCCGCCGCTTCCTGATGCTGGAGCCGCGCGGCCACGCCGACATGTACGGCGCCTACCTGTTCCCCGCGGTCACGCCCGGCGCGGACTTCGGCGTGATCTTCCTGCACAACGAGGGCTACAGCGACATGTGCGGGCACGGCATCATCGCGCTCGGCCGCCTGCTGGTGGAGCTGGGCATGGTGCCGCGGCAGTCGCCGCGCACGCGCATCGCCTTCGATGCACCCGCCGGTTTCATCGAAGCGTGGGTGGAATGGGACGGCCGGCGCGCCGGGCGCACCACGTTCCGCAACGTGCCCGGTTTCATCTACCGGCGCGACCTCGCCGTGCACACGCCGGGCTTCGGCGCGATCACCGGCGACATCGTGTTCGGCGGTGCGTTCTACTACTACTTCACCGCGCCGGACGGGCTGGCGATCGAGCCGGAGAACGTGCGCACGTTGATCGAACTCGGCGCGCAGGCGAAGGCGGCGGTGGTGGCGCAGGTATCCATCCAGCACCCGCTGGAGCCGGGACTTGACCAGCTCTACGGCAGCATCATCGACGGCCCGCCGAACACGGCCAGCGCGGGAGCCGACCAGAGCAATGTCTGCATCTTCGCCGACCGCGAGGTGGACCGTTCGCCCACCGGCACCGGCACTTCGGGCCGCGCCGCGCAGCTGTTCCTGCGCGGCCGGCTCGGGCTGGATCAACCCTACGTCAACGCCAGCATCGTCGGCAGCCGCTTCGAGGTACGCGTGGTCGAGGCGGCGAAGGTCGGCCCGTTCGACGGCGCGGTCACCGAAGTGACCGGCGACGCCCACATCATGGGCTTCAACCAGTGGGTGCTGGAACGCGACGACCCGTTCCCGCAGGGATTCTTCCTGCGATGAGCGCCGCCGCTTCCGATACCTTGCGCGTGCCGCTGGACGCGCTTGACGAACAGGTGCGCGCCGCGCTGCGCAGCCTCGGCCTGGGCGAAGCGCACGTGCAGGCGATGGCGCGCACGATCGTGGCGGGCCAGCGCGACGCCTGCCCGGCGCACGGCATCTACCGCGTGCTGACCTGCGCGCATACCGTGCGCGCCGGCAAGGTGGACTTGCAGGCCGAACCGCTCGTCGAGGCCGACGGCAGCGCCGTGGTGCGCGTGGATGCGCGCTACGCGTTTTCGCCGCTGGCGTTCGAGCGTGGCCTGCCCGCACTGGTCGACGCCGTGCGCCGGCATGGCGTGGGCGCGCTGGCGATCCGCCACTGCTTCCACTACTCCGCGCTGTGGCCGGAGATCGAGGCGATCGTCGCGCACGGTCTGGCCGCACTCGCGGTCACGCCCAGCCACGCCTGGGTAGCACCCGCCGGCGGCCACAAGCCCGTGTTCGGCACCAACCCCATCGCGTTCGGCTGGCCGCGTCCCGGCCCGTATCCGCTGGTGTTCGACTTCGCCACCAGCGCGATCGCGCGCGGCGACCTGGAGCTGCACCGTCGCGCCGGCACGCCGCTGCCGCCGGACTGCGGCGTGGATGCGCAGGGCCAGCCGTCCACCGACCCGATTGCCGTCGCCAGCGGCGCCATGCGCACCTTCGGCGGCCACAAGGGTTCGGCGCTGGCGCTGATGGTGGAGCTGCTGGGCGGCGCGCTGATCGGCGACTGGACCAGCCGCGAGTCGCTGGCGTTCGACGCCGGCAGCGGCGCCGCGCCCTGCCACGGCGAACTGATCCTCGCCTTCGACCCCGCCCACCTCGGCGGCGCGGACGCGGCCGAGGGCGCGCGGCGCGCCGAGGCGATGTTCGACGCCATCACCGCGCAAGGCGCACGGCTGCCCTCGCAGCGCCGTTTCGACGCGCGCGAGCGCAGCCTGCGCGAAGGCGCGACCGTGCCGGCGGCGCTGTACCGCGAAGTGCTGGCGATGGCCGGCGCGTGATGCCTGTCGCAACCACCGCTTCGCCCGCCGCGAAGCCCACCGAATATCGTCCACATGCTGGAGAGAAGTCGATGCGCTGTTTGATCCTGTCCGGTTTCGTCGCGCTGTCGTGGTTCGCGGCTGCCGCCTCGCCCGCCTGCGCGCAGGCCGCCCCGCCCCAACCGCCGCGGCAGTCCAACGGACTGGCGCTGACGCCGCCGATGGGCTGGAACTCGTGGAACCACTTCGGCTGCGACATCAGCGAGCAGACCATCCGCGCCGCCGCCGACGCGATGGTCAGCTCGGGCATGAAGGACGCCGGCTACCAGTACGTGGTGATCGACGATTGCTGGCACGGCCCGCGCGACGCCGAGGGCAACATCACCGCCGATCCCAAGCGCTTCCCTTCCGGCATCAAGGCGCTGGCCGACTACGTGCATGCGAAAGGGCTGAAGTTCGGCATCTACTCCGATGCGGGCACGCAGACCTGCGCCGGCCGCCCGGGCAGCCGCGGGTACGAGTACCAGGACGCACGCACCTACGCCGCGTGGGGCGTGGATTACCTGAAGTACGACTGGTGCCACACCGGCACGCAGGACGGCCAGTCCTCCTACACCTTGATGAGCGACGCGCTGCGCGCCACCGGCCGCCCGATCGTGTTCAGCCTGTGCGACTGGGGCAGCAACAAGGATTGGCTGTGGGCGAAGAACGTCGGCAACCTCTGGCGCACCACCGGCGACATCTACGACGGCTGGGAAAGCCGCGACGGCCACTACAACGGCATGACCAACATCGTGGACATGCAGGCCGAGCTCGCCGCCTACGCCGGCCCCGGCCACTGGAACGACCCGGACATGCTGGAAGTCGGCAACGGCGGCATGAGCAACGAGGAATACAAGACCCAGTTCAGCCTGTGGGCCGAGATGGCCGCGCCGCTGATCGCGGGCAACGACCTCACGAAGATGGACGCGCAGACGCTGGCCATCCTCACCAACCGCGAAGTGATCGCGGTGGACCAGGATGCACTGGGCGTGCAGGGCCGCCGCGTTTTCAAGGACGGCGACCGCGAGGTGTGGGTGAAGCCGCTCGCCGGCGGCGGCCGCGCCGTGGTGCTGTTCAACCGCGGCAAGGAGGCCAGCGAGATCGCCGTGGACTGGGACATGCTCGGCTACCCCAAGGGCACGCCCATGCACGTGCGCGACCTGTGGCAGCACAAGGATCTGCCGCGCGCGCATGAGCGCGTCGCCGCCGAGGTGCCCCCGCACGGCGTGGTGATGCTGCGCCTCAGCTACTGACGCCCGCCGCGCCCTGCCCGGCGCGCGGCTTCCACGAAACTGCACGAGGAACGACCGGTGAAACAACATCGCACACTGCTGGCGACGCTGCTGGCCTGCGGCCTGGCCGCGGGAGCCTGGGCCGACTCCGCGCCGACGCCGCCGCGCACGCCCAACGGCCTGGCGCTGACGCCGCCGATGGGCTGGAACACCTGGAACAAGTTCGGCTGCTCGATCAACGAAAAGCTGATCCGCGAGGCGGCGGACGCGATGGTCAGCTCCGGCATGCGCGACGCCGGCTACGACTACATCGTCATCGACGATTGCTGGCAGGGCCAGCGCGACGCGAACGGCAACATCCAGCCCGACCCGCAGCGCTTCCCCTCCGGCATGAAGGCGCTGGGCGACTACATCCACGCCAAGGGGCTGAAGTTCGGCATCTACTCCGACGCCGGCAAGCTCACCTGCGGCAAGCGCCCGGGCAGCTGGGGCCACGAGTACCAGGACGCGCGCACCTATGCCTCGTGGGGCGTGGACTACCTGAAGTACGACTGGTGCTCCACCTACACGCAGGATGCGCCGTCCAGCTACGCCACGATGAGCGATGCGCTGCGCGCCACCGGCCGCCCGATCGTGTTCAGCATCTGCGAGTGGGGCGTCAACAAGCCCTGGCTGTGGGCGAAGAACATCGGCAACCTGTGGCGCACCACCGACGACATCTACGACCACTGGTCGGGCCGGGACGGCTACCAGCACAGCGTGCTGGCCATCCTCGACCTGCAGGTGGGGCTGGACGGCTTTGCCGGCCCCGGCCACTGGAACGATCCGGACATGCTGGAAGTGGGCAATGGCGGCATGAGCAACGAGGAATACCGCTCCCACTTCAGCCTGTGGGCGATGCTGGCCGCGCCGCTGATGGCCGGCAACGACCTCGCCGCGATGGACGCGGACACCAAGGCCATCCTCACCAACCGCGAGGTGATCGCGGTGGACCAGGATCCGCTCGGCATCGAGGCCCGCCGCGTGGCCAAGCACGGCGACTACGAAGTGTGGGCGCGCCCGCTCCAGGGCGGCGGCCGCGCAGTGCTGCTGCTCAACCGCAGCGCCGCCGCGCACGCGATCACCGTGGACTGGGCCGAGCTCGACCTGCCCGCCTCGCTGCGCCTCAAGGTACGCGACCTGTGGGCGCACAAGGACCTGCCCGACGCGCGCGGCAGCTTCACCGCCGAGGTGCCCTCGCACGGCGTGGCGATGCTGCGGATGGAGTAGCCCCCTGCCCCGGCCGGTGCTCCATGGCCAGCCGGGGCGTCGAGCCATGCGGCCTTGCGGCGCCCATGGACCATTCCGCATCCGGCGGCGTGGTCCGTGGGCGCTTTCGTTGGCGCCCCTGCGGATCGACGGCGGGTGCCACGATCCGGATCGGCCATCCATCGACCTGATGAACGATGAAACCCTGCTGCTTGAAGCCCCGCTTCCGCCGGACGCGAAGAAGGGCCATGGATGGCCCTGTTTCGATGAGCGAGGAAGAGGGGCCGGGTGAAACACGACATCCCCATTCCTGGCATGCCGGAGACTCGTCGCTTCGCCCGTACCCTCATCCGGCCCTGCGGGCCACCTTCTCCCGAAGGGAGAAGGGAACGGTCAGCCGAGCGTCGTCGCTGATCGGGTCCATCGAAGCCACGCCACGGCTGCCGGCACATGTCCATCGTGCGCTCGTCGCTAGCATGCAGGATTCGCGGGGCCGCCCGCGAGCAGCAGGTCGGCCGCGCGCAGCGCTTGTTCCTCGACCCAAAAAAAGCCGCCCTTGCGGGCGGCAACTTGGGGAGTGTGTTGCGGCGCGGCCGGTGGCGCGCGCCGCCTGTTTCCATGCCCTGCCGGGCAGCGATCAGTAGTCGTACGACACGCTGAGGCGCAGGTAGCGCGGCTGCGTCTGGCCGGTCGGCAGCAGGAAGTGCGGATCCTCGCCGCCGTGGCTGGAGCCGTAGTACGGCGAGGTCTGGGTGATCACGCGGTTGTTGAAGATGTTGTAGACCATCGCGTTGAAGGCCAGCTTCTTGCCCGCCCACTCCGGCCGGTATTCCACCGCGGCGCTCACCGTGTACTGCCACGGGTTGTGACCCAGGTCGCCCGGACGCGAGGGCTTGCCGCCACACCAGTGGTAGATGCCGCCGTAGCCGAGGCCGGGGTTGCCTTCGTTCGGCCCGTACAGGCCGAGGCAGCTGCGCGGCAGGCCCGACAGGATCGCGACGTTGCCGGACACCATCCACTCCGGCGCAAGCTGGTAGGAGCCGTAGGCCTTGATCTGGTGGCGACGGGTGTTCGGCAGCTCGCCGTTGGCGTACTCCATCGCCTGCCAGTAATCCCAGTCCACCGTGGCGGACACGTCGGTCTGCGTGAGGTCGGAGCGCACCTGGCCCTCGCTGTTGCCGTAGCTGCGCGAGAACAGGTAGTCGATGCGGCCCTGCCACTTGCCGTCGAACGGATGCTCCAGGTAGGCGTTGAGGCCGTAGTAGCGGCGCTTCAGGCCGGAGCCGTAGCCGAAGTCCTCCTTCCACCGCATCGGCACCGTGTAGTAGCCGCCGCCGATCTTCGCCACCTTGAGGATGTTGGTGCGCCCCGGGTTGATCAGGTAGGCGCCGTTGATCTCGGACGCGTCGTAGGTGGCGGGGTCGATGCCCATGCGCTCCATCTTCGCGGCGATCGCGGGCGTGTCGCCGGTGTCGTCGATGGCGTTGCGCAGGTTGCGGACGGTGGCCTTGAGGCCGTACACCCATTGCTCGCCCAGCTTCTTGTCGAAGCCGAGGATGAACTCGTCCTGGTACTCGGACTTCAGGTTGGTCGCCGCCACCATGTTGGGGTCGTGCGGCTGGCCGTACTCGCGGTTGTTCGAGATCGGCGCTTCCACGCCGCGGCTGGTGTGGATCGGCGTGAGCCCGGTGGGCACGCCGTTCGCGTCGATGCCGGTGTAGGTGTAGTACACGCGGGTGTAGTACGGCGCGCCGGCCTGGCGCATCGCCACCGTGGCCGGCAGCGCGAGGTAGTAGCGGCCGGCGTTGCCGTACACCTTGAAGCTGCTGTCGCCGTTCACGTCCCAGCTGAAGCCCACGCGCGGCGCCCACTGCGGCGAGGTCAGGCGCAGGTAGGGTGCGCCGCCGGGGTTGTAGTTGGTGAACTGGTCGTTGCGCAGGCCCAGGTTGAGCAGCCAGCGGTCGCTCACCTGCCAGTTGTCCTCCACGTACTGCGCGCGCTGCGACACCTTCACCGAACCGCCGCCGTAGCGGCGGTACTTCGCCACGTAGTAGCCGGTTTCGCCGCCCGTGTAGTTGCCCGGCGCATCCACGAACGGGTCGCCGCTGGAGATCGGCGTGGCCGGGTTGCCCTTGAGGTACTCCCAGGCGTAGCCCGGCGCCGCCATCGCGGTGCCGTCGTGCAGGTCAAGCACGGTCTGGTTGTCGATGCCCGCCGACAGCGCGTGGTCGCCGAGGCGATAGCCGAGGTCGAGGCGCAGGTTGGTGTCGTGCGAGGTGTGCCGCGGGTCGGCCGACTCGCCCAGCGTCTGCGGGTTGCGGATCGGCGTGCCGCCGTTCAGCGCGGGGTTCTGCTTGCTGATGCCGTAGAGCAGCGGAATGGTGGGGTAAAGGTTGTTGAGCTGGTTGTAGTAGGTGCCGTCCATCTCGCCGTACAGCGCCGAGAACGTCAGCGCGTCGGTGATGTAGCTGGTGAACTTGCCGACGAAGAGTTCCGCGCCGGTCTTGAACGGCGTGTTCTTGCCGACCAGCGTGCCGTCCCTGCCGGTGTCGTAGTCGTAGTTGTAGCGCCGGCCCGAGTACTGGCGCTTGGTGGAGGCGCCGGTCAGTTCGAGCAGGTTGCTGTCGTTGATGTTCCAGTCGAGCTTGGCGTACCACTTCGGGTAGTCGTTGCGGTAGTGGGTGTCGTAGGGCCACTCGGTGGAGCCGATGCTGTTGCTCTGGCGGCGCTCGGCCTCGAGCGCGACGAAGAAGAACAGCCGGTCGCGGATCAGCGGGCCGCCGGCGTAGGCGCTGGCTACGGTGGTCCACGAGTGGCTGCCCGCGCCGCGCGAATACAACTTGCCGCGATCCGGGCCGGTGGGGTAGTACACGTCGCGCGCATCGCCGCGCGCGAACGCCGGCGTCCACAGCAGCTGGCCGCCGAAATGCCACTCGTTGGTGCCGCGCTTGCCCACCTGGCTGATCACGCCGCCGTCGGAGCGGCCGTAGCTCGCGCCGTAGCCGCCGGTGAGCACTTCCTGCTGGTCGATCGCGCCATAGGGCAGGCTGAAGCCGCCGAAGTCGCTGAGCGGATCGGTGGTGTTGAAGCCGTTGATGTAGTACGCGTTCTCGGTGACCGAGGAGCCGCCGAAGGACACCAGCGTGTTGCCGGTGGGGCCACTGAACGCGCCCTCGATCGCCCCCGGCGCCAGCAGTGCGATCGACTCGGCGCTGCGCGCCAGCGGCAGGCGGGCGAGTTGTTCCGACGTGATCACCGTGCGCGAGTCCACGCCGGTGACGTCGATGGCCGGCAGGGCGCTGGCCGATACCGTCACCGCCGTGAGGTCTTTCGCGTCCGTCGCGGCGACGAACGACACCTCGGTGCCCGCGCCCACGCGCAGGGACACGTTCGAGCGCGACTCGACCGTCTTGCCGTCGCGCAGCAGGGTCACCGTGTAGGTGCCCAGCGGCAGCTGGCCGATGGTGTAGCGGCCCTGCGCATCGACCGGCACCTGCCGGACCAGGCCCGAGGTGTTGCGCACCTCGACCGCCTCGCCGGCCGCCACCGCCGCCTGGCCGAAGATCGAGCCCGTCGTCGCCTGGGCGTGCAGTTGCCCCGTTCCCCCCAGTCCTGCCAGCAGCGCAAGCGCGATGGCGTGTCGTCGCAAGGGCGCACGGCCCTGCGGCAGCATGTTTTCGTTCATCCGCATCCTCTCCCAGATCATTCGATGAATTCGGCAATCGGGCGACGCCCAAGCCCACGGCGCCTCCGGCTCCCCTGCTCCTGCATGACGCTGTCGTCTCTCCCTGGCCGAGCGGCCCGACCGCGGTGTCCGGCGAGTGCCGCGCGCGGTGCCGTTCGCCGGCATCGCGTGCACGTCGCCCGATCCGGGTTCATCGTGACCGATGGGTTCTTGCGACGTCTTGTCGCAAGCAAACACGATTCGCGCGCAAATCTGCACAAGTCTGCGAAACGCGCCCGAACCGGCGACTTGAGTGACTGGCGCGCGGCTCGCATGATGGAAGCGCTCCCCTGCCCGGGTCTGCACGATGCTTTCCAGTCCGGCGGCTTCCCAGCGCGATTCCTGCGTCCGCGAAATTCCCGGTCGCCGGTCCGTGCGGATCCATGCGCTGCCGGCGCGCGGCCGCCGCGAACGGGAGGCGGCATGAACACCGGGCTGGCCCAGGCGCTGCTCGACCTGCGCACGCACGGCTGGCTGCTGCTCGGCGCGACGGGCCAGGCCGTGTTCACCTCGCGCTTCGTGCTGCAGTGGGTGTACAGCGAGCGGCGCGGCTGCAGCGCGATCCCGCTGGCGTTCTGGTACGTCAGCCTCGCCGGCGCCGCCCTGCTGCTCGGCTACGCGATCCACCTGCGCGACCCGGTGTTCATCGCCGGCCAGGGCGGCGGCCTGCTGATCTACCTGCGCAACCTGCAGCTGCGCTGGCGCGAGGCGCGCCACGCCGGGGCGAAACCATGCTGACGCCGGCCGCCGGCGAGGCCTGCTGGATCGGCGCGGGTTTCCTCGCGCAGGCGCTGTTCGGCCTCCGCTTCCTGGTGCAATGGCTGTACAGCGAGGCGCATGGCCGCAGCGTGGTGCCGCCGGCGTTCTGGTACATCAGCGCCGTCGCCGGGGCGATCCTGTTGAGCTACGCGATCCATCGCGGCGAGCCGGTGTTCGTCGCCGGCGAAGCCACCACGCTGCTGATCTTCCTGCGCAACCTGCAGCTGCTGTGGCGGCGCGGAGGCCGCCGATGAGCGCGCGGCGGTCGCTGTACGGAGTCCTGCTGCTCGGGCTGCTGCTGGGCCTCGCCTTCCAGGGCACGCGCGGGCTGTGGAGCCCCGACGAAGGCCGCTATGTCGACGGCGCGGTGCAGATGCTCGACTCGGGCGACCTGCTGGCCCCGGCCTACAGCCCGGATCGGCCGAACTTCTCCAAGCCGCCGCTGACCTACTGGCTGCTCGCCGCCTCGCTCGAGGTGTTCGGCCACAACACCTGGGCCGCGCGCGCGCCCGGCGCGCTGGCTTTCGCCGCCACCTTGCTGCTGCTGTTCGGCATGGGGCGCGTGCTGGTGGCGGAACGCCCCTGGCTGCCGGCGTTGATCTATGCCTGCGCGCCGTTCCCGTTCCTCGCCGCGAACATCGTCAGCACGGACGTGTTCCTGTGCCTGTTCGAGGCGCTGGCGATGCTCGGCTTCGTGCAGGCGGGCTTCGGCGCCGAGACCGGGCACGCACGCCGCTGGATCGCGCTGATGTGGCTGGGCTTCGGCCTCGCCTTCCTGACCAAGGGGCCGCCGGGCCTGATGCCGCTGCTGGCGATCCTGCCGTTCGTGCAGCGCCGCGACGGCTGGCGCGGGCTCGGCCGCCTGTGCACGCCGGCCGGGCTGGCGGTGTTCCTGCTGGTCGGCGGCAGCTGGTACGTGCTGGCGATGCTGCGCTATCCGTGGCTGCCGCACTACTTCGCGCACCGCGAGGTGTACGAGCGCATGTTCACCGCCGTGCAGCGGCGCCACCCGGGGCCGTTCGGCTGGTTCGTGGCCTACGCGCCGACCCTGCTGCTGGGCTCGCTGCCGTGGTGGCCGCTGCTGCTGGGGCGCAAGGCACGCGCGATGCGGGCGGCGAATCGGCGCGATGCGGGCAACCGGCACGCCAGCCCCGGGCGTTTCCTGTGGCTGTGGCTGCTGCTGCCCTTGCTGGTGTTCTGCCTGGTGCAGTCGCGCCTGCCGCTGTACGTGCTGCCCTTGTTCCTGCCGCTGTCGCTGCTGCTGGCGCGGGCATTGCAACGACGCTTCGATCCCGCCCGCGCGACGCCGTGGCTGGCGCTGGGCCTGTGGCTCGTCGTGCTGCTGGCGGTGAAGGGCGGCGTCGGCTGGTTCGCGCATCCCGCGGCGGACAACCGCCTCGCCGCGCGGCAGCTCGCGGCATCGACGAGTGCGCACGCCTACGATGCGATCGTCTTCGTCGAGAACACCGCGCAGGACTACGACATCGAGGAGCAGACGCCGTGGGGGCTGCGGCTCTACCTCGACAAGCCGATCTACGGCGTGGCCTGGCGGCAAGCGCAGGCGACCGCGGAACTGTGCGGCACGCTGCGTCGGCACGGCCACACGCTGCTGGTGCTCGATCCGGCGATTGCGCCGGCGGCGGTCGAACCCGCGCTCGCCGGCTGTACGCCGGGCGGCGCCGTGCAGCTCGGCGCGTGGCGCCGCAGCGCATTGCTGCTGGCCGGCGGCTGAAGGAGCGCACCGTGCCATGTGCGGAATCTGCGGCATCGTGATGCGCGACGCGAACCCGGCACGGCCCGCGCCGGAACCGGTAGTGCGCCGCATGCTGCAGCGGATGGCGCATCGCGGTCCGGACGGCAACGCGCTGGCGACGCGCGGTGGCATGACGATGGCGGCGAACCGGCTGGCGATCCGCGGCGTGGACGAGGCGCAGCCGCCGCTGCTCGAACACCCGGACGGCATCCTGGCCGCCTGCAACGGCGAGATCGACAACCACCGCGAGCTGCGCCACTTCCTCGCCCAATGCGGCCGCACGGTGCCGTTCAGCACCGATGTCGCGGTGATCGCGCCGCTGTACCTGGAAAAAGGCCTGGCGTTCGTCGAACACCTGCAGGGCGTGTTCGCGCTCGCGCTGTGGGATGCGCGCCGGCAACGGCTGATCCTGGCCCGCGATCGCGTCGGCGAGCGCCACCTGTACTACGCCGACACCGGGCGCGCGATCCTGTTCGCCTCCGAGCTGGCCGCGCTGACGGAAGCCACCGACCCTGCCGCGCCGCTCGACCGCGAAGCGCTGGCGTCGTTCCTGCAGACCGGCTACTGCCCGGCGCCGCGCAGCCTGCTCGCCGGGCATCGCAAGCTCTGCCCGGGCGAAATGCTGGTGTTCGAACCCAGGGAAGGTCCGATCAATTCGGCTTCTCGCTCGTCATTCCTGCAAAAGCAGGAATCCAGTGCCTTTGCGTTCAATGGCCTACAGACGCTGGATCCCAGCTTTCGCTGGGATGACGAGCAAAATCAGAGCATTCCAAGCACCACCCATCACCGGCGCTACTGGCATTTCCCGCGGCGCGCGGCCACCACGACGACGCCCGCACCGCGCGCCTTCGACCACGTGCTGCGCGAAGCGGTACACCGGCAGAGCGAGGTCGAGGTGCCGTTCGGGGTGCTGCTCAGCGGCGGCATGGATTCCGCCCTGATCGCCGCGGTGGCGCGCAGCCTGCGCCCCGGGCTCGAGTTGCCGGCGTACTGCGCCCGCTTCGCCGAGGCTTCCTTCGACGAGGGGCGTGCCGCGGAGCGCGTCGCCGCACGGCTGGGCTGTCCCTTCGTGCCAGTGACGATCACGGCGGAAGACATCCCGGCCACGCTGCACACGCTGGTGACGACCACCGGCGAACCGCTGGCCGATCCGGCCTGGCTGCCGCTGGCGCTGGTGGCCGGCCGCGCCGCCCGCGACGTGCGCATGCTGCTCGCCGGCGAGGGCGCGGACGAACTGTTCGGCGGCTATCCCGCCTACCTCGGCGCACAATTCGCCGGCCGCTACGCGCGCCTGCCGGCGGGCCTGCGCACGCTGCTGCGCCGGTTGATCGAACGGCTGCCGCCCAGCGACCGCAAGGTCACGCTGTCGTTCCTGCTCAAGCGCTTCGTGCTTGGCCAGGAACTCGACGGGCTGGCGCGGCACCAGTTGTGGACTTCGCACATCGCGCCGGAGTGGCTGCGCCGCCTGGGCGTCGAACCGCCGGCATGGGCGACAGGAGATGTCGCCGAGCTGCCCCTGCTCGACGCCGTGCAGCAGCACGACTTCGCCCATGCCCTGCCGGAGGCGCTGCTGGCCAAGGCGGATCGCGGCGGCATGCTGCACGGCGTGGAAATCCGGGCGCCGTACCTGGACCCCACGGTGATCGAGTTCGCCGCGGCCCTGCCGGTGCAGGCCCGCGTGCGCGGGCTCACCACCAAGGCCTTCCTCAAGGACTACGCGAGGCTGTACCTGCCGCGCGCGGTGACGCGGCGGCGCAAGCGCGGGCTGTCGGTGCCGCTGGCGGCCTGGCTGCGCGGCCCCCTGCGCGAATGGGCGCAGGCGCGCCTCGCCAGCGGCACGCTGGCCGAGGCCGGCCTGCGCCAGCGCACCGCACTGGAGCTGCTGGCCGAGCACATGGCGCGCAAGGCCGATCACGGGCGCGCGCTCTGGATCCTGCTCGTGCTCGGCGAATGGCTGGAGTGGCGAGCGCTTGCACGCCCACCGGATCTGCGGCCTGCCGCGCAATGCGCGATCCACGCCGCCTCGCGGCAGTGATCGCGCGCGCGGGCGTCGCCATCTGCGCCGACCGTGGCGTGGCGCGCGCATAGCCATCCTCCCGGGTGGATGACCGGGCATGTCCTTGCATGCCATGGCGAATTGACCAGCATCAACTGGCGCCGCAACGGCGCATGCCACGCTGCAGCCGAACCCGTGCCGGGGAGCGTGCCCAGTTCGCCCCGGAACCCTGCCGCAGTGGAGGACGTCATGGCTTCCCGTTGCGCTGTACGCCGTTTCCGGTTCCATCCGCAGCTGCTGCGCGCCGTGGCGCTCGCTGCCGGATTGCTCGCCCTCGCAGGCGTGTCGCCCGCTGCCCGCGCGATACCCGCGTTCGCGCGGCAGACCCACACGCCGTGCACGGCATGCCACATCGGCGGCTTCGGGCCGCAGCTCACGCCGTTCGGGCGCCAGTTCAAGTTGCTGGGCTACACGCTCGGCGCCGGCGGCAAGGACGAGCTGCCGCTGTCGCTGATGCTGGTGGAGTCGTACACGAACACCCGCAAGGCGCAGGCCGCCCCGCCCGCCAAGGGCTTCGGCACCAACGACAACACCGAGCTGCAGCAGGCTTCGGTGTTCCTCGCCGGCCGCATCACCGACCACCTCGGCGTGTTGGCGCAGGCCACCTACTCGGAGAACGGCGGCCTGCTGGGCTGGGACAACAGCGACCTGCGCTATGCGCGCACTTCCGCCGTGGCGGGCCACAGCGTGCTGTGGGGCGTCTCGCTCAACAACAACCCCAGCGTCACCGACGTCTTCAACACGGCGCCCTCGTGGCAATACCAGTACATGGCGCCCGACCTCGCCCCCGGCGCGCCGGCGGCGCCGATCCTGATGGGCGGGCTGGCCGCGCAGGTCGTCGGCCTCAACGCCTACGCGCAGATCGACGGCGGGCTCTATCTGGAGGCGGGCGGCTACCGCTCGCTGTCGCCGGCCTTCCTGCGCGACGTGAACGCGGACTTCAGCGGGCGGCTCAGCGGCATCGCGCCCTATGCGCGGCTCGCTTATACGTGGAACCTCGCCAGCGCCAACCTGCAGGTCGGCGCCTTCGCTTTCCACGCGGCGCGCGGGCTGGTCGGCGCCAATGCGCGGGGCGATGCGGTGGCGCTGGCCGGACCCTCCGACAAGTTCACCGACCTCGGAATCGACGCGAGCTACCAGTTCCAGGCCGGCGACCAGCATGCGGTGACCGTCAATGCCTTGTACCTCGACGAGCGGCAGCGCCTCGACGCCACCTATGCCGCCGGGATCTCCTCGAACCTGCACGACAGCCTGCGCGCGCTGAACCTCAACGCCAGCTACTGGTACCGCAACACCTGGGGCATCACGCTGGGCGGATTCGCCAACGACGGCAGCCGCGACCTGGCGCTGTACGGCAACAACGGCCGCCCCGACACGCATGGCGGCGTGGTTGAGCTGAACTGGAACCCGTTCGGCAAGGCGGATTCGTGGGCGCAGCCGTTCGCCAACCTCCGCCTCGGCCTGCAATACACCTGGTACGCGCGCTTCAGCGGGCTGGTCACCAACATCGATGGCGCGGGCCGGCGGGCCTCGGACAACGACACGCTGTACCTCTACGCATGGCTGGCGTTGTAGTGCCGGGTTGGTTCGGATGACCCAGCGCCTGCTGGTCGCCGTCAGCGCGCTGACGCTGCTGCTTGGCTTGATCGCGCGCTTCGCGGGCCACGCAGCGCTCGCCAACGCACTGTGGCTGATCGGCGCAGTGCCCGTGGCCGTTTCCATCGGCATCGCCGGCATGATCCGGTTGCTGCGGCGCGATGCCGGGGTCGATGCCATCGCGCTGCTTGCCATCGTCGGCGCGATCGCGCTCGGCGAAACGCTCGCCGCCGCCGTGATCGGCCTGATGTTCGCCAGCGGGCGGGCGCTGGAGGATTACGCCGAGGGCAAGGCGCGGCGGGAGATGTCCGCGCTGCTGGATCGCGCGCCGAAATCGGCGAACAGGTACGTGGGCGATGAACTCGTGCAGGTTCCCGTCGCGCAGGTGGCGCCGGGCGACCGCCTGCTCGTCCGCGGCGGCGAGGTGGTGCCGGTGGACGGCAGGGTCGAATCCGCGGCGGCGGTGCTCGACGAGTCGGCGCTCACCGGCGAGTCGATGCCGGTTCGGCGGCTGCGTGGCGAGGCGGTGCGCAGCGGCGCGCTCAATGCGGGCGGGCCCTTCGACCTGCTCGCCACCACCTCCGCGGCCGACAGCACGTTCGCCGGCATCGTCCGACTGGTGGAGGCCGCGCAGCAGGCGAAGGCGCCGGCGGCGCGGCTGGCCGATCGCTACGCGCTGCTGTTCCTGCCGCTGGCGCTGCTGCTTGCGGCAGCCGCGTGGGCGTTGACGGGCGATCCCGTCCGCGCGCTGGCGGTGCTGGTGGTCGCCACGCCCTGCCCGCTCATCCTCGCCGTGCCTGTTGCCATCGTTTCCGGCATGTCGCGTTGCGCCTCGCGCGGCGTGCTGGTCAAGGGCGGCGGCATGCTCGAAGGACTGGCCCGCGGCGACAGCCTGTTCTTCGACAAGACCGGCACGCTGACGGCGGGGCACGCGCGGCTGACGGCCATCGAAACCGTCGACGCCATCGACCCGGACGCGTTGCTGCGCATCGCGGCGTCCGTCGAGCAGATGTCCCAGCACGTGCTGGCGGAGGCCATCGTGTCGTTTGCACGGCAGCGCGGGCTGGCGTTGTCGAAGCCTGCCGACGTGCGGGAGGAACACGGCGCGGGCCTGGCGGGAACGGTCGAGGGCCGCCGCGTGGCCGTCGGCAGCTACGGTTTCGTCGCGCGCTTCGCGCTGTCCGCAGCCTGGGCCGAGTCGCTGCGCAAACGCATGCGCCGCGAGGGTGCCACCGGCGTGTTCGTCGCCGTGGATGGCGCGATGGCGGGCGCCCTGCTGCTCGGCGACGAGATCCGGCTGGACACCCCGCGCGCGATCCGGCTGCTGCGGCGTGCCGGGATCCGCCGCATCGTGATGCTGACCGGCGACCACCGCGACATCGCCGAGACCATCGGCGAAGCGCTGGGCGTGGACGAGGTGCTGGCGGAACAGGCGCCGGGTGACAAGCTGTCCGCGATCGAGACGGCCAAACAGGCGGGCGCCACGATCATGGTGGGCGACGGCATCAACGATGCGCCCGCGCTCGCCGCCGCCGACGTCGGCGTGGCGATGGGCGCGCGCGGCGCCGCCGCGTCGTCGGAAGCGGCCGGCATCGTGCTGCTGGTGGACCGGCTGGATCGCCTCGCCGAGGCGCTCGTCATCGCCCGCCGCGCGCGCCGGATCGCGATGCAAAGCGTGGTCGCCGGCATGGGCCTGTCGCTGGTCGCGATGCTGTTCGCGGCGCTGGGCTACCTGCCGCCGGTGGCCGGCGCGATCCTGCAGGAAGGTATCGACGTGGCCGTGATCCTCAATGCGCTGCGCGTGCTGCGGACCAGGACGGCGGGCGATACCCAGGGCCGGCTGGACGCCGCCGAAGGCGCCCGCCTCGCCGCCGAGCACCACGAACTCGGCCCCGTGCTCGACCGCATCCGCGCCTGCGCCGACCGCCTGCCGCTGCTACCCGAGGAGAACCTGCACGCGGAGCTGGTCGAGCTGGATGGTTTGCTGAAGGATCGGCTGCTTCCGCACGAGCGCGACGACGAAAAGAACCTGTATCCGCGGCTGGAACGCATGCTGGGCGGCGACGATCCGCTGGCGCCGCTGAGCCGCACCCACCGCGAGATACTCCGGCTCGGCCGCCTGTTCCACCACCTGACTGAAGACCTGCCGCGCGGCCCCCTGCCCGCCGAAACCGTGCAGGAGCTGCAGCGGACGCTGTACGGCCTGGATGCGATCCTGCGATTGCACTTCGCCCAGGAGGAAGAGATCTACCACGGGATGTCCGAGGTGGCTTGAGGGTGTTCTTGGCCAAGGGATGGTCTGGACAATCGGCTTATTGCTCGTCATTCCTGCGGATGCAGGAATCCAGTGCCTTTTGCGCTCGATTGCCTGCAGACACTGAATGACTCGCTGCGCTCGCCCCTTCGGGGCCGCCCTGCGGGTGTTCTGCGCGCTACGCGCTTGTCCAGCTTTCGCGCACTGCTGTCCGGAATATTTCGCCGGTGATCTGCTCTCCTCTCCCTCCGGGACGGGGGCTCGCGAGAACCATTCGATTCCGCACCTTGGCTCGCCTGCGGCGTGCTTTCGGACGCCTGCCGGCGCCCGAGTCACTTCTCTTTGCTGGCCCAAAGAGAAGTAACCAAGAGAAATGGCCTGGTTCAATCCGCCGACCCTACAAGCAGGCTGTGTCGAGGGCATTGGATCAACTCTCGTCGACACGTCGCCCCACAGCGGCCACGCCGCGACGTATCTGGAAACTGAGGGCTTTCAAGCTCGTCGCCCCAGCGAAAGCTGGGGCCCAGTGCTGAACCGCTCCGGCTTTCTCGGAGGCTATTTGGTTTGAGTCACGCGGCCTTGGGCAGCGCAGCCTGTTGCCGATAGTAAGCCGCTTCGGCTTCCGCTGGCGGGATATTCCCGATCGGCCCCAGCAGTCGGTGGTGGTTGAACCAGTGCACCCAGTCGAGCGTGGCCATCTCCACCGCCTCGCGGTTGCGCCAGAACCGCCGGTGGATCACCTCAGCCTTGTACAGCCCGTTGATGGTCTCGGCCAGCGCGTTGTCGTAGCTGTCGCCCACGCTGCCGACGGAGGGCTCGATGCCGGCTTGGGTCAGGCGCTCGGTGTAGCGGATCGACACGTATTGCACACCGCGGTCGCTGTGGTGGACCAACGCGTCATCGCCGGCCCGGCGCCGGGCGTGCAGCGCCTGCTCCAGGGCGTCGAGCACGAAGTCGGTGCGGGCCGAAGAGGACACCTTCCAGCCGACGATGCGGCGGGCGAACACGTCGATCAC
>OFTY01000188.1_pt1 | contig 64887 bp, 56 predicted proteins | sample 1775061 | NCBI WGS metagenome assembly OFTY01 (sample SAMN08195773, study PRJEB24354) | sludge metagenome | isolation source: sludge from phenol fed wastewater aerobic bioreactor B | place: India: Nagpur | collected 2016-09-16 | reverse complement strand
TAAAGTTTAAAAATAAAAAAATCGGAGATCTTACGAACTCCGATTTAATATGTTTACACAGTTTTTGCTATAGTGTCGTATGCAGGCAGCAGCAGCGCTATTGAAAATAATATCAGTGCCTCTTTTTGCTATTTGTACCAAGCCACAACAAGCTATTAATGATCAGTTTATTCTGCTCATCATTGTTGAAGGTAAACGACAGCTCTTTATTGGTTTTGTTTTCGTAGTCCATATCGTTATGCCCCATATTTACATATATCATCCTGTATTTTTTATTCGTCCATACTACAGGATAATAACCGCTATGCCAGATCTCGTATTGTTTGGGGCCTGTTCCCAATGGAAAACTGGTTGAATCAATAGACAACAGGATGTCAATATCAGGATTGTTGCGCAGATCTTTTTCCCATCGGTACCATTCATTAGGTGATGCTTTGAAGACGGCAGGTAAGTGCCTGGTAGCAGGATGCTTTTTGTCTTCTACCCGCAGAAATGCAGCAGTAGGTCTCCAGGTATTACTGCCATATTGCCCTGATCCCAAAAAGGTATTATGATACCAGTTCCAGTTTTGCGGATAGGAAGAAGGTGTTAATGCAAAAGCTGCAAAATGGAAACCCATCCAGGCCCCCCCCTGTTCCATGTATTGCTGAAAAGCTGCACGTTGTACAGAATCATCAGGGCGTGTATCTAAAAACAAGATCACCTGGTATTGTGCCAGCACCGTACTGTTCAGCTTACTCCAGTCGTTGGTTGAATCGTAAGTAAAATGATATTGCGTGGCAGCATTGGCAAACCAGCGGTTGGCCTCATGTACAAAACTGATATGTGCAAGATCATTTTTCCCTGTATAAAAAGCCAGTACTTTAAATGCGGCGTGTTTTTGTGCATTGGCTGTATTCAGTAACAAGATGGCAATAACCGGTAAAGCCATCCGGCGAAGCATTACAGAGTTCATATTTCCGGAGCTGATTGATTTTGGTGATGTGATCTATCCATTATTGACGGCCCAGTTCAATATCAACGATTTGTTTTCCCTGTTCTCCCAGGTAATGTTCAAACAATTGTTCGTATACTTTATAGCCATCATCTACATTGGTAAATATAATCAAAGCTTTTTTCGTTTTAGGAAATAATACCACTTCTGTTTGCACACCCTGATCACCACCGCCATGCGCCACGGCAAAATCACCATTGCCCAGGTCGTATACCTCCCACCCCAGCGACATGTATTTATTTTTTTTCACCTGTACCTGGTGTGAGAATAACTCTGTATACAGTTTATCGCTAATGCCTGCACCATTCAATACATGTACTGCAAATTTTCCATAATCTTCAATAGTGGTCAGCATATCATCAGCCGCATTGGCCTTTGTGTTACGGTTGTTTTCGTATGCTACTCCCTGTGGGTTGTAACCGATTGCAAATCGTTCAGCCACCTTACTTTCATTCCAGATCAGGCGCGTATCTTCCATACCAAGTGGTTTAAAGATCAGAGAGTCGGCCAGTTTTTCAAAAGGAACATGAAATTTCTTTTCCAGTGCTTTGCGCAGGTATTCCATTCCTTCACCGGAATACTGGTATCGGGTACCCGGGTCAAATTCAAATGCCAGTTTACCGGTCTTGTTCATGTATCGCCAATTGGGAAAACCGGTCTGGTGACTTAACACCAAACGCGTGGTAAGTTTTTTATGACGGGGATCCGCTGCAATATCGGGATCGATCCAGTATTTATCCAGAGGTTCATCCAACTGCCATTTTCCCATATTTACCAGCTTCATGGTCAGAATGCCGGTAATAGTTTTGGTAACAGAAGCTACATTAAAAATAGTATTGTATGGCGCTATTGTACCCGGCTTCAGTTCACCAAATACTTTTACAGAACGCAACTTGCCATCATCTACAATACCCAGTCCCAGTACCGGTACATGGTTTTCTTTCAGCCATTTTTCTATAGCAGCTTCATCATCAAAAAGACCGGTAGCCTTTGGTACCATGTTCACTGTCTGGTGATCATAACTCAGTCCGCGGCTTAACTTCCAGCTATTGCCTTCCAGCAGCCATACATGGGTAAACTTTGCCTTGCTGGTAAAATAATCGCGACCGTCTTTTTCATGTGCATAGAAACGATGTGTACCGGACTGGATAGCACCATACAGAACACCGTTTTTCTCTAGCGGGTATACTTCCAGGCTGGCAGTATCCAGTTCACGGCGTGCTTTATAGCTCAGGTTGCAGATACCGTTTTTGATACTGGCAATAAAGGCTGCTTTCCCGGAAGTGAGGCCACCTTTGTCGTGGTAAAATTCAAACGTATCACTGATCAGGTCGTCCAGCGGACGCAGATCACAGGTATTGAAGGCTACATTAAACAACAGGCTGTCTTTGGAGTATAAAGTGCGGTATAACTGGGCATTTCTGGGCACCTGCGCATGTGAAGCAGTTGTACACAACAATGTACAGGCTACAAACATGATTGCAAACAGATGGCTGGCAGTTCGTGTTGGAAATATTATCATGGCTGTCGGGTGTTTATATAGCATAAGTAGCAATTTTTCATATTTCGTTACAAAAAATATAAAAAAGAGACTGAATCGGCCGGTTTTCCGGAACCAGCAACAGGAACCTGTCATGAGCATTTTTGTTGGGGGTATCCCGTTTTTTCATTTCACAAATACTTCACAATTCGCGTTCTAGTTTTATGCTCTTCCCTCCTTAATGATCCTGTTATGAAAAAAATGCTACTCCTTATCTCTCTGCTGTATTCCATTGCAATCACCGCACAAACAGACAGTGAAAGGATGGATGAAGTAATGCAGGCTGCCCAAAATACCGGCCTGTTCAATGGTGTGGTACTGGTAGCCCGGCACGACAGTATCCTGCTGTTTAAAGGGTATGGCTGGCGCAATATTGAACATAAAATACTCCACGATACTAATTCTGTTTTCCAGATAGGGTCCGTTACCAAACAGTTTACAGCTACCATTATTTTATGGCTGCAGGAACATCACCGGTTAAATATACAGGACAAACTGAGTAAATATTACCCGCAGTACCTGTATGCAGATAAGATCACGCTGCATAACCTGCTTACGCATACATCCGGTTTACCCGAATACACTGATCAGTATTTTCTTGTGCACCAGGCTGACAAGGCTTTTACACAACAGGATTTCTGGAATATTATCAAAGACAAACCACTGGACTTTGAACCTGATAGCGAATTTGGTTATCGCAATACCAATTATACCCTGCTGGGTTATATCATTGAAAAAGTATCTGGCAAAACGTATGAACAGATGGTACGGCAGATCATTTTCAACAAAGCCGGCATGACACACTCCGGTTTTGATTTTGCCCATCTTGCCAGTCCTGCACGTTCCACAGGTTATGAAGACCTTTCCCTGAATACTCCAAAACATACACGGATCGGAGATTCCAGCGCCACGTTTGCAGCCGGTGCCATTTACACTACTGCCGGTGATCTGTACAGGTGGCACAAGGCTTTGTATGGAAATACCATCATCAGCCAGGCATCACTGGAACAGGCTTTCACACCGTACAAGGCTAATTACGGTTATGGATGGACTATCGACTATGCCGCAGGCAAACGGTTTCAGGCACACAATGGTTACAACTGGGGCTTTCAAACTTTATTTAAACGCTATCCTTCAGAAGGCGCCTGTATGATCATTCTGCAGAATGAAGACAAACTCACTTTCGATAACTATGCCCTCAGCATTGAACGGATATTGTTTCATGATCCCAATTATTATATTCCCCGCAATACCATTACGCTCAGCTATGACAGTCTGCAAAAATTTACCGGCTCTTATGAGCTGACAGACAACCCCGCATTTAAAGCCGAGATCATTGTTTCTTCTCAAGGACATTTATTGTTAACATGGAGTAATATGAAGCCGGAAGAGATCTTTGCAGAAAAGAAAGACTTTTTTCATTTCCGGTCATACAATATGCAGCTCATTTTTATACGCAATGAAAAAGGGCAACTATCCGGCTTTTCTGCCGTGAATGGTAAACAGGTGTTTAAGTACAAGAAAATAATTTGAAAATGGTTGCCTGATTGTTAAACGGATTGATGGTTGAGAAAATACCGGATGTCGGAAAGTCCGAAAGAAATATACATTCAAAGCCGCTAAGACGCAAACCGTATTTTACTCGCGGCCCGAAGCGCATGATCCGCAGCCGAATTCAACTTATAACCTCCAACTTAAAACTTACTACTCATCCCCAATTCTCATTTTCTATTTCTCCATTTCTCCCTTACCTTTGCACCCGGTGCAGAAATACGTTCAACATATTGCGACCTGCTATATTGCCTTCCTGCTACTGCTGAAAATGCTGGCTGTACCGGTGATCTGTCTGCAGTATGTTGTAAACAAAGATTACATCATTGCCAATCTTTGCGAAAACAGGGACAAACCATCTGTACATTGTAATGGTAAATGTTTGCTCAATAAACACCTGGCCAGGGCTCACGATACCAGCGACAGCCAGAATCAGAAAGGCACTACTTCCACTGTAAGTATTGATTACCTTGATCATATCCCTTCGTGGTCATTTACACGCCCTGCGGTAACAACCCGTTTGTTGTATACCCATCTGCCTGCAGCCTGTGCAGCAGGTTTTCCGGGCAATATCTTCCATCCGCCGCTGCAACAGTGCTGATTAACCTGTTGTTCCAATTTCAATCATTTTTTACAATTTTCACATGGTTCGCCAATATCATTGGCATGATCCGGCTGTGTTAAGGAAGGTCATATTACGTATCAACATTGCCTTATGGCTGGTGATCGGTATGATCCTGTACCTGCAGCACACATGGATACTACGCCTGTTCAAGCAGCTTATAGAATCGTTTGCATAAGTAATTGCAACCGTATATGCTCATTCCCGGACAGAAAATGTTTTGCGGGAACAGGCCATGCCATATCCATACTTTAACACAAAGAATATGAAATCAGTATCCGTTATTGTGCTTTGCATGTTCACTGCGCTGGTGACAAAAGCACAAACCGCCATACAGGGTAAGGTGTTTGACTCCCTTACCAGAGAGCCCCTGCCACATGCTTCCATACAGGATCAGCATCAGCAAACTGTACAAACAGATGTTGCAGGCAGGTTTTATATCAATACTACCGATAGCATTTTAACCATCAGTTATGCCGGCTATAATACATGTATTGTAACAGCAACAAGTAAAACACTTTCCATTTCACTAGCTGCCACCGGCAAAGGTTTACAACAGGTGGTGGTAAGTGCCAGCCGTACGGCACAGAAACGCAGCGAGGCACCTGTTGCCATTGCATTGATCAGCAAACAAACGCTGGACGATGCCAAAGCCACACGTCTTGACCAGGTTTTAAATAAGGTAAGCGGTGTTAATATGGTGAACCTGGGCAATGAGCAGCATGAAATGAGCATCCGTCAGCCGATGACCACCAAAAGCCTTTTCCTGTACCTGGAAGATGGCATCCCCATCCGCACCACAGGATTGTACAATCACAATGCCCTGCTGGAAATGAATATGACGGCTGCCAGGCAGATAGAAGTGATCAAAGGGCCTGCTTCATCCATATACGGAGCAGAAGCTATTGGCGGAGCAGTTAATATCATGACGCAGGCACCCCCTGCAATATTCAATGGATATGCCAGTATACAAGGCAGTAACACCGGTTATAAAAGAGCAGAACTGCAGGCCGGCAGTACTTTTGGAAAACTGGGAATACTGGTAAGTGGTTATTATGCCAATCGGCACAACGGCCCTGTTGACCACAGTGATTTTCACAAAACAGCATTTACTGCAAGGGTTGATTACAACATCAGTGACAAAACAAAATGGATCAACGATGTAACATATATCAACTACTACAGTGATATGCTGGGCTCGCTGGACAGTACACATTTTGCCAATAAGGATTACAGTACGCCGCAAACATTTACTTACCGTAAGGTTCCGGCCGTACGTTACAAATCAAGACTGGAGCATCAGTGGAACAGCAACAGCGCCACACAGTTTGCGCTGGTATACAGGAATAATTCAGTACAACAGAATCCTTCCTACAGGGTAAAGAACGCCAACGACACACTGGCACATGGCGAGATCAATGAAAGCTCTTTCCGTACGTATATGGCAATTGTACAGCACCAGCAAAAACTGGGTTTCCTGAGCAGTCGTCTTATTGCCGGCATTTCGTTTGAAAACAGTCCCAGTAAGTATCATAGCAACTATATCCGTATCCGGCGTGATAACAGGGGATATTATGTAAGCTATAAGGAAACGGATTCTGTATTAAGCCGGTATAATACCGGCATCAGCAATCTTGCATCTTATATGCAATATGAAATATCGCCTGTACAGGGACTGAAGATCACGGCAGCACTTCGTTATGATTATTATCATTATAATTTTGAAAACTCCCTGCCGCCTTCTTCCTATACCGGTGCACCTTCTTCAAAAAACAATTTCAACAGGTTTTCACCCAAGGTAGGCGCTACCTACAATTACCGCAATGTTGGGGTGTATGCCAATTACAGCGAAGGTTTTGTACCACCACAGATCAGCGAACTGTATACCGGTGTAAAAGTGCCCTATCTGGGTCCGCAGACATTTTACAATTATGAAGTGGGCGGCTGGTTCTCTATCATTCAGAATACATTGTACGCAGACTGGAGCTGGTACCTGCTGAATGGCCGCAATGAGATCATTTCTGTCAAAAACCCGGACGGCTCCACTGAAAATAAGAATGCCGGCAAAACCAAACATACCGGTATTGAATATGGCATCACCTGGAAACCATCGTCTGCAATACTGGCACGTTTCAGTGCAGCCAACAGTAAACACAGTTATATAGACTATGTTGAAAAAGATATACCCTATAATGGCAAAGAACTGCCGGGTGGTCCACGGTTTATAGCCAATGCTGAGGTGCAGTATAAACCAGTTTTCGTAAAAGGGTTAAAACTGGGCGCAGAATGGCAACATATCGGCAGCTATTTTATGGACAATGCCAATACTAAAAAGTACGGCGGTTATGATATCATCAATATCCGGGTAGCCTATGTCATAAAAGGCATTGAGGTCTGGACAAATATCATGAATGCAACCAACAGGTACTATTCAACATTTGCTTCCAAATCCGGCAACACCATCAGTTACAACCTGGGAGATCCACGAGAGTTCAACGTGGGGCTCGCCTATCATTTTGGTAAAAAATAATCATTCAGCGTGCTGCCGGTTTTCCCGGCAGCACATTTATAACACCTGTAATGAAGAAAAAGCTATACAGCATACACCGCACGCTTTCATTGATAATAGCCATACCGGTATTACTATGGGCTGTCAGCGGTTTTATGCATCCATTAATGACCAATATACGGCCTGCTGTAACCACACAACGCCTGGTTCCGGAACAGGTTGACAGCAGCCGGCTGCACATGTCACTGCAAACGGCATTGCAGTTAAATCATATAGACAGCTTCAGCAATTTCAGGCTGATACATATTGATACCACCTGGTTTTACCAGGTACAGGTTACTGAAAACAAAACACCTGTTTACCTGAGTGCGGTAAATGGGAAGGTGTTAACAGCAGGCGACTGGTTGTATGCGCAATACCTGGCAAAGCAATTCCTGGAAGGACAACAATTCAATAAAACGGTTCCGGTGTCCCAGGAAATGATTCCGGTGCCTGTAAGTGAAGGTGCTATGCACGACTGTTGTGATGCCGCTACCAATTGCGTATTAAAAAATAACAAAGGCAGCAAAGTAACAGGCGTATCGCAGCTCACAGCTTTTGATGATGAATACAAATATATCAACCGGCTGTTACCCGTATACAAAGTAGCATTTGACAGGGAAGATGGCATACGGATATATGTTGAAACAACGCAGGACAGGTTTGCCTTTGCCATGGATAACAAAAGAGCAGCATTTGATACCGTGTTCAGATGGCTGCACACCTGGGCATGGCTCGATTTTACAGGAAAGGGCAGACTGGTGGTGATCAGCCTGGTGGCATTACTGGCATTGACCACTACCCTGCTGGGTATTTATATCTTCTTTACCACACGTTCAAAAAATGCAAAAGGGAATACATTGGTCAAGGCAAGAAGACGTCATCGTTTTACCTCCATTGCTGCAGCCACCTTTACGTTGTTGTGGACATTCAGTGGAGCCTATCATGCATTGGCAAAGTTCAGGGAAGACAACAGGGATCAGTTCTTTATTGAAAACACTTTCCACACAGCAGATGCAGATCTTGATCTTGCAAAATTGCAGGAAGCAGTACAACACCCTGTCACCAATATCAGTACGGTGAAAATAAACAATGAGCAATACTGGCAGGTCAGCACCGGCCATCATATGGCTGCTCATACAGCAGACATGATGAAAGACAAAAGTGTTGCTCCATCTGCTGTCAGTTATGTAAATACGCAAACCTATGTTGTATTACCACAGGGTGATGAGGAATATGCACGTTATATGGCAACCCGGTTCAGTAAAAATTCACCTTCCTCAATCACAGGAACAACCATAGTTACCAAGTTTACAGACGAATACAATTTCACTGACAAACGATTACCGGTGTGGAAGATCAGTTACAAAGAACATCATAACGAGCGACTGTATGTTGAAACAACTTCAGGCAAACTGGCATCCCGTGTAGATGATACAGATATTCCCGAAGGGTACTCCTTCTCTGTATTTCACAAACACCATTTTATGGATTGGGGTGGCAAAACAGCCCGGGATATCAGCACCATGTTCTGGGCATTGGTGCAGGTGTTAATGGTTGCAGTGGGACTTATACTGTATTTCAGGGCACGTAAAAGAAAAATAAACCGTCAGCAACAGACTGTTGAGATATGATCAATGTCTTCTTTCACCGATCTGCTGCCGCCACATGGCAAAATACAGTCCTTTCTGTTCCAGCAATTCATTGTGCGTACCGGATTCTGCAATATGGCCTTTTTCCAGTACATAGATCACATCGGCATGCATAATGGTAGAAAGCCTGTGTGCGATCAGGATGGTCATCTGTTCACGACTGGAAGATATTTCACGTATGGTACGGGTTATATCTTCTTCCGTCAGAGAATCCAGTGCCGATGTTGCTTCGTCAAAGATCAGCAACCGCGGCTGACGTAATAAAGCACGGGCAATGGAAAGACGTTGTTTTTCACCGCCAGACAACTTCATGCCATTTTCGCCCAGTAAAGTCTGGATGCCATGTGAAGCCCTGCCTACAAGTGCTGTTGCTGAAGCTTTGTGCAGGGCTTCCATAATTTCATCATCGGTAGCAGCAGGCTTTACAAACAACAGGTTGTCTTTGATGGTACCGGCATACAATTGTGTATCCTGTGTTACAAAACCGATCTGGCGTCGCAAAGGATTATAGCGGATATCTGTAGACAATTCTTCATTAAAATAAATATGCCCCCCTACCGGTGTATACAATCCCACCAGCAATTTTACCAGTGTTGACTTACCTGACCCGGAAGGCCCTACAAACGCTATCGTTTGCCCCATATTGATAGCAAATGAAATATCATCAATGGCATTATAGCCAGCCGTTTTATGACGGAATACTACATTTTCAAACCGCAGGCTATGCAGGTTGCCGATCTCCACCGGGTGTTCCGGGCGACGCTCAATTGGTTTGTGCATCAGCCGATCAAAGTTTTTCATAGAAGCATCCGCTTCACGATACAGCAGGATCATATTGCCCAGCTCCTGCAACGGTGTAAAGATGGCCGTAGAAATAAACTGCATGGCAATCAGTTCACCAGTACTCAATACTTTTCTGAAAATAAGCCATAATAAAATGAACAGTACCGACTGTTTCAGCAGGTTCAGCATATTGCCCTGCAAAAAGGAAAGCGAAGTTACCCGGCGGGCCTTGAACATTTCAAGATTGAAGATTTTCAATGTCAGCTCATTCAACCTCCTGATCTCAGCAAAGGTCAGTCCCAGGCTTTTTACCAGTTCAATATTGCGCAGACTTTCGGTGATCACGCCGGCCTGTAAATCGGTTTGCCGGTTGATGGAGCGTTGTACTTTTTTTATACGTTTTGACAGCAACCCGGTAAGCGATCCCAGCAATAGCACACCTACAAAGAATACAGGCACCAGCAACCAATTCTTATTGATGCTGTACCAGAGTAAAAAGCCAACGCCTACCAGCGATGAAAACAATACGTTGATAAATGCATTGATAAAACGTTCGGCGTCAGTCTTCACTTTTTGCAAAATGGACAGTGTGGTACCACTCCGGCTTTCTTCAAACTCCTGGAATGAGAGGCGTAATGTCTGCTTCAACCCGTCATTGAAGATCTGCATACCAAAACGTGCTACAGCTTTACGGGTAATATATTCCTGGCATGATTTGAACAGGCGCGCCAACAGTGCAACCCCAAAGGCCAGCAATAACCAGTACAATACACCATGTACCAGTTGATCTTCCGGCAGGTTATTTTTATTGGTGGCGTAATTGTCGATGATCTTACCGAAGATAACGGGATCAAGCAGGCTGAGCAATTGCGCAATCCCGGCCAGCAACAGTGAAAAGAATATGAGCTGCGCATGGGGTCGCAGGTATTTCCAGAGTATTTTCATGCAAAAGGGATTATCGGTATCTGGTTATAGGGTTGGGGCAAAAGCTACTACAAGTTACAGGTTTTCCCTTTATACGTTATTCTCTACTCATTCATCAATACCATTGAATTAAGTGGCTGGTGAAACATCGGCCACAGACCTTCCGCGGCTGGTGTTTCACCAGCCGGAATAATAATTACTTAATTTAATGACATTGGTTGACAATCCACAATCTGCTACTAGCCCTTTTTCCACCTGAACTGTACACCTCCTGAAAACCATCTGCCCGGCATAGGAGTACCCAGCAGATCACTGTACTGCCTGTTGAACACATTGTCCAGTTGTACAAATGCAGCAAGTGTTTTATGCAGGAATGAATATTGTGCCCTGGCATTCATCAGGAAATAATCCGGTGTTACGGCCGCGTTGATGGCAGTAGCAGATTGTGTATGGCGTTTTTTATACAGGCCGTTTACACTCAGCATCAGATCATGACATTGATAAATGATACCGAAATTGGTCAGGAATTTTGCATGCGAGGAAATATAAAACGAAGGAACAGTATCACTACTGTTGCTGGATAACCATACCAGCCCGGCTGTGGCAGTTATTTTTTGATACTGACCAATTGACTGCACATATTGGATATCTGTTTCAAAACCGGTTGTATGTACAGAAGCAATGTTCTTAGCCAGTGCATATACACCTGTAGGAGAAAGATTATCCTTTCTTGGCATATCTGCATAGGCAGTAGTGCTATAATCGATCAGGCGCTGGTGAAAACGTTGAAAAAAGGTAGCAGATACTTTTAGTTTTTCCTGCCAGAACCAGTCTGCCCCTGCTTCATAGCTTAAAGAACGTTCTGCTTTCAGATCAGGATTGCCCACCCTGCCGCTGGCAACAAATGACTTGTTGTAGTTATTGTATCGTTCGGTAAAGTCTGCATCACGGATCGTTTTGCCAATGCTGCCACGCAATTGCCAGCTACCGGCCTTTTGTGAAAGATCAAGCTGCGGAACCAGTTCTGAAGAAATATTTTTAAAGAATACCCACTGCACAGAAGGGCGTACGGTAAACCCTTTCCAGAGTTTTTGAGAAAGGGACACAAAAGGCGATGCGATATGTAACGAATGATCCCCCCTGTCGTTAGAAGCAATACTTTTTTGCTGAAAGTTAACACCTCCCACCAATGTGGCAGATGTACCTAATTTAAGCTGGTACACCAGCAATGCCTGGAACAACCTGGAGATGTTGCTATTGGGGACAGATAATTTGTTGTAGCTGTAATTATCTGTTACCGATTTAAAACCGGCATCCAGGGTAACACTTTCTTTTTTTCCCTGGTAACCCACGTGTAACTGATGCCATCTTGCAATTACTTTTTCACGGGCTGTATCAGACAGGAAGGTGGTATAATAGTTCTGTGCAGCAAAATCGCGGCTATCATAAGCAAAACGGTAGGCTATATTCCATTTGCTGTTGATATAGTAATTGGCCGAAACAGATGCAGTGCTATTATGGAAAAAACCGGTAGTACCACGTTGCTGTACGCCATCAGCATTATTGGTCAGCACACCGCCACCGATATGCAGTTTATGATTGCTGTGTAAAAAACCGGCATCAGCACTTTTAAGCCCGTATTCACCGGCAGCAACACCTGCACTAACCTGTGTGGCTTGTTGCCCCAGTTTTGCAGCAAATGATTTGGTGATGATATAGATAACGCCGCCCACCGCATCAGCTCCATATATAGCTGAGGAAGCTCCTTTCAGCACTTCAATACGTTCAATCTCTGCAGGCGCAATAGGAATATAACTGTTAAAGTGTCCTGTGTTGGGATCATTCAACCGCATACCGTCCAGTATTACTAATACCTGCTGGAAGGTACCGCCACGCAAAACGATATCACTTTGTGAACCCATGGGGCCGCGAGCCTGTATTTCCACGCCGGGCACATAGCGCAACAGATCGTCCAGCGAATGTACCGGCAGATCTTTAAAACGTTCGCCTTGTATAATAGTGATATTACGACCGGTTTCAGATGCTCTTTGCTGACTTAATGAAGCAGCAACAGTAACCGGGTTCAGGGTAGCTTCCTGTGCAGTAGCCGTGCTGCCTGCAACCAGGATCAATATAAATGGTAAGGATATTATTTTTTGCATAGAGCGCGCAAAAGTAATGAAGTACTGCTAATTAACAACATAGCAGCAAACCGCCGGCAGTCATTCATATTATTATTGACACATATATCTTATGCATTTCAACGTCATGTTTCCGATTCCGTAAGCTGTTTTTCCCGATATAGCAGGTATAACAATACAATACATTTTTTCTTTGCACCTGCTTACATACCGGCCCGTTACACTTTCTCATTGCAGAAAACCAACTTTCTGTCTTCAGAATTGTTAATGCCAATGGAAGAAACCACGTTCCGGTATGTGATACGTGGCTTTTGAACGTATAATTTGTATATACCACTATGATAAACACTGACATAGCAATAATTGGCGCAGGCCCTGTAGGATTATTCGCCGTTTTTGAGGCAGGACTTCTGAAAATGCGCTGTCATGTTATGGATGCTTTGCCACAGGTTGGCGGACAGCTTTCTGAAATTTACCCGCACAAACCCATTTATGATATACCCGGTTCACCCGGTATCAAAGCACAGGAACTGGTCAACAACCTGATGCACCAGATAGCTCCCTTTGCGCCCACTTATACATTGGGAGAACGTGTGGAAACAATAGAACGCCAGGAAGACGGTTCTTTTATTGTAAGTACATCAGACAATACACAGGTACATTGTAAAGTGATTGCCATTGCCGGGGGCCTCGGTTGTTTTGAGCCACGCAAACCAGCTATTGATCAATTGGAGCAATTTGAAGGCAAAGGCGTAACCTATATTGTAAAAGATCCTGAGCTTTTCCGTGATAAAAATATTGTTCTGGCTGGCGGCGGTGACTCTGCCCTTGACTGGACTGTATATCTATCGGATGTGGCAAAATCGGTAACACTGGTGCACAGAGGCGATACTTTTCGCGGGGCACCCGATTCAGCAGAAAAAGTATTTAACCTGGCCGAATCCGGAAAGATCAATCTTATTCTCAAATCGAATATTGTAAAGATTGCAGGCAATGGTAAACTGAATGAAGTATTCATTGAAGGCAGTGATAAAAATGTCACCTCTGTTGCTACGGACTACCTGGTGCCATTGTTTGGCCTGAGCCCTAAGCTGGGCCCTATTGCCGACTGGGGACTTAATATTGAAAAAGCAGCCATCAGTGTGAATACATTTGATTATTCAACCAGTGTTGAACGTATTTACGCTATTGGCGATATTAATACATACCCCGGTAAACTGAAACTGATCCTGTGCGGGTTTCATGAAAGTGCGCTGATGATGCAGAGTGCATTCAAATATGTTTATCCTGAACAAAGACTGAGTTTTAAATACACCACGGTGAATGGCGTAAATGCATTCTAACCGTCGTTGCACACAAAAAGGACACCACAATGATGATCAATATAATAGTTGAAAACAACCAGGGTGAACGGCGTACGCTGGAAATACCAGGCGATATGAACCTGAGCCTGATGGAAGTACTGAAGGCATACGAATACAATGTACTGGCTACCTGTGGCGGTATGGCCATGTGTGGCACCTGTCATGTGCAGGTACTGGAAGGGATAGATAATTTACCGGCACACAGCAATGCTGAACTGGATATGCTGGATACATTGCCCGACGCAGAAAGCACCAGCAGGCTGGCCTGCCAACTGCAGGTGAATGAAAGCATGCAGAATGCTGTATTCAGACTTTGCGCTGAGGAAGAAATGGTTTAAAATAATGAAGCATGGATACAAAAAGCGATGCCATTCCGGAATGATATCGCTTTTTGTATAACTAATGTTATTATTCATTGAACAATGCCATCACCTCGCTGCCGGTAAGAAGGCGGTTGTAAATCCTTACATCATCTATCTTTCCTTTAAAATAAAACCAACCAGGAGTAGAGGGTACTTTAGGCCATACGCCACCGGCATATGCTACCCCCAACTGGTTATAGAGCATTTCTAAAGAATTATCCACCGGATCAGAAGTACTGCCCTTCAACACACCATCAATATACAGGCTCTGACCAGAATGGTTACCGGTTAATACAAGATGATGCCAGTCTGTATTTGCTTCTTCAGCGGGGGTCATCACCACAGCAGCTCCTGTCCACAGTTTGGCGTGCAATTTTTTATCGGTCCCGATATAGACAGCTGATACAAAATCTGTAGACGTCGCAGCAGGCCCTACTCCTGCATTCTGGTATCCCAGTATAGCCCCGCTTGCTGAGGGATCCGCAGCCTGGAACCACAATGAAATAGCTGTGGCGGGTCCGGTGTTCCTGATTAAATGATCCGGTAATCTTATGTATGACGAGGTGCCGTTAAAACTATAAGCGCTGTTGGCTGTATTATACCTGTCAGTAGTAAGTACAGCATTAGAAACAGTTCCATGTTGACCATAAACTGCGTCATTAGAATTACCATTGAACATGTAATAAGCAGTCAGACTGTTATCAGTAGTAACGGACACTTCTTTTACAATAGTATCGGCCATATTTCCGTTCCTGGCAATTAACTGCACATTGAATTTCCCGGTTTTATAATACCATACATCCCCGGGTACAGCAGTGGTTGCAACTGTTCCATTAGCAAACTCCCACTCGTATGTAAGCGCGTTGTCTGAATGGTTGGTAAAGCTCATTTTAGCCTGCCCGGGCAATGTATTAGTTGTTGCTACAAATGAGAAACCCGCCTTTGGCCCAAGAACAAAATCAGTTGATGATTGTGCTGAAACACCATTGACTGATACTGAAAGTTTACCTGTAGCAATACCGGCAGGCACCTTTACTTTTAATTGCGTTGCAGTGGCACTCACCACCTCTGCCTTCACATTATTACTGAATAATACAGTATTCTTTGCGGCGTCTTTACTGAAGCCTTCACCATTGATGATTACCAGGGTATTTTCTCTGCCATAGGCGGGCGAAAAAGAAGTTATAACAGGATGAGTATTCCCGGCACCATCAGGTTCTTCTTCCTTATTCTTTTTGCAGGCAGAAAATGTGAGGAGTACTAGCAGAAACACGGGGAATGATAAGCTGCCCCGCAACAGATGCTTTGTCATACGATATTGATTTTCGATAAAAATACTATACGACACCACTGTTGCAACTATAAATGATCAGACCGTATAAAAGGATACATTAACAGCAAATACTGCTACATGAACCGAATGCTTCTTTGCGATCACCAATACCATTTACCTGATCCGGTTAAAAACAGAAGTCACTTCATAATCACGCTTCACCACATTGATATCACCTTTTTCCAGCATATTCTTCAGATCATTTTTAAAGAAGAGCAATTCATCGTCTTTTACAAAAAAGTCATCTTTGTTCATTGTATTAACATACCTGCTGTATTCAAGATTACTGTGATAAACAAATACACTGTCGCCCTGTATCCTGCTTATCCGTAAAAAAGAATAGCTTACAGAGTCGTTTTGATCAATGCGCAAACCATATACATCACCGGTATGCGGATCGTTTACCCAGGCCTTTCTTTCCCTGCTGCCGTTTATAGACACCATTACTAAAGAGAGGATCAGCAACCCCACCAGTATCAATCCGGAATAATAATAGAACGGGGTACGTGTGCGCTTTTCATACTCCTTTTCCAGTGCTGCATCGCCTACAAAATCATTACAGGTGTTACAACGGATGGAAACTGATTTAGGCCCAAACGAGGCAAAAGGGATATAGTAAAAATGAAAATATTTTCCAAATACTTCTACATGCAGATCAAAGTCTTTACAATGCGGACAGCGTTGCTGGTGATCTGTGTATTTCCTGATCGTGGTTTCGCGTTTGCCCCAGATAATAAACATGGCCGAAGGGTTGGTGAAGGGTTATTGTGTTACCGCCAGCCAATATAAAATTAAAATAGCGGGAAAGCAAATGCCGCAACACTTCCACCCTGTTTACTCTGTATAATTACTTACTTCGATCAGGTTTTGATCCGGATCACGAAAATAAACCGACCTGATGTTACCCGTAGCGCCCGTGCGGGAAACGATACCTTCTATGACCGGTATATTTTTTTGCTGCAGCTCTTCCATGATCGTATCTACACTGGTTGCTGCAATAAAACAAAGATCGGCCGATCCACAGGTAGGTTTATCAGCTTTGGGTTCAAACTCTTTACCTTTCTGATGCAGGTTGATTTTTTGCCGGCCAAATACCAGCGCCTTTCTGCCTTCTCCAAATGTTACCACATCAAATCCCAGCACAGTAGTATAAAAAGCAATACTGGTTTCAATATCTGCAACAGTCAGTACCAGGTGATCAATTCTATCAATTTTCATATAGGCTATTGTATATTATCCAAAGTTACAACCTGCTGCTTAAAGCCATTTTATTGGGCATACAATTCACCGGGCACTCTTTTTTAAATACTGTTATTTCAGTCCGGAATTACATACTGTCGCTCCATAGTCGATTTTGGTTGTTTCGGTAACAACCACGATTGCTATGCCCGTATTCACAGTAGCTTTACACCAGCAACATGATACAGAGAATATACAAATAGTTATTTCACCAGTGCAAAATATTCGCGAGCTATACAGCAGCGATTTTTTCTCGTAAACGGACGCAGGTGGTTTCTACCTCCTGCTTTTTATCATTAAGTTAGTATAAACAGTAACCGCCATCCTTTGTTCTGAAGATGGCGGTTGCTGTTATTTTTTTTCGAAGTCTATCCTTTTGATGCCTGGTACAACTCATACCAGTCCTGGTGATCCAGTTCTATAGTAAATGAATTGGCAATATTGCGGATACGTTGCTCATTGGTTGTACCGATCAGCGGCAATGCCCCCAGTTTTACCAGCCATGCTACTGCAATAGATTCAATATCTGCCTCATACTTCCTGGCAATGGTCTCCAGTTTAGCCCGCACGCGTACGGCCTGTACATCTGTACCATTTGCAATTCTGCCCGCTGCCAGCGGTGCAGAAGCCAGTGGCCGCATATAACGCTGTTTACTGTAATCGACCTGGCCATTATCCAGCGCAGTAGTGTTCAGCAAATTCAGATCCACGTGATTGGTTACGATCGGAATACGCAGGTAAGAAGCCAGTAACTGGTGCTGGAAAACAGAAAAGTTCACCACTCCAATATTTTTCACTTTACCCGATTCCTTCAGTTGCCGCAATGTCAATGCCGTTTCTTCCAGGTTGGAAACCGGATCCAGGTTATTCAGCAGAAAAATATCAATATAATCGGTACGCAGTTTTTTTAGTGAATTGTCAACGCTTTTAAGAATATGCTCACGGGAGGTATTGAAATGCGGAATACGTACTTCCGGGCGACTGCTGCCGGGCAACAACAATCCGCACTTGGTAAACAACACAATATCTTCACGTTTGAACGACTTCTGTTTAATTACATTCCCAAACAGTTCTTCACACTGATAATCGCCATAAATATCGGCATGATCAAAGGTATTGATACCCAGTTCCAGGCAAAGATTAATGGTTTGCTCCATTGCCTGAGCAGGATTATTCACTTCATGCCACCTGTAAAATCCATAAATAGCCGGGGATACTTTGGGCCCGGCATCACTGAGATAAATTTTTTGCATACGCTGTGTTTAGGTCATATAGTCTACTAAAATATAGACTTTTCATGTACCATGTACGGCAAGACATCAATTATTTTCGCAATTTCCTACTTATTTTATAGACTTTTAGTTTACAAACCTTCATGTCCGGGTTTACAGATACCGGCCGACCCGTTTTCAGGCCGTACAACCGGTTGTCTTTGCTCAAAAGGAATTTTGCTGTGGTGTTAACAGAATTTGTACGAAATTTTGATCTGTAACCAAACTAACTGGCAATATGAAACTGCTTGTATACTCCCTGTTGCTGTCGTTCGCACTGTCTGCACAGGCACAAACCAATACTGCCGATTTTATTGGCCCTGAAAAAGGTCATCTGCTGATTGTAGGTGGCGGCAAGGTAACACCCGAAATATGGAACAGATTTGTAGAGCTGGCTGGTGGCTCCCAAGCCAGTATTGTGATCATTCCCACCGCCGGCGATGATTCTGCCATCAACAGCGGCCGTACACCGGAAAAAAACATGCTGACCTCACTGGGTGTACAGGACATTACCATTCTGCATACGCGTGATCAGAAAGTTGCCAATACCGAAAATTTTGTAGCACCATTACGCAAAGCAACGGCTATCTGGTTTACCGGGGGCCGCCAGTGGAAACTGGCCGATGCTTATTTACAAACCCTTGCACACCGTGAATTCAATGCTTTGCTGCAACGCGGTGGTGTTATCGGCGGCTCTTCTGCCGGTGCCACCATACAGGGCTCGTTCCTGCTGCGTGGTGATACCAAAGGCAATAACATCCTGGAAGGCGATCATGTACAGGGACTTGATTTTATACACAATGTTGCCATTGATCAGCATGTATTGCGGAGAAACCGCCAGTTCGACCTGATTGAAGTAATCAAAGCGCATCCCAATCTGCTGGGTATTGGTATTGACGAAAGCACCGGTATTGTAGTGCAGCAGAACACTTTTGAAGTGATCGGTAATTCCTATGTAGCTATTTATGATGCAGCACAACTCAACAGAGGCGACAACTCCCCTGCTTCCAATGGCATAAAAGGTCCGTTCTTTTTTGTAGGCAAAGGACAGTTTTTTGACCTGAAGACAAGAAAAACGATCCGTCAACCCGGTAATACGGTTACTGACAATGACGATACCGATCAGTAAAAATTCAGTGCACATTGTAGGTGGAAGCACGGACAACCAGTTCTGCTTCCATTTTTATTTGAGTAAGCGTTGTATCGCCGTTCATATTCTTCAGCAATACCTGGGTTGCTGTTCGTCCCATTTGCTGCAATGGCTGCCGCAGGTAAGTAAGTGGTGCATAGAAAAGATCCATGGCATCGACTTCATCAAAACAAACCAGCGCCAGTTGCTCCGGTATCCTGATCCCTTTTGCATTGATGTATTTTACAGCATGCAGGGCTATCAGGTTGGTGGTAAATAAAATAGCATCAGGTGGCTGACGCAAGGCCAGTAACTGGTCTACAGCTTTTTGTATACCGGTTTCCATGTTTGTAATATCAGTTTCGCGGATATAACTTTTCTTAACACTGATCTTTCCCTGCTGCAAGGCATCAGTATATCCGCGTGTACGCTCCTGCATGTGAAACAATGATGTATTGTACGTAATAAGGCCAATGTGTTTATAACCACAGTCCACCAGGTGTTTGGTAGCCGTAAAGGCAGCCTGGTGATTATCCAGCACTACGTAATTGGTTTGCAGTGCAGGAAAATAGCGATCTACCAGTATAAAAGGGATTTCCTGTTGCTGCAGGTATTGAATTTGTGTTTCTGTCTGTACAGCCGATGCAATGATCAAACCATCTACCTGCCGGTTCAGCAATGTTTCGATCAATGTCCATGATTTATGCGGGTTCTCATCACAACTGCCAAAGATTACCGTGTAGTTATTTTTATCGGCCTCATCTTCAATAATGCGTGCCAGGCTGGATGAAAATGGATTGGCAATATCTGATACGATCAACCCGATGGTATGGGTTTTACTGGTTTTAAGACTTTTAGCGATCTGGTTGGTACGGTAATTCATTTGCCGGGCAGTATCGCGTATCTTTTGTGCCACTGTTTTACTGATACGGCCTTCCTTCTTATTGTTCAGCACGTACGATACCAGGGCCACCGAAACCCCTACTTTCTCTGCTATATCCTTCAACGATACTTTCTTAGTCATAACTACCGGTTAGCAACTGCCTGTATAAATGATACCGCTAAAGTTAAATAATCATTAACAACTAACAATCAATAAAATACAAGCTTTTACACTGTTCATTAATGATAAAATATACGATTGTGCTATCTATTGTTTAATCGTTTAAACAAAATTATGTATTTTTGCACTTAAACGTGTGTGAAACGGATTAAAACGACAGTATATGAAAACGTTGAAAAAATTCGGATTGGTAGAATGCGGTACCCAGGGAAAACTGTTCAGACTTCCCGATCTCAGCAAACAGGAAGGTTACGAACTGAAAAAGATCCTTTTACAGGGTGATGTATCTGCCGATACAGCTAAGATGGAGTATCCGCAGGCTGAAATTGTTGCAGATAAACAGGCCATCCTGCAAGACCAGTCTATTGAACTTGTTATTGTTTCTTCGCCCGGCGATGACGATATGAGTTTGGTAGGCGAAGTACTGAAAGCCGGAAAACATGTAAGGATTGTATAACCCCGATCGAGATATACCTCCAGGTATGCAAATGTGATGTATGACCTGTGAGCCGGATAATATGCACCTGTGAAAACGACCTTATTCAATTGATTGCCTGCTGTAAGAAAGCAGGCATTTTTTTTATAAAAATTTCGCACACACGTTTACAGCATTGGCTATGAAAAAGGCAGGATTTCTTGCAACGATGAAACCAAGTTTATTGACACTGACACTGGGTGGTTTCAGTATTGGCATGACAGAATTTATGATGATGGGTGTACTGCCCGATGTAGCCACATCGCTGAAGGTATCCATACCGGAAGCTGGTCATCTTATTACTGCTTATGCCATAGGTGTTATTATCGGCGCACCGCTAATGGTGGGACTGGCTGGTAATTTTCCGCCCAAAAAAGTACTGATAACCCTGATGTTGTTGTTCGGTACATTCAATGCATTGTTTTCCATTGCACCCAATTATGAACTGCTGCTGGTGGCAAGGCTGTTTTCCGGTTTACCACATGGAGCCTTTTTTGGCATGGGCGCAGTAGTAGCCAGCAGGCTGGCAGAACCTGGCCGTGAAGCAAGAGCCGTATCTGTAATGTTTGCAGGGCTTACCATTGCCAATATTGCCGGTGTGCCTATCGGTACTTTCATTGGTCATAATCTGAGCTGGCGTATTTCATTTGGCATTATTGCCATTGTAGCATGGCTGGCTGCACTAAGTATCAAAAAATGGATGCCTGCTCTGAAACCGGGTTCACATACCAGATTTATTGACAGCCTGAAAGTTTTTGGTAAATCAGAACTATGGCTCATCATCGGTATTTCATCTATTGGTACCGGAGGCCTGTTTGCATGGATCAGTTATATAGCACCCTTAATGACAGAGATTGCCGGCTTCAGTCCCAATGCAATGACCATCATTATGATCATTGCGGGCTTAGGAATGGCTGTAGGTAATTTTATGGGAGGCAGGCTGGCAGACAAATATTCACCGTTGAAAACCACCAGCCTGTTACTGTTATCAATGATCGCATCCTTACTGATCATTACAGTAGTGAATTACTATAAAGCCCCGGCCATTGTAATGACATTTATTACCGGCGCTGTTGCATTTGCGGTCATTGCACCTATGCAGATGCTGATGATCAATGCTGCCAAAGGGTCTGAAATGCTGGCATCTGCAGCATTACAGGCCAGCGCCAACACAGGCAATGCACTGGGTGCTTACCTGGGCGGATTACCGATTGCAGCAGGCTTTGGATATATGTCGCCACAATATGTTGGCGTAGGACTCGCTTTTACCGGTTTCATATTCTGTATAATACTGGGGCTGCAATCCAGGAAAAAGAAACAGGCAGCACAACCAGCTACAACAGTTGCGGAAGGCACTGCCACAATTGTTCACCAGATTGATACGAAAAAAGTAAATACGTAAATTTTAAATATGCATACAAACAAAAAAATGTCTGAAACGAAAGACACTCACAACAACCAGACGTACCGGCGGTACGCTAAGAAGGAAGAAACAGATGTAGCAAAAACAACACGTAAAAAAGTACAGGGAATGCATCCGTTAAACTACTGGTGTGGCCCTCATGCAATGTTCCATCTCTCATTTTCACAGGAGCAATAGCCGCGGGTATTGCTCCTGCTTGCCTTTTTTCCTTATGCCAAAAAGGCCCTGTACAAAAATGTACAAGGCCCGTGTATCTGAGAGAATCATGAAATTGTTTGTTTACTACTCCAGCAGTTTCGCCAACGTTTTATCCAGTTCCTCTCCCCTTACATTTCTCGCTACGATCTTTCCCTGCGGATCAATTAAGTAATTCTGCGGAATGGCCAGTATACCATACAGTTTGGCAACGGCATTGTTCCAGAATGCCAGGTCAGAAACATGTGTCCATGTTAAATGATCAGCATAGATAGCCTGCAGCCATTTGTCACGCTGTCCGGGTCTGTCCAGTGAAACACCCAGTACAGTAAAACCTTTTGCATTGTACTTGTTAAAGGCTTTTACCACGTTGGGGTTTTCTGCACGGCAGGGACCGCACCAGCTTGCCCAGAAATCAACCAATACATATTTACCTTTGAAAGAAGAAAGACTAACTGCAACACCGGCAGTATCATTCTGTATAAAATCCAATGCAGGTTTACCGATGCCGGTTTTTCTTGCCAGATCGATTCTCTCACGGAAAGATTTACCTCCAATAGATTGTTGTAATGCAGGTGATAATTTTTCAAATACCGGTTCTACTTTTTCAACATCAATGTCATAACCTGCATATTGCGACAATGCATACAATGCTACCGGAGAAGCCGGATGCGCCAGTATATATCCTTTATACACCTTTTCATTGATCAGCTTATTGACAGAATCAATTCCTTTTCGGATTTCCGGAACATTTTTATCATCGCTGAGGTTTTTGTTTTTACCCAACTCATTATACAAATGCTGGCGTTCTTTATCATACGGTTCTATCTCTGCTTTCAATTGCACATATTCTTTGTGGGCAGCAGAACCTGTTACTTCCGAATTACCCAATGAACCTTTTACCTTCAGGCTGATGGCGCCGGGCTCAATGAATACGCTGTAATAATCGCGTTTTGTATCAGGACGGCCATTGGCAGTTGGTTCCACGGGCACTACCCACACCTGTGCCAGGATGGGTTCATCCACATAGGTGTTAAAGGTAACCTTCTTTTTATTGTCTGTTATTTCTGCACTGTCGGTAAAACGAACTTTGGTAGTGGTATTATACCAGGAAATAAATAATTTCTTTACCGGGTACTTTAACTCCGACAGATCATTGGTAATGGAGAAGTTATTCTTTAATACTTTAGGCGTAGTAGCTGCAGTACCGGACTGACTGTAAGCCGTACCGGTTAATAATACCGCAGCGATACCTGTTGCAAAAAGTCTGGATTGCATACTATCAGGTTTTTGGTTATTTCTGCATATGACTGTTAACTAACATACAAAATTCGGATCAAAGATAAGGGAAAATCAATTAGTCTATAAAATAAGTAGACTTTCAGGAAAATATAATCACCTGCCTCTATCCTGCAGACAGCCATTTGACCAGTTTCTTAACGGGAAAGCACCCCACAATAAAAAAGCGTAACAATGGCTACGCTTTGCAAAACATATTTCTGCTATTCTATTCAGAAATGTTATCAGATAACTTCTTCGTATTTGTTACCAAAACGATCGGTTGATATTACTTTTACTTTTTTAACGGTTGGTTCAAAATGCGCCATAAACAGGTGCTCTGTTTTGGAGGGCTCTACAAACTTACGTCCTTTGGGCAACTCATCACCTTTGTATAACGCCACTGCTATCGGATCGAATCCTTTTGTGGAAGGCAATTCTCCTTTATACTGATCATCTGCCCACCACTCTACTTTCCATGCAGGATCCCAGTTCCATACATTCGCTATTACCCGTTTCTGATTGGTCAGTTCATCTACATACACACTCATCTGGAAATCCTTATCGTGTTCGCAAGACTTATAGTACCATTTCAGATCGGTTCCATCTACATCATATACACCATATCCGCGTGGTGTGCCATCGCCGCAAATGGGCCCTGTCCACCAGGCGCCACAAACAGTTCCGTGATTGTGCTCAAAAATATCATTGGTGATCACATTGCGGTGATAGTGTGTATGCCCCGACATTATATGCACCTTGTAGGGTTGTAATATAGCGTACAGATCTGCATTGTTTTTAACGGAGTTGTGAACAGGGATATGCAGGTTGAGTATTACCAGGTTGTCTTTCGGCATCAGTTCCAGGTCTTTTTTCAGCCAGTCCAGTTGTTCCTGCGATACAAAACCATCATATTCGCGTTCATTACCCAGGTAGCGAACGTTATCCAGCACCACATAATGTACCCTTCCCCGGTTGAAAGAATAATAAGTAGGTCCGTAATGTTTTTTAAAGGTCACGTCTGAAGTCTCGTCACCACCCTGTTTGTAATCCATATCATGATTGCCCAATGCCTGAAAAAATGGAATGCCCATTAAGCTTACTGCTTTATTGTATGCAGTGAAAAGATCGTGATTATCCCACACAATATCCCCTACTGTAATGCCATGGATCAGGGTACCAGGCTCCAGCGATTGTACCAGTTGCTGAACATCAGGTACCGACTGCTGCATCATCTTTTCCACGTCCTGCTCATTCTTTACCTGCGGATCGGCCCAAATAATAAATTTATGACGGGTATCATCTTTTGTAAGTGGTTCCAGTTCAAAATCGTATTGGTTTTTGCGTGATGATCCAAGCACTTTGAAACAACCGGCCACATGGTTATCATGCAGAAACGCATATCCTGCCGGTACAGATACAAATACAGAACGGGCATTGTTATGCACCGTAAATTCATAATTACCTTTTTTATCCGTTTGAACCACACTATAGCCATCGGATACTACAACACCAGCCAATGATTTACCTTTTGCAGAAACAGTTCCGTGAATGGTCTGGCTATTGTTCCTGGTAGCAGCAAGGGATGTTTTTGCTGTAATGAGGATTCCTCCTGATACAAGCGCCAGTTGGCGCAGAAATACGCTCCTTTTGATCTTATTCATGATATTGATGTGTTACCCTTTTCAGCTACAGCAGAACATATTCCATTTCTTATAACTTCAGCCAGCGGAACAACAATGCTGCCAGTATGCCGCCAACGATTGGCCCTATGACCGGTATCCAGGCATAAGACCAGTTACTGCTTCCCTTTTCTTTGATAGGCAGCATAGCATGTACAATACGAGGTCCCAGGTCCCTGGCCGGGTTGATAGCATATCCTGTTGTTCCTCCCAATGAAAGACCGATTGACCACACCACGAATGTAACAGGTATGGCCCCTACTGATCCCAGCCCCACCGGTGTTTTGGTATCAGCAATCTCTGCATTGGTAAAATAAAAAACGGCAAACAACAGCACAAATGTTCCAATGATTTCACTTATAAAATTGGAAAAAGTATTCCTGATAGCAGGGCCGGTACTGAATACGGCCAGTTTACTGCCGGCATCCTGCGTTATATTAAAATGATCCCTGTATTGCAGCCACACCAATAAAGCCCCTGTCATGGCTCCCAAAAACTGGGCACCGATAAATAACGGCACTTTACTCCAACTAAACTTTTCTCCAACAGCCAGTGCAATAGTTACGGCAGGATTCAGATGCGCTCCGCTGTAAGGTCCTGCTACCACTACCGCCACAAACACTGCCAATGCCCACCCGGTAGTGATCACGATCCACCCACTGTTGTTGCCTTTGGTTCCTTTCAATACCACATTTGCCACTACGCCTCCCCCCAACAGTATCAATAACATAGTGCCGAGAAATTCGGCAGCAAATTCAGTCATATGTATTAATTTTTTGTAAACAGATAATGAAGTTTTTGTGATGGGGAAAACTGGGTAATAAGTTATAGGGTGTGGGTTAAAAGTAAAATACATTCAACGAGTACTCTGAGCAAAATGAACCTATAAATTACACCTCATTACTTAAAACTGGCTTTCCAGGTCTGCCTAGGCCTTACACGTTGCCACTGCCCTTCGCCATCCTTTTACCAAAATAGTTGTATCAATGGCAGCAGGCTCAAAACGACGATCTATTTTCCATTGCTGCTGAATATCATCCACGCTGCTCCAGTAACCCACAGCCAGGCCAGCCAGGTAAGCAGCCCCCATGGCCGTGGTTTCTGTTATTGCAGGTCGCACCACTGTAGTACCCAATATATCTGCCTGCAACTGCATCAGTAAATTATTGGCAGTAGCGCCGCCATCTACACGCAGGTCTTTAATGGTCATGCCGCTATCATTCTCCATCGCTTTCAACACATCCATGGTCTGAAAGGCAATGCTTTCCAGTGCAGCCCTTGCAATGTGCGAGGCATTGGCACCTCGTGTTAGTCCTACAATGGTTCCACGCGCATGTCCGTTCCAGTGCGGTGCGCCCAAACCCGCGAATGCCGGTACCAGGTATACACCACCATTATCACTTACTTTTAAAGCCAGTGCTTCTACATCAGTAGAAGACTGAATAATACCAAGTCCATCACGTAGCCACTGTACTACTGCACCACCAATAAAAATACTTCCTTCCAGGGCGTACTGAACACGGTTGCCGATCTGCCATGCAATAGTGGTCACCAGGTTGTTTTTTGACAACACCGGCTTTTCACCAATATTCATCAGCATAAAACACCCCGTACCATATGTGTTTTTCACCATGCCGGTACTGGTGCATTGTTGCCCGAATAAAGCAGATTGCTGATCACCGGCAATACCCGCAATCGGAATATGACCCGCCAGCACTTTTCCTGCAGTTTCACCCATCATTTCGCTGGATGAACAAACAGCAGGTAACATTGAAACAGGAATATCAAAAAGACGCAGTAATTCATCATCCCACTGCAGAGTGTGGATGTTATAGATCATGGTACGGGAGGCATTGGTCACGTCGGTAATGTGTTTTTTACCACCGGTAAGATTCCATACCAGCCAGGTATCAATAGTTCCGAATGCCAGTTTTCCCTGCGCGGCTTTTGTACGTGCGCCCTGCACATTGTCCAATATCCACTTGATTTTGGTAGCAGAAAAATAGGCATCCGGTATAAGACCTGTTTTTTCACGGATAATCGTATCAAGCCTCTGTTGTTTCAGTGAATCGCAATAAGCTGCGGTACGTCTGTCCTGCCATACAATAGCATTGTAAACAGGTTCACCGGTTTCCCGGTCCCATACCACGGTGGTTTCCCGTTGATTGGTGATGCCAATGGCGGCAATGGCCGCAGAACTCAAACCTGCTTTCAGTACAGCTTCTGCTGCTACTGAGGCCTGGGTTGACCATATCTCCACCGGATCATGTTCTACCCAGCCAGCCTGCGGATAATGTTGTGTAAATTCTTTCTGGGCAATAGATTGGATATTACCCTGCCTGTCGAATATAATGGCGCGGGAACTGGTAGTGCCCTGGTCAAGTGCAAGAACAAACTGTGGCAAGCGTATCGTTTTTATGGTTAAGAAAAAAGTTCTGTATCAACACTTGTAATGACAGATCGTTGTCTCCTGTCATTACAGACATTTCCTGATTTCACATCTTTTACTTGGCCTTCATTTCCTTCACGGCTGGATTTACCAGCAGGTATTGTTGTGCCAATGTAATAAAATTTTTTACCTGTTGCTGCTGCCATTGTTCATCCTTTTGCAACTCACCGGCAAGAATTGCCGCTACCCGCGGAGCCGCCTGTATAGCAGCCCGGGCATCCAGGAACAATACGCGTATACGCCGGGCAAGTACATCTTCTACTGTACGTGCCATTTCATGCCGGGCAGCCCATATTACTTCTGTTTCTGTATAGGGCAACCCTGCTGCCAGCAATACAGCGGATGCAGGCTGTTGTTGTAGTAACTGGTTAATTCCATGCTCATCAGTTCCATATACAGCAAGATGTGTTGAAGATACGGCAGTGCTGCACCCATGTATGGCCAGCTCTTTTGTAACACAGGCTGAAGCAGGAAGATTACCAGTCACTGCCGCTTTGTTCACGGTGTCTTCTGCCATTTTACGATAAGTGGTCCATTTTCCACCGGTAATGGTGATCAGACCTGACGTGCTTATGATCAACTTGTGGTTGCGCGAGATCTCTTTAGTGCTGTTGGTATCTTTGTCCGGTGCTGCCAGCGGACGCAGACCTGCAAATACACTCAACACATCTTTTTCTTCCGGTACATGTGCCACATATTGTTTCAGTGTATTTAAAATAAAACGGATCTCCTGTTGCAAAGCAACCGGTTCCGGCGAATGTTGTTCCAGCGGTGTATCAGTAGTACCTGCTACAATGTGCTGATGCCAGGGTACGGCAAACAGCACACGGCCATCTGTTGTTTCCGGTATCATCATGGCACTGATGCCAGGCATAAACGATCGGTCCAGTACAATATGCACTCCCTGGCTGGGCCGTACCAGGTGTTTTCCTTTGGGCATATCCATCTGCAATACATCATCCACAAATACCCCGGTAGCATTGATCACGGTTTTCGATTGTACTGTATAGTTTTGATTGTGTTCTGTATCGGTGACCTGTACCCCACAAACCCGGTCATTTTCTTTTATCAATCCTGTTACCCGGCAATAGTTCAATACCACGCCACCCTGTTCAGCACAGGTTTGAGCCAGGTTAACAGCCATACGCGCATCATCAAATTGTCCGTCAAAATATTCTATGCCGCCTGTCAGCGATTCAGGCCGGATGCCCGGCAAACGTTCCTGTACCGTTTTGCGTTTCAGTAAACGCGACTTTCCAAAACTGAAGCGTCCCGACAACCAATCGTAAATGGTAAGCCCGGCCAGGTATTTCAGTTTGGCAAACCAGCTATAACAGGGAATAATAAATGATTGCCGGTGCACCAGGTGTGCTGCATTTTTCTGCATCAACCCTCTTTCATGCAGGGCATCATACACGAGGGAAATATTACCCTGCGCCAGGTAGCGTACGCCGCCATGCACCAGTTTGGTACTGCGACTGGAAGTTCCTTTTGCAAAATCATATCCTTCCAGCAACAATGTGCGATAGCCCCGTGAAGCCGCATCAACTGCCACGCCCAACCCAGTAGCCCCGCCTCCTATCACCAGCACATCCCACACAATATCTTGTTGCAGGTATTCCAGCATCCGTTCCCGCTCAAAAGGAATTGGTTTCATTTTGTTTAATTATCTTTCTTTTTAAGTTTCATTTTATTTCATATTAAATTTAAACAAAACAAAACGAAAGTTAAAGGTTTTTTCTGAACCAGGATTTGGTTACTTTTATTTGACCAACTATGCTAACGATCACCGAACGCCATCAATTTATACTGGACAAACTGCAGCGGGAAGGCAGTGCCAATGTACTGGATCTATGCGGGGAACTGAACGTATCGTCTGTAACCATCCGGAAAGACCTGAAATTACTGGAAGACAAACAGTTATTATTCAGAACGCATGGGGGTGCCACCATTAAAAATCCTTACACTGCTGACAGGCCGGTGAATGAAAAAGAACAATTGCAATCCGGTGAAAAAATAAAAATTGCCCAGGCAGCAGCTCAGACCATCACAACCGATGACTCCATCGTGATAGCTTCGGGCACTACCGTACTGGCATTGGCCAAACAAATTCAACCGAAAGGCAACTTAACTGTGGTCACCTCTTCCTTGCAGGTTTCGCTGGAGTTGCTGCGACACCCCACTGTGGAAGTGATACAACTGGGCGGTGTATTGCGGAAAAACTCATCTTCTGTAGCGGGGCCATATGCAGAGAAAATTTTACAGGACTTTTTCTGCAGCAAGGTATTCCTGGGCGTGGATGGCATTGATGTAGAATTTGGTCTTACCACTACCAATGTAAATGAGGCCTATCTCAACCGCCAGATGATCGCAGTTTCTCAACGGGTGATCGTACTTGCCGACTCCACCAAATTTGGGAAAAAAGGATTTGGCAAAATATGCGGTATAGAAGAAGTAAACCAGGTGATCACTGACAGCGGTATTCCGGAGCATTTTGTACGACACCTGGAAAGCCTGGGCATAGAAGTAACGATTGTATAAATAAAAATTTGGCTGGTGAAATACCAGCCATGTACATCGCCTGAAATAATATTGATTCTCATTTGTCCGGACCCGCGAGACAAATATTTTTATTGGTTATTTAGCCTGTATCTTTTTCAGCATACCCGGGTATACTACTCCTTCTGCTTCGGGCAATGTAGAGATACCTAGTAATTGTGTAACAAGCGGCGCCATGTCTTCCAGTCCCATGAGGGGCACTATCATTCCTTTATTAAAGCCCGCGCCCGCAGCCACAAAACCAGTGTACATATTCTTATTATCCGGCAAGTAGCCATGTGTTCCCTTCTGACCCGCAGCTCTCAACACGTCTGTACTATATGCCATACCTATTGCTACTCCATCTACCGGAACCAGCGCCAGTGCTGCACGCCGGTCTACACCCATTTCATCCAGCTCTTTCCGTTCAATGATCCTGAAAAGCTTTTTCTGTGCAGGCGGAACTTTGCTGAGTATGGTACGCACTTCCTGCAGAGTTTTATTATCATTGCTGTCTTTCAGGTATAAAAAAGCAGAACCACTGGCTGATTGGAACATGGCTTTCCATGTCACTGTATTGGCATCTTTGGACAACAGTTTATTAGCCGCCAGCCATACATTGGGAAATAACACCGTATGTATATCTGCAAAACCATGATCGCCGGTAACAATAATAGCTGTACTGTCTTTGATACCTGCCAGTTTAATAGCCTCCAACAATTTACCGATACAATGATCAGCAGAAGTAACGGCCAGCCTTACTTCATGACCATCACGCCCTTCAGTATGTGCAGCTTCATCTACACAGGGAAAATGTATTGCAGTGAAACGGGGTTTATAGGTCTTGATCAGGTAGGCGCCCATGCGTGCCAGGTTTTCATCCATGGCAAGGTACTCGCCATGCAGATCATAATACGTTAGTTTACCGGTAGCATTCTGTTCTATTTCTTCAAACAGTCCATGGGGTGTGGTGTATTGCCGCATCGGTACTACGCGGTCTGCATCTTTGGCGGTGCTCCATATTTCGGGCACATTGTAATCAATATCAGCACCCACAGTTACCGGCCACAATACCGCAGCAGAAGTAAAACCGGCATTATGTACCGCCTGAAATAAGGTAGGTACCTGTATGGATTTACTTTCCCAGTACCATTTACCGGTTGATCCCTGGGGTTCAAATGGCGCGTTATAATAAACGCCATGCCGGGCGGGCATTACGCCGGTAATAATAGTGGTGTGAGAGGGATAGGTAACGGTAGGAAAAACGCCCCGTACAGCTTTGGCATATACGCCGTCCTGCATCATCTGCCGCAGATTCGGCATTCCCCAGCTTTCATCCAGGTAAAACTCCGGGCGAAAACCATCGATGGTGACCAGCACAACATATTTGGCTTGTTGGGCCACACCACTCATAACAGTTACACATGCAAAGCAGACACTGAGAACAGTCTTTTTCAGTTGTTTACACATTGAATCGTACATATACCGATATTTTAACCCTGATACCTGTCTATAACTTACAGCAAATAATCTGTATAAGCAATGCCGTATTGCAGGGTTTCAATAGAAACAACTAAAACGGTATTCCTGACGAAAGAAGTTCCATTTTTAATTAACAGATAACAGGCTTATTTCAACGCTTCCAGTATTTTTCTGAAGATCTCCGTGTTTTCGTATACACCTGTAAACAGGTACGAGCGTGGTCCGTATGCAAAAACGGTCACCGGCAATGCCGTATGATCGGTAGTAGCAAACTGGCCGCCAACATACCCTTTTGTATAATCGCCATCCAGCAGGGTAAGCCCGCCGGTTTCATGATCGGCAGTCACTATCACCAGTGTTTCACCATCCGCATCTGCAAACTGCAAGGCCTTGCCTACCACCTTGTCAAAATCCATTACCTCTGTTACTACGTAAGGCAGGTTATTGGCATGGCCACCATGGTCGATCTGGGCACCTTCCAGCATCATCAGAAAACCTTCTTTATTGGCAGACAATATTTTTGATGTTTTATCAAATGCTTTTGATAACCAGTCTCCGCGACCTTTCAGCATAGATAGACCGGCACGTGGTTCTATCACAATCCATTTCCTGGCTGCATCAGTTACCTGTTCTGTTGATGCTACAATACTGAATGTTTGTTGTAGTGCTTTCAGTGGCGCAATGCTGGTGTCATTGCGTGATCCCATCAATATATCTACATCTGCATGTTGCAGATCGGCCAGTATGGCTGTGGAACTACTGCGTTCAGACTGGTGTGCATAAAAATCAGCCGGTGTGGCATCGGTAATATCACCACAGGTAACAAGACCTGTTTTCTTTTTCCGTTTTGCAAATATAGTGGGCAACAAGGTCAGCGGAGCACCGGTATGATCAACACCCACTGCCCTGTTGTTGGTTTTCTTGCCCGATGAAATAGCTGTAGAACCGGGTGCAGAATCGGTAATAAAACTATCATACGAACTGGTTTTTGACAAACCGCTGCTGCGCATATTGAAAATATTCAATGCAGCTTTATTGGCTGTATAACCAACGTATAACTGTGGTAAACCCATACCATCTCCTATCAGGATGATAACATTCTTAACTTTTTTATTCACGGCATCTGTACGATATGCAGGACGATATAGCTGGTAAGTTTGTGTAGCAGTATAGGTATTGACAGGCAGTTGCACCATAAACTTTGATAATTCAGCCACTTTATCAGTGTTAATATAATCTACCTGCAGATGTATTAACCGAAACCAGGCATTGACCTCATCAGGAGCATTCCAGAAACGTACTTTTTTCTGTAAAGCGTGCGCATTACTGATCACTGCATCAATTTGTTTTTTTTCAACAGCAGGTATAATTCCTTTTCCGTTCCAGGATGAGAACGCTTTGAAATTATCACTCATCATTACAATTCTACTGAGGGCTACCGCAGAATATGTTTTGCGCAACTCTCCATCAAAACCTATCCACGAAGGATATTTTGTATAGGTTTCCGGCTCGGGCCTGTTCCCGCTGATCACAATAGTCACCTGCGGACACTGGATAATAGCGGGATACTGCTGCAACAGTTGTATCAGTGCATCCAGTGCTGGCACTGCTGCCGTTTTTATATCAATCATCAATTGCAGTGAAGCGGTGCTATCGGCATACGGATGACCATGATGCTGCTGTATATAGCACGCCAGTGGTTTCAGGTACAATACCTCCAGTGTACGTTTGCTCAGCAATTGTATTGAATCGTGTGCCACCAGTAATCCATCCGCTGTAAGAAATACATCCGCTTCTATAGATCCGACACCTGCATTGTATGCCTGTTTGAACGGGAAAGGCTTTTCATAATCATTGTGTGCATGTATATTGGATACGGTATACCGGGCCGGTTGTGCTACTGCAACAACTGATAACAGGCTGATAGCAATGGAAAACAAAATATGCATAAGGTGAATGACTGATGAGTAATACAATGCTGTCGGAACCGGAAATTTATTTCAATAACCCAATTCACCAACCAGCGGAATGCAGAATTTACTTAGTGATAACAGAGCTGTTCAATATCTTACCCTGGTAATTGATGAACTGTACCAGTACCTGGTTTGCGGCAACTGAAAGTGTGGCAAATCCCTGCTCTGCTGCAATGAATTTACCACCTGCAGGATTTAGTGAAGCAGGTCTGGCTTCTGAAGCAGCGCCGGAGATAATGTAATGGGTTTTACCTTCTGGTTTGGTATATTCCAGGTGGTGCTCATGACCACACAGGTATAGATCTACATTGTAACGGCTGAACAACGGTTCCAGGAAAATGCGCATTCTTTCAGTGTCTTCATCATCTTTACGCCAGCCACCGGTATACAAAGGATGATGTCCTACAACAATCTTCCATTTTGCATTGCTCGACGCCAGTAATGATTCCAGCCACTGCCGCTGTTTTTCTACCGCGCCGGCTACATATTTAACGCTATCGTGTGCCTGGCCTCGCAATTCTTTTTCAATAGCATCTGTATCCAGGAATACCATCAGCAAAGAATCTTTACCAACTGTAAAAGATTTAGTGTAATAGCGTGCCGGCATCGTCCAACGACTGCTGATTTTGGTATATGCCACCTGTGCATCAGGATTGGATGCATAATCATGATTACCCAATACCACATACCATTTTACATGCAGTGATTGTGCAGTATAAATACTTTCAAAACTGCTGATCCAGTGATAGTCTTGGGTGCTTTGCACACCATAAGGGTAGAAATTATCACCGGTTGCTACCACAAAAGAAGCTCCCAGATCATGAGCGGCATTGCCCATATTAACGGCTACTTCTTTCTGGTAATTATCCCCGTTACGTCCCCAATCGCCCATCAGTATAAAATGAAGGGCGTTGTCAATTTTCCTGATGCCCGCAATAGAACCACCTCTGTAACCAAGATCTTTTACTAAAGGTGCCTGCGCTCCGGCTGCAATACTCACTATGCAGGTGGCAATTACAATAAAAACCTGTTTCATCTTCATAAAATGTATAGTATTAGAAAATGCCGTAGTTCGTTAATGCGAACTACGGCAATGTTAAAAGTTGAAAACTACCTACCCGACTTAGATTAATATCCCAGGTTCTGTTTCAGGTTGGGATTTAATGCCAGCTCAGTAGCCGGTATAGGATAGATGCGTTTATAGGTTTCGCTAGTATTCTTTGTTTTAAAACCCCAAGCATCTTCAAATTTGTTAAAACGGATCAGGTCATTCCTGCGCCATCCTTCCCAGGCCAGTTCCCTGGCACGCTCATCCAGCAAACCCTGCAGGTCGATGGTTGTTACACCTACTGCTTTGGCGCGTGTTCTGACTTTGGTTACCAATACAGGAGCCGTCTGCAGCTCACTATTTACAGTAGTAGCAGTGGCACCACGTAAAATCGCTTCCGCTTTCATCAGCAATATATCCGCCAGACGAAATACCGGCATATCATTACCCTGGTAACGTGTTGAAGCATTGGCATTCGGGTCAGGATAGAATTTGATAGAACGGACACCTTTCAACTGTCCTTTAATATCATTACCTACATCCATAGTGGCAGATTTTACGAGTGTCAGATCCGGTGTGATTTCCACATGCCAGTTGATATTGTAATCCGTACCGCTATAAGTGGCATCCAGTGATTTCATGGTAGTAGCCACCATAATAGGTGTACCATCCCAATTGTATTGTTTGCCATTCAGCCAGGTTGCGTTGCGTATGTCGTTCGCCAGGTTGAAATAGGCATAAAAATCAGGTATTGTACTCAAAGCTACACTGGGTCTGAAAGGAATGCTGTACTTGGCCTGCAGGTAAGGATGTAAACCAAAACGGGTAAAATGATTACCCTGGATCAGGTTGGCATCATACGGAATGGCAAAAATAGTTTCTTTGATCTGCGGTCCGTTATCGGGTTTAAAGATTGACGCATAATCAGCATCCAGTGAAAATTTGTTATTGATCAGTATGCTGTCTGCCATGGCAACAGCCTCTGTATACCGCGGTGTGCCGGTATAATACTCAGCATTCAGATACATCTTTGACAACAATGCAAACGCCATCCATTTGGTAGCATGGCCATAGGTAGAGGCATCTACAGCAGATGATAAATTGGGTAGCGCGCTTTTCAGGTTACTTTCAATAAATTCAAAAACTTTTTTCCTGTCCTGTGTGGCAGGCAAACCTGTTACCGGGAAAGTATCAATAATGGGTACATTACCATACAGGTCCATCATGAAGAAATAAAACAGGGAACGCATGGCTTTTACCTCTGCAATTGCCGTTGGCTTGGTGGCATTGTCCGGGGCTGAGGAGAACAGGCTCAGCAAACGGTTGGCAGTATTGATGCCACCAAATCCCCATTGCCAGCAACCGGTTACATACGGATGATCTTTTCCCCAGGTATGTATGTGCATAAAACGGTACTGACCATTGTCATCATAGTTACCATCACGCGCAGGAATAATAGCCTCATCGGTAGACAATTCCTGGGCGCGCCAGTATTCCACAGCATAGCTGATACCACCATTAGCTAACTGGGTATATAATGGACCGATAGCAGCGGCATAGGAAGCTGATGTACTGGGAAAATTGCCCGATGTATATTGAGATTCTACATTAACATCCAGTTTGGTGCATCCTGTTACCAGCATAGCCGGCAATAATGCACTTAAAAAGATATGACGTTTCATAATGTTCATTGTTATTTTATCGTTTGCGGTGTATTAAAAACTCACATTTACACCGGCAATGAATGACCTTGTTTTAGGATAGTAATTATTATTGTCTATACCCGGTGTTAAACCACCCATATTCACTTCCGGATCAATACCCCTGTATTTGGTGATCACAAACAAATTGTTGGCAGACGCATAGAAACGCAGTTTGCTGATAGCAGGCACACCGGTACGTACTGTATAACCCAGTGTAGCATTATCCAAACGCAGGTAAGAACCACTTTCCAGGAAACGGTCAGAGATCAGGTATGCTTTATCATCATTATACGATTCACCCAATGTGAACTTTGGAATATTGTTGTTCTTTGCATCGGAAGGACTGTTTAAACCGGCCAGTGTGGCATTCAGAATTTTATTACCGGTTACACCTCGGAAAAAGAAATTCAGATCGAAATTTTTATAGGTAAAGCTGTTACTCCATCCGTACATCATTTTGGGTTGCGCATTGCCGGCAACGATATAATCGGAAGTAGAAGGTGCTTGTGTAGCTGTACCATCAGCTTTCTGGATCAGGGTTACACCATTAGCATCTTTACCCAGGTAATGCCACAGGGTAAATGTTCCGATAGGTGAACCTTCTTTTACAATCTGCGACCAGTTGCTGCTTTGACCTTTACCACCCACATAAGCAGTGTTAACATAGGTCAGCGCAAATTTGTTGCTGGATAAAGAGTTCACTTTATTGGTATTGTGCGACATATTGAACGTAGTTCTCCAGGTAAAGCTCTTAGTCTGTACAGGAGTAATATTCAGTATCAGCTCTATACCTCTGTTACTGATCTCACCCACGTTGGCCCACAGGTTTGATACAAAATACTGTGTAGATGAAACAGGATAATTCCAGATCAGGTCTGAAGTACGTTTGTTATAAAAATCCAGTGAACCGCTGATCCGGTTTTTCAGAATGCTGAAATCCAGGCCGATATTGGTCATTGCAGTACTCTCCCATTTCAGATCGGGATTGGCATTCTGCACCGGCCCGATGGCATTCAGCAATTGTCCGTTTGAATAATAACGGCCATTGATACCATATTGCAGTTGTGCCAGTAACGGATCAAAACCCAGTGAGTTACCGGAAACACCATACCCGACACGCAGCTTCAGTTCATTAATAGCCGCAATGCTTTTCATAAACGATTCATTGCTGATCCTCCACCCTGCTGACACAGACGGGAAGTAGCCCCATTTGTTATTGGTACCGAAAGCTGAAGAACCGTCTTGACGTAAAGAAGCCTGCACCAGGTATTTATTATTGAAAGCATAGTTGGCACGCAGGTAATATGAGATCAGGCGCAGTGTACCAATGGTAGTATTGGCAAACGTAACTGTACCGGCGGGAGGATTGCTGAAAGCAAGATTGTTATAGGTAAGCGCATCACTTACAAAACCCTGTGTGCTTACACCAAAACCATCACCCGTTCTATCCTCCTGCCATGAATATCCTGCCAGCAGTTTTACATTATGACGGTCAAAGGTCTGGTCATAATTAAAATAAGATTCAATAACATTCTTAGTGGCTTCATAGGCACTGCGGATCGCTTTACCTGAAGCACCCTGTGCAATACCGGAACGGCTGTTGTAATAAATATTCTGGTTTACCTGCTGACTCTGGTTGGCATAGCTCAATGTATAGGTAAGATTTTTCAGGATCTTTACCTCAGCCACAGCATTTACCAGCATAGTCTTTACTTTCACATCATTGATGTTATTATCGATCAGTGATACGGGGTTCAGGTAACTGCCACGGCTGAAATCTTCTGTGTAAGAACCGTCAGCCCTCTTTATGCCAACCGTAGGCATAAATTTGAGCATATTGGGATATACATCAGCCGGAATGTTCTTCTGGGTTGAAGTACTGTTCATCAGTGATAAATTCAGCTTCAACCGATCATTGAAATACTTCTGCTCTACATTGGCACGCAGTATTACTCTTTTCAGTGAAGATCCTTTCATAATACCAGGATTTTCCAGGTAGTTTACACTGGCGCCATACAGGGTTTTGTCTGTACCACCCCCAAATGCAATATTGTGATTGTGCGAAACAGCAGTACGTTGTACTTCATTCTGCCAGTCAGTATTTACACCGGCATCGTTATTAATGGGGCTTAATGATTGTCCGTTTGCCGCCAGGTAGCTACGCAGTTCATCACCAGTCAGCATATTGATACGTTTGGATACTTTTTCCTGAGCTACATAAGCATTGTATGCAAGCCGTAGTTGTCCGCTTCTGGCTTTACGTGTAGTGATGATGATCACCCCATTGGAAGCCCTTGAACCATAGATGGCAGTTGCAGATGCATCTTTCAATACATCTATAGACAGGATATCATCCGGTGCTACCAGGTCAATGGAAGCGCCGGGTACACCATCAATTACATAAAAAGGTTCCTGGGCTGCCCCCTCACGCAGTGTAGAAGGTCCGCGTAGTATTACAGCAGGTGTTCCATTGGGATCACCACTTTTGGTAATGTTCAGACCAGGTACTTTTCCTTGCAACAACTGCGCAGGTGAACTGATCACCCCCTGGTTGAATTCTTCAGAGGAAACAGAGGTAATAGCACCTGTTACATTTCTGCGTGAAGATTTCCCATACCCTACCACCACTACATTATCAAGATTATTCGATTTAACACGTAAAGTAACAGACAATGTGATCTTGCCTCCCTCTTTTACAGTATAGCCAGACAAGCTGTCTGTTTCATACCCAACAGAGCTGAATATAAAACTATACGGGCCGCCAGCCGGTAATTTAGCAAAACTAAAAATACCATTGCCGTTAGAAGTAGTCACTGTACTGAAATCACCGGTTGTTTGCAGTGCTTTTACACTTACGCCAGGTAGTATATCCCCTTTTTCATTTTTGATAATACCGGTTACCATGGACGCAGGAGGTTGCTGTGCATAAACATGTGTAACAGATGGCATCAAAGCCAGCAGCCACAAGGCAAATAGCAGCCGTTTTGATTGTAATGTTCGTTTATTCATGTTGTTTGTTTTTGGGGCAAAAGAGTCCTGTTCAATACCAGCAGGCATTGACAAACCATACGTTCTGTTGTTAATAATTAAATTGAGATTAAGGTGTTATATAAATCGTTTGCTTTTCTTTTTTCATGTTCAACTGATTAAGCAGGCAGATCGTTTTCAGGAAATCGTCCAGTGTTTCTTTCGGTCTCTTCAGTCTGCCGGTAAACGTGATGGCCTGCAGTTGCTCTCTATTATATACAAACTGTACATGATATTCCTTTTGTAAAGAATCCAGTATATCGGGCAAGGAAAGATTGTTGAACACCAACGCACGTGCCACTACCGCGCTTTTGCTGTTATTAATTGTATTTTCTTTTCTAAACAATTGTACTACCGGTTGATAACTACTGCTATCCACATTGATCTCTTCGCCTGGCTTCAGGTATACATCCTGCATGTGTTTTGCAGTATTCCTATTTTCCTGCTTCACTACTACTTTACCGGTATATAAACGCACCCTTACAGCATGCTGCTGGTTTTGCTGCACACTGAATACAGTGCCCAACGCGGTGGTAGATACAATACCGGTACGCACAGTGAATGGCCGTTGTTGATCCTTTACTACTCTAAACAAGGCCTCGCCCTGTAACGTCATATCGCGGGCATATGCAGTAAATGCCGGCTCATATTGCAGCGAACTGTTCACGGCCAGTTCTGCAACACTACTGTCTGGCAGCAGCACAGTCATTACTTTGCCCGTATTATTGTATTTAACTACAAAACCTGTTGTTACTTTTTTTCCAGCATCTTCATTGGTGTTTGCAACAACTTGTTTGTCTGAATGTGGCAGTAATGCCCACCAGCTAATACCTGCAGTTATTACAAGTATAGCTGCGGCTGCCGCCCATCTGAAATACAATTTCCGGCTGTAGTGCTGTGGTATATGCTGCTCAATGCGCCTGTACATGTCTGCACCGGGCACAGATATATCATTCTGCACCTGGAAATTATTCCAGCTTTCTTCTGTTAAATACTGTTCCAGCACTTCAGGGTGTTGCCGGCAGTATGCCCATACTTTGCTTCTTTCAGCTTCTGTACATTCACCCCGGATAAACTTTTCTATCAACGCCCTAGATACATCCATATCTACTATTCGTACAAAACAACACTATCCCTTACTGCATAACAATTAGTTAATATGAAAATGAGGAGTTGGGGTGATTACAAAGTAATTACAGCATCTGATAAAAACGTTTTTCCAGGGACTGCTTTCCGATTAGAAGAAAAGAGAGATAGATTTTCTAAGCTGTTTAATGGCTTTGGAGATATGTGTTTCAACTGTTTTGGTTGAAAGCGCCAGGCGGGAAGAGATCTCTTTATGCGAAAGTCCGTCAAAGCGGCTGAGTTTAAATACTTCTTTCCTGGCAGGCGGCAGATCCTCTACTGCCCGCAGGATATGTTCCAGTTCATCCTTTTCAGCTACAGGCATTTCATTATACCATACTACTTCCATACCAGCTTCCGGCAATGGTTGTATTTTGCGTATACCCTCTTTGCGCAGCAGATCGATCAGCAGACTTTTGGCAATCCGGAATACCTGAGCATCCAGTGTATGTGCTTCCGAAAGATCGCTTCGTTTTTCCCAGAGTTTGATAAAAGTAAGTTGTACTACTTCCTGTGCCAGGTAATGAGAGCGGGAATAGCGGAAGATGTATTGATATAATCGTACATGCAATTCATTGTATGCCTGTTGAAAGCAATAAATATCTCCGTTTTTAATATGCAACAGGTAATCATTCATACAAAAGCTGCGCAAATGTCTTCAGCTACTTTTTCATTCCTTCATAAATGGTATTAAGTTAATATTATGTTTGTAGTAGTTCAGATTGCCGGATTGTTAGGATAATTTGAACATTCTAGAATGTGCTACTTAAAACTTATAACATACAACCTGCAACTGCATTCGGTGTTGGTCGTTGAGCGTTCTGCATTACTTATAACTTAAACCGTATTTTTGCCGCATGGGAGATTTTATCATCAACGTAACACAAATTGAAGAGCTGCAGACCATTAACGATATACAGTCGCTGGATCAGATCTTTCAACGGGCCAAAAGAATTGTAGTAGGCGGCGGCACTGTAGCGCTTGTAAGACAACATCGCTCCGGACAGTCTGATAAATTTGATGAATTGTCAACACTGGACGATCTGGAACAATACAAACAGAACGTATACAAATACCTGAAACAGTCATAAAGCAATTGCATGTACACTGCTGAAATCATGGACTGGGCACAGCAATTGTGGGATTATCACCTGCTGCGTCACACATTACAAAAAGCCGATTGTATCCTTGCCCTGGGCAGTCACGATCTGCGTGTGGCAGAATGGGCAGCAGATGTATACCTGCAGAGTTGGGCACCCATGCTGGTTGTATCCGGCGGATTAGGCAATGTAACCAAAGGCATCTGGACTGAAACAGAAGCAGATAAGTTTGCACGCATTGCACGTGAAAAAGGCGTTCCGGAAGAAGCGATCTTTATTGAAAACGCTTCCACCAATACCGGCGAAAACATCCTGTTTACACAACAGTTATTACAGAAAATGCAACTGGATCCGCAAACGTTCATTTTGGTACAGAAACCATATATGGAGCGGAGAAGCTTTGCAACTTTTCAAAAACAATGGCCCGGCAAACAACTCATTGTTACCTCACCCCCTATCCTGTTCCGGGATTATCCTAACAATGAAATATCGCTGGAAAGAGTCATCAATATTATGACCGGCGATCTGCAACGTATCAGGATCTACCCCGAAAAAGGATTCCAGGTTTACCAGGAAATTCCTGATACCATATGGCATGCTTATGAACAACTGGTAGCCGCAGGCTTTGATAAACACCTGGCAAAGTAATCGTTTAAAACCTGGTAAGTACTTTCCATACCAGCACCAGGTATAATACCAGCAGCAACATTCTTATCTCACCGTGACCTGCCAGCAGGTACCAGATGGTACATGCTATTCCCAGTGTAAGCAATACAATTAAAATTAACAGTGAAACAGAGATCCAGCTTTTGAAAACAAATTTTCGTGGGTTGGGATCAGGTACTATCTGTGTGCGAGGCTGACCATGTACAATAAATTCTGCAATACTTGTCCAATATTGTTCTTCCACGCCAGCACCATGACCTCCCGGAATACTGATCACCTGGTTGGCAGGAGCCAGTGTATTGAAGCCATCATAGCCGGCACTCCCCAGATCCCGGAAGCCCAATACGTGAAAAGCTTTGGGAAATATTCCAACCACCCAATCAGAAGTAGCTACCACATTAAAAACATTATCAATCCGGCTGCTCTGTTGAAAATCGGCCCAGTTATACTTGCGATTCACCACACTACCGGCAAACAACACGTTTTTAAACTTACAGGCAGGATAATCTTTTAACGCCTTTGCCATCAGGTAAGTGCCATTGCTATGTCCTACAAATGAAAAATCAGCATTGGGATACCGGGCAAGATTTTCGGTGTATTGTTCCATAAGCCATTCTACTTTGGCACGACGGTACGCAGGCAACGTAAAATGCAATAAAGGGAAATACCCGTAGCTGGACGTTTCGGTTTCAAACCGCCTGCCATTATCACGACCTTCTTTTACCACCCGCTGCGCTACTTTATGTGTCCAGAACCCTTCATCACGGATACCATGAATAACAAACACCACATCTGTTACACTTGCGTCAGGCGTAATGCGCTTCGATTCAGCAGTAATAACCTGTTGCTATTGTAAATTATCCGGTGTTTCTGTAACTGCCTGTATCAACACCCCGCTTCGCAATGCCCCCAGCGTTGTAACGCCCACCTTTGTAGCATCATTCACCCTGATCACGTTGCCATGTTTTGAAAACGGTACTTCCAGGTATACAAATGTACTGCCCGAAATAAGATCCACGTTATCTTCCGGAGAAACAATATCATCTACTGATCCCAGCAATTGTACCGTAAGCGCGTCGCCCACACCTTTGCCTGCGGCATGCTTCTGCATTGACAACGACTGGATGCGCAACTGTGTAATGAAAGCGCCTCCTTTGCGCACACTAAAAGCTGTTGGTTTAAACCCGGCAAAGCTCAGCAGGTTGCCCAGCATGGTACCGATGGTTAACATAAGCCCATTGCCAAGCGACAAATGAAAATCAATTGACCAGCCGTTATTCATGCCTGCCAGTAATACAATACGATCCACATAAGCAGCCCAGGGACGTTGCTGCCTGTTCTCAATCTCATCTTCAAAAGGAGCATCAGCGTTTTCCCCACAGGCGCACACATATAGCTTACGTGCCAGCAATGCACCCATACTATGACCTATCAGAATAATTTTCGGAGGCTCACCTGCTGCTGTTCTCTCTGCCCACAATGCATCCATTCTTTTCAGCAGGTTATTTACCATCACATTTACGTTGATAGTAGAAGTATAACGCAATGTTGTTTTAGGCATTTCAATAACAGGATCTTCATAATGGCGCCTGATCAGGTCTGCAACAGCATTCATACTTTTAGGCTTGTTCCTGTAACTGTGCAACAACACAAAGAGTACATTTTTCTTGTTCTTCATAAGCCGGGTTTAAAGGTTAATATATCTGCATCTAAAAATTATTACATTTTCAATACCCGCACACCGTGTAAAACACGGTAAAAGATAAAAACACAGGCATATCGCCTCTTTTTTCCGCTTATACAGACTTCTGTAATCAAAAGGTTGCTTTGTTTATCTTTAGTGACCAAAAATACAATCACATGAAACGCCCGCTATTCCTGTTCTGCATTCTATTACAAATCATATCCGTTACTGCCCAGCAAACCCAAAAACCACCGTTGCATGGCAAACACTGGATGGCCATTACGGGCAAACCGCTGGCGGCTACCGCCGGCAGCATGGTCTTTCAGCAAGGTGGTAATGCGGTAGATGCCGCCTGTGCCATGCTGGCCGCTACCTGCACCATGTGGGATGTGTTGAGCTGGGGTGGTGAAACACAGGCCCTGATCTATAATCCTAAAACAGGTAAAGTAATTGGTATTAATGCACTGGGTGTAGCTCCTACCGGTGCTACAGCAGATTTCTTTAAAAACAAAGGCATGAACTTTCCGCCGGAATATGGTCCGCTGGCAGCAGTAACACCGGGCACTCCCGGAGGACTGTGTTATATGCTGGCCGAATATGGCACCATGAGCCTGAAACAGGTACTGGCCCCGGCTATGCAACTGGCTGCCGGTTACCCTATTGAAGCGCAGACAGCCAACAGTATTGAACGGGGAAAAGGCCGTATTAAAGAATGGCCGTATTCAAAAGCACTTTTCCTGACCCATGCCGGCGAGAAAAGAGAAGCACCCGAAGCCGGGGAGATCTTTGTACAAAAAGACCTGCTGTCTACACTTACCAAAATGGTAGAGGCTGAAGAAACTGCACTCAAAAATAAAAAGAGTCGTAAAGAGGCTATTTATGCAGCTTACAAGCGTTTTTATACCGGTGATATTGCGCAGGAATTTGTACGCGGTTGCCAGGAACAGGGCGGTCTTATTACCATGAATGATCTTGCCCGCTGGAAAGTGATAGAAGAAGAACCTATGCACACCAGTTACAAAGGCATAGAAGTATACAAACTGCAACAATGGACACAGGGTCCGGCCATGCTGCAATGCCTCAACATACTCGAGAACTTTGATCTTAAAGGCATGGGATATAATTCCGTGCAGTACATCCATACTTTATATCAGGCAATGAACCTGGCGTTTGCAGACCGTGACTTTTATTATGGTGATCCTTATTTTCCACCTGCCGAACCCATGAAAGGCTTATTGAGCAAGGAATACGCCAAAGCCAGGGCACAACTGATCGATGCACAAAAAAATGATGCAACAGCAGGTCCAGGCGATCCTTATCCATACGAAGGAAAAAGCAATCCCTATCTTGATCTGCTGAAACAACGCGGACTGATTGTTGATACCGTTAATCGCCGCAATCCCAATTTTGCACCGGCACACGACGTACGCTCCTCTTATCTGCCACCTGCACAATCAATCGCAATGGCAGATAACATACTGATGCATTCAGATTCTGCCTATATGGACAGACTGTGGCGCGGTACCACTTCAGTAGAAGCTGCGGATGCTTCCGGCTGGGTGGTTTCTATTACACCCAGTGGTGGCTGGCTTCCGGCCTGTATTGCGGGTAAAACAGGCGTAGGTATGAGCCAGCGTATACAAAGTTTTGTACTGGACAGCACGCTGAACCCCTTCAATGTAATACAACCCGGCAAAAGACCAAGGGTAACGCTGACGCCCACACTGGCACTGAAAGAAGGCAAGCCTTTCTTATCCTTTGCCGTACAGGGTGGCGATACACAGGATCAAAACCTGCTGCAGTGTTTTTTGAATATGGTTGAATTTGGCATGACGGTACAACAGGCCACAGAAGCAGCCAATATCAATACCAATCAACTCTGGTTGTCACTGGGCGGTACCAGAACCTCCGACAGGCAACCACGTCCAGGCGCCCTATTGCTCAACAGCAATACACCTGAAAACATACGCATTGCCTTAAAACAAATGGGTTATACACTTACTTTCGATGATCGTACCAGTGGCCCTATCAATGCTATTTATTTCGATTGGAAACACGGTAGTTTCTGGGGTGGCAGCAGCAACCATGGTGAAGATTATGGAATTGGCTGGTAAGCAGCTACCCATATTATTTATTCAAAAGGCCTTTCCGGATCTGTTCCGGGAAAGGCCTTTTGCTGTTAATGATATGCATACTATAGATTTTTATCCATGCTGCATCGTATATAAGAAGATATGAACAGTTACACCATTTGTCCCATAAACGGATCGGTTTTACCCGGCAAACCGGTCTCTACTCTGCCCGCATAACGTCTTTCATACGAAGTATTGCCTTTGATGCGCACAGTACAATCATACCAGCAGTGGCTTTTAAAGCTATTTACTACTACCATAGCAGATTTTTTCCCTGTAACAGTTATATGTTGTACAGCTGTTTTATAAGCGTTGTCAGCCACTTCAATACTCTGCGGATTGTTTCCTGTATTTTGAATATGCAATACGATATTCCCGGACAGTCGTTTACCCGATTTCACCCGCTCATACAAACATCTTACTTCCAGCTCATCTGTAGCATGACCGCTTATTTCACGGAAGAAACCATTCGGGCCATGTACACATAGGTGATAATGTTCGTTGTCAAAATCACTGAGCTGCCAGTCATCCTTCAATGTGTCTCCCGCAGCTACAGCATAATTACGCGTCACCATGTTTTTACCGGGCACATATATTGTAAAGGGCGATCCGGAAGCCTCATTGCCCAACATATCCCTGGAAGCAGTTAAAATAACAGTGATTGCTTTTTTATCATTCCCCAGTGCGGCATCTGCATACAGTTCATAAGGCAATGCACAGGAAGAACGGATTCCTTTTTCCTGAAATGCTATACCTGTAGGATTGGCATTGATACGGGCTATCTCCTCTGCTGTAAGCTTTTTAAAGCTATTCGGCACACCTTTGAACTGTGCTTTGTGAATACCTTCAATAAAAGGATCGCGAGTTACCGGTGTTGGTAATATGATCTTTTCGCCATTGTATGGTCTGAATACAGAGGTCAGATCGCCACACACGGTTCTGCGCCACGCACTGATATTGGGTTCTTCTATTTTCTTACCTGTTTTTTTAGCCAGTACTTTCTCCAGGAACTGCAATGACGAGGTGTGATCAAATACTTCAGAACAAACCCAGCCACCGCGGCTCCATGGCGACGCTACTACCAGCGGCACCCGGTACCCCAAACCAATAGAGCTTTCACGCGCCAGGGAAGATATTGACTGCTGTGCTGTATTGGCTACATATTCCACGCCGGTATCAATACCTGCTGAAACAGCGCCAGTTTGTTGTTTATGCGGATGCGGTGCCACAAAAGGAGGCACATGATCAAAATATCCGTCGTTCTCATCGTAGGTAAGTATAAAGATCGTTTTCTTCCACACTTCAGGATTCTGCGTAAGAATGTCCAGCACCTCACTGATATACCATGCACCGTACCACGCAGCAGAAGGGTGATCTGAAAAATTTTCAGGTGCCACTACCCACGATACGGCAGGCAGTTTACCATTCTTCACATCTTCACGGAACTGGTGCAGTACATCGCCCTTCGGCACTTTCACTTCCCTTTCCGTAGTGCCATCATGGTATCGTAAAGAGGTAAGGTCATGATAGAACGGATCTTTATAGTTGGTAGAAAAGGCTTTATCGTGAATGTTCTTTTCGCGTTCTGAAAGACGTTCATATCTTTCGCGGGTGTAGATTTTCTGTTCTTCTTCATTCTTTGCCAGTCGTTTCTTTAATCTGTCAATAGTATCTTTTATTTTCTGTGCAGAGGCAGATACTGTATTCAGTTGCTGTTCCTGCTTTTTTATCTCTGCAGTCAGCGCCGCAGCTTCCTTTGGTAAATTGTTGATATAAGCCTTGGACAAACGCACTTTGTATTGTGTAAAGTACTCCAGCGGGTTATCGCCAAAGTTTGCCAGCCAGCTGTCTTCCTCGCCTTCAAAACCAACACCGGCACTTACTTCATTCTGGTATACTTTCCACGATATACCCCATTCTTCAAGACGTTCCGGGAAAGTGGTCCAGCTAACTTCTGTGTCATAATCCGCATCCTCATTCCACACCCTTGCCAGCGCATCTGCATCTGCACGTTCGCGGATAGTACCTGTCCAGAAATACAACCTGTTGGGTGTAGTACCTGTAAGTGATGAACAGAAATGCTGATCACATACTGTGAAAGCATCGGCCAATGCATAATAGAAGGGAATGTCTTCACGGTTGTAAAATCCCAGTGTTAGTGGCATGGAAGCATATTCTTTATGTCCCGATCGCTTGGAGTCAAGCCACTTGTCGTATTTACCATCATTACGTGCATCAACCTGGTTCGACCATGAATGTGGCAATGAACTCATCCAGGTTGCTTTAGTGTCTTTAATATTTAGCCTAAAGGGCGCGTAGGTATCTCCTTCTTTGTTGGATTGCAGCCATACCAGGTTGTTGTTGGGCAAACGGATAGCACGCGGATCATTGAATCCCCGCACACCCTGCAGCGTTCCGTATGCATGATCAAACGACCTGTTCTCCTGCATCAGGAATACTATATGTTCTGCATCCATAAATGTGGTGCCCGGTGCAGGATCAATAGCCATCGCTTTCTGAATAGCAGGCGGCAACATATTCATTAAACCTGCGCCACCTGATAAAACGGAAGCATATTTCAGAAATTCTCTCCTGGTATTCATGTTATGAATTTAATGCTACGCATAAAAGTATTGTTTGTGAAGCAAATAATCAGCAGGATTTAAAAATTAAGAAGAAGGTAATAAGGAGATGCAGGATGCCGGGTACGCGACACCGGGGAGCTTCTTTTTGTAGCAGTTTCCAGAAACACACTTAAACTTGTTTTCTTTTTTCTAAAATTTTTCTGTTCCCTGCTGACATAATGTTGTCACTACCTGTTTTTTTCTTTGAGGTAATAAAACAATCACGATATGTCAAACATTCAGACGCTTGTAAAAGAAATGGAAAACGAAGCCACTACTACCCGCAAAATGCTGAGCAGGGTTCCTGATGACAAATTCGGCTGGAAACCACACGAAAAAAGTATGAGCATTCAGCAACTGACCACGCACATTGCTGAATTGCCCGGCTGGGTAAGTATGGTAATAAATACCGAAGAACTGGATTTTGCGGCCCAACCGTATAGTCCCAGGGTTCTTAACAATACAAAGGAACTGTTGCAGTATTTTGAAGAAACACTGGCAGACGGAAAAACGCAACTGTCAAAAGCCAGCGATGAACAATTATTACCCAACTGGACATTGAGGAATGGCAGTGAGATCTATATTGCTTCGTCTAAAGCAGATATGATCCGCACCACCTATTGCCAGATCGTTCACCACCGCGCTCAACTGGGCGTATACCTGCGTCTGCTCAACATTCCTATACCCGGCAGCTATGGCCCCAGTGCTGATGAAATGAACTGATAGCCGCAACATACAAAGCCATCTGCCCGTTTACGAAGCTTTAAATGTGCAGATGGCATTTTTATCCTGCAGAAATAATCTGAATAAGCAATAGCAGCTCTTTACACCAAACACTGTCATATCTTTCCCCGGCAGTTGGCCGCACCACAGCGACAGGGCAATTTCCCTTCATGATGGGTTTCACCGTAATCGCAGGTCAGCTCTTCATTTTTACGGATGTCGCGCAGGGCATAAAACTCCACCCGGTTGTGTGTAACACGCATATATGTGTTGGGATCGCATGAGTGGTTAACATACCGCAGTTCATTGCTGTTTTCAGATGCATTGAGCGAAGTGCCATTGCCAAACTCCACCAGTGCAATGCTTTTCATGGTGCTGGCCAGCTTACGCCCTACTCTTTCAGAAATGATTACACCGCCCAGGTCGCCGATCTTTTTACGATACGGTATCTTACCCAGTGCAAATGCTCCTTTACCGGCGATATTGCTTTTACGAACGTCTAAGGAGAAATACAATTTATACAGGGGAGCCTCAGATTTATTGCGCATAATACAAATATATACAACACGTTCACACGCCCATAAGTCTGCTATGAAAAGATTATTACAGTGATTAAACCAGAAACACTGTACATGTATTGTCAGGGGGGATTCCGGCAGCTAAACAATAAATATCCTTTTATAATCATTTTTTATCATTTTACTAAGTACCCTTTTTATCGCTATTTACCGCTGTACCTGCACAATACAGGCATTTATAACAACAATCCGCATATCATTTCCAACACTTCAAAAATACCCACTTGCGTTATTTGCTGAAAAGTGATAAATTTCCAGTCAGAATAATCATCCGTCGATTGCTAAAACCATTTTGCCGATTCCGGAGTTCCCCTTACCTTAGAAGATGTTAACGTTTTTTATTATTTGTTTCTATACACTTTTCCTGTAATTAACCAACAGGGGTATCACATGAGAAAAACAGGCTGCTTCCAATTTCGGAAGCAGTTTTTTTATACCCGTAAGGTGCAACTATTTTATATGAAGGTTGTATCATATTAACCGCTCCGCTGAACTGCCGCAGATCACGTTCGTTACATCCTATTCTACACTTCAACCTGCATAAAAGCTGTTCCATTGACATCAGCATAGGTCACATAAACGTAAATAGTAATTTTACCGGCGTAATGAAAAAACTGCTGATAATACTGGTGTTTGCCGCGCATGCTGCAACAGCCCAACAGGCAAAAGAAGTAGTAAAGGCTGAAATGGACTTTGCACGGCTGGCGCTGGATTCCGGTATGAAAAAAGCGTTCCTGGCATTTTTGGATAGTAATGGTGTGGTTTTCTCAAGAGGGGCCATTCACAATGGCCTTCGTCAATGGAATGCAGCACCTGATATTCCCGGCAAATTACTCTGGCATCCTGTCTTTGCCGGTATTGCTGCTTCCGGTGATATTGGTTTTACCACCGGCCCTTTTGAATTCAGGGCAACATTGCAGGATAGTGTAAACGGCAGCGGACAATATTCTACCGTTTGGCACAAAACCAAACAGGGTGAATGGAAAGCCCTGGCAGACCTGGGTATTGATTATACGCCATCATTACTGCACCATCAACCGATGCAGTATACAGCCGGGTTCACACCTGCTGCCGATACAGGCATTATGCAAACCGAGCTGGCGTTTATACAACAATTTGCATCAGACAGTGTACAGGCATTTTTACCTATACTGCATCCTGATGCATGGCTGAACATCAACGGGCAACTACCCGCGCGTGGGAAAGATGCTATTGCCAGTGTGTTAACAAAGATCCCCGGCAGGCTGGTGTTTATTCCTGCAGGCAGCGGCATGGCCGCCAGCAGGGATCTTGCTTACGTGTATGGTGTTGTTCAATACAATGGCAGAAAAGAGAATTACCTGCGTGCATGGGCTCATACAGCATCGGGGTGGAAACTGTTGCTGCAGGTGTTACGGTGGTAAGCAACAACTATTCTCCCAACCATTTTTTAAAATCGTTGGCCTTTAACCTGCTCACCACAATCTCTTCATAAGCAGCAGGCTGTACCTGCACTTTCAGCTTGCCGCTGAACCAGGTATGGATCTTTTCAATATGCATGTAATTCACAATGAACTGGCGGTTCACACGGAAAAAAGTACTACCATCTACTTCCGTTTCGATCTCTTCCAGTCGTTTGTCAATAATAAAATCTTCATTGTTGCGTGTTTTCACATACTGCATCTTTCCTTTGGTATAGAAATAGGCCACGTCTGACAATGAAATAGAAATAAGCCGGGTGCCGCACTTTACCAGGTACCTGGTACGCTGATTTACTTGTGTTCCGTGCACAGACTGCCTGACACCAACATATTCCTGCTGTAGCTGTTTTTTTTGACCGTACAGGTTTTTGAATTTGTCCAGTGCAGCTTCCAGGTCATCACGGTTCAGGGGTTTCAGCAGGTAGTCCAGGCTGTTTAGTTTAAACGCTTTCAATGCATGTTCCTGGTGACCTGTTACAAATATCACGGGACAATCACCGGGCAACAGTTCCATAATGGAAAAACTTTGTCCGTCGCCCAGTTCAATATCCATCAGTACCAGGTCCACTTCCGGTGAAGCAGCCAGGAAATGGGTGCAGGCTTCCACACTATCCAGCACCGCTACTACCTCAATACTGCTGTCAATGGACTGCAACATGTTTTTCAGGTGTCTCGCAGAGAGCGATTCATCTTCAAGGATCAATACTTTCATATAGTAAGATTTTTTCCAGGTACTTATTTTTAATGCCTGTAAAGAAATTTCTCATGTTGACACCGCCGTTGCTGCCTGTAAAAATAGATTACTATAACAGTCGTTCAGGCAGCTTCGTGGCCTGCTCACATCTTTTTAACCCATACAACAGCGGTTTCCGGCAAGCGGTGTGTAAAAACCACATATTCATGTGATGAGGCTATAGGCCCATTTTAACGTCGCATGATAAGTTTAGTAAAGCATTTTCATAAGGTACCCCTTTGTTATCTTGTCTGTTGCGTTTAAAGATGATTTTTCTACATTTGTCATGAACCCGTTTACAACCCGAAACCTTTTACCTGTTAAATCCACCATACCTGATGAATAAAAAGCCGGCAACGATCAAGGAAATTGCACGTCAGCTAAACGTATCTATTTCCACCGTATCCAGGGCATTGCACAACCATCCCAGTATCGGTTTGCGCACCCGTATGCAGGTTCAGAAGCTGGCCAAGGAATTACAGTACGAACGCAACCAGGCCGCCGTATCTTTTAAACAGGGTAAAACAGCTACCATCGGTGTTATACTGCCCCGCTTCTCTGAAGAATTTTTCTCTGCTGTACTGAGCGGTATCGAAGATTTTGCCACCAGCAACAAATACAATGTGCTCATCGGTCAATCGTACGATGAAATGGAACGTGAACAACAGATCGTGGAAACCATGCGCAACAGTCGTGTTGACGGATTACTGGTTTCAGTTGCCAAGAACACTACTGCATACGATCATTTTGATACACTGGCAAACTATAACATTCCTGTTGTGTTTTTTGACTGTATTCCCAACAGACCGGTACAATCCAGCGTATCTTGCAATCTGCACCAGGGCACTGTACAGGGTGTTACTTTTCTGGCTAACAGAAAACATCAGCATATAGCATTGCTCAACGGGCCCGAACAATTGCAGGCTTCACAACAACGTGAAGAAGCATACAGACAAGGATTACTGCAAAACCATCTGCCCATAGTATCCGGGCTGATGGTGCGTACCAATCTTACCAAAGAAGGAACACAGGCCGCCATGCAGCAATTGCTGCAGGCAGTTCCACACCCTACTGCCGTGCTTGCTTTCAACGATTATGTAGCACTGGAAGCCATGCATTATCTGCGCAGTAAAAAAATCAGGGTCAACCAGGACATCAGCTTTGTAAGTTTTGCGCATTTACCATTGTGTAACTATCTCGACAATCCGCCACTGGCATCTGTAGAACAATTCCCTTACGAACAAGGCTATAAAGCCATGGAAATGCTGTACAACATCATTACACAACCCGATCCTTCCAATACCGATGTACAACTGGTACTGGAAAGTAAGTTGGTGGAAAATGGAATTTTAGAATAGGTTAGTTTGAAAATTTGATAACGGATTGTTCGATGGTCTGATGGCTGAAATGGTTTGATTATTGAGAGAAGTCCGAAAGAAAGATGCACGCAAAGGCGCGAATTTGTATTTCGATAAAACTTAACAACTAGCACCTTGTATTAGCTAGTCGCTCAAAGCTCATGGCTCGCAGCTATATTCAACTTACAACCTACCTTTTCCCCTCACTCTCCCCAAAACCTGATGGCAACAGTAGTATTCTCATAGTCTTCCACGTTTTCCAATACATCACCCAGGCATTCGGTTACCAGGAACTTGCACAAACTGTCTGCACAAAGCAATACCTGGTCGCCATAAATTGATACCACGGGACATCGGGGTTCAGCAGTTAAAACAAAATGACCGGGAGTAATGGGGAAAATCGGGGAAACATCATTTTGCGGAAAAAATGCCGCAGGTGTGAGTTTTTTTGCCTCATATGTTGCGGCCTGTGCCCGCTTCATAACCGGTAAACTATCGGGATAAGAGTAGAAATAAGGCCGGTAATCAGGATCACGGCCATCGCGCGCATACAGGTCGATACCTGGCAGTGAAAGACCGTTCATGGTTTTATAATAACAACGCAGATCAAAGGGGAATTCGATATGGAAATGTTTGCCAAAACGATCAATATCACTGTCGCTCAAACCGCTACACCACTGAGAGCCACGCTGGATCTGCAAACCATACATTGTTTCATCAGGCAACATACCTGACCAGTACTTTTCCGTGATGGTTTTCAATACAGCAAAAAAGCCCAGGTCTGCAGTTGGTTTTGGCATCACCATGAAGAACAGGATTAAATTGGGAAGATCAGAACAGGAGGGTTACGGATATACACAAGCTATTACAAACAAGTGTATCCTGTAGCAATAGCTGTGTCTTATAATATAGTCTACCAACAGGCAATGACTGATATTGCTGCTACAACAATACATACGTATAGCCTTAAACCGAACAGTACACCAGCATCGGTCTTACAATTCCGGAAAAAGCATTTATTTAGGCGCCACCATGGTAAACGATAAATCTTTAATCAGCTCTGATGGATCTATTTCCAATGCACCCGCCAACTCAAACAATGTAAGCAGGGTTATATTGGTTTTACCACGTTCCATTTTACCAATATCACTGTAATCAATAGAGCACAAGTAAGAAAGGCGGCGAAGACTGAGTCCTTTGTCTTTCCTGATTTTTTTCAGCTTTTCCCCGAATTCTTTCAATTTTTCCTTATCCGCTTCAGTAACCATTACAAAAAATTAATCAGATGAGTAATTTCAAAGAAAAACATCTAAATTTTGTGGGTTAATTACACCACATTATAGGTTTTTCTTATTTTTGTTTTATAGCATTTGATAATGCTTGCAATTTATTTATTGAGTAATGCTTTAAATTAGCGGCCCATAAAAACCGCATTGTAAAGCATTCACTAGAGTCTCGCTTTAGAAAACTGGTAATTTTCAAAACGATCACGAGACAAGGTGAAAAAAGCTCACGTCATAAAGGCGTGGGCTCACTTTTCGTGATCAGGTATACCAGTGCCTCTAAAGCGATTAGATGAGTCTGCGCCTTTTTCATTTGCTTCCCGCAGCTAAAAAAGCCGGTTCAATACTCATCAGCATCATTGACTCACTCTCAATTTCCGGTTAAGCTGCTCTGGTATCCATTTACCGCAAAAAAACATATTGCCGTTTATGCATCCAGCAAGCATTCATCCGTGTATCCAGTTGCTGCAACAGGGACAAACACAAGCATTGCAAACTTTGTTCAGTCTGTACCATGCACCTTTAGTGTTCTTTGCCCAGAAACTCATTTCCGATGTACAGGTAGCAGAGGACATTGTGGCGGAGGTATTCTTTAAACTATGGCAGAAACGAAAAGATTTTCATTCCATGCCCTCTACCCGCTCCTTCCTGTACATCAGTGTACGTAATGCCTGCTTCAATTATCGTGCTCACCTCCGGTACCGCTCAAAAGAGCAACAAAACCTGTTGCTTTTGCACGCAGACGAGGAAGATATTCAGCATGATGAAGCCGCTTTGTCTCAAAGACTACAGTCTATGTGGCAGGCTGTAAACCATCTTCCACCCAAATGTCGTACCATCATGTTACTGAGCTTCCGTGACGGACTCAGCAGCAAAGAGATTGCCAGGCGGCTACAATTATCCGTTCACACCGTGCGCAACCAGAAAATAAGGGGTCTTCACCTTATCCGCCAGCGACTGGAAAACAACAGTTATGAAAATGGAAAATCCTTCAAACGGGCATAAATTTACAAACAATTGATTATCAATAGCAATAAGGTTAATTTATTATAAAAAATAACCTTCAAAAGCGCCGGCTGCTGGCTGATATCGCTATTTGGCGTACCTTTGAGGCCTAACCCGGCTATAAAATTCACCCGCACAATTCCCTTGTGCAAAGTTTACTAACCATATAAGTTCTGCTATTTAACTAACCACGCTGCCTGTTAAATTACGTTCAGTTTAACCCATTAATTTCTTTCTTTTTTAAATTTTAAAAAGGTGAGGAAGAAAACGTATGTATTCGTATGCTTTGTTAGAACCAGGATGTTATTACCTGGTACAGGAAAAGGAAGACAGTGCTATTACACTGATCAGGATAACTGTTGAAACAGACCAATGTCTGTATGTTACCCGGTTTGGTGAAACACCTGTATTGGAATGGAAGAAAAAATCAGATCCTATTTTTGACATTCTTGAATTGCTGGGCGATGATAAAGTGAAGGAATGGGAGTCTGTGTACAATGACAACCAGGGAGCGTATTACGAAGAAGAAGACGATGATTAACCTGCTTGGATAAAAGCATACCGGTTAATACGTCTGAACAATAACGCTCACATATGGTTATGATTATTGAACCTGCTGCAAGACCTGCAGCAGGTTTTGTATTTTACAGGAACAGGAAATTCTACAGTTTTATCAATTTATTGTTTCCGGTACCCGTAAAAAAAGTGTATATTATAATTAAAATCAGGTAACCGGATTTATGGTCATACCGGCTGCTGCCCAATATGGTTTGGTTCTTTACCGGTCTGATTTACAGATTTCTGACTGTTCCTGAGAAAATGGTACAATATTTACGTTTAACTTTTGGAAAGGATCTAAAGCATACGAACAGATGACCCAGGAAGCAGATAAATACGGCCCCCAACGCAAGGTTTTACTGATAATTACGGCAATACTTACCGTACTGCCACTGGCGCCTCTTATTAACCGTTTCATACCACCAATTATATTGGGTGGCTGGAATTTTGACCTGGTTATCTCCATCAGTCTCGCAGCATTACTCACCTGGTTTGTTTTACGCCTGTTTCGTTTTTTACTGTTACCGGCAATTGGCCTGCTGATACTGGTATTGATCTATAACCAGCTTACCAATGGCTACGGTTTTGATCACATCATGCGCGACTACCGCAGCATGGTAGCCAGCAACTGGGGACGCAAGGAACAAAAGGAAATAGATCTGGTGCTCACTACCAGCTTCCTGGACGGTCCGCTTACACGTACAGTAAAAGCACTGCAATCAAAAGTAAACGCCAAAGATTCTGTAGTACGCAATTTTGCAGTACAACACTCCCTGGATTATTTCGATATCTATCAAACCAAATACGGTTCATTGGTACGGTACCTTTCCCTATTCAAATACATCAATACCTATTTCAAATATGTTTCCGATACTGAGCGTGATGAATACTTTGCTACTGCACGCGAAACCATTCTGAATGGATTGGGTGGTGATTGTGACGATCATACGATACTGATGGTATCATGTATGAAGGCTATTGGCGGCCATTGTCGCATGGTACTGACCGAAGGACACCTCTATCCCGAATTGTATTGCGGCGATAAAAAAGCATTTGAGAAAATGCAGCAGGCAATTACCCACCTTTTTGCCGATGAGGCGATTGACAATATCTACTTCCATGAACAGGATGGTCAATACTGGATCAACCTTGATTATACAGCCAAATATCCCGGCGGGCCGTACATGAGCGAGACGGCTTATTATATCATTGAATTATAAATATAACGGTTACAGTTTTTTTATTTCGGTTTATAGTGATCGTTGCTGGCAAATGTGTTCAATAAACCTTATTTTACATCCAATTAAGGTAAAGGCATGATTGTAGCACCAACGGTTGCTTTAATAGCATCCTATTCTGCACTGGCAGTGCCGTTTTTTGCTGTATTCCCTAAAAAACTGCGTCCGGTAGCCATTCCCAGGCTGCTTGCGGTGTATTGCCTTTTAGCTTTTTGCAACGACAGACTGGTCAGCTTCTTTGAAAGCAGCAATGCCTGGCTTACAGTTTCACTGGTGTCATACATATTTTCCATTATAGAATATGGGCTTCTTACCTGGGTATTCTGCCTGCTGTTGCAGAACAAATTCAACAAGTATATCCTGAAAGCCGGTACTGCGTTGTTTGTAACAACAGCCATTATCCGGCTGGTACATTTGAAAAATCTTTCCCTGAATGGTTTAACGTCGTGCACTTCGGCATTGCTGGTCATCAATTATAGCATCCTGTATTTTTACGAATGGCTGAAGACAGATATTATGGTACCCATAGATGAGAAGGCTGAATTCTGGATTGTAACCGGTTGCATGTTTTATTTTTCTGCCAATTTCTTTTTCTTCATTAATCCCGACAAACAGTTAGTACATACCTGGCTGATCATTTCCATATTTAACCTGTTCAGGAATGTGCTGTTCATTGCTGCATTCTATAAAATCCCGGTGCGGTTGCCAGAGACTTGAGAATGAGTTCATTTCAAAATGTGCAAATCTGAAAAAGGTTGAATTGCCTGATGGTTGGGGTTGCGTTGTATATTTTGCTAGGCGTTGATCGTTCGGCATTCTGCATTACTTTGTACAACCTCACACCTGCTCAAGCATACTTATGCATCTTCCTGTTCCCCGAATCTTTTATCAGAAAACCACAGATTGCAATGAGGGTGGCAATGACTGAAGATGCGTAATAAATGATGAAGTTGTCTATGCGCTGATAGAACTGTTGTTCTACATGGTAGTCGAAAATATAAATAACAATATAAGTACCATACTCAAACAGCAATGCAGCATAAATAAAGATCTCTTTCCGCTCCCACCGGCCATGTTCCAGCTTACGCAGGTACAATACAATTTCCCAGATGATAGCAGTAAGTACCAATAACAGGCCGATGGCCAGCATGTATTTTAATGCAGCAGCATTCAGCCCCCTGATAATAGCATTGACTATTTCCAGTAATACAAACCCGATGGTGGCTGTTCTGACAAATTTTCTTACTGCGTATGAATGTGTGATGAAGTAAATAATACCCAAAGCAATGGGTATATCCAGCATATTATAAATTACAGTGATCTTTTTGAGCAGATTGATATTGATGCCTGGTATCAATAATATAACGTTGATAACACCGGCCAGCATCCAGTAAGAAGAGAATAACAAAAATGAAAGCGGATACCATATTCTTTTTACAAGAACAATAATGATCGGTATAAAATAGGCACCGATAGCAAGAATTGATAATACATCGTACAATTGGCTTTTCACTGTTGTTACTGTTACATGTATAAAATCGTAATAACAACCTAAAATATTGTAGCACAACTCTTTTTCAGTACTTATACCTGTTTGCCGATTGCAGAAAATACGATGTAAAAAAATCAAAAATACCATTTCATAATAGCAGCAGTTACCACTATCCTGCCATTTACCCCAAACATCATTGTATTCACTCCAAACATCTTATATTTATTGAATTGATTATTCAGAAAAGCACTTTTATGCAACTGCGCCCTTTACTCTTAGTATTATTATCAGTGGTTTCTGCCACCCTGTATGCCCAACCGGAAGATCAAGCTACCGATTATTTAAGTAAAGAGTTTCATGCTACACGCCGCGATTCACTGCGTGCATTGATGCCCGATAGCAGCGTGGTAATGGTTCTTGCTTATCCTACACGCAATTTTTCCAACGATGTGGATTATGTGTATCATCCCAATCCCGATCTGTACTATTTTACCGGGTATAAAGAACCTCATGCGCTGTTACTGATATTTAAAGAGCCCCAAACAGCAGCAGATGGCAGTATATATAAGGAGCTTTTTTTTATCCAGAAAAGAGATGTACGCGCCGAACAGTGGACAGGCAGACGGATGGGCGTAGAAGGTGTACAACAGCAACTGGGTATTAAAATGGTCTTTAATGGTGACCAGTTTAATAATTACCCTATTGATTTTTCAAAATTCACGAAGATCATTTTTGATGCTCTGCCTAACGATCTGGCTGTAAGTCGCGACCCGGCAACACTGTACAGCCTGGTACAGCAATTCAAACAGAAGGCTGGCTTCCCTGCAGAAAACTATATGACAGATAAACGTTTTGGTATACAGCTATATCGTCAGCTTACCGGCAAACTGCGTGAGATCAAAACACCAGAAGAAATGGACTTGCTGCGCAAAGCAGTGGAAATTTCCTGTATTGGTCAGAATGAAGTGATGAAAGCTGTACGTCCAGATATGTCGGAAAGAGAAATACAGGGGCTGCACGAATTTGTACATAAAAAATATGGCGCTGAAAATGTAGGTTATCCTTCCATTGTAGGTGCAGGCAATAATGGTTGCGTATTGCATTATGAAGAGAACAATAAAATGCATGTGGAAAACCGGCTGGTATTAATGGATGTAGGCGCAGAATACCATGGTTATACAGCAGATGTTACCCGTACTGTTCCGGCTAACGGGAAATTTACACCTGAGCAGCGTACCATTTATGAAATAGTGTACAATGCCCAGGAAGAAGCTTTTAAACTCTGTAAAGAAGGCACACCCCGTGCTGAAATAGAAAAGAAAGCACGTGAAGTAGTAGCAGAAGGATTATTGAAACTGGGTGTCATCAGCAAAAAGGAAGAATCAGCCATCTATTATCCGCATGGATTAAGCCATCATATAGGTTTGGACGTACACGACCGGGGTTATTCAGGACAACTGAAAAAGAATATGGTGATCACTATTGAGCCAGGTATCTATATTCCGGAAAACAGCAATTGCGATAAAAAATGGTGGGGCATTGCCGTACGTATTGAAGATGATGTATTGATCAGGGAAAAGGATTGTGAGATATTATCGGCCATGGCGCCACGCAAGGTTGAAGACGTTGAAAAAATGGTGGCGGCCAAAAGTCCGCTGGACAATTTCGTACTTCCCCCATTGAAATCAGCTCAAAGCGAAAAAGCTGCACAACCAGCCAAGAAAAAGGCATTTTAAGCTTAAAAACAGTAGGCCTACTTATCCAAAATCGTAGTTCTACGAACTCCAAAATGTGACATTAACGAAATTTATAACACAAAATGCGTAATAACTGAAGACGGAAAATAGGGCAGTTTTGCTCTATGCCAGCAACTTGTTATGGGCTACTTTTGTATTGTTGATTTACAATATCCAATATCACTGAAGAACAAGTTCAAAATCCAATTTCCGGTTTAAATCCAATATCTCAGTGACAAAAACCAGGTTAAGCCATCAAACTTTATCCAAGTAGTTCTTTTTGCATCATAGAGGTTTAATCCAATCGTCCTTAAAAAACCAAACCGAATCCAGTATTTCCGAAAGACCAATGTCCAAAAGTTCTTATGAAAGCCCAGTCGCTATCCTGAAAACCCGGAATAAAGAAAGTTGTTAAACTCCAAATCCAATACCCGGTAAAAGACTTATTTGGTACGACTGAAAAAATTGAGCCCCGCCACAAGCGGGGCTTTTTATTGGCGGTATCCCCTGCTGCCATCCTTTATGTTAATTTTGCGCAAAGCATATCAATATGAAAAGATCCGGATTGCTATGGTCATTACTCCTGATGGTACTTTCAGTTACTGCACAGGAAAAACCACAATTATCTGCCGACGAGTTTGAAAAATACACTACAGCATCCGGCAACCTGCTGGATGTACGTACGGCTACAGAATACCGCACAGTACATATAGCACATTCCATGCAGGCCGACTGGAACAACAAACAGGAGTTTACAGACCGGGTGCAGTATCTGGACAAAACAAAACCACTATATGTATATTGTGCTGCAGGCATACGGAGTGCCGCAGCTGCAAAATGGTTACGCAGCAACGGTTTTACGCAGGTATACGAACTGACCGGCGGTATAGTGAACTGGCAACAGGCCGGTAAGCCAGTTGAAAAAGAAGCATCCGTTCAGCAATACACTACGGACACCTACAATGCACTATTGACCGGTAAAGATCCGGTATTGATCGATTTTGGTGCTCCCTGGTGCCCGCCCTGCAAAAAAATGGAGCCGGTATTACAGCAATTACAACAAGAACATCCCCACAATGTAAAAGTAATAACAGTAGATGCAGGTATACATACAGACATTATGAAACAGCTACAGGTCACAACCCTACCTACATTTATACTCTACAAACAAGGCAAAGAAGTATGGCGATCGCAAGGTATTATCAGCAAAGAAACACTTACCAAAGCAATACAATAGTAAATACTACAAGGCTTTTATTGCAACAGAAAGTTGCCGGATAATTTCAGGATAAGTTCGAATTGTTTATTATTGTGGAGATTAAACCCCTTGGCATGGTTCGCATTGTTATCTTTTGCATTTGTTGTTGTATTGTATCCGGTACTATTGCACAATCTGTTCGTATGCTCAGCAGCGGCACCAAAACCTCGTTGCGGGGTTTAAGTGTGGTCAATAACAATGTACTGTGGGTAAGCGGCAGTAACGGTACTGTTGGCCGGTCAACCGATGGTGGCGTTAACTGGCAATGGCATACCGTAAAAGGATTTGAAAAAAGGGATTTCCGCGATATAGAAGCTTTTGATGAAAAAACGGCCATCGTTGTTGCCATTGCAGAACCCGGCCAGGTATTAAAAACTACCGATGGCGGTGCTAACTGGAAAGTAGTATATGAAGATTCCACCAAAGACATGTTCCTCGACGCTATGGATTTTTACGATACCCGCAACGGCGTGGTGGTAGGCGATCCGCTGGATAAAGAATGTATATATGTGGCAACCACTGCCGATGGCGGTGAAACCTGGACCAAACAGCCCTGTAATGCATTACCTGCTGTTCGGGAAGGTGAAGCTATGTTTGCTTCCAGCGGTACCAATGTGGTATATGCCGGCAAAAACAAGATATATATTGTTACGGGTGGCATGGCATCCAGCCTGCTGACCATGAACCAGGAAACAGGAGTGCCTTTACCGGTTGTGCAGGGAAAGGAATCAACAGGTGCTAATTCACTCGCGGTATTTCCGGGTAATACCAATCACATGATCGTTGCAGGAGGAGATTTTGCGCATGATAAAGACACTACATTGAACTGTGCCCTGTCGCATGATGGTGGTAATACATGGATACGTCCCGCTACTCCGCCACACGGTTATCGCAGTTGTGTGAAGTATATTACAGCCAATCGACTGATAAGCTGTGGTACCTCTGGAGTGGATGTATCTGTTGACGGTGGTATGAACTGGAAACTGGTAACTCAGGAGGGTTTTCATGTTTGCCAGAAAGCGAAGAACGGCTCAGCTATATTTTTTGCAGGCAGCAATGGTAAAATCGCAAAGCTGTCCTGGTAATTTTTTGAAGTGTGAATTGTTGGCAGTTGTAAGGGCTGCGGGCTAATACAAGTCCGAAATTGAGGAAGACCGGAAGATAAAAATCTGAAAAGTTATAAGCAGTGAGCAAAAACACAAAGCAATCACAACCATCAGTAATTCTACATTTTCAAATTACTTCTTAAACATCACATACGCGTCAGTCGGCAACAAACCAAAACTTACCCGGTAACGCCAGAGAAGAGGTTCTTTCAGATGCAGCACGGCAAAAAAACTGAATACTACCAGAGTAGTTACTTCCTGTGTTATTTTTAACTGGAAACTATTGAAGCCATTGGTAAAACCATAGCGGTTAACCGGTATCATCAGTCAATATTCAAAGGATGCAATGTCCCCGCTTACAAGAATTGCCTTCCGCAAAGGAACACCGGTATTTTAAGATGCCCATACCACGCAAATATTATAAAGATGTTGGAAACCAGCAGCAGGAAGGATTGTACACATATTGTAAAATTGTACAATAGCAGGATAGCTAATTCTATAAATATTGTACATTTAATAATAAACCCTTGCTATGATATCAGAAAAGATTGAAGCCGCATTAAACAGGCAGATAGACCTGGAAGGTTATTCGTCGATGTATTATCTGGCTATGGCATCCTGGTGTGAAGTAAAGGGATACAATGGTGTGGCGCAGTTCCTGTACCAGCATTCTGATGAAGAACGCATGCACATGCTGAAACTGTTCCGTTATATTAATGACCGCGGTGGTTGGGCAGTAGTACCACCGTTTGCGGCACCACAAAAAGACTTCACCAGCATTCATGAAATATTTGACATTGTACATTCTCACGAAGTAAAAGTGAGCAACGAGATCAATGCACTGGTAGAACTGTGTATACAGGAAAAAGATTATACCACACACAACTTTCTGCAGTGGTATGTAACGGAACAGATAGAAGAGGAAAGCCTGGCCCGTAACCTGATTGACAAATTAAAACTGATTGGCGAAGACAAAGGCGGTATGTACCTGTTTGACCGAGACCTAGGCGGACCAGCAGGCTCAGGAGCTCATGCATACAAAAGCTAATTTGCGAATGAGTTGATGTACAGGTGAAATACAATGATACTAAAATCAAAGCGGGCCGAATATTCAGCCCGCTTTTTTATTACTTACTAACACGAAGCTTCTAAAACAATTTAAATGAAATAGTCAAGATTTGATCTGACAGTTGGGATTAACTTTAAGTAACCACACTTATTAATCAATCCCAAAAAGTC